>Ga0105245_10000732_pt1 | contig 29598 bp, 22 predicted proteins | sample KBSM54metaG_FD_81523 | JGI IMG/M metagenome (GOLD analysis project Ga0105245, IMG submission 81523) | Miscanthus rhizosphere microbial communities from Kellogg Biological Station, Michigan, USA - KBS M5-4 metaG | ecosystem: Host-associated > Plants > Roots > Rhizosphere > Soil | place...
CCGTCCTCGACCATCTCCAGGAGATGAAGCTGGAGGCGTCCGTGATCGAGCGCGTCGCGTACGGCAACTACGCGCGCGTTCTCAAAGCCGTGCTGAAGGCCTGACTGTGGTCATGGAAGCAAGCGGCTACGATCGCGCGTCGTTCATCCCGGAGTTCTACGACCACGTCATCCCTTATGCGACCCGGCCGGATGTGGGCTTCTATGTGGAGGCCGCTGCCGAGTTCGGAGGACCCGTGCTCGAGCTCGGCTGCGGCACCGGACGCGTAGCCATTCCCACGGCGCGCTCGGGGATCGAGGTCGCCGGGCTCGATGCTTCGGCCGGCATGCTCGACACGCTCCGGCGCAGGCTGCAAGCCGAGCCACCCGACGTTCGGAGCCGCGTGAGCCTGCATCACGGGGATATGCGCCGCTTCGATCTCGGGGTCGTCTTCCGTCTGGTGACGATTCCGTTCCGCCCGTTCCAGCATCTCGTCACGCTGGAGGATCAGCTCGCCTGCCTTGCCGCGATACGCCGCCACCTCGAACCCGACGGCCATCTGGTATTCGATGTCTTCAACCCGTCGATCCACAATCTCGCCAAGACTGCCGACGGCGCTGAGACGGACGAGGAGCCGCCTTTCACGCTGCCCGATGGCCGCACCGTCGTGCGCCGCCATCGGATGCTCGAGCGCGACCTGATCCGGCAGGTCAATACCGGCGAGCTGGTTTATTACGTGAAGCATCCCGACGGACGCGAGGAGCGCCTGGTGCACGCCTTCCGCATGCGCTGCATCTTCCGCTTCGAGGCCGAGCACCTGCTGGAGCGTGCCGGCTTCACGGTAGAGCACGTCTACTCGGACTTCGACCGCTCACCCTATGGAGCGCGCTATCCGGGCGATCTGATCTTCGTGGCGCGGCGGACGAGCTGAGCATGGATGCGCAGGTCGCGAAGTGGCTGAGGTAGCTGTCTGCTCAAGGATGACCGTCGAGGTCCGCCTCGCAGAGCCGGCCGATGCGGAAGCGATCTGCGCGGTGCTGCGCGCATCCATTACCGAGCTGCTCGCTCACGAGCATCGCAACGATCCAGCGACGCTCGGCCCGTGGCTCGAAAACAAGACGGTCGAGAACGCCCTGCGCTGGATCAGCGCCGATGATCGCTACACCGTCGTAGCGACTGAGGACGGCGCGGTCTGCGGGTTCGGCATGCTGAAAGCGAACGGCGAGATCGGTCTCCTTTACGTCGCGCCGAGCGCGCGGTTTCGCGGCGTGAGCAAGGCGCTGCTGGCTGCGCTGGAGGAACGCGCGGCTTCGGTCGGTCTGACGCGCGTGACGGCAACCAGCAGCTTCACTGCCCTGCCCTTCTACCGGGCGCGCGGCTATGAACCCTGCGGCGAACCGGTCACCGGATTCGGCGTGACGCGCGGCTGTCCGGTAGCGAAGACGCTTCCGCCGCGACGCATCGTGGTCGTCGGTACGAGCGGCTGCGGAAAAACGGTTTTCGCACGGCGGCTGGCGCAGTCCCTCGGCTATTCGTACGCGGAGCTCGACGAGCTGTTTTGGGGGCCGCAGTGGACGCCGAAGCCCGACGAAGAATTCCGGCGGCTGGTCGCGGCGGCCGTCTCCGCGCCACGATGGGTGGTCGACGGCAACTACGGTCGGATGCGCGACATTCTCTGGCCGCGCGCGACGACCATCGTCTGGCTGAACTACAGCTTCCCGCGCGTGCTGCTGCGTGCGTTTCGGCGCACGCTCAATCGGCTGCTCACGGGGAAGCCGCTCTGGCACGGCAACTCCGAATCGCTCCGGCGTGCGTTCTTTTCCCGCGAGTCGATCCTGCTGTGGGTGATCAGCACCTTCCATCGCCGGCGCAGGGAGCTTGCGAGTCTGCGGGCAAGCGGCAAGTATCCGCACTTGTCATGGATCGAGCTGCGCCGGCCCGTGGACGCCGAACCGTATCTCAGGTCCCTCGAGCCGGCGTCTGTCCGTGTTTGATCCGAAGGCGCCGAAGACGATCGCCCTGATTCTCCTGGGCGTGGTTTCCCTGGTCGGCCCGTTCATCGAAATGCTGACGACGGGCAAGGTTGAAGACTTCAGCAACTTCGACGTCGCGGCGACCGTGGTCGCGCTGCCGCTCGTCTTCTGGTGGTACCACGTCGACAAGCGCGAGCGCGACTACCAGGCCGGGCCGCTGATGAACGCGGGGATCCTCGTGCTCGCCGTCGTGGCGTTCCCGATCTATTTCGTGCGCACGAGAGGCTGGAAGCGGGGGGCCATCGCGACGCTCCTGGCATTGGGGGTCTTCGCGATCCTCCTTGGGCTGAGCGAGCTGGGCGAGTGGATCGGAACATTCTTCATTTGAGCGCCAGCGCGAGGCCCGAGCCAATCAACGCGAGGTAGATCGCGCGCTGGAACTGCGTGTCGCTCATCCAGCGGAAGAAGCGCAGTCCGACGACGGCCCCGGCGAGCCCCGGCAACGCATAGGCGAGGTGCGCGCCGGCGAGCGCGCCCTGCTGCGGCTTGACGAGGACGAGCGCACCGAGCCCGGCGAGCTGCATCACGAGGATGTAGGGCTGGTACACGGCGCGCTGCGTGACCTTGTCCCAGCCGCGCAGGCCGCACCAGATCGTGAGCCAGGTGCCGGGCAGCGCGGCGAGCGGGCCCGTGATTCCCCCCAAGGCGCCGACCAGGACGTCGGCAGCGGGACGCTCGCCGCCCTTGAGGACGACGGGACGGCGCAGCAGCATGTAGATCCCATATGCGGCGAGCGCCGCGCCTATCGCGAGCGCGTAGGCACGCGGCTCGAGGTGCAGCCGCAGGACGATTCCCACCGGCAGCGCCGCGAGGCCGCCCAGAATGAACCGCGCGCAGCGCGCCCACCGGATGGAGCGCCAGAGACCGGCGACGCTGTAGGCCTGGATGCCGATCGAGGCGCTGAGCGCCACGCTCATGAGCTTCGCCGCCGGCGCGCTGGCCGAGCCGCTCTCGGCCGCGTGCTCCGTGCACGTGTCGATGTGCGCTCAATGCCGCAGCGAGCTGCGCGACATGGAGCTTCTCGGCGCCACGCTGGTCGGTTCTACGCCAACCGGCGGCGGCCGCGTCGGTCCGCCCATCAAGCCTCACGAGGCACAGCTCGACGCACACAGGGGAGCCGGCGAGGTGAATGCGGACGATCTGCCCTTGCCGCTTGCGAGGAGGTACGACCTCGCCCTCGACCAGATCCCGTGGAAGCGCTTGCTCCCTGGCGGCTGCCGTTGCACGGGCACACCGGCGCGGAGCTCACGGTGGTGCTCACCGGCGCCTTTACCGACGAGCGCGGCGAATTCCGGCGCGGCGACCTGCAGGAGATCGAGAAGATAGAGCATCAGCCGGTCGGCGACCGGGAGGAAGGCTGCATCTGCCTCGTCGCCGCCGAAGGGCCGTATCTGCTCAAAGTCTAGCGGCGCGCTCCCGGCGCGGGTAGCATGGTCCTGTCACCACGCCGGGAGGTCCCATGTCCGCACGTCCAATGCTCGTCGCGCTTGCGCTCGCAGTTTCGGCCTGCGCACCCACCCCGCCGCCCGCGCTCTCGCAAGCGGAAGTCCAGGAGTTCGTCAAGTCCTACGTCGCCGCCTTCAACGACGGCGACGACTCCAAGCTCATGGGACTGATCCAGCACGATGCGGCGGTCTCGTCCATCGCCTCGGGCAAGCTGTACCGCGGATTCGACGCGATCAAGACATCCTCCGACGAGAACATCAGCGCGCTGGCGCGCGTCTCGGTCTCCTTGGGCGCGGTCGACGTGACGCCGCTCGCCGGGGATTCCGCGCTCGCGGTCGCGCCGATGGTGGTGAGCGCAGAGAAATTTCCGCAGGACGGCGGCGGCAAGCTGATCGCCAGCGAATATCCCGGTGCCCTGACGATGATCGTGAAGCGCACCCCGGACGGCCTGCGCCTGATCCACGAGCATCACAGCGTGCGCGCGATGGCGCCGGCCAAGGGCGCGTAGTGCAGCTCTGAACGCGGTGCGCAAGGGCGCGGTTGCGGGCCTGCTGCTCTTCGGCCTGGGCGCAGTCGCGCGGGCGGACGAACCATGTGCACCGCCGGCGGCCGCGGCGAGGTACGCCGGGCCCCTCTTCGACGCCATGGCGCAGATCGAGTCCGGGATGTCCAGCACCGTAGAGGGCGCTATGGCCCGTGCCGGGGTCGAGCGCATGGCGCTCTTCGCCAGGCAGCATCACAAACGCAACGGCGAAGGCAGTGTGCTGGCGCTGAAAAGCCGCTTTCCGCAGCGCATTTACATGGGCACGCCCAAACCGTTCAGCGAGCGCGGCGATCTCAGCGACGGCTTTTTGGACCAGACCAACACGTATCTCAGGGACCAGCGCTATCAATTCATCGGCGAGCTCCTGTTCGCGCATGCGGACAAGGCCCACGGAGAGCAGACGCTGGAAGGCGAGCGATACGTCGCGCCGGGCGGGAAGAACGTGCAGCGGTTGATTTCCGCGGTGGAGCAGCGGCACGTGCCGGTGATGCTGCACTGGGAGGTCTACGACTGGGACCGGGACTGGTCCGCCTTCCATGCCCTCTATGCCCGCTCCCTGCCGTAATCTTCATCTGGCCGCATGCCGGGCGCGCGTCGCACGAGCAGGTCGCCACCGTCGTGTCCTCACACGCCAACGTGATGGTCACGCTGTCGAAGAAGGAACACCGGGCGCGCTCGCTCTCGAGCGAGGAAAAGGCCGAGATGCTGGGAGAAGGGGTCATCGACGACTGCGGCGTACTGCGTCGCGAGTGGCGCGATCTCTTCGTCCGCTACCCGGAACGCTTCATGTTCGCGACCGACGCCCACAAGAGCTTCCGCTGGGCGAAGTATGAGGCGATCGTGGAGCGGTGGCGTCTTATCCTGGGGCAGCTGCCCGAGCCGCTCGCCCAGTCGCTCGCGTGGCGCAATGCCGAGCGCGTCTACGGCATGGCGCGATAATGAAGAAGACCTGAAACGGAGACTCCATGAAACCAGCCCGCCTCTTGTACACGCTCGCGGCCGCCCTGATCGCCCTCGGCGCCTCGGCCGCCGACTATCCCGCCCCGCAGGAAGGGAGTTGGGTGGTGCGCGACTTCCGCTTCCACACCGGGGAGACGCTGCCGGAGCTGCGGCTGCACTACACCACCGTGGGCGCGCGCAGCGGCGAGCCGGTGCTGATCCTGCACGGCACCACCGGGTCGGGCGCGGGCTTCCTGACGCCGACGTTCGCGGGCGAGCTGTTCGGACCGGGGCAGCCGCTCGACGCGAGCCGCTATTTCATCATCCTGCCCGACGCGATCGGCACCGGAAAGTCGACCAAGCCTTCCGACGGCATGCGCATGAGCTTCCCGAAGTACAACTACGACGACATGGTCGACGCCCAGCATCGTCTGGTGCGCGAGCACCTCGGGGTGAAGCACCTGCGCCTAGTGATCGGCAACTCGATGGGCGGCATGCAGACGTGGATCTGGGCGCAGAAGTACCCAGAGTCCATGGACGTCGCGGTGCCGATGGCGTCGCTGCCAACCGAGATGTCGGGCCGCAACTGGATGATGCGCCGCCTGCTCGCCGAGTCGATCCGCAACGACCCGGAATGGATGAACGGCAACTATACGAAGCAGCCGCGCGGCTTCCAGCTCGCGTCGGTGTTCTTCGCGGTCGGCACCAATGGCGGCAACCAGGGCTTGTACAAGGCGGCGCCCACGCGAGAGAAAGCCGACCAGCTCCTCAGCCAGCGGCTGAGCGCGCCGTTCCGCGGCGACGCCAACGATCACCTGCTCCAGTGGGAATCGTCGCGCGACTACAACCCCTCGCCCGGCCTGGAGAAGATCCACGCAGTGCTCCTCGCCATCAACTCGGCCGACGACGAGCGCAATCCGCCCGAGCTCGGCGTGCTCGATCGCGAGATCAAGCGCGTGAAGAACGGCCGCGCCTTCGTGATCCCCGCGAGCAGCGAGACCTTCGGCCACGGCACCACCGGTCAGGCGAAGTTCTGGAAGCAGGAGCTCGCCACCTTGCTGCAATCCGCGCCGCGTCGCGGCGAGTAGGTTGACCGCGGACTACCCCGAGGGCGAGCCGACGCGCAAAGAGGTCGACGCCCTGCCGGGCTCCACGCTGCTCGAGTTCGGCACACCCTGGTGCGGCTGGTGCCGGCGCGCCCAGCCGCTCATCGCCGACGCTCTCGCCGCGCATCCCGGCGTGCGCCATATCAAGATCGCCGACGCGAGCGGCCGGCGCCTCGGACGCTCGTTCGGCGTGAAACTGTGGCCCACGCTCGTGTTCCTGCGCGACGGCAGGGAAACCGCCCGGCTCGTACGGCCCCACGGCGCGGGCGCGATTCGCGAAGCGCTGGCGCAGGTCGACCCATAGGCTTACCCTTGTAGCAACGCCCCTACACCGCATTCGAATTTGTCCTACAGACTGGGTAGCGGCAGTTTGGCAAGATTTCGGCGTCGCTCAAGACAACTACATCCCGCTAATGGATACCCCGCGGCCGCTGGCACCTGACTGGCTTGGAGGTGGCGGCGAGATCGGCGCGCGCATCCGCGCCCAGGACTGGTCGCGCACTCCCCTCGGTCCGATCGAAGCCTGGCCCCAGAGCCTGCGCAGCGCGCTCAGCATCTGCCTCGGGTCGCGCTTTCCGATCGTGCTCTATTGGGGTGCCGACCGCGTCGTCCTCTACAACGACGCTTACGCCGAGATCCTCGGCAAGAAGCACCCGTGGGCGCTCGGCCGAGCGTGCCGCGAAGTGTGGTCCGAAATCTGGGACGTGATCGCGCCGATGCTCGACGGCGTGGTGACGAGCGGGCAAGCGACCTGGTCGGACGATCAGCTGCTTCTGCTCGAACGGCGCGGTTATCCGGAGGAGTGCTACTTCTCCTTCTCGTTCAGCCCGGTCGGCGGAGGCAGCGGGCAGGTCGAGGGCGTCTTCACCGCCGTGATCGAGACCACGCGCCGCGTGCTGGGCGAGCGGCGCCTGCGCACCCTGCGCGATCTCGCCGCGCGCGCGGCGCTCGCGAAGACCGAAGAGGACGCGTGGCGCGCCGCCGCTGCCGCGGCTGCGGACGATCCCGCCGACTTGTCGTTTGCGCTGCTGTACCGGACCGACCCGGAAGGGTCGGCGGCCCGCCTTGCCGCAGCCCATGGCTTCGGACATCCGCCGCCGACGATCGACCTGCCGTGCGAGAGCTTCGAAGGCGCGCTGGTCCTGCCGGTCGCGCGGCCGGGCGCAGCCCCTTACGGGTACCTTGTCGCCGGGATCGGCTCGCGGCGCAGCCTCGACGACGAGTACCGGGGGTTCCTTGCGCTCGTCGCCGACCAGGTCGCGACCGGGATCGCCAATGCTCGCGCTTACGAAGAGGAACGCAGGCGTGCCGCGGCGCTCGCCGAGCTCGACCGCGCCAAGACTGCCTTCTTCAGCAACGTGAGCCACGAGTTCCGTACCCCCCTCACGCTGATGCTCGGTCCGCTGGAGGATCTGCAGGCCGCTGCCCTGCCCGCGCCGAGCCGCGCGCTGGTCGAGGCGGCGCAGCGAAACGGCCAGCGCCTGCTCAAGCTCGTCAACACGCTGCTCGACTTCGCCCGGATCGAGGCCGGGCGCGTGCAGGCGTCGTACGAGCCGACCGACCTCGCCGCCCTGACCGCCGACCTCGCCAGCAACTTCCGCTCCGCCTGCGAGCGCGCCGGGCTGCGGCTCACGGTCGATTGCCCGCCGCTCGCGCAGCCTGCCTACGTCGACCGGGAGATGTGGGAGAAGATCGTCCTCAACCTGGTCTCGAACGCGTTCAAGTTCACGCTCGCCGGAGCGATCGATGTCGCCGTGAAGGAAACCGACGGGCGCCTCCAGCTTACGGTGAGCGACACCGGAAGCGGCATTCCGGCCGGGGAGCTGCCGCGCATGTTCGAGCGCTTCCACCGCGTGCAGGCCGCGCGCGGCCGCAGCCACGAGGGCAGCGGCATCGGCCTCGCGCTGGTGAACGAGCTGGTGAAGCTCCATGGCGGGTCGATCGCCGTGGCAAGCACGCTCGATGAAGGCTCCCGCTTCACCGTCACGCTGCCGAAGGGCAGCGCGCATCTCCCGGCAGAGCACGTCAAGGCGCCGCGCCAGGCGTCTTCGACCACCGCGCCCGCCGGCGCCTATGTCGCCGAGGCGCTCGGCTGGCTGCCCGATGGCGTCGGCGCGTCGCCGAGCCGTCCCCAGAATGCGCAGCGCGTCGTGGTAGCGGACGACAACGCCGACATGCGCGAATACGTGCGCCGCCTGCTCATCGATCAGTACGAAGTCGAGGCGGTCGGCGACGGCCGCGCTGCGCTGGCGGCGGCGCGCGCACGCCGGCCCGAGCTCATCATCTCCGACGTGATGATGCCGCAGCTCGACGGCTTCGGCCTCATCCGCGAGCTGCGCGCCGACCCGGAGCTCGCCGCGATCCCGGTGGTGCTGCTCTCTGCGCGCGCCGGGGAAGAAGCGCGCCTGGTGGGACTGGGCCAAGGCGCCGACGACTACCTGGTGAAGCCGTTCAGCCCGCGCGAGCTGCTGGTGCGCGTCGGCGCGCTGGTGAGATCGGCCGAGCTGCACCGCAGGGCGAACGAAGCGCGCGCGCAGTTCGAGTCCCTGCTGAACGAGGCGCCGCTCGGCGTCTATTTGGTCGACCAGGACTTCCGCATCGCCGCGGTGAATCCGGTCGCGGCGCCGACGTTCGGCCACATTCCCGGCCTGATCGGGCGCGACTTCGACGAGGTGATCCACATTCTCTGGCCGAAAGCGTATGCCGACGAGATCGTGAGGATCTTTCGCCGCACGCTCGAGACCGGCGAGCCGCACATCGAGCTCGAGCGCATCGAGCAGCGCCTCGACCGCGGAGTCACCGAGTACTACGAATGGCGCGTGAGCCGCATTCCGCTGCCGGGGAACCGGCGCGGCGTGGTGTGCTACTTCCGCGACATCTCCAAGGCGGTGACGACGCGCGAGGCGCTGCGCGAGGCCGACAGCCGCAAGGACGAGTTCCTCGCCACGCTCGCGCACGAGCTGCGCAACCCGCTCGCGCCGCTGCGCAGCTCGCTCGACGTACTGAGCATCGCCGCGGCGCAAGACACTGCGCAGGGGCTGGCGCTCGAGATCATGGAGCGGCAGCTCTCCCACCTCGTGCGCCTGGTCGACGACCTGATGGAGCTCTCGCGCATCACCCGGGGCAACTTCGAGCTGCGCAAGGAACCGGTGCGCCTCGACGCCGCGCTGCGCGGCGCGATCGAGGCGTGCGAGCCGCTGATCCGGGCCGGCGGCCACCGGCTCAACCTCTCCCTGCCGCCCGGCCCGATCGTGCTCGACGCCGACCCGGTGCGCCTCGCGCAGGTGTTCGGCAACCTGCTCAACAACGCCGCCAAGTACTCCGAGCACGGCGGCACGATCGGCGTCGCGGCGAGCGCCGAAGGCGAGGAAGCGGTGGTGAGCGTCACCGATACGGGCGACGGCATCGCGCCCGAGTCGCTGCCGCTGCTCTTCAAGATGTTCTTCCGCGGCAGCCAGAGCGCGCACCGCAACCAGAGCGGCCTCGGCATCGGCCTGCCGCTCGTGCGCCGCCTGGTGGAGATGCACGGCGGCCGCGTCGAAGCCGAAAGCGAAGGCCCCGGCAGGGGCAGCCGGTTCACGGTGCGCCTGCCGCTCGACCCGGCGCTGCAGCCGGCGCCCGCGGCAGCCAGGCTCGAGCGAACCGCGCTCGCGCCGCTCACCATCCTCGTGGTCGACGACAACCAGGACGCCGCCGAGAGCATGCGCCTGCTCCTGCGCCAGGTCGGCGCGGACGTGCGCGTGGCGCACGACGGGCCGCAGGCGCTCGCCGCCTTCGACGCCTGCCGCCCCCGCATGGTGCTGCTCGACATCGGCATGCCCGGCATGGACGGCTACGAGGTGGCGCGGCGCATGCGCGCCTCGCCTTACTCGCCGAACGCTTCGCTCGTCGCGCTCACCGGCTGGGGCCAGGACGAGGACAGGAAGCGCGTGCGGGAGGCCGGCTTCGACCACCACCTCGTCAAGCCCGCCGACCTCGGCACGCTACAGTCGCTCATCACCTCGATCCAGGCCGAGCGGCACTGAAGCCGCAGGCGGGAAATCTAGGCGTTGGCGAGCAGCGCGACCGGAAACCGCCCCAGGAGCCGCGCAAGGGCGAGCTTGCCCTGCAGGCTGTGCTTCTCGCCGGTAAGCACATTGACGAACGCGCCCCGCAGATTCTCGGGCAGCGAAAGCACCGACTCGCCCCAGGCGCGCTCCCCGATCGGCGCCACATCGCCCTCGTGCATCAGCCGGGCGAAAAGCCGCGGCGCGACCGCGATTACAGCACTGCCGTTGCGCACCAGAGCGAAGGCGGCGATGTTCTCCTCGCGGCCGGCGTCGGCATGGAGCGGCACGTAGCGGACGCCTTGGAAGAGGCCCGGATGCGCGCGCCGCACGGCCAGCCCCTTGCGGATGACGTGCAGCTTCGCTCGCCCATCGGCCAGTGAACCAAGGAGGGCACTGGGGTCCGATACTTCTTCCTCGAGGTATTTCTTGCGCAGGTCGTAATCGACTGGCCGGCGGTTGTCGGGGTCGACCAGGCTGAAGTCGAAGAGCTCGGTCCCCTGGTAGTAGTCGGGCACGCCCGGAGAGGTCACCTTGAGCAGCGCCTGCGAGAGCGACACCAGCATGCCCAGGCGCGCGATGCGCGGCACCGCGTCGTTCACCTCCTTCACGAACGCCGGGCTTTCGAGCGACTGGAGCACGAAGCGCTCGAGCGCCGCCTCGTACTCGACGTCCGGGTTGATCCAGCTCGTGCGCAGCTTCGCTTCGCGCACGGCTTTCAGCATGTAGGCTTTGAGTCTCTCCTTCAGACTCTCCAGATCCCTCGGGCTCGGAGGGGCGTCCGGCCAGATGCCAATGAGCGCCTGGTAGTAGTGGTATTCGTCGGCGCGCGAAGGAAGACTCTCTGCGTTCACTTCGGTGCGCCGGCTGCGGTTCGCGGTGTGCCAGCGCCGCAGCAGCAGGAGCCAGGCCGAGCTCATCTCCGAGAGCACGCCGATGCGGGCGCGCGCGTCCTCCGAGCGCTTGGTGTCGTGCGTGGAGCTCGCGAGCATGGTGTAGGGCCAGTGCTTCGCCCGGTCTTCGCTCGCCGCGTGGAAGGCCTTGAGCGAGTAGCCGAAGTTGCGCGGGTCGTGGCCGACCTCGTTCAGCGCGATCAGGCGGTGATAGCGGTAGAACGCGGTGTCTTCCACACCCTTCGCCACTACCGGGGCGGTGAACTGCTGGAAGCGCATCGCGAATTCGAGCATCTGGCGCCTGCGCGCTCCGCCCGCGGGCGCCGCGTCCAGCGTGAGCACGCTCTTCACGAAATCGAACACGCTCGGGTCGGCGATGCGGCTCGCGCGGCGGGCCGTCTTCACCGCCCAGTCGATGTAGTGGCGGTCGGTCTCGGAGACGCCGCGCGCGGTGACGTAGGTGCGGTACACGGGAAAGCGCGCCGCGATCTCGGCGAGCGCCCTGCGCAGCCCGCTCTCGGTGTGGTCGCGCGTGCGGCGATTGCCCGAGGCGATGCGCGCGAGGCGCTGCGCCAGGCCGGCGAGCTCCGCGGCGAGCGTGGTGCTCATGATCAGCACGCGGCCGTAGCGGGAGAGCTCGTCGAAGCTGTCGCGCTCGCCGGTGAAGCGCTGGTAGACGCGCTCGAAGCGCGTCGCCGCGGTGTGGTCGATGAACAGTCCCGTCAGCAGGTTGGCGTAGCGGTAGCCGGTGGTGCCGTGGGCTTTCCAGTGGCCCGGCAACACCTCGTAGTCGGCGAGGATCTTCTCGATCACCACCCAGGGACGCTCTCCTAGGCCCTGCAGCCGATCGAAGTACTGCTCGGGGTCGGAGAGACCGTCGGGATGGTCGATGCGCAGCCCGTCGACGCCGGGCCGTCTCGCCAGCCGCGCGATGAGGGCATGCGTGGCGTCGAACACCGCCTTGTCCTCGGCGCGCAGCGCGGCGAGATCGGCGATTTCGAAGAAGCGCCGGTAGTTGATCTCGTCGGAAGCGACGCGCCAGAACGCGAGCCGGTAATGCTGTTTCTCGAGGAGGTGGTGCAACGCCAGCGGGTCCTTTGGCGGCTTCACATTCTTTTGTGACTTGGAATTGAGGGGAAACCGCTGATCGTGGTAGGCCACGCGCCACGGCCCCCTCTTTCCCTCGCGCACGAGCTTGACCTCGCCTTCGTCGAGCGCCTCGCCGTAGTGCTTGCCCAGGACCGGAAGAAGCAGGCGGCCCCTGCCGCGCAGCCAGTCGATGTCGAAAAACTTGGCGTAGCGCGAGGCCCTGCCCTTCTCCAGCACGTCCTGCCACCACGGGTTGTCGCCGTGCAGCACGCCCATGTGGTTCGGCACGATGTCCAATACGAGGCCCATGCCGTGCCGGTACAGCGTGTCCATCAGCTTGTCGAGCTCGGCCTCGGTGCCGATCTCCGGATTGACCTTGCCGTGGTCGACGATGTCGTAGCCGTGGACGCTGCCTGGACGCGCCTTAAGAAACGGCGACGCGTACACGTGGCTGACTCCGAGCCGCTCAAGGTAGGGCACAAGGGCGGTCGCATCCGTAAAGCGGAAGCCCTTGTGGAGCTGGAGGCGGTACGTGGCGACGGGGACTCGTTTGGGGCCGGACGCAGAGCCGTCCTTCACCATCGAACGTTGCGCCATGCTGGCAGCGAGCTGCTGCATCCGGGGATCGGTTTTCCAGCGCTCGAAACTCACGGGCAGTTTGCGGCGCCAGTTAGGATGCTGGTCGACCGTGCCTGGGAGGTTCGCCTGCTCGACGAGCTCGAACACGTCCTCGGGCTGCACCATCAGCAGCTTGCACGGCGTGCGCGCGAGGAAGGCGTGCGCGCCGGCAGCAGACGGGTCGAAGCCATGGCGCTCGAGCACGCGCCTGAGCTTTTCCTTCTCCGTTTCCCGCTGCTCCCGCTCTTTTCCCGGGTCGACGGTGAGGCCGAACTGCTCGCGCAGCGTGAGGTCGTGCGCCGCCCAGAAGCCGCGCCACGTCGGCAGGTCGTGAGTGCTGACGCAGGTGAGAGCCTCGCGCGGGTACGCCTCGGGCGGTGAAAACCTGCCGTCGGCGCCCTTCTCGAAGAAGAGCGGACGGTAGGAGAGCACGCCCGCGTCGTTCAGCGCTTTGCGCAGCTCCGGCGTTACAGTGCCGAGGTCCTCGCCGATCACCATGCAGCGGTTGCGCCGGCTCTCCTGCGCCAGCAGGCCGAGAAGGTCCTCGAGCGGATAGTGGACGTAGCCGCCCCGGTCAGCCTTGTTGCCGCCCGGGATCCAGTAAAGCCGCGCCAACGCCATCACGTGGTCCAGGCGCAACGCGCCGCCCTGCGGCATGTTGGCGCGCAGCAGCTCGACGAACGGGCGGTAGCCTGAGGCGCGGAGCGCCCGCGGCGAGTACGGCGGCAAGCCCCAGTCCTGGCCGCGCGGATTGAAGTCGTCTGGCGGCGCGCCGATCGACGCGCCGGTCGCGTACGCGGCCTGGTCCGACCACACCTCGGCGCTGCCGCGGTCGGCGCCGAGAGCCAGATCGAAGTACAGGCCCACCGGCATGCCGAGCGCCTGCGAGCGGCGCTGCACCAGGTCGAGCTGCAGTCGCGCATTCCATTGCAGGTAGGCAAAGTAGTCGACTCTGTCTTTCCGCGCGTCGGCGAACTTGCGCACGCTCGGGGAAGACGGCTTTTGATACTGCTTGGGCCAGCTCTGCCAGCCGCCGCTGCCGAGCTCCTCGCGCAGCGCCTCGTACAACGCGTAGTCGCGCAGCTCCTTGGAGCTGTTCGCATGCCACTCGGCGAAGCGGCGGCGCCGTCCACGGTCCTTGCGGAAGCAGGCGTACAGCAGCTCGAGCACGTCGTGCTTGGCGGTGCGTACGCCCTCGTAGTCCACCAGCTCGGCCTTTCTTAGCTGGAGCAGCCGCGCCAGGAAGGCGCGGGACTGCGTGAGCTGCTGCGCCTCGCGGCAGTGGCCGAACTCCGGAATCGACTCGATGTCGAGGTAGACCGTGTTCAGGGCATGGCGGCTCGAGGGGCTGTAGGGGCTCACGTAGGCGGCGTGCAGCGGATTCACTCCGACCACGCCGGCGCCGAGGCTCGCTGCGAGCTCGACCAGCGCATGCAGGTCGCTGAAATCGCCGATGCCCCAGTTGCGCTCGGAGCGCAGGCCGTAGAGCTGCACCATGAAGCCCCAGACGCGGCCCCCCCCGGCGAGCAGCTCTGGCTGATAGCACGCGCCTTTCTCGACCACGATTCCTTTGGCAGACAGGCGCGGACCGAGCGCCTGTTCCAGCGCGTGCCGGGTCTCCGGGTCTAGCCTGTGTTCGCGCTGCCAGACGTCGATGTAGCTCGGCGCGATCTCGCTCAACCAAGCCACCAGGTGGCGGTCCACGGGTCGAGCCGGCGGCCGTTGCCGTTCCCCCAGAGCGGGCGGCCGCGCGGCGCTGAATCGGTCGCGATCGGCGCATCCGAGAAATTCGCCCTTAGAACGAGCTCGTCCCAGGCGACCTCGAAGGCGCGCTCGCCGAGCATGCGGTAGCGGCCGGGGCCGAACTTGCGCGGGGCGATCTCGGTTCGCCTCAGCTCGAACAGCTGCCTGTAGTGCGTAAGCCAGCCGCGGCCATGCGTGCCGCGCGCGTCCTTCCAGCGCAGCACGCAGCGCTTGAACGTCTGCTCGGACAGCGGATCGGGGATGCGCGCGCGTGCCTTGGCGTCCGCGAACGCGGCGAAGCGCGCGAACTCCTCTCGCCGGCCGTTGCGCACCGCCTCGCCGAGCTCGCCGTCGAAGTCGCAGAAGAAGAGAAACGGCTGGTGACAGGCCCACTCCTCGCCCATGAAGAGGAGCGGCGGCGACGGCGCGAGCAGGAGGATGGCCGACAGCAGCTTCAGCTTGCCCTCGTCGGCGAGCGAGGCGAGGCGCTCGCCGTGCGCGCGGTTGCCGACCTGGTCGTGGTTCTGGAGGAAGTCGACGAAGCGGCGCGGCGGCAGATGCGCGCTCGGCTCGCCGCGCGGCGCGCCGCTGAAGGAAGAGACCTCGCCCTGGTAGGCGAACCCCTCGGCGAGCGAGCGCGCGAGGTGGCGCACAGGCGCTTCCGCGTACGCGGCGTAGTAGCCGTCCGACTCGCCGGTGGCAAGCACGTGGCAGGCGTGGTGCGAATCGTCGTTCCACTGCGCATCGAAGCAGCCGGGACCGAGAAAGCGCGCCTGGTTGGCGTCGTTCTCGAGCACCAGGTGGATGTGGCGGTCCGGGTCGCGCGCGTGCACCGCCGCGGCGATGTCCTCGAGCACATGGCGCGGCGACTCGTCGACGATGGCGTGCACCGCGTCGAGGCGCAGGCCGTCGAATCGGTATTCCTCGAGCCAGTAGAGCGCGTTATGAATGAAGTACTCGCGCACCGTGCCTTCGGAGAAGTCGATCGCCGCGCCCCACGGCGTCTGGTGCTTCGCAGTGAAGAACTGCGGCGCGTACAGCCCGAGGAAGTTACCCTTCGGTCCGAAGTGGTTGTAGACCACGTCGAGGAACACCATCAGGCCGGCCTGGTGCGCCGCCTGCACCAGGGCCTTCAGCTCCTCGGGCCGCCCGTAGACCGAATCCGGCGCGTACGGCAGCACCCCGTCGTAGCCCCAGTTGCGCCGGCCGGCGAAGTCCGCGAGCGGCATGAGCTCGATCGCGGTGATCCCGAGCTCCCCGAGGTAGTCGAGCTTCGACATCACGCCGCCGTAGGTCCCCTGCGAGGTGAAGGTGCCTACGTGCAGCTCGTAGATCACCGCCTCCTGCCAGGGCCTGCCGCGCCAGGCCTCGTCGTGCCACTCGAAGGCGAGCGGGTCGATCACCTCGCTCGGGCCGTCGACGTCGCGCGGCTGGAAGCGCGAGGCCGGGTCGGGCACCGCGTGCCTGGCGTCGATGCGGTAGCGGTAGAGGGTGCCCGGCCTCGCCTTTTCGGTGGTTTCGTACCAACCCCCCTCCCCGCGGAGCATGGGCTTGGTTTCGTTTTCGATCATCAAATCGACTTGTTTCGCGCCCGGCGCCCACAGCCGAAAGCGCACGCCGCCGTCGCCGAGCACCTCGGCGCCGAACGGCATGGCGTGCCTTCTCAGCGCCGCTTGCGCGGCCACCAGCGTTCCAGCAGCTCCGCCGCCCATTCCTTTCCTCCGAGACCGAATGCGAGCGCCAGGGCGAACACCAGCCCGGCGAGGATGATGAGGAAGCTCTGGCGCACGATGTCGCCGCCGATGTTGACCTGGTCGAGCGCGATCAGCACCACGAACGTGACGATGGCGTACTGCGCGAGCCGTCCGAGAAGCTCGGCGTCCTGGATGTGGACATTGCGGCAGTAGGCGGTGATGGCGTTGGCGATGAAGCGCGCGAAATACCCGCCGAACGCGAGCACCAGCAGCGCGACCAGGACCTTAGGCACGAACAGGATCACGCGGCCGAGCACGTCCGTGACGTAGGTGAGGCCCAGGCTGTTGAAGCCCACCACGAGCGCGCCGAGAATGACCAGCCAGTAGATCACCAGCCCGATGATCTCGGTGGTGTCGGCGGCGATGCCGCCGTCGCGCAGGAACCCGTCCAGGCCCGCGCGTTGCGTCACGATGTGGAAGTTCACCGCGCGCAGGCCTTTCACGATGGCGAAGCGCGCCGCCTTGGCGAGCAGCCATCCGACCAGGATGACCACCAGCGCGAGAATGAGGCGCGGCACGAAATCGGCCGCCTGGACGAGGAAAGCGCGCACCGGCGCAAGCAGGAGATCGAAGTCGAGTTCGAGCTGGCTCATCGCTTTTCCTCCAGCATGGCGAGAAGTCCCGACAGGGGCACCTGGACCCAGTCGGGCCGGTTGCCGAGCTCGTAGCGCAGCTCGTAGAGCACCTTCTCGAGCTCGAAGAGCTTCATGAGGCCGGCGACGTCGTCGAAGGACTCGAACAGGCCGCTACCGCGTGTCGCCGCCGCGTAGCCGGCGCGGAATGCGCGGCGCGCCTCGCGCTCCCACTCGTCGAGGTCGTTCCCCTTGGTAGCGCTCCACTTCGCGTAGCTGAATGAGCGCAGCATCCCGGCTACGTCGCGCAGCGGCGAAGCCTTCAGCCGGCTTTCGACGAGCGGCCGCGACGGCTCGCCCTCGAAGTCGATGATGTACCAGTCGTTGTTGGCGAGCAGGACCTGGCCGAGGTGGTAGTCGCCGTGATGGCGCGCCTTGAGGGCCCTGCCGCGCGGCGGCGCGCACGAATCGACGAGCGCCAGAATTTGCGCTTTTCGCTCCTGAAGCTCGGAGTTCTTGAGCATGGCGAGGGTCTGCTCGGCCTCCGCCTTCACGCGCGATTTCCAGGCCTCGACATCGGCGAGCGTCAGCGGCTCGGGCGTGAAGGCCGGATCGCGGGAGGGCGTGGCGAGCGCGCGATGCAGCTCGGCCGTCCTCGTGGCGAGGGTCTGGATGAGCAGGAGGTAGGCGGCGTGGCTCGCGTCGGGCGTACCGCGCCGCGTCTCGAGCCACCGCTGCAGGTATTCGAGCGTATAGCTCCAGCCGTCGCCCTGGTTCGGCACGTAGGACTGCAGGAGCGCGAGCGTCACGGGCTCCTTGTTTTTCGACAGGTACTCTACCGCGCCCGCCACCGGCACGCAGTTCCTGAACTCCGCCACCTCGGTGAGGAACCGGCCGACTTCGAGCTCGGGATTCACGCCGGGACGCAGCCTCCGGTAGCACTTCAGGAACAGCCGCTCGGAGAGCGTGACCGAGGTGTTGGTCGACTGCGCCTGGAGCGGGCCGACCGTCAGCGCGGCGAGGTCCTCGCCGGCGATGCGGCTGAAGGCCTCGGTCGGCGTGAAGCGGATCGAGCCGTGGCTGGTCGAGAGGCTGCGGCCTTCGCCGATCGCCTTGACCACGTTGCGGCAGAAGCCCTCGTCGGCCATCGCGTCGCCGATGACGCCGACGTTCGCCTGCTGCCGCACGCGCACGATGGTCGATTGCGCGAGCTGGCGCACGTGCTCCTCGTCCTCTTCCCAGGCGAGCGCCATCGGCAGGGAATAGGTCGCCTTCCCGACCTCGAGGATCGTCAGCAGCCAGCTGATGCCACCGGCGCTCATGTCCCCCACTTCCCAGATGGCGTGGTCCTGCAGTCGGAGCTCGCGCACGGGCTCGCCCTTGGACGCGTACCAGCGCTGCGCCTCGATGTAGCGCGGCAGCACCTCCTCCTCCAGGCGCTTGCGCAGCTGCTCCGCCATGCGGATGCGCCAGGGCACCACGCGGTCGCTGAAGAACGAGACCCAGCCGTCGAAGAGCACCAGGATCGGCAGCTCGTCGGGCACGATCACCTGCGTGTGCCATGACGGCCCCTCCGCGTCGGAGGCGAGGCGAAACCAGTAGAACGAGTGCGCCGGCAGGGTGAGGAGGTACGGCAGGTCGCCGATCGGCGGAAACGGCGTCCGGCCCATGAGCTCCACCGGAACGCGGCCTTTGAAGCGCCTGAGATCGAGCTCGACCGGCTGCGCCGAGCGCGCGAGGTTGGCCACGCACAGCACCGCCTCGTCGGCGTACTCGCGAAGGTACGCGAGCACCTTGCGGTTTCCCGGCTTCAGGAACGAGAGCCGGCCGCGGCCGAACGCGCGGCTCTCGCGCCGGATCCTCAGCATGCGCTTGGTCCAGTTGAGGAGCGACCCCGGGTCGCGCTCCTGCGCCTCGACGTTCACCGCCTGGTAGCCGTAGACCGGGTCCATGATCGGTGGCAGATAAAGCCGCTGCGGATCGGCGCGCGAGAATCCGGCATTGCGGTCGGGGCTCCATTGCATCGGCGTTCGCACGCCGTTGCGGTCGCCGAGATAGATGTTGTCGCCCATGCCGATCTCGTCGCCGTAGTACACGATCGGCGAGCCCGGCATCGAGAAGAGGAGGCTCTTCATCAGCTTGATGCGCTCGGGGTCGTTCTCCATGAGCGGGGCAAGGCGGCGGCGGATGCCGAGGTTGATGCGCGCCTGCAGGTCGGCGGCGTACATGCGGTACATGTAGTCGCGCTCGCGGCTCGTCACCATCTCGAGCGTGAGCTCGTCGTGGTTGCGGAGAAAAATCGCCCACTGGCAGATGTCCGGGATGTCGGGCGTCTGCGCCATGATCTCGACCAGCGGATGGCGGTCCTCCTGCGCGATCGCCATGTACATGCGCGGCATCAGCGGGAAGTGGAACGCCATGTGGCACTCGTCGCCCTCGCCGAAGTACGGGCGCACGTCCTCGGGCCACATGTTGGCTTCGGCGAGCAGCAGCTTGTTCGGGTACTTCTGGTCGATCAGCGCGCGGATCTGCTTCAGCACCAGGTGCGTCTCCGGCACGTTCTCGTTCGACGTGCCCTCGCGCTCGATGAGGTAGGGAATCGCGTCGAGGCGGAATCCGTCCACCCCCATGTCGAGCCAGAAGCGCATGGTGCGGAACGCCGCCCTGAGCACGTGCGGGTTGTCGAAGTTGAGGTCGGGCTGGTGGCTGAAGAAACGGTGCCAGTAGTACTGCTTCGCGACGTCGTCCCAGGCCCAGTTCGAGGTCTCGGTGTCGGTGAAGATGATGCGCGTGCCCTTGTACTTCTGGTCGGTGTCGCTCCACACATAGTAGTCGCGCTTGCGCGAGCCCTTCGGCGCGCGCCGCGCGGCCTGGAACCAGGGATGCTGGTCCGAGGTGTGGTTCATCACCAGCTCGGTGATCACCCTCAGCCCGCGGCGCTGCGCCTCGCGCACGAACTGCCTGAAGTCGGCGACCGTGCCGTATTGCGGATGCACGCCGTTGTAGTCCGAGACGTCGTAGCCGTCGTCCTTCAGCGGCGAGGGATAGAACGGCAGCAGCCACAGCGCCGAAACCCCGAGGTCCTGGATGTAGTCGAGCTTGGAGGTAAGACCGCGGAAGTCCCCCATGCCGTCGTTGTTCGAATCGAAGAACGCCTTGACGTGCACCTGGTAGAGGACGGCGTCCTTGTACCAGAGCGCCTGCTGCGCCACCGCCGTGATCTCCGCCGCGCTCTGCGAGGTCACTTGCGCACCAGCTTGAAAAGATGGGCCGGGAGCTGGTGCGGGTTGAGCTCGATGTAGTTTCTCGAGCCGCTCCAGGCGTAACGCCCGCCCGAGAGGAGGTCGTGCACCTCGAAGGTCTCGTTCGGCGCGAGGCCGAATCCCTCGAGGTCGAGCTCGACGAAGCCGGATTGCGGATGCTGGAAATCGAGGTTGACCGCCACCAGGATGATGTTGCGTTCTTCTTTCTTCGAATAGACCAGCAGCTGCGGATTGTCGATGTCGTGGAAGCGCAGGCTCCAGTCGCGCTGCAGGGCGGGATTCGCCTGGCGCACCCGGTTCAGCAGCGCGATCAGCTCGCGCAGGCTGTCGGCGCGCCCGAGGTCCCAGCGCTTCAGCTCATATTTCTCGGAGTCGAGGTACTCCTCGCTGCCCGGCTCGCGCGGCGAGTGCTCGAGAAGCTCGTACGCCGGCCCGTAGATGCCGTAGCTCGCGGCGAGGGTCGCGGCGAGCACCACCCGTACGATGAACGCCGGCCGGCCCCCGGTCTGCAGCGTCTCGTGCAGGATGTCGGGCGTGTTGGGCCAGACGTTGGGACGGAAGTACTCGCGACTCGCCGTTTGAGTCAATTCAGTAAAGTATTCGACGAGCTCCTGCTTCGAGTTCCGCCACGTGAAGTAGGTGTAAGACTGAGTGAAGCCGACCTTGGCGAGCTTGTGCATGATCCGCGGCCGGGTAAACGCCTCGGAGAGAAAGATGAGCTCGGGGTGCTTCGCCTTCAGCTCGCGCAGGCACCATTCCCAGAACGCGAACGCCTTGGTGTGCGGGTTGTCGACCCTGAAGATCTTCACGTCTTGAGAAATCCAGAATTCGAAGACGCTCTTCAGCTCCTCCCACAGGCTTCGCCACGCCGCGGTTTCGAAGTCGAACGGGTAGATGTCCTGGTACTTCTTGGGCGGGTTTTCCGCGTACTGCACGGTGCCGTCGGGCCGGGCGCGGAACCACTCGGGATGCTCTTTGACGTACGGGTGGTCGGGAGAGCATTGGAAGGCGATGTCAAGCGCGATATCGATGCCTCGCTTTTTCGCCTCACCAACCAAAAACCGGAAGTCTTCCGCCGTACCCAACTCAGACAGGATGGCCTTGTGCCCGCCCTCCTTGGCGCCGATTGCCCAAGGGCTGCCGACCTCGCCCGGCTTGGCCGCGACGGCGTTGTTCTTGCCCTTGCGTGCGGTCGTGCCGATCGGATGGATCGGCGGAAAGTAGAGCACGTCGAAGCCCATCTCCTGCACGTAGGGTAGCCGCTCGACCACATCCTTGAAGGTCGCATGGCGGCCGTCGCCTCGCGCCGAGCGCGGGAACATCTCGTACCAGGCGGAGAAGCGCGCCTTCACCGGATCGACCAGCACCTCGAGCGCGTCGCTCTCGACCACCGCTTCGCGCGCCGGCGGCGGAACGTCCGCGCTCATCGCCGCCTGGTAGCGCTCTTCGGCACTGCGCTTTTCGTCCGCCAGAATCTCGTTTCTTACCAAGCCGGAGCCGATGAGGAAGTCGACCGAGAGGTCCTGCCCGGCATCCCTGCGCTTCGCGAGGTCGCGCCGCCAGGTCACGAAAGGATCAACCCAGCCGCGCACCTTGTACTGGTAGCGGCCGAGCTTCTCGACGGTGAACGCGGCCGCCCAGTGGTCGTTGTGCCGGAACTCCATGGCCACGGCTTTCCATTCGTTGTCTTCCTGAAATCGCCAAAGAAGATGACAAACGACTTGGTCGTGGCCGTCCGCGAACACGTCGGCCTCGACGAGCACCTCCTCGCCGAGCGCCCGCTTCACCGGATAGCGCCCGCCGTCGACCTGCGGGCGCACCGACTCGATCACCACCCGCGCGGGCGCGGGCACCGTGCTGGGATTGTTCTTAATCAGGCTTGAGGAACACCGCCGCGAGCGGTGGCAGCGTCAGGGTAAGCGAGTGACTGTACTCCTCGTAGGGCATGGGCAGCGCATCGGAGCCGCCAGAATTGCCCAGGCCGCTCCCGCCGTAGACGGCGGCGTCGCTGTTCAGGAGCTCGCGCCAGTAGCCGCCGCGCGGCACGCCGACCCGGTAGTTGAAGCGCGGCACCGGGGTGAAGTTGAACACCGCGAGCACCGGCGGCGCCTCGTCGCCGGCGAGGCGCAGGAACGAGAGCGCGCTCTGCTCCCAGTCGCCGCGCTGCACCCAGCGGAAGCCGTCCGAAGAGAAGTCTTTTCCGTGAAGCGCCCGGTTTTCACGGTACGTCCGGTTGAGATCGGCGACCCAGCGCTGCGCGCCCTCGTGCAGCGGGTATTGCAGCACGTGCCACTCGAGGCTCGCGTCGTGCGTCCACTCGCGCCGCTGGCCGAACTCGCCGCCCATGAAGAGGAGCTTCTTCCCCGGATGGGCCCACATGTACGCGAAGAGCAGGCGCAGGTTGGCGAACTGCTGCCAGTCGTCGCCCGGCATGCGGCCGATGAGCGAGCCCTTGCCGTGCACCACTTCGTCGTGCGAGAGCGGCAGCACGAAGTTCTCGTGGAACGCGTACCACAGGCTGAAGGTGAGCGCGTCGTGGGAGTACTTGCGGTACACCGGGTCGCGCTTCATGTAGTTGAGGCTGTCGTGCATCCAGCCCATGTTCCACTTCAGTCCGAAGCCCAGGCCCCCGAGGTAGGTGGGCCGCGACACCTGCGGCCACGCAGTCGATTCCTCTGCGATGGTCTGGATGTCCGGGAAATCGCGGTACAGGGTCTCGTTCAGGAAGCGCAGGAACTCGATCGCGTCGAGGTTCTCGCGCCCGCCGTGGCGGTTCGGAATCCACTCGCCTTGCTTGCGGCCGTAGTCGAGGTACAGCATCGAGGCGACCGCGTCCACGCGCAGGCCGTCGGCGTGGAACACCTCGAGCCAGAAGTGCGCGCTCGAGCTCAGGAACGCCCTGACTTCGTTCCTTCCATAGTTGAAGATCGCGCTGGCCCACTCCGGGTGGTGGCCCTGCCGCGGGTCCGAATGCTCGTAGAGATGCGTGCCGTCGAAGAAACCGAGGCCGTGCGGATCCCACGGGAAATGCGAGGGCACCCAGTCGAGGATCACGCCAATTCCCGCCTGGTGGAGGTGGTCGATGAACCACATCAGGTCCTGCGGCGTGCCGTAGCGCGAGCTCGCGGCGAAGTAGCCGGTGCACTGGTAGCCCCACGAGCCGTAGAACGGGTGCTCCATGATCGGCATCAGCTCGACGTGCGTGAAGCCCATGCGCTTCGCGTAGTCGGCGAGCTTCGGCGCGAGGTCGCGGTAGCCGAGGAACCGGTCCGGTGAATCGGGCGAGCGCATCCACGAGCCGAGGTGCACCTCGTAGACCGCGTGCGGCGCGTCGAGCGCGTTGCGCCGGGCGCGCGTGCGCATCCACTCGGCATCGTGCCATTCGTAGTCGAGGTCCCACACCACCGACCCGGTCTTCGGCGGCGTCTCGCAGCGAAACGCGTACGGGTCGGCCTTGTCCACCTTGAAGCCCGCGTGCTTGGACACGATGTGGTACTTGTAGATGCTTCCCTCGCGCGCTTCGGGCGCACGGGCATACCAGATGCCCGAGCCGTCGCTCGTCTGCCGCATCGGATGCCGCCGCGGGTCCCAGCCGTTGAAGTCGCCCACCACCGCGACCGAGGCCGCGTTGGGCGCCCACACCGCGAACTCGATCGCGCCTTCCACGAGGTGCGCTCCCAGCTTCTGATAGAGGCGCGAGTGCGTACCCTCGCGGAAAAGGTAGAGGTCGTGACCGGACAGCGCGAGACGGGGAGCGGCGACAGCGCTCATGGGTTGTCCTTTATCACTACGCGATTTGGCGATCTACCGCAGTGGCTATACTTTTGACCATGCAGACCGACTACGTTCAGCGCTTCCTGTTCGAGGAGCTCGACATCCGCGGGCGCCTCACCTGCCTCACGGGCGCCTGGCAGCGGATGCTCGACGGGCGGGACTATCCGCAGGATGTTGCGTCGCTTCTTGGCCACACCACCGCCCTCAACGTCCTGCTCGGCGCCAACCAGAAAGGGGCCGGGCGCGTCACACTGCAAGTGCAAGGTTCGGGCCCGGTGAAGCTGCTGGTGGCCGACTGTACCTCCGAATTGAGGATCCGGGGCATGGCGACCTACGACAAGGACCTCGGCGCCGCGCTGAGCGAGCGCGGCCTCCTCGGCGACGGCCGCCTCTCGGTCACGCTGGAGGACGTGAAAAGCGGGCGCCTGTACCAGAGCCTGGTGCCGCTCGAGGGCGAGAGCCTCGAGCAGATCTTCATCCACTACCTCGCGCAGTCGGAGCAGATGCCGGCGTTCCTGCGCCTCTACGCCGACCGCGGCGCCGTGTGCGGGCTGCTGCTCGAGAAGCTGCCGCTCGCCGACAGCCGCGACCCCGACGGATGGAACCGCATCACCCAGTTCGCCTCGACCCTCGAGCTCGACGAGACGCGCGACGCCCAGCCCTACGATCTGCTCACGCGGGTGTTCCCGGAGGAGCTGATGCGGGTGTTTCGCCTCTATGCTGTCGAATACCACTGTCCCTACGACGAAGACAAGGTGAAGGACCTCCTGCGCGGGCTCGGCAGGCACGAGGTCGAATCGATCCTCGCCGAGCAGGGTGAAGTCGTGATTCGCAACGAGATGTGCAACCACGAGTACCGCTTCGACGCGCGCGCCATCGCCGAGCTCTTCCACTAGAGACCAAGAATCGGGGTCAGACCCCGATTTTTCTGGAAGGATTTTCCTGGCATGAAATTGGCTTGAGCGCGGTCATGAGACTTCCCCTGCTGTGCCTGGCGGTAACGCTTGGACTTTACGCCTGCAGCCGCGAGGAGCCGGCGATCGGACAGCCCCGGTCCCAGACCAGGATCGACGAGACCCGCGCGGTCGAAAAGGCGGCCGACGCGGGCAAGCCGCTGAGCGACGACTCGCTCACGCAGATCGTCCGTTCGGCTCTCGAGTCCGAGTCGAGCCTGGACGCGCGCAAGATCGACGTCGAGAACAGCCACGGCAACGTCGCGCTCCACGGCTCGGTGGAATCCGAAGACCAGCGCGAGAAAGCCGGACGCATCGCCGGAGCGGTGGGCGGCGTGCGCAACGTAGTCAACAACCTCACGGTCGAGGGCGCTTCGACCGGCGCAAGCGCGGCGAGGAAAGAGAAGCCCGAATAGTCCGTCAGGCGCACGCCGATGGGCCCATTCGGACGATGGCAGCCTGGGCCGCCGGCCGCTAGAGTAGCCCCACGCGGGAATAGCTTAGCTGGTAGAGCGCAACCTCTCCAGGGTTGAGGGATGAGTTCGAGACTCGTTTCCCGCTCCAGTCACCTTACGAACGGGGTCAGGGTTCACGCTCTGGCCCCGTTTATCATTTGGCCTCCCGACGGCAGGAGGCGACGTGGAGAAGAGCCCGGCGATTGCCGAGATCATCGAGGCGCGGCTGTCGCGCCGCGCAGCGCTGAAAGGCATCGGCGCCGGCAGCGTGTTCGGACTCTTCGGTTGCAGCACCGCGCCGACGGCACCGGCCGCCGCCGGCGACGGCTCGGCGCCGCTCGAGTTCGCCGAGGTCGGCCGCAGCAACGACGGCACCCACCACGTTGCCGCCGGCTACACCGCGCAGGTGCTCATCCGCCAGGGTGACCCGATCCGCCGCGGCGCGCCGCCATACCGGCCGGGACGGCAGACCGGCGCCGAGCAGGAGCAGCAGTTCGGCACCGACAACGACTTCATCGCGTACATGCCGCTGCCGCGCGGCTCGAGCTCCTCGACGCGCGGCCTGCTCGGCGTCAACCACGAGAACCATCGCCCGCTGCTGTGCTTTCCTGGCGTGAAGAATCCCGCCGAGCTCACGCGCGAGCAGTGCGAGGTGCAGATGGCGGCGCAGGGCCATTCCATCCTCGAGATCGAAAAACAGGGCAACGCCTGGCGCGTGGTCGAGGACAGCGCGTACAACCGGCGCATCTCGGCGAACACCGCGATGCGCATCGCCGGCCCCGCCGCGGGACACCCGCGCATGCGCACGCCGTCCGATCCCTCGGGCACGCGCGTCCTTGGCACGTTCAACAACTGCGCCGGCGGCACCACCCCCTGGGGAACGATCCTCACCGCCGAGGAGAACACGCAGTTCTATTTCACCGGCAACGCCGCGCAAGGACCCGAGGCCGCCGCGCGCCGGCGCTACAACATCACCGGCCGCCCCCGGTTCTACGAGGCCTGGAGCCGCTACTTCGAGCGCTTCAGCCTGGACAAGGAGCCGAACGAGCCGAACCGCTTCGGCTGGATCGTCGAGATCGATCCCTACGACCCGAAGTCGACCCCCGTGAAGCGCACCGCGCTCGGCCGCGCGGCGCACGAATGCGCCACCAGCGCGCTGAGCCACGACGGCCGCGTCGCCTTCTATTGCGGCGACGACGCCCGCATGGAGTATGTGTACAAGTTCGTCACGCAGGAGCGCCATGACGCCTCGCGCCCCGAGGCGAACCGCGACCTCCTCGACCGCGGCACGCTCTACGTGGCGCGCTTCGAGTCCGACGGCAGCATGCGCTGGCTGCCGCTCGTGCACGGCGAAGGCCCGCTCACCGCGGCGAACGGCTTCGCGAGCCAGGCCGACGTCGTGATCGAGGCGCGCCGCGCCGGCGATCTGCTCGGCGCCACGCCGATGGACCGCCCCGAGGACGTCGAGGCGCAACCGGCGACCGGGCGCGTCTACGTCGTGCTGACCTACAACGAGCAGCGCAAGCCAGACCAGCTCAACCCGGCCAACCCGCGCCCCAACAACCGCTTCGGCCACATCGTCGAGATCGTGCCGCCGCTCGTGAACGGCAAGCCCGACCACACGGCGACGGCGTGCCACTGGGGCTTCTTCCTCCTCGGCGGCAACCCGGCCGATCCCTCGCACGGCGCGCGCTACGGCGGCCCGGTGACCGAGAACGGCTGGCTCGCCGCACCCGACAACGTCGCCTTCGACCCGAAGGGTCGGATCTGGATCGCCACCGACGGCCAGGACGACTGGGCGGGCTTCAACGACAGTCTCTATGGGGCGCCGGTGGGCGGTCCCGAGCGCGGGATCACCCGCGCCTTGTTCACCAGCCCGCGCGGGTCCGAGATCTGCGGCCCGGCGTTCACGCCCGACGGAAAGACGCTCTTCCTCGGCGTGCAGCACCCCGGCGACGAGAAAGGCTCGACCTTCGAGAAGCCCTCGACGCGCTGGCCCGACTTCAAGGACGACATGCCCCCGCGCTCGTCGGTGCTCGCGATCACGCGCGACGACGGCGGTGAAATCGGGGGTTAGATAAGCTACGGAACCGAATTGCTCGGTCGAACGCGCTCACGGGTCACCTCCGCTAAAGTAGTAACACCCAGAAGCGCCATGTCGCGGTCGATCTCGTCGCGCAGCAGCCGGATCGCGTGCGCGACGCCGGGCTGGCCGCCCGCCGCGGCGGCGTAGAAGAACGGCCGGCCGACGAAGACGAAGCTCGCGCCGAGCGCGAGCGCCTTGAGGACGTGCGTGCCGCGCCGCACGCCGCTATCCATCATGACGGTCATGCCGCCAGCCTCGGCGGCGATTGCCGGCAGCACGCGCAGTGGCGCCACCGCGCCGTCGAGCTGGCGGCCGCCGTGGTTCGACACGATGACGCCGTCGATGCCGAGCTCGCGGGCGCGCCGCGCATCGGCCGGGTCGAGTATGCCCTTCAGCACCAGGCGCCCATGCCAGCGGCGGCGGATGCCCTCGATGTGCTTCCATGACAGCCGGTCGCGGCGCCCGGGGTCACGCTTGCCGCTGCGCGAGATGAGCGGCACGCGCGGCCCCATGTTCTCGAAGTGCGGCATGCCCTGGGTGAGGAGCGTGCGCAGAAGCATGCCGAAGAGCCAGCGCGGCCGCACCGCACTGTCCCAGGCGAGGCGCAGCGTCGGACGCAGTGGAGTATGGAAGCCGGTGCGGATGTAATGCTCGCGGTTGGAGGCGACCTGCACGTCGCAGGTCACGACCAGGGTGTCGAATCCGGCGCGCTCCACGCGCTCGACCAGCCGGTTGATCGTTTCTTCGTCGCCCGGAATGTAGGCCTGAAACCAGGAGGTGGCACCGGCGCTTCGCACCTGCTCGAGCGGGGTGAGCGCTGCGCCGCTCATCACCATCGGGATGTTGGCCTGCGCTGCGCCACGCGCGAGCACCAAGTCGCCCTCGTAGGCGGCCATCGAGGTGCCGCCCATCGGCGCGATGCCGAAGGGCGCATCGTAGGCGCGCCCGAAGAGCGTCGCCTTCTGCGTGCGCGCCGAGGTGTCGACCAGCATGCGCGGGACGAGGGCCAGATCGTCCCAGGCCGCGAGGTTCGCCCGGAGCGAGGCGCCGGTTTCCACGCTGCCCGAGGCATAGCCGAAAATGGGACGCGGCAGCACCCGCCGCGCGGCGTCCTCGAAGTCTTCCAGCGAGAGAAGGTCTTTAAGCTTCACTACAGCCGCTAAGATATACGCATGTCGTCCGCGCCGTCCGGCCTCGTTCCGCGTGAAGGCCTCGTCACCGTGACCCACGTGATCTACGCGCTACACGCCTTCAGTGCGCTGACCGGGCTGGTGAGCGCCGCCTTCGTGGTGACCGCCTTCCTGACCGGATGGCCGTCGATCATCGCGGTGATCATCAACTATGTGAAACGCTCGGAGGCGCGCGGGACCTGGCTCGATTCCCACTTCTCCTGGCAGATCCGCACCTTCTGGTTCGCGGCGCTGTGGGTGGTGGTCGCCGTGATCCTGTTCGTCACCCTCATCGGGATACCCGTCGCCTGGGTGATCTGGGTGATCACGGGCATCTGGGTGCTCTACCGCATCATCCGCGGCTGGCTCGCCCTCTCCTCCCACAAGGCAATGCCGACATGACTGAACCCCGCGTAATCGAGGTTTTCTCCGACTACGTCTGTCCCTGGTGCTATCTCGGCTCCGCGCGCGTCGCGCGGCTGCAGAAGGAGCACGGCGTGCAGGTCAAGTTCGTGCACTTTCCACTGCATCCCGAAACGCCGGCGGAAGGCAAGAGCCTGGAGGCGCTCTTCGCCGGGCGCGGCTACGACATTCCGAAGATGCAGGCGCAGATGCGCGCGCGCATGGCGGCCGAGGGCCTGCCCTACGGCGATCGCAAGATGACCTTCAACAGCCGCCTCGCGCAGGAGCTCGCGAGCTGGGCCGTTTCGCAGCCTGGCGGCGAGGCGATCCACGATGCCCTCTTCCGGGCGTACTTCGTCGACGGGAAAAACATCGGCGACGCCGAAGTTCTGCTTCAGATTTCAAGGCAGCTTGGGCTCGACGAGGCTCGAGCGCGCGAGGTGCTTGAAAAAAGAACCCATAAAGCTGCGGTCGACGCCGACTGGGAGAAATCGCGCGAGTACGGCGTCACCGGCGTCCCGACCTACGTCGTCGGCGACCGCGGGGTGGTCGGCGCGCAGCCCTACGAGGCGCTCGAAGAGCTGGTCAAGACGGCCTGACGAGCTTCGTCCCCGGCCAGGCGTCGTAACGGGCGCGCGCGTACTGCGGCGGATAGTCGAGCTTGACGCCGAAGCGCTCCGCCGCGTGCCACACCCAGCGCGGGTTGTCGAGGAAGGCGCGCGCCATCGCCACCA
>Ga0105245_10000733_pt1 | contig 29565 bp, 34 predicted proteins | sample KBSM54metaG_FD_81523 | JGI IMG/M metagenome (GOLD analysis project Ga0105245, IMG submission 81523) | Miscanthus rhizosphere microbial communities from Kellogg Biological Station, Michigan, USA - KBS M5-4 metaG | ecosystem: Host-associated > Plants > Roots > Rhizosphere > Soil | place...
CCCTCGGCACCGAGACCCGCGGCCGAGACGAGTGGCGCTCCTACCGGGACGCCGTCCGGGCCGGCTCGTCCGACTTCCACAACGAGATCCTCGACCTGGTCGCTGACGGCGACCGCGCCGCGGCCAGGCTGCGCTACACCGGATCCCACACCGGACCGCTGGCCGGGCTGCCGGCGACCGGACGGCGCTTCTCCTACGCCGGAGCCGCCTTCTTCATCGGCGACGCGCGTCAGCTGACCTCCGCGTGGGTGCTCGGGGACCTCACGGCGCTGCGAGAACAGCTCGGCTGAACGAGATGCCACGGTCCTTTCCGGCGTTCTGTTGGCCCTCGCACCCATCGGAGGGGGATACTCGAGGTGATGACACCACCGACAGGGCCACGGCGGCATCTGGCCAGTAGCCCGTTCAAACCCGATCCCGAACCAACGATCGAGCAGTACGAGGTCGACGACATGGTCTCCCACGACTCCTATGGGATGGGCCGCGTCATCCAGGTGGAAGCCGCGGCGGTGACCGTCGACTTCCGCTCCCAGACCGTTCGCATCCCGAGTCCCTTCCAGAAGATGTCCAAGCTGTAGGGACTGGGGAGTCGACAACCACCGCTGCTTGACCGACCGGGTGTCGGCCTCGACGGCCAGCGGGCCGCTGAGGTCGTCCGTCGCGGTCGCCCACGCCATGGAGCACCATCGCGCCGTGTCGACCTTCCTGCGGTCGAGCGGGTACACCTGCACTCGTCGGCGCACGCTCGGATCGCGCCCGAGGCCGTAGGCCCCAGCGGTCCGGGACCGGGCGGCCGTGCCGTGTGACCGGGACGCTCCGGTCAGGACTCCATCGGCGTCATCGAGGGCATCGGTCGGTCACCTGGCAGCGTGAGTCCCGGCAGGGCGTCCGGGGCGGCGAGAACGAGGACCCCGAGCACCACGAGCAGGAGCGCCGTACCGTAGGTCGCCACTCGTCGCCACGGCAGCGTCTTCTCCAACGCGATGATCCCGGCGACGACCGCCATCCAGGTCACGCTCATCACGCCCAACGCGAACAGTGACGCCATCAGGGCCCAGCAGCACCCGACGCACCACGCACCGTTGCCCACGCCCATCCGGAACGCGCCCGACCAGCCGTCGCGCCATGACCCGAGAAGCGTGCCGAGCGGGCTCCGGCACTTGCCGAGACAGACGTTCTTCAGGGGGGTCAGCTCGTAGACGGCGGCGGCGATGAGGGTGGTGCCGGCGATGGCACGACCGGCGTTGCCCCACGCCAGGTGGTCTCCCACCGCACGGCTCGCGGCCACCCCGATCGTGAAGGCGATGACTCCGGCGACGGCCCACGTGGTGAGGTAGCCGGCGGTGAAGACCATCGGCAGCAGCCTCGTCCGGCTCATCCGCGAGTACAGCGCCACCGTCGGAGCGACGGACGGGAACATCATCGCCGCCATCATCACGACCCAGACCCCGAGGAACCAGCCGAAGGTGCCGAGACCGCTCCAGGGTCCGTCATCCATGCCGTGCATCTGGCCGACCGTCCACCACCAACCGGCGGCGGCCAGCGCGAACAGGACGGCGACCAGACCGAGCTGGGTGCGAGCAGCCGCGTAGGCGGGACGAAGGCCTGAGTCGGTGGCCGACTCGACGTCGGTCATTCCGTCAGGCGGCCCACGAGAAGTCCGACTTCGACAGGCCCGTCTTCGCCTCGTACTGGATGCCGAAGGCGTTGATCCGTGACCGTTTCGCTTCGGCCATCGTCAGATCGGAGCCGACGGGGTGGAACATCCCGGAGAACCTCACCGGCTCGCCGTTCTCGACCCCGAACGGGACGATGTCCTCGATCTCGAAGTCGATCGTGTCGTCCACGCGAACGCTGTGGAGCAGCCCGTCGTCAGTGAGATCGATCGTGGCGCGCTGAACGCCGAGCATCTCGCCGATCAGCGGGGCCAGCCCGGCCATCGGCCCGCCCAGCTGGCCGCCGAAGACCTGGACGAGCTTGTCGAACTGCTCGTCCGTGGCGCCGTCGTCGATGTACACGCCGACCCGCCAGTTGCCCTCGGTCATCACCTTCGGCGTCTCGGCCACGAGCACGACCTTGCGGCCCCCGATGTCGGTGCCATCGACGGCTCCCGCACGGATGTTGAAGGCCAGGATCACTCGACAGAAGTCGTAGGTGGCTCCGTGGTCGAGCGACGTGTTGCACGGGCACATGAGCTCGCACGAGCACGTCTCGCTGTAGCTACCGGTCAAGTTCCAGGCCATGGGACCCCCCTAGCACTCGCCGCCAGTGTCCCGCCCGCCCGAGTGGGCGTCAACGGCGCGAGAGGTCCTCGGGCTCCCCGCCCATCATGGACAGCATCTCCCGGCCACCCGTTCGGTAGAACCGGACCAGCAGGAGCGCGGTCAGCGCCAGGGCGAAGAGGTTCAAGATGGTCGTGTAGTTCCAGGTGATGCCCTGCTCCGCGACCTGCGCCTGACTGGGGTCGGGCACGAGACCGAGCCCGCCGAAGAGGAGCTCGACGACGTAGCCGCCCAGCACCATGGTCACGTAGAACCCGGCCAGCAGGGTCAGCATCATCCGGGTGCCGTAGTACTTCCGATAGATGATCAGGATCGGAACGATGATCAGGTCGGCGAACAGGAACGACACGACGCCGCCGAAGCTGATGCCTCCGCTGTAGAGCACCGCCGCGAGCGGGACGTTCCCGATCGAGCACACGAAGCTCAGGATCGCGATGATCGGGCCGACGAGCGGGCCCCACACCTTCGACCAGGTGGCGTGGTCGGTCAGGAACAGCGACTGCCAGAACGAGTCCGGCACCCACGCGGCCACGGCGCCGGCGATCAACAGGCCGGCCACGATGTCGCGGATCACGGCTGCCCACTCCATGACGTAGATGTGGCTCACCGACGTGAGCCCCCTGCCGCTGAGCAGCCGCGAGGCGAAGCTGCCCTCCCCCTGGACGGACATGTCCATGGCGGCGTGGCCCTCCATCGATCCGGCCACGCCCTTGACCGCCTGCGCCCGGGCTGCGTCGATCAGCGCGGCGCGGACGAAGATCCGGAAGAACAGTGCCATCAGGACGATGATGATCGGTCCGCCCACGAACTCCGCGAGCGTGAACTGCCAGCCGAGCAGCAGCGCCAGGATCACACCCAGCTCGATGACGAGGTTGGTGCTGGCGATCTCGAAGACGATCGCCGCGACGAAGCTCGACCCCTTCCGGAACAGCGAGCGCGCCATCGCCACGGCGGCGTAGGAGCAGGACGAGCTGGCAATGCCCAGCCCGGTCGCCTTGGCGAGCGTCGCCGGGCGGTCGTCACCGAGCATCCGCGAGACGGTCTCGCGCCGTACGACGGCCTGGACGATCGCCGAGAGGGTGAACCCGAGGATCAGCGACCAGGTGATCTGCCACGTCATCGACCCGGCCATCGTGAGGGCGTCGCCGAGGGCGGAGAGGGCGGACATGAGGAGCTCGCTCCCTTCTCGGTGGGAGTGAAGAGTCAACCAGCAGCCGGATGCCGACTCAGGCGATGGTGCCGCGTCCGGTTGGATGTCGTCCAAGGGTTGTCGCGAGCAGCGCGACCGAGGGAGGGTGCGTGACCGAGCAGCACCGGGTGCTCATGGTCGGACTCGGCACGATCGCTCAGACACACCTCCAGGTCCTCGGGCAACGCCGGGACGTGAGGCTGGTGGGTGGGGTCGACCCGGTCGCGCAGGCCGCTGTCGTGCCGGTCTTCCGCAGTCTGGACGACGCGCTCGCCGCCGACGTGGCGCCGACGCTGGCGGTGGTGGCGACGCCCACGGACACGCACGTGCGGCTCGTCCGAGACCTGGTCGAGCGCACGGATGCCCTGGTGCTCTCGGAGAAGCCGCTGGCCACCACGCGTGCCGAGGTCGACGGCCTGGCCGACGTCGCCGACCGGGTGCGGGTCGCACACCATTTCGCGTTCTCGCCGGAGGTGGAGTGGGCGCTCCGGTTCACGCTCGCGGCCGGCTGGACCCGGCCGAACCGGGTGCTCAGCGTCTTCAACGACGCGTACGCCGGCCTGGGGGAGGCTCGGCTGGCGAGCTACGTCTCCACGTGGGTCGACTCCGCACCCAACCAGCTCAGCCTGCTGGCGCCGTTCGTCGGGTCCTGCGAGGTGGTCGGCCACTCCGACGAGCGGTTCCGCGCGGTCACCGTGCTCGACCACGAGGGTGGCCGCAGCGTGCTCGCGTCGAACTGGCTGGCCGCCGACACCTCGAAGCAGACGACGGTGGAGTACGCCGGCGACCGGCAGGTGCGGATGGATCACACCTCGCTCACCGCGACCGTCATCGAGGACGGCCTGGTCACCCGGCACGTCGGGTACGACGGGGAGGCGGGTCGCAAGGAGGCGCACTACCGGGGGCTGTACGACGTACTGCTCGCGGACCCCGGGGACTCCCGGCTCGGCGTACCGCTCGCCACCGAGATGACGCGGCTGCTCGAGTCTGCCGCCTCGGCTCCGGCGGCCGGTGTCCGTTGGTCGGCGATGGCAGCCGACTGACGGCCATGGCCGGTCAGCGACCGGTTACCGCGGCACGCCACCCAGGCCGGCGAGGCGGCGACGCATGGCGAGCTCGTCGCGCATGCGGTAGGGCACCGGGTGGCCGGCCGACGCGAGCCCGGCGGCGTAGGCCTCGAGGGCGGACAGCAGCGAGGCCTGGGCGGAGGTCCACTCGGTGATCTGGCGGCCCGCGCCCCTCTCCCGGGCGACCGACTGCCGTGCGACCCGCAGCTCCGCCAGGAGGCGGTCGAGTGGCACCGGCGGAAGGGACTCCGCGGACTCCATGTCGCACCACCTTGCGACTCGCTGCCTGTGCGGGAACCGAGGACGCCGGATCGGCGTCCGTGCTCGACACATCGCAGTCCTTGGCCCCACCCTACGCGTCCGCGGCCTCGGCCCGCATGCTCTTGTTGGGGTACTGCGGTGACCCGATGACGCGCTACGTCATCGACGCGCCGACGTTGCTGCACCTCGTGGACGAGCAGCCGGCCGTCGACGCCGACCACCGGCTGGTGGCCCCCCACGCGATCCGGAGCGACGCCCTCCAGCTGCTCCTGGACGAGGTACGGCGCGGCGCGCGGACGGAGGTCGGCCCTGGCAACGCACACCCGGATCACCGAGGTGAGGATGCGGCTGCTCGGCGACCGGGTGTCGCGCGCGACGGCCTTCCGGCTCGCGCGTGAGCTCGATCTGGAGTCACTGCGGCCCGCGGAGTACCTCGCGGTCACGCGGCTGCAAGAGTGACGTTCGATCCCGCGAGTGCCTGTTCGCTCAGGACGCGGGCGAGGGCTCGGTCGAGACGTGCGCGACCGTCTCGTCCAGCGGCATCAGGATCCACAGGATCGGGTAGATCAGGAACTGGCTGCCGGGCAGCACCAGGAGCAGGAGCACGAAGAGGAGTCGGGTGGTCCACGGCCCGAGGCCGAACCGCTGGCCGAGGCCGGCGAGCACGCCTCCGAGCACGCGCCCCTCGCGCGACCGGACCAGTCCGTGTCGGGCGAAGCTGTTTCGGATGTCGTCCATGGTTGTTGCACGTCCTTCTGAGGTTGTCTGACGGGGCGTTTCCCCGTTGACTCCACCCTGCCTCGTCGTCGCCTCCGCCACATCGGGCGCCGCCCTGAGGCCGCCCCCGGATCCGGGGCTCCGGGTCTCAGGGCTACCACAGGGCGGCTGCCCGGGGTCTCGCCCGGTCCGGCCGACGGTGGGGCTCGCCCGAGCTCGAGCTCAGATCCGGAAGAAGCCGGCCAGGAACCGCTGGGCGAGGTCGCGGTCGCCGTGGATCGTCCCGGCGTTGATGCGGCCGTACGCCGTGAGCACGAAGCTCGCCGGGTCGAACTCGATCCAGGCGGGCAGGTCGTCCACGTCCCCGGGTGACGTGCTGAGCCCGTCCGGCCCCACGTCGATGCGGGTGTCGCCGGCGTTCTCGCCCGACGTGATGCGTACGCCGACCTGCATCGGCGTCGTGTCCGGTCCGACGGTCGCGGTGGCGGTCCAGAGCACGAAGCAGAGCGGCACGAGCAGGTCGGCCGACCGTGCCTCCAGTGCGTGCGGACGACCGCTGCCCTCGCGGATGTCCCAGCTGTGCACCGAGTAGTCCACGAGCTGGAAGACCGGGTAGAAGAACGCGGGGAGCGGGCCCATGTACTTGTGCGGCACCTGCAGGCCGCCCCAGTCCTGCTCGGTGAGGCCCTCCTCGATGGTCAGCATCCGGTCCAGGTCGCCGCGCAGCCGCTCCAGCGCCTGCTCCCGGCTGAGCGTGCGGAACCCCTGCGCTCCCTGGTCCGCGTGGGTGGCCATGTCGGTGAGCGCGACCGCCGGCGGTCCCGAGCCCTCACCCTGCACCGAGTCGAAGCCCACGAAGTAGGTCTCGGTGGTGTCGAGGAGGTGCCCGAAGACGTCGCGCACCTGCCAGTGGCCGGCCCCCGTCGGGGCGGTCCAGGTGTCCGCGTCCGCGGCCAGGGCGAACATCTCGGCCGACTCCCGGCGGATCCCCTCGAGCAGGTTGTCCTTGCTCGCGTAGTCCATGAAGTTCCAGGCGCTCATCGACTCCTCCTGTGCCCGCGACTCCTGCCCGGACAGGGATGATCTGCCCTCCGACGCTCCTCCGGTGCCGTGGTGCTGTCAACGGGGACCGATTCAGGAGCTGGTCGCCACCCACCACGCCGCGACCTGGGCGCGGGAGCGTACGCCCAGGCGGAGGCGGATGCGTTCGAGGTGCCCCTCGGCCGAGCGCTCGTCGATCCCGAGCCGCTCGCCGATCTCGCGGTTGGTGAGCCCTTCGGCCACCAGCGCGGCGACCTCGCGCTGCCGAGCGGTCAGGGTCGGTGGCCTCGGACCACGCAGGGGCGGGAGACCGAGGAACTCCCTGATCACCCCGATCAGCGGCGCGGTGTCGCCGACATACGGGATGTGCGAGCGCCCGGGCAGCACCTCGAGCCGGGCGCCGGGGATCTCCGCGGCGATCAGGCGGGCCTGCTCCAGCGGGGCGGCCCGGTCCTGGTCGCGGTGTACGACGAGCGTCGGCGCGCGGACCCGGCCCAAGGACGACGTCACGTCGACCTCGTAGCAGAGTCTCAGCAGGGCGGCCGCGATCCGTGGAGAGGAGGCCTCCTGCTGGTATGTGCTGAGAGCGGCGCGGGTCCCGGCCGAGGCGTCGGGCGCGAAGATGTCGGTCAGCACGTCGGCGCCGAGGCCCCAGTGCCCGGCCACGAGGCCGACCACGTGGTCCCGGACGTCCGGCGTCCCGATGTCGCCCCCCCGCGCCCATCCGCCGTACAGCACCAGCCGGTCGACCGCCTCCGGGTGCCGCGCCGACCACTCGATCATCAGCGGCACGCCGAGCGAGCTGGCCACGACGTCCGTGCGCTCCACGCCGGCGGCGGCGAGCACGGCGGAGACGACCTTGAGCTCGGTCTCGACCGATGGCTCGGACACGGACCGGTCGGACAGGCCGCAGCCCGGCCGGTCGTAGCGCAGCAGCGTGCGCCCGTGCGCCAGGCTCTCCAGCAGCTGCCGCTCGGCGGGGAGGGCCCAGCTGAGCTCCAGATGGCTCAGCCAGCCGCCCACGAACAGCAGCGGCCGGCCGCCGCCGGCCGTCGCGTAGGCGACATCGACCCCCTCGGACGTGCGGATCGAGCCCAGGCGCTGCTCCACCCCGCGACTCCACCGCATCCGGTCCCCGGGCGGCAAGTGGGGTAGTTCCACGCCTGACGGAGGCCCCGATCGCGATCGAGGCTGGAGGCATGGTCACCACGCAGCAGATCGACGTCCGGACGCGCCCCACGACGGCCGCCGTCGTGTCCGTCGGGTACGGCGTCGTCAGCTATCTCGCCTTCGTCGGGGCCTTCCTGTACGGCGTCGCCTTCCTCGCCGACACCGTGGTCCCGCGCACGGTCGACCACGGTGGTCCGCGCTCGGGAATGACGGCGGCGGCGATCATCGACGCGCTGCTGCTGGGGGTCTTCGCGGTCCAGCACAGCGTGATGGCGCGGCCCGCGTTCAAGCGGCGCTGGACGGCCCTCGTCCCCGCGCACCTCGAGCGCTCGACGTACGTGCTGGTCGCGTCGGCGGCCCTGGCGCTGGCGTTCTGGCAGTGGCGCCCGATCCCGAGGGGGGTCTGGGACGTGTCGTCGCCGACCGCCGCCGTGCTGCTCTGGACGCTCTTCGGCCTCGGCTGGGGATGGGTGCTCGCCATGTCGTTCGCGATCGACCACTTCGACATGTTCGGCCTCCGCCAGGTGTCGCGCCACCTGCGCGGGCTCGCCGACCGGGCGCCGTCGTTCGCGGTTCCGCTACCGCACCGGCTGGTCCGGCATCCGATGATGCTCGGCTTCTTCCCCGCGTTCCTCGCGACGCCGACGATGACCCTCGGTCACCTGCTGTTCGCGGGCCTCGGGGTCGGCTACGTGCTGGTCGGCGTGCGTCTCGAGGAGCGGGACCTGTCGGCCGACCTCCCGGAGTACGACGCCTACGCGGCTGTCACGCCCCGGTTCATCCCACGCATCTCGCGTCGTCGGCCATGATCCGGCCGCGCGGCGACGGTGGCTACGCATCCCTGACCGCCACGTGGGCAGTGCCGACCCGCGAACTGGGTAGTGGACACCGATGTGGCGATCCCTGCCGGACGGCAGCGTTTCTCTCGCCGGCGCACCGCCGGGATCGTCTGAGAGGAAGACCAGTGATGACCTACTCCGTCCTGACGGAGCTCGCGTCCCAACGTGAGGAGCAGATGGCAGCGCGGGCTCGCCGCGCGCGGCCCGAGGGGGTACCGGCGGCGACCACGCGTCGTACCGCGCGCCGAACCTCACGCGCCTCCACGTCGTATGGCCAGTGGCGGCGCTGGACAGCGCCGCCGGAACTGCACTGATCGGGCGGGCCTCGGGCAGCTCCGTTCCTGACAACCCCTACCAGCACACACCGAGGAGAGATTCCCCATGATGCCCGCCGCCGCCCTGGTCTACGCCCTGTTCGGCGCGGACCGCCGCGACGCCCAGACCCGCGCGCGCCCCCGGAGGGCGATCCGTTCGGAGCTGACCTCGACCCGCCGTACGTCGGACCGATCAACGGGACCTCGGGGGACGTCATGAGCGTGGGCTGTCTGGCGCGGCCGTGCGAGCCCGACCCGTCGATCGACGTCTCCGGACTGGAGCTCCGACCGCTCGAGCCCGGCGACCGGGGAGCGGTGCTGGAGATCTTCGAGGGCCTCGGCCCCCGCTCGCGCCAGCTGCGCTTCCTGGCCGCGAAGCCCCGGCTCACCTCGGCGGACCTCCGGCAGCTGACAGACGTGGACCAGTACGACCACGTGGCGATCCTCGCGGTCGACGCACGGCACGGCCGCCCGATCGGGGTCGCCCGTTTCGTCCGCGAGCCGGAGGACCCGGACACCGCCGACGTGGCGGTCGCGGTCGTCGACGACTGGCAGGACCGAGGTGTCGGCACGATGCTGACGACCGCACTCGTACGACGAGCGCGCGAGGTCGGCGTACGCCGCTTCACGATGGCGATGGCCCCCGACAACGAGGCCGCTGTCCGCCTGTTGCACCGGGCCCCCGGTGAGATCGAGCGACTCGCCCTCGACGACGAGACCGCGGAGTTCGCGCTCGCGCTGGATCCGGCACCGGCGCCGTGGCTGCAGCGTCTCCTGGCGGGACCGCTGCGATGACCATGCCTGCGGACGCCTCCGACGTCGGGCACCTGCCGCGCATCGGCGCCCTGCTCGGGGTCTGGGCGCATCCGGACGACGAGGCGTACCTGTCCAGCGGGTTGATGTCACGGGTCCGCAACCACGGCGGTCGCGTCGTCGTCGTGACCGCGACCCGGGGGGAGCGCGGCACCGACGACCCGGCGCGCTGGCCACCCGAACGGCTCGGTGCGGTGCGTGAGCGCGAGCTCCGGGCGAGCCTGGCGGAGGTCGGTGTGCACGAGCACCACTGGCTCCACCACGGCGACGGCGAGCTCGCCGGGGTCCCCGTGTCCGAGGGTGCGGCCGAGCTGGTGCCCCTGTTCGAGGACGTGGCCCCGGACGTCATCGTCACGTTCGGTCCGGAAGGCATGACCGGGCACGCCGATCATCGGGCGATCTCGGCCTGGGTCACGGAGGCGTGGCGCCGTACGGGCCGGCGCGGAGACCTCTGGTACGCCACCCTGACCCAGGAGTTCCACCGCGAGTGGGGCGAGCTCAGCGAGCAGCTGGGTGTGTGGATGGACGACGCCGAGCCTCCCGTCACCCGCCCGTCCGACCTGTCGGTGACGGTCCGGCTCACCGGCTCGATGCTGGCGCGCAAGCACCGAGCGCTGCGCGCCCACGCCACCCAGACCCGGGCCCTGGAGGACCTGGTCGGCCCGGCACGCTATCGGGACTGGTGGTCCACCGAGAGCTTCGTCCCCGCCGAGCGGGCGCTCGTCGCGGGTGCGGCCGACCTCGGACGAGGTTGAGGGCGAGGGTCAGCGCCACGGGGACCACGACCCAGGCGAGCGCCAGGAGGAGCACGGCCGCTCAGGCAGCGTCGAGGAAGGCGTGGACGCGAGCCAGGGCCTCGGTACGGCTCTGCACGTCGAGGCGCAGGAAGACGTTCTCGAGATGCTTGCGCACGGTCGCCTCGGAGAGGCCGAGAGTGCGAGCGATCTGGGTGTTGCTGGCTCCCGTCGCCACCTGACGCAGCACCTCCCACTGTCGCGGCGTGAGGTTCGGCTCGCCCCGCAGCTCGCGGTGGCGGCGGGTGTGCAGCTCGGCCACGTGCGGCCGTGCCAGCGCGAGCATCGCCTTCTCCCGTTCGGAGAAGTCGGGCTCGCCCTCGTTGCGGAAGAGGAGGAGGCGCCGGTCGATGCCACCCAGCGGCGTCATCGGCACCAGGATCTCGTCCGAGACCCCGAGTGCGCGGAACGCCGTACCCAGCGGGCTGTTGGCGTACGCGCGGGTACGCGTCCGCTCCGCATGGTGGAGCAGCGTCGCGTAGTCGCCGGTCGTCAGCGGACCGGCGCAGCCGTCCTCCTCCCAGAACTCCTGCCAGAACAGCTGCGTGAACTCGTCGTTCGCGCCGACGGACTCCTCGCGGAGCACGCTGGTGTCGGTCACGATCAACTGCTTGATCCGTTGTTCGGCCACGTCCATGAGCTGGAAGGAGATGTCGGCGCAGGGGATCAGCTCGCGCAGGCCACTGAGCACGTCGGCATAGAAGATGTCGTCCTCGGCCGCGGGCTGGCACCGATCGAGCACGCCGAGCAGCGCGTGGACGTCGGCATCGGTCATGACCCAGTGATCCGTCACGGCCCTGCTCCGTTCTGTCGGTACCGCCAGGCTACGGCGACCGTGCGTCTCGCGACATACGCGCTAACGCGTACGTCGATCGTCCACCGCAGAACGTCGCATTCCGTTCCGCCCGCGGGCCGATCACAGTCGAACGACCAACACAACTACGGAGGTCACCATGACTACCTTGTCGATCCACCAGCGTCCGGCTCCCTTCATCGCCGCGGCTGCCGCCGTGGCGGCCATCGCGGCCGGCTCCGTGGCCCTGGCCGTCTCCCACGACGCCGACGCGCCCGGTGCGCCCGCACAGCAGTCGCACACCTCGGTCCAGCAGGACGCCCCGCGGGTGCACCACTTCCACCCCACGACCAGCGGCGGGCGGGTCATGCTCGGCCAGTGATGGCGCACGGAGGTGCGGGCGTTGCGGCCGCCCCGCGAGATCGCGGGATTGTGCGTTTCGGCAACAGGTCGGGCATGCGGCGCGCACACTGGTGAGCAGTGAACGTCAATCCCCTGGGGGAACCATGATGACCTTCGAAGACGCACCGGACGAGACCGTCACGCCCAGTCCGGCCGTGGACGCGCCGATCGACGAGGTGGGGACCGAGCCGACCGAGCCGGTCCAGGAGAGCCCGACGAGCGCCGCGGCGCGGACCCTCGAGCTCGCTGCCATCACCGCCGACCGGCTGGTCTCGGACGCGCAGACCGAGGCCGAGTCGTTGGTCGCCACCGCGCAGGCGGAGGCCGACGCGATCGCCGAGGCCACCCGCACCGAGGCGGAGAAGGCCGCGGCCGAGCTGACCCGGAACAAGCAGCAGCAGGCCGCCCAGCTCGAGGAGGAGCGCACGACGGCGTTGGCCGAGCTGGCCGACCAGAAGGCCGCCCTCGAGGCGCAGATCGCCACGCTCCGTCAGCTGCAGACCGACCACCGCACGCAGCTGCGTGACCACCTCAGGGAGCAGCTGTCGTTGCTCGACGCAGCGGTGCCCGAGCTGCCCACGGCCTTCGCCGGCTGACCGCTCAGGTCCCCTGCCGCCTCGCCGACAGACGCTGCCGCGTCTCAGCCCTACGGGGAGCCTGGAGTCACGAGCCCGGCTTCGTACGCCGCCACGACCAGCTGCACCCGGTCCCGGCAGCCCAGCTTGTTGAGCAGGCTGCTGACGTGCGACTTGATCGTGGCCTCGCCGATGAACAGCTCTGCGGCGAGCTCGCTGTTGCTCAGGCCTCGCGCGACACCGACCAGAACCTCGCGCTCGCGGTCGGAGATCGGCGGCAGCTCGCGGGGCCTGCCCCGGTCGGCGCGCGAGGCGAACTCGGCGATCAGCCGACGGGTGATGGAGGGTGCGATCAGGGCGTCGCCGCGCGCGACCACGCGGATCGCCGACGTCAGCTCGTCGGGTGGGCAGTCCTTGAGCAGGAATCCGCTGGCACCGGCGTCCAACGCGGCGAACACGTACTCGTCGAGGTCGTACGTCGTGAGCACGAGCACGGCGGTCCCCGGGAATCGCTGACTGATCCGCCGGGTCGCCTCGATCCCGTCGAGGATCGGCATCCGGATGTCCATCAGCACGACGCTGGGCCGCAGCCGCTCGACCAGCTGGACCGCCTCCTGCCCGTCGGCGGCATCGCCCACCACCTCCATGCCGTCCTCGCCGTCCAGCAGCTTGCGGAAGCCGGCGCGCAGCAGGAGCTGGTCATCGGCGATCACGAGGGTGAGCGGAGCGCGATCCCCGTTCATCCGACACCCGCCGCGGTGGCCGGCAGCCGCGCATGGACCGTCCACCCGCCGCCGTCGGCGCCGGCACTGATCGTCCCGCCGAAGACGTTGACCCGTTCGCGCATGCCGATCAGCCCGTGCCCGGACCCGGTCCCGGCAAGCCCGTCGCGCGGGCCCGCGCTTCCGTCGTCGCTGACCACGAGGTCGAGGTGGTTGCGCTCGAAGGCGACGCAGACGCGCACGCAGCGGGCGTTGGCGTGCTTGAGCACGTTGGTCAGCGCCTCCTGCACGATCCGGTACGCCGTCAGGTCGAGACCGGGCGGCAACGCCGACCGGTCGCCCGAGACCTCGACCTCGACCTGCAACCCGGCCTCGCGAACCGAGGAGAGCAGGTCGTCCAGCTGGGCCAGGCCCGGCTGGGGGGACAGCGCCACCGGCTCATCGGTACGACGCAGCAGTCCGAGCAGGCGCCGGAGATCGACCAGCGCCTCACGTCCGGCCCTCTCGATGGAACCCAGAGCCGCGTCGATGGACGCCTCGTCGACCTTCGCGCCGTGCAGCGAGCGACGTTCGGCGCCCGCCTGCACGACGATCACCGAGAGGCCGTGTGCCACGACGTCGTGGAGCTCGCGTGCGATCCGGGCGCGTTCGTCCTCGATCGCTCGCGCCGTCTGCCGTTCCTGCTCCGCGGCCAGGACTCGCGTCACCTCCCACGCCTGTCTCGCCTGCTCGGCCCGGCGACTGACGAAGTAGCCGACGCCGAACCCGACCGCGAGCCACACCGCCATCGGCACCACGTCGCCGGCCCGGCCGCCGACCAGGCCGACCGCCAATCCGAGGACGAACCACGCACCGAGGACCCCCGCGCCGATGGCCAGCTTGCGACGCTCGTGGATCGTGCCGAGGCTGTACGCGGCGCCGACCATCAGCAGGAATCCCTCGAACGGCCCCTGCGTCCCGACCGGCCAGAAGGTGGTCCACCAGGTCACCACGACGATCGTGAGGCACGGCGCGAGGAGCGGCGCGCGGCGTCGTACGCCGAGACCGGCGACCGCCACGGCCAGGAACGCCAGGTGTCGCGCCGGGGGGCCCGGGTACTCGACCGAGTGCGGATGCTGGCTCACGTTGACGATGCCGATCACCAGGATCGCCGCGGGCGCCGCCCAGTCCAGCGCCAACCGGCGCAGTCGGAGGAGGACGTCGCGTCGGGTCATGAGCGCGACGGTATCCCCAGGTCAGGCCGTTGCGCGTCCCCCTGACGTGGGGTCGTCGCTCCTCCTCCAGTGGGACCTGCGGCGCGGCCGATTCCGCCTCGTGCCGGCGGCAAACCGCCCGTGGGCCGAGGCGTACGACGTGCCGGCGCTCCTACGTTTCCGGCAGCCGCGACGGTCGCGGCGTACACGAAGGGGTATGGATCATGAACTCCATCCGTTCTCTCATCACCGGTGCCACCGTCGTCGCGGCGGGGGCTGGAGCCGCGGCCGCCCTCGCGGTGACGGGGTCGGCCGCGGCCGGCACCGCAACGGGCACCGCAACGGGCACCGCACCAGCCACGGCACCAGGCACGGCGACGGCGCCCTCCGCCGGGTCGTTCACGCTGCGTGCACATCACGGGAGCGACGCGAGCCTCGACCTGGGCGCGAAGGGCTTCAGCGCCGGTGACCAGGACCTGTTCGCCGGACCGCTCACCAGAAAGGGGCACGCCGCGGGCCGCTTCGTCGGCACCTGCACCATGGCTCGCGTCGGGCACAAGTCCGCCGACCAGCTGTGCGAGTTCGTCCTGCATCTCGCGCACGGCCAGATCACGGCTTCCGGCACGGTGCGTGCCGGCCAGGGCGGCCCGGGCACGTTCGCCCTGGCGATCCTGGGCGGCACCGGCAGGTACCGGGCCGCCGCCGGCCAGATCGCCGTCACCCCGACCAACGGCGCGTCCTTCCCGATCGCGGTCGACCTGCGCTGACACGGCCGCCCGCCGGACCGCCGACGAGGCGGCGGTCCGGCGGCTCGCGGCGTACCTCAGGCCTCGAGGCCGCGGGCGAGCTCGGCCAGGTGGCTCCATGGGATCGGGTGCACCAGGGCGTCGGCGTGCCGATGGACGAGGTGCCACCGGTCGCCGACGCGCCGGAGCACGAGGGTGACCCGCAGCGACCAGTCCTGGTCCGGGCTGCCGCCCACCTCGCCGTGCTGCCGCTCGACCGCGACGAGGACGGCCAGGTCGCCGGAGACATACGTCTGGTCGACCTCGAGCCGTGCCTCCCCGCTGGTGAAGAAGCTGCGGAACTCCGCCAGGCGTTCCCCGCTGGAGTCGAAGCCGTGGACGGTCTCCCCGCCCGTCGGCCCCATCAGCGAGTAGTCGTCGGCGTGGTCGAAGAGCGACAGGTAGTGGTCGATGTCGCCCTTGATGAAGGCACCGGCCGCCTCGTCCATCCGCTGGACCAGCTCGGCCAGGTCGGCGTCGGTGATCGGTCGTTCCTCGGCGTTCATCTCGAGATGGTGGCACCCGTACGTCGTCGACGCGACCGAGAACCGGCCCTCTTGACGGTGTGATGTGATCGTCCACGGTCGCGCCGAATCGTCGCGCGCGGGGTCGTTCTGAGGAGACCGCATGGCAACCTTCACCCGATCGGACGACCTGCGGGGAGCGGAGTTCGTCGACGCCGACCTGCACGGTGCTCGGTTCGTCGGGGCCGACCTGACCGGCGTCGTGATGCGCGGCGTGCAGGTGGAGCGGGCGGACATCGACGCACCATGGCTTCTCGGCAGTGGGGAGCCCCTGCTGGTCAACGGCGTCGACGTGGCGCCCTTCGTCGAGGCCGAGCTCAACCGGCGATTCCCCGGCCGCGCCCAGCAGAGGGCCGGGGACCCGGACGCCCTGCGCGCGGCCTGGGCGGCGCTCGAACAGGCCTGGGCGACCACGCTCGAGCGCGTCGCGGCGACGCCGGACGGCACGGTCGACGTGTCCGTCGACGGAGAGTGGTCGTTCGCGCAGACGCTGCGGCACCTGGTGCTGGCCACGGACATGTGGCTGGGCCGGGCCGTGCTGGGGATCGAGCAACCGTTCCACCCCCTCGGCCTGCGCGATGCGGCCACCGAGACCGACGGCACGGACGCCCCGAAGCCCGCGGCGGGCACCCCGTCGTACGGCGAGGTCCTCGAGGCCCGTGCCGACCGGGTCGCGAGGGTGCGCGGCTTCCTCGCCACCGTCACCGCCGAGGAGCTGGCTGCGGAGCGTCGGAACCCGCACGACCCCGCCTCACCCGAGACCGTCCTCTCCTGCCTGCACACGATCCTCGAGGAGGAGTGGGAGCACCACCGCTATGCCGTCCGCGACCTCGACTCGATCCAGGCGAGATCCGGCGAGTGAGCCGGAGCTCGCTCATGCCTGCTGGGTATGTCGCCCGCGGCCTGGTGGTCAGGCCGAAGCGAGCCCCAGGCGCTCGGCCCGGCAGGCGTCACTGTGAACCTCGACGAGGCGCCGGGCAGAAGCGAGGAGCTCGATCACCTCGGCCCGGGTCCGTCCGGGGGCGTCGTTCCAACGCGTGAGGTCGAGGAGGCGCATCGTGCGCACGGGCGGTGAAGGAGTCAGCACCGCGGGCGACGCGGAGTCGTCGCGCAGGGCGTGCCAGGTCAGGTCGAGCGTGCGCTGGACCAGCTGGGTCCGGGCCGCTGCCGGGCCGCCCGCCGCCTCGACGATGCCGCCGACCAGGCAGGCGCCGGTCACGGGATGGTCCCGCGCCAGCCGGACGTCGTACGCCGTGACCATGACCTCCCCCTTCCGCGTGGCCACGCTGAACCATCCGCCCTGCACCCAGCCGTGGCGGATGACCTCGGCGGCCTCGGTCAGCACCTCACCGATGGCGTGCAGCTCCGCGAGGCGGGCGGACAGGGCGTCGCAGCGGGCCAGCCGACGACGTTCGGCCCTGCGGTCCAGCCGGGTTCGCCGGGCCAGAGGCCGAGACCGGGTCACGAGAATGCTCACGAGGACCTCCCCGTCGTCGCGAAGTCGAACGACTCCACTCTCCGCTCACGTCGCCCGAGAGGCAACCGTTGTCGCGAAGCCCGCCCCTCAGGCCGGCGGTAGGGCGGTGCCGAGCGTGCGATGGATCAGCGCCAGGTGCTCCGGCTCGAGCGGGCCCTCGGCCCTGAGCCGCGGGTAGAGACGCTTGGGCCACATCGCCTCCACACCTCGGCTCGAGAAGGCGCCTCCGATCAGCGGCCAGTCGGCCTCGACGAAGCAGAGCACCCCGTGGAGAGGTACGTCGTCGCCCACGACGCCCCGCACCACCTCGACCTGCTCGAGCACGCCGTCCACGAGCTTCGTGCAGTCGCGCGAGCCGACGAGGACTCGCTCGGTGCGCGGGCGCAGGAGCCCACCCTCGACGCGCAGATGCGGGCGGCCGCGATACCTCTTCGCATCGATGACGAACACCCCCACGCGGGTCACCGCGATGTGGTCGACGTTCGCCCGGGTGCCTGGGATCCGCCGGTCGTGCAGCACGCGAAGGGTGTCACCGGCCAGCTCGTTGAGACGCCGACCGAGCCGCGCCTCGCCGATGGCGCCGATGTCCCAGGCAGTGGTCGACCGCGGCTCGTCGCTCAATGCGGCAATCAGCCGACCCAGCTTGGGATGCCTTGCACGGATGCGCTGCTCACGGCGCGCCTTCCGACGCTCGAACTCCCGCCGCGCCGAGGCGCCCGGCGTGCCGGCGTCGATGACCACGGGCACCTCCTGGACGACCTCCGGCGCGAGCTGCTCGTCGTGACCGCGGCATCGGACCGTCTTGCTCGACCGCTCGTAGATCGCCTCGGTCCCCGCGGGCACCGACTCCCCGCACACCCGGCACGTGCCGGCGTACCGCAGTCGCATCCGCTGGTCGTCGCTCGCCGAGAGCTCGTCCACCCGCAGACCGTAGGCGTCCGGCCGGGCTCACCGCAGGGCTTTGCTGCATAGGGTGAGCGAAGCTCTTCGACCCAGGGAGGACGGCCGGCCTTGCGATTCACCGAGTACGAGCTGACCGCGGCGCTCACCGGGGCCGCCAAGACGGTCGTGGCGGCTCGGCGCAGGGACGTACGTCGCGGCAAGGTCGACATCGACTCGGTCTGGGACGCGATGGACCGCTACCAGCGGTTCCAGATCCTCGACCAGCTCGGCGGCCAGCTGCTTCCGGTGCTGGTGGCACTGCCCGACGTGGACGTCGCACCCGGCACCCGACCGACGTACTCCGACCACGAGGTGGCCGAGACGGTGGAGTCGGTCCTCGGCGAGTCGGGAGGCAGGCTCCGGCGATCGGTCGTCGTCAAGACGCGTACGACGCTCGTGCAGGCGGCGCTCGCCCACCTGCCGCCACGCCAGGACCCCGATGCCCTGATCGTCCCCGACCACCTGTAGCGCGAGCCGGGGGTCAGCGCCAGACGGGCGCGATCTCCTTGCGGTAGCGGCGACCGAACACCCCGGCCAGGATCGTCAGCACCGGGCCGGGGACGCTCTCCCGCAGCGCGGCCCGCTCCTGCGCCGTCGCGCCGTCCTGCACCCAGGCGAAGAAGATCCCTGCTCTCGGCGCGCCGGTCCGGCGGCTGAACTTCTTCCCCATCTCCTTGACCGCCGGATCGCCGTCGTGCTGCACCAGCGCCTGCTCGGTCTCGCGCTCCTCGTGGTCGAGGTGGGTCACCGTGGTCGCCTGGAGCTGCGCCATCGCGGCCGCTGCCGCGTCGGCGTCGGCACGGCTCGCGGTCCGGCTCAGCGTCGCCATGGCCGTCCGCGTGGACGCGAGGTCGGCGGCCATCGCCTCGTGCTCGGCGTCGAAGGAGTCGATCGTGGGTCCGGAGATCCCGATCGCCTTCATCGCCGGCCAGGCGATCTCGTGCTCGCCCTCGTGGTGCTCGGTGAGCTGGGCGTCGAAGTTCGCCCAGGCCCGCTCGAGCTCGGTCGCCCGGCCGCGGTCACCGTCGGTGAACCCGTCGAGGGCCCTGCGGAAGCGGTCGAGGTCGCGTCGTACGGCGGCGTGGATGACCTTGTTCATGCTCATGCTCGGAGTGGAAGCCATGGCGTCACGCTAGGAGCCGGGCCGCGCCGATGCCACCCGGTTCGGCTCGAGGCGATCTTCGTGTCGACGTTCGTCTTGATCGGGCAGCACCGTCAGACCGTCTTCCGGCAGGCGAAGGCGGACCACGACTTCATCGAGTCCGAGCCGCGCTGAGGACGAACACCGAGCTCACCCGGCAGATCCACACGCTCACCGTCGACCTGCGCCGGCGGGTGGTCACCGAAGGCAGCCGCTGAGAACAGGCTTGGCCGGTTGCCGCGGCTGGGGCAGGCTGGCGCCGTGACCTCGCGATCTCCTGACGAGTACACGACCAAGCCGCTCACGCAACGGACGTGGGCCGACTTCGCCGCTCTGGTGGAGGCCAGCAACGGCGTCTGGGGCGGCTGCTGGTGCATGGGGTTCCACCCCGAGGGCCTCGGCAAGGAGAGCACGTACGCCGGCAACCGCGAGGCCAAGCGTGCCCACGTCGACAACCGGACGGTCCACCAGATGCTCGTCTGTCTCGACGACGAGTGTGTGGGCTGGATCCAGTACGGGCCACCGGGCGAGATCGCCACGATCAAGAATGCCAAGGCCTACGAGAAGGACCTCGTCGAGCTGCCGGACTGGCGGATCGGCTGCGTGTTCACCGGCAGCAAGCACCGCCGCGAGGGCGTGGCCCGGGCCGGGCTCGCCGCCGTGCTCCGCGCCATCGGCCGGGCCGGCGGTGGCACGGTCGAGGCGTATCCCGAGCAGCTGGAGGGGCGTGGTCCGCAGCGCGGCGCCTACCTGCACACCGGCCCGGAGGACCTGTTCGAGGAGTTCGGCTTCGTCCGCGACCGTCGCATCGCCAAGTGGCGCTGGGTCATGCGTACGACGGTCCCGGACGCCGCGGACGGCTGACCCGGTGAGACCTGAGACGGGGGAACACGAGGTCCGGGGCGCGGTGGAGATCGCCTGTGACGAGTCGGGGTTCGTGGGCGGATCGCTGTTCGGCGGCACCCGGGTCTTTGCGCACGCGAGCGTGTGCCTCGATCCGGACGCCGCCACCGCGCTCGCCGATGAGGTCAGGACGCGCACGGGCTCCGGGTCGGACGAGCTGAAGGCGTCGCGCCTCAACCGACCCTGGGGCCAGCCCGTTGCGGAATGGCTGTGCGGCCCGGACGGACCACTGCAGGGACGTGCCGTCGTACACGTGACCGACACCCGGCTCTTCGGACTCGCCCGGCTCGCGCAGGTGCTGCTGACGGACTCGCCTCCCGAGGGTTGGTGGAGCGCTCAGGAGGACCCGGCAACCTGGGACGAGGCGCTTCGGCTGCACGCACTCGTACCCCGGCTGTCTCTTGCAGGGCAGCGCCGGATCCTGGAGTGCGCCCGAGACGTGCTCTGGGTGAACCGCAACCGACGCCGCCGGGAGTCGATCGAGTCCTGGGTCGACGTCGTGGCCGCCGTCAAGGCCGGGCTGGACGACGCGGGCGACCGGTGTCTCCTGGCCAGGTGGGCCACGCCCGACTCGGTACGGCGCGCCCGCGACTACCACGCCGATCCGCCGACGTCGCCACTGACCGAACCGCTGCTGCCGGCACTGCGCTGGGCCGTCCACCACTGGAGTGCCCACGGTGACGTCAGCGTCGTGCACGACGAGCAGTCGGTCCTCACCCCGGCTCGGGTGGCGGCCATCGCCGAGGAGCTCCCGGTCTCCTTGCCCGGGCGCCGGCTGACCGGGTTCGTCCGCGTCGACTCGCGTCAGGACGCGCGCGTGCAGCTGGCAGACCTGGTCGCCGGCGTCGTCCGCCGCGGCGTCGAGGACCGACTGTCCGGATCAGCGAGCGGGCCGGCCGTGCCCGTCGGTCACCTGGTGGCGGACGGGTCGGCTGTCGCCGAGCTCGGCGCTCGGCGCGCCTGACGGCGTACCGGCTCAGAGGCCGCGGCGACCGCCCCGCACGCGGTTGAGGATGAAGATGGCGACGGCGATGATGAGCAGGATGATCAGGATGGTCCACAACATGGTGGGACTCCGTTCGTTGATGGTGGGCGCTGTCGGGATCGGAGCCGGCTAGCGAACGCAGGCTCGCCCATTCAGCGCCCGTCGAACTCCATCAGTGCTGTTCCCCCCTTGGGCCTTCCGCAAACCTCGGGTGGCGTCCGCCGTGACTGTTCGGGGCTGTGGTCGATGCGAGGATGACCGGGTGCGTCGCGCCGTGGCTCCGCTGCTCACGCTGACGGTGGCGCTGGTGCTGGCGGACTCCGCCGTCGTCACGCTCGCATTGCCCGACATCCTGGTGAGCCTGCACACGACCGTCGGCCAGGTCGCCTGGGTGCTGATCGCGTTCAACCTGGTGCTCGGGATCGTCGCCGTGCCGACTGCCGTGGTGTTCGGGCGCGCGCAGCCTCGCCTCCTCACCGCCGCCGGGATCGCGGTGTTCGCCGGGTCGTCGGCGTGGTGTGCGTGGGCGGGGTCGATCGAGGCCCTGGTCGCCGCTCGCTGCCTGCAGGCCTGCGGGGGCGCCTTCGCGCTGATCGGCTGCCTCGAGCTCCTGGTCGCCGAGTACGGCGAGCGCCGCGGCGTCGCCACCTGGATCACGGCCGGCGTGGTGGGCACGGCCATGGGACCGGTGGCGGGCGGTCTGCTCACCCAGGCGTTCTCGTGGCAGGCCATCTTCGTGGTGCAGGTGCCGTGCGCGGCACTGGCGGTGCCGGCGGCGCTCGCCCTCCACGCCGTACCCGAGCTGACACCGGACCGGCATCGTCCGGCGCTGCGTCCCAACCTGGCCCTGGCGCTGCTCTCGGCCGCACTCACCGCCGCGCTGTTCCTGCTGGTGCTGCTGCTGGTCGAGGGCTGGCGCCGTTCTCCGGCGACAGCGGCGCTGGCGGTGTCCGTCGTACCACTCGCGGCACTCGCCGCCCGCCCGCTCGCCCGCCTCCTCCTTCCGCCGACCGAGGTCGAGATCGCCTCCGGTTGCTTCCTGATCGCCGGCGGGCTCGTCGGCCTGGCGATCCTGCCGTCCGCCGACCTGGCCTGGACGATCCCGCCGCAGGCGCTGGTGGGTCTCGGGCTCGGGCTCACCATGGACCGGCTCACCTCGTCGGCGATGCAGCTTCGTCTGCCGCGGGTGCGGCACGCGGCGTGGACGATCGGCGCCCGGCACCTCGGCGTGGTCCTGGGACTGGCGATCCTGACGCCCGTCTTCACCGCCAACCTGCGCGATGCGCAGGAGCCCGCCCAGGAGGCGATCACCTCCCTGGTGCTCGACGCCCCGCTGCAGCCGGAGGACAAGGTGGCGGTCGCCCACGCCCTCGGCGACGAGCTGACCTCGCAGCAGGGCCGCATCCCCGACCTGCACCATGCCTTCGCGGCCCTGGACCTCGAGCCGCAGGCTCGCCCGGCCACCGACCGGCTCGAGCGCGACCTCGACGGGCAGCTGACGCGCGCCGCCACCCGGGCCTTTCGCGACTCGTTCCTCCTCGGCGCGGGACTCGCTCTCCTGGCGCTGCTCGTCGTGGTCCTCCCTCGCCGGAGGGTCACGCCATGACCGGCGGCTCCCGCGTGCTGCTCCTGCCGTCGCTCGCAGTGGTGCTGGTCAGCGGCGTGCTCGGCATCCAGCTCGCCCACGGCGGAGGGTCCTTCGAGCCTCTCCGTCCGGCCGACCCCTGCGCCGTACGTGACGTCACCTCCCAGGCCGGAGGCATCGAGGGCCTGACCGAGCGCCTCGTGCTTCTCGGACTCGACGGTGCGGCGTGCCGTCTCCACGTCAGTCGCGAGGCACTCACCCTGGAGCTCGCCCAGGCCGGCACCCCGTCGAACGCCGAGATCGTCGCGCTCCATGCCGGCCTTCTGGACGCCGTACGGAGGATGAAGGACGCCGGCACGCTCCCACCCGCCTCCGCCCTCGTCGACGAGGCCCTCGACTCCGCCGACCTGAACGACTTCGTCAAGGCCGCGATCCGCGCCCTCCCCGACTCGGTGATCGACGCCGCGCTGAAGACGGACGACGTCCTCACCCGCACCATCGACAACCTCGACCTCCGCGCTCTGCTTGCCGATGTGGATGACCGGCAGAGCCTCGACCAGCAGCTGGACGCCGCCGTCACCCAGGCCGTGCGGGACTCCCTCACCGGCCGGCTCCGCGACCTGCTGTAGCCACGTCGACCCGAGCCGGTCAGGGGATCGTGACCTGGAGCCAGCCGTTCGCGTCGGTGCCGGAGACCTTGACGAACGTCCGGGTGAGCTCCGTCCCGCCGGGTGTCTGGATGAAGAGGCTTCCCGGAGGCGCCACCACCGCCCCCACCGGACTGGAGACGCCCTGGTAGATCGTCGCCGCGCCCGGATTGCCCCCGATCGCGATGGTGAGGACTCCTCGGTCGAGCTTGCGGGGGATGCTCTCGCCGATGAGGTTGCCGCTGACGAACACCTGCTCCAGCCAGTTCGGCTGGATCGCGGGACCTTCGAGGCTGATGCCCGCGAGGCTCGGGGCTGGTGCCGGCGTATCGACGTGCAGGTAGTTGCCCGAGATGTCCACGCCGGAGACGGTGACGGTCGGCAGCGGGTTGCTGGACGTGCTGGGTGGCAGATCTGCGGTCAGCCGGATGCCGGCCTGCGCGAAGTCGGTGACCGAGTTGTGCGTGATCCGAATGTCACGATGGACGGCGGCCCCGACCAGCCGCAGCCGGATGCCCACGGCGGCTCCGGTCGCCTGGATGCGGTTGGCGGAGACGTCGAGGTGGTCGCCGCCGCTCGAGATGTCGATGCCTGCTCCCGACACGTCGAGCTGGTTCCCGATGATGCGGACGCGGGTGGAGGCGACGTTCGGACGACGTACCAGGGCGATGCCGGTCCGCTCGGGGGCCGGCACGCTGATGCGGTTGTCCGAGATGGTCAGGTCGTCGAAGCCGTCCAATGTCATCCCGTGGTCGTCTCCGGCCGTCACCACGTTGCCGGTGATCGTCACCTCGCGGCCGTTCACGCCGCCCACCCCACCACCGTCGAGGACGTTCCCACTGAAGCGGATGCGTCTCGTCGGAGGGCCGGCGCCGGTCCCGGAGAGCGAGACCGCCTTGGCCGCGGTGGCATGGAGCAGGCTGTTGGACTCGATCACGAAGTCCTCGGGGGCCCCGTTGCCGGATGGCTCGAAGTCGAGGCAGCTGCCCGTGCTGGGTGGTGACATCTCGATGCGGCAGTCGCGGATCCACGCCGTCCGCACCGACCTCTGCACCGCGATGCCCGAGCGCTTGGCCCGGATCAGCTGGCACCTCTCGACGTGGACGCCGCGGACCGGGCTGGCGGGCTCCCCGAGCATCCGTACGGCGTCACCGGCGCTGTGGACGACGCCGACGTCGGCGATCAGCGTGTCCTGGCAGCCGGCGGCGATCACGATGCCGTGCATCTGCTCGACCGAACGTCGCATGCTCAGGTAGGCGGCATGCACCGAAAGGTCGCGGATCGACAGCTGTGTGCAGTCGCGGGCCATCACGACGTGGGTGTCCATCACCGTGCCCGTGTCGGGATGCCGCAGGTCCTGCTCGGGCATCAGCCGGAGGAACGTGACACCGGGGCCGGCCCCCCGCAGCGTCAGTCCGGTCAGCCCCTCCAGGCCGATGGCGGCCGGCATCGACCCGGGCTGCTGGGGGGTCCGGCTGAAGTCGTAGACACCGGGCGCGAACACGATCTCGGCCGGACCGGTCCCCGTCGTACGGATGAGGTCGAGGAGCTCGAGGAAGCCGGGCAGGGCATCTGCGCTCGGATCCCAGACCTCCGCAATGCCGTCGTGCACGGTTCGCGCGGCGGGCTGGGCGATGCTCACGGCGCCGTCGGGTGACGTGCCGGTGATGCTCGTGACCAGATGCCCGGCACCCCGGATCACCACCGTCTGGGTGAGGTCGGCGGCGGAGAAGCCCGCCGACGCACTGGTCAGCTTCTTCGAGCCGACCGTCATGAAGCCGTCGGCGATCGTCCGGTCGCCGAGCTGGACCGTCAGCGGACCGACCGTGGCTCGCGCGTGGTCGTCGAGCAGCACCTCGTCCGGGGGGTTGAGGAAGGCGGTCGTGTCGGGCACGCCCACCGCGGCGTCGGCTTCCAGGCGGAGGTCACTGGTCGGCTGGACGACGTGGTCGACGGTGGTGATCAGTGGGCCACCCCCGGGCCCAGCACCTTCGACGACGATCCGCCAACCGTCGTGGATGTTCGCGCGGAAGCTGCCCACGCCGGCCGGCAGGGTGAAGGTGAGGTCGTTGTGTCCTGCTTGGATCGCCGCGTGCTCGATCCTCCTGGACTGGGGGAACCCCGCGAGCGTGGCCGACATGTCGGCGGCGCCGGGGATCGAGATCTGCTTGCCGATGTCACCGTCGAGGACCGAGCCGTCGAGCACGGTGACCGTTGAGGCGCCGGCCGCCACCTCGACCTGCGTCAAGCTCCTGCCGGCGGCCGGGATGCCGTGAGCTTCGGCGTCGAACTGCATGGCACACCTCCCCGCGTCGAGTATTCACGCTGATGGCGGCGGCGGCCACGCCCCGACCCGGACGACCGTCGTCACCTCGAACCTGAGGCATGCGCAGGTGCCCGCGCAGGAGATGGCCACCTATGCGGTGCTCCGCCTCCGCGTCGCGCTGCCGCCAGCGTCGCTCCCCCAAGAACGTGCTCGGCCATGCCCGACGACATAAGCACTGCCGCGTTCGCGCCCATGACCTGTCCCACTCCGCCCACGATGACGCTCACGAACCGCATTCACCGCGGTAGCGAAGGGCGTCCGTCGCTCGGAGCGACCCGGATGTCCGACCGGCTCATGCGGACACCTTTTCCGCATCGGCAGGGGGCGCAGTCGCCGATGGAGCAAGCGGTGATGGCTCGACGAACAGGACACGGGCGAGCCAGGTCGGCAGCCACCAGTTCCAACGAGCGAAGAGGCTGACCAGGGCCGGGACCAGCAGGGCGCGGACGATGGTGGCGTCGATGAGGATGCCGACCCCGAGCGCGGTCCCGAGAACCTTGACGTCGGTGCCGGGTGAGGTGGCGAGGGCGGAGAAGGCGAAGAAGAGGATCAGGGCGGCGGACGTGACGAGTCTGCCGGTACGTCCGATGCCTGTGATGACGGCCAGGTTGGTGTCTCCGGTGCGGTCGTACTCCTCCCGCATACGGGCCAGGATGAAGACCTCGTAGTCCATGGACAGGCCGAACAAGAACGCGAAGATCACCACGGGCAGCCAGAAGTTGATGGCGCCGGTGGGGGCCACGTTGAAAATGGCGTCCGCGCCATGGCCGAGTTGCCAGAAGAACACGATCGCCCCGAACACGGCGGCCAGCGAGATCAGGTTGAGCAGGACGGCCTTGACCGCAAGCAGCACGGATCGGAACGTGCGGACGAGCAGCAGGAACGTGATCAGCCCGATCAGAAGCAGCACGTAGGGGAACTTGTCGTAGACCGCGGTGAAGTAGTCCTCGATGGCCGGGCCGATCCCGGTGATGCCCGCATCGCCAGTGACCGCCGGGTCGACCGCTGCCCTGATGTCGTCGACCACCTTCGCGGCGTCACTGTCCAAGGTGGCGTCGGTCGGCAGGACGTCGACGACGGCCTGGTCATCGTGCGTGGTTCCGATGACGGCCAGCTGGACGCCGTCGACGTGGCGGGCCGCCTCCGCCGCCGCCTCCGCGTCCCGGGCGGGCACGAGGACCTCCACGGGGGTCAGGACACCTGCCCCGACGCCGCCGTCTTCCAGGGTCTGCAAGGCGTCGTACCTGGGGCCACTTTGCGCCACCGATGCCAGGCTCGACCCCGGCCCGATCTTCAAGTTGGACACCGGGATGATGAGCAGGGCGAGCATGACCACGGCCACCGTGGTGGCGACGAAGCGGTGTCGGACGATCAGCCGCGCCCATGCCGACCAGCCGCGCGAGGCTGTGCCTTCGTGACGGATCCGCGGGTAGTCGACCCTGGGTCCGATGCTCGACAGCAACGCGGGCAGCAGCGTGAGCACCACGGACACGCTCACCAGCGGGATCAACATGCCGGCGATCCCCATGCTGCGCAGGGCCGGCACCGGGACGATGAGGAGTGCGAGCAGGCTGATCGCCACCGTCACTCCGGACGCCATCACGGCATGCCCGGCCGTCTTCATGGCGACGATCACCGCCTCCTCGTTGCTGCGTCCGTGGGCACGTTCCTCCCGCCAGCGCGATACGAGGAGCAGTGAGTAGTCGATGGCCACGCCGAGCCCGATCAGGGCGATCAGGAACTGGACGATGATGCTGACGTCGCTGAACGTGGTGAGTCCGAGCACGAGCATGAACGTGGTGAGGATGGAGACCGCAGCAATCAGCAGCGGGAGAAGTGCCAGGAACGAGGCAAACACGAAGAGGAGAACGAGGAGCGCGCCGGCAGCGGCCAACAGCGTCTCGAGCAGAACACTCGAGCTCTCCTGCTCGCCGCCTGCAGAGAGCAGGCCATAGGACGTGAGACCGCTGTCGAATCCCCGTGCCTGGGCCGCCTTGTCGAGGGCGGGGTCAAGCTGGACCTCGACGTACGGACCCAGGGCGGTAGGGACCGGCGCCTGGATCAGGGCGTACGTCGTGCGCCCGTCGTCGGTCACGAAGCCCGGATCTCCTGTGCTCGCCAGGTCGACGAGACGCAGCCGAGTATCAGGAACCGCGGCTACCGAGCTGGCGAAGACCTTCGCGATCGAGCCCTTGTCTTGTCGCACCGTCTGCCCCTCCGGCACCGTGACGATCGCGACGTAGGTGTCGAACGTGCTGACCCCGTAGGTCTCGATCAGCTGCTGCTCCGCGTTGTCCCCGGGTTGCCCGGGCAGGGAGAAGTCAAACGTCCACCGGTCGCTGAGCTGGCCGGCCGAGAACAGGCCGCCCAAGAACAGCACCGCCCAGACAGCACTGACGATGCGACGGTGGTGCATCACGAGCCGGGCAAGACGTTCCACGACAACTCCTCATCGTGTGGCTGCGGCTGCGCGACCTGCGGAACCGCCGGACGTGTTCCTACTGCCGCTCGCTGGCGCAGACGCGGCACTGCGCCAGAACGGGTCAGGCCTGTGCCGCACGGAAACAGCGGACGTTCGGTGCGGTAGGTGGGATACGGAGGGCCGGGGGCCAGGGCCTGACGAAGGGCGCGTGCGCTTCGCTGTATCCGGGGTTTCCCTGAGGGAAACGTGATGCGGAAGTGCCCTCAAGCCCCATCGTCTCGGTGATTCGTGCAACTTCCACCTCCAGGGTGCGCGCACGACGCGGGGCTGTCTATAGCTCCGTCAGGGACTGGACACCCTCGCGTCTTCGGGCGCTTCGCCGGCCTCCGTCACTTTCGGCCCGACGGGTCTCCACGCCGGTGGCACGAACGGGCGCCTCGATCCACGAGCAGACAGCGGCCGTGAAGGTCCAGACGAGCGTTGGCGCGGACCACGAGGACCTCCTGACTGGTGAAGACGTCAGACATCTCCACCAAGCCGGGAGGTCCTCCTCGTTCACAAGACCCGAACCGTCACCAACGTCCATGCCGGGTGCATCTAGTCGGTGCGGCGGTCGGCGGTACGACGTCGGCGGGCGCGGGCCACACGACGTTCGAGGCGCCGCTGTTCGGCGTCGGCGACTCGGCTGGCGATCAGCTCACGGGCAACACGGTGCGGCATCTGCGTCAAGGGCTCTCCTCAGGTGGGTTCATTTCGTGGTGTGAGCGGTGTTGCCGGCGACGTCGGAGCTCGCCGGCGGACGCGGTCGGGGACAGCTCGAATGGCTCCCTGGGCAATCGCGGAAATGTCGGAGAGTTGCGATTGGAACGCGGTCGTGACGTTTCTATTGCGCCCTCCTTCGAGTAGATCGGGTGTGGTGGAAGCTGGTTATCGGCTGGGGAGTGAGCGCGGTAGCCCGAACCACGGCAGCACGCTGGCCTCGAAGCGGGTCAAGCCGCAGATCTGGCCGCCGGCAAGGGTGAGCACGTAGAAGGCAGTGGCGTGGCGCATGCCGGCCGGGCCGCGCAGGTATGCCCCGAACGCGGGCTGGTCGTTGGCTCGGGCCGGCATCAGGTCGAACCTGCGGCCCGCGGCGAACTGGCGGGCGCAGTAGCGTGCCACGAGTTCTCGGCCCTCGTAGCCGAACGGCTCCGGAGGCATCGCGATGAAGACGTCGTCGGTGAGCAGGGCCACCAGCGCGTCGAGGTCGGCCGACTCCCACGCGCGGGCGAACATGGCCACGATCGCGTCCTCGGCGCGCGAGCCAGCGGCGGGCGGCGGCTGGTGGCCGGCGGCCGGCTGCTGCTGGCGCTGCACGCTGGCGCGGGCTCGTTTGAGGGCGCTGTTCACCGATTGGACGGTCACCTCCAACATGCCGGCCACCTCGCTGGCGTGGAATCCGAGGACGTCGCGCAAGATGAGAACGGCCACCTGGCGTGGCGGCAACAGCTGCAGGGCGGTCACGAAGGCCAGCGAGATGGCTTCGCTCTGCTCGTAGCGGGCCTCCGGCTCGAGCTGCCGGTCGCCGGCGCCCCCGAGCAACGCGTCAGGAAACGGCTGCAGCCAGACGGGCTCGTCGCGCGGGGTCGGCACGGGCGCTTCGAACTGCGACATATC
>Ga0105245_10000735_pt1 | contig 29523 bp, 30 predicted proteins | sample KBSM54metaG_FD_81523 | JGI IMG/M metagenome (GOLD analysis project Ga0105245, IMG submission 81523) | Miscanthus rhizosphere microbial communities from Kellogg Biological Station, Michigan, USA - KBS M5-4 metaG | ecosystem: Host-associated > Plants > Roots > Rhizosphere > Soil | place...
ACCGAGCGCCAGGACGAGGACGAGCAGATGGCGGCGGTGGTCAAGCGGATCTCGCTGACCCAGCCCTCGCCGATCCAGGTCGACTCGACCGAGCCGGAGGTGCTGAAGGCGGCGCTGGAGCAGATCCCGGGCCGGGCGATCGTCAACTCGATCAACCTCGAGGCCGGCCGCGACAAGGCCGACGTCGTCATCCCGCTGGCCAAGGCGCACGGCGCCGCCCTGATCGCGCTGACGATCGACGAGATCGGGATGGCGAAGACGGCGGAGCGCAAGGTCGAGATCGCCAGGCGCCTGTGTGACATCGCCTGCGAGGAGCACGGCCTCGACCCCGAGGCGCTGATCTTCGACGCCCTCACCTTCACCCTGACCACAGGCGATGACGAGTGGAAGCCCTCGGCGGTGGAGACGATCGAGGGGATCCGTCGGATCAAGGCCGAGCTCCCGGGCGTCAAGACCTCGCTCGGCGTCTCCAACGTCTCCTTCGGCGTCTCGCCCCGCCCGCGCGCCGTGCTCAACTCGGTCTTCCTGCACCACTGCGTCGAGGCCGGGCTCGACCTGGCGATGGTCAACCCCAACCACATCACGCCCTACTCGGAGATTTCCGAGGAGGAGCGGGCGCTGACCGACGACCTCGTCTTCAACCGGCGCGAGGACGCACTCGAGCTCTTCATCGCACACTTCGAGTCGAAGGGTGAGGAGGAGGCCGAGGAGGCCGCCGACCCGACCGCCGGGATGGAGCCAGAGGAGGCCCTGCACTGGCACATCCTGCGGCGAAAGAAGGACGGGGTCGAGGACTGGATCGACCGCTCTGTGGAGAAGATCGGCGCCGTCCCCACGCTCAACGAGGTACTGCTGCCGGCGATGAAGGAGGTCGGCGACAAGTTCGGCGCCGGCGAACTGATCCTGCCCTTCGTCTTGCAGTCGGCCGAAGTGATGAAGCGCGCCGTCGCCCAGCTCGAGAACTACCTCGACCGAATCGACGGACACACCAAGGGCAAGGTGGTGATCGCGACCGTCTTCGGCGACGTGCACGACATCGGCAAGTCGCTGGTCAACACGATCCTCACCAACAATGGCTACACGGTGATCGACCTCGGCAAGCAGGTCCCGGTCGACACGATCATCGAGGCCGCGGTCGAGAACGAAGCCGACGCGATCGGGCTCTCCGCCCTGCTCGTCTCTACCTCCAAGCAGATGCCGATCTGCGTGCAGGAACTTCATCAGCGGGGCCTCGGCTTCCCGGTGCTGATCGGTGGCGCCGCGATCAATCGCGACTTCGGCCGACGCACCCTCTACCCCAAGGGCAAAGACTCCGATGAGGTCTACGAGCCCGGCGTCTTCTACTGCAAGGACGCTTTCCAGGGCCTCGACACGATGGATGCCCTGGTCGACCAGCAGGCGCGCGACGCGCTGGTCGAGCGGATCAAGGGCGAGGCGCAGGAGCTGCGCGAGAAGCCGGTCTCGACCGATACGGGACCGCCGACAAGCGACGCAAGCGTGCGCTCGGCCGCGCGCACCGACGTCGCCATCCCGGAGCCCCCATTCTTCGGCGCGCGGGAGGTGGAGGTGGACCTCGACGAAGTCTTCCCCCACCTGGATCGCCACGTGCTCTTCAAGCTGCACTGGGGCGGTCGCGGGGTCAAGGGTGAGGCTTGGCGCGAGCTAGTCGAGGGCGGCGGCGAGGAGGAGGGCTTCGCCCCTCGCCTCGAGCGCATGTGGCGCGAGCAGGACTACCTCCACCCGCGGGCCCGGCTCGGCTACTTCGCCTGCAACGCCGAGGGCAACGAGTTGGTCATCTTCGATCCCGAGGATCCAGAGCGCGAGCTCGAGCGCCTCAGCTTCCCGCGCCAGCCCCGCCACGACCGCATCTGCCTCGCCGACTTCTTCCGGCCGCTCGACTCCGGCGAACGTGACGTCGTTGCCCTCCAGGGCGTAACGGTTGGCGCGGAGGTAACAGAAGTGATCGAGCGCCTTGAGCAGGAAGGGGAGTTCGCCGAGCAACTCTTCGTCCACGGACTCGGCGTGCAGGCCGCGGAGGGACTGGCCGAGTGGCTGCACTCACAGGTGCGCGGCCAGCTGGGAATCGGGCTCGACCAGGGCAGGCGTTACTCCTGGGGTTACCCGGCCTGCCCCGATCAGTCAGAGCACACCAAGGTCTGGCGCCTGCTCGACCTGGAGTCGATCGGCATGGGACTTTCCGACGGTTACGCAGTAACACCTGAGCAGTCGACGGTTGCAATCGTCGCCCACCACCCACAGGCGGTTTATTTCGGCATGAAATCCGGCTTTATCCCGGAGGACGAGGCTCCCGACGAGGTCATCGCCGGCACCGACCGCGGGGGCGAACTCACACCGAGCGAGCCCGCAAAGTAGGACGAGTTTCAGCTGCATTTGGTGGAAACTTCGCTATTTGCGTTCTATGCTCTAAGTGCCACGCGGGCTTTGGTCCGCTGGCATTGAGTTACGGTTAGCGCCGGGGTCCTCCTCTCACTTGGGACCCCGGCGCGACATCCACTTGGCGGCGCGCGGGATGGGGCGAAGCCAACAGGCTCCACCCCATGCACCCGCTGCTCGCCCCCCTGCTGACGACGATGGGGGGTCGATCGTTGGCTCTCGCCGTTATGCCCGGCTCTTCACTGGACCGGGAGTAAGGTCGCACCGCGAGTCCGTTCGTTCGGCTCCAGCCGTCTGACTGGCCCCCCTTCGTGGCCTCGGGCGTGCATTGAATAACAGGCCGAGATTTCGCGGTCAAGAGATACAGATTATTCACAGTAAACCGTAACGAAACTCGCCAAAAAGGCGCGCTATTACCCTGCAAATTTCGGGAAGTCAGAGGAGCGCGCGCGCCGTTAGGCGAAAGCGCTCTGAGATCAGCCCGCGCCGGCAACTATTCACAGTGCGCATTTCAAACGCCAAAAAGGGAGGTGTGTAGCTGCCTGATCAACTCCTCGGCGAGTTGGCCACGATCGCCTCCGATCCGCAGGCGATCGGTCTTGCCTTCGAGGATCGCGTCGACCCACGCGGTTGTCGACCCCAGGGCCCAGGTTTGGGGGTCGGACTCGAGACGAGAGCTGCAACTTGCAATTGCCCCCTCCTCAATCTCGACATGAACGCCGGCCAGGCGATCGGTGGGTTGGCCAGTCGCGCCGGAACCGGTGTCGACGGCAAGCAGGCAGGCGCCAGAACGCGCCACCTCGAGGTCGGCCAGGGGAACGGAGAGCAAGAAGATCGCCTCGATGTCGATCCGCGTAAGCGGATCGGTGGACTCGGCAAGGTGCTTGCACTCACAATGCACGGCGGCGGCGATCGGGGCAACGGCCTGACGTGTCCACTCGGTAACGGCGTAGGGCTTGGCCCCCCTGTCCCCGTTGGGCCTTAGCTCGAGTTGCCTCGCGGCGCGCATCGCACTCAGGCGGCGCTCGAGCGCCGGATATGAGTGATCGTTGATCACGCTGCTCAACTCGGTGAGTGAGAGTGGACGAGCGGCGAGGGCACGCAACATCGTCGAGCCCCAACCACCGATGAGAGCACGAAGCGCGCCCTTGGCCGACTCACTGCCGAGCGGAATCGGCCCCTGGGGCGCACGAGCCAGCCAGGCTTCGACGACCCCGGCAACCGAGAGCACCCCTAAACCCATTGGGGTCAGCTCGTTCTCCACCGTGTAGGGCATCCCGCTGCGTACGTGCCGTTGGAGGGCGCCGATGCCGCGCAGATTGCCGACCTGGCCACGCAAGGTCGTCTGGGCCGCACCGCCGATCCGTTCACGCAGATCGGGAAGGCGCAGGGCGCCCTCGAGGTGAGCCCGAAGGATGGGGACGCTAAGCGGCGCGGCAATAAGCGAGAGCACCGTGCCGCCAGCGCGAACGGGCGCAGGGAGCGTTGTGCTGTCGGCAGGCATCATCGAGTCATTAGCGTAAAAAACTCTTTTAAACAAAACTGCCGTCAGCGGAATGCACCCTATTGGATACGGCAGCAAGCCGCCCGCCGCGGCGGCAGAATTATGCAGACACTTGTCTGAGGAGAGGCGCTAGCCCGAGATGCGCTCGCCGAGGGTCTGGAGCATCTCCTCGACCCGTACGAACTTGACCCGTGGGCGACCGTGCGGCTCGCCGCGGCCGACCTCGGCCTGGTCGATCGCCTGCCAGTCCTCGAAGCTCACATAACGCACGCCGCGCTCGGCAAGCAGCGACTCGACGGCGACGGGGTCAGGACTCTCCGGCGCCAGCAGCGTCTGCGACTCGACATCGGCAAGGAGGTGCTGCACCGTCTCCAGCGCGTCCTTCTTGTTGGTGCCGATCACACCTGACGGGCCACGCTTGATCCAGCCCGCGGTGTAGTGGCCAACCTTGTGGCCGGAGTCGTGGGAGTCGAGCACGCGGCCGCCCTCGTTGAGGATCAGGCCGCGCTTCTCGTCGAAGGGAACGCCCTCAATCGGGACGCCGGTGTAGCCGACGGAGCGCAGCACCAGACCGCACTCGAGCTCTTCGCGCTCGCCCGAGTCCTTGGCCCGGAGCGCGCCGCCTTCCTCGACCAGTTCGTTGCGGCCGATCACGATCTTCTCGACCTTGCCGTCGCCCTTGATCTCAACCGGCGAGACGAGGAAGCGCAGGACGATTCGGACACGCTTGCCGCTGGGTTGCCGCTGGGCGAACTCGCGCAGCGTTTCGACGTTGACCCGGGTCGTCTTATCGGCCTCATCGGACTCGAGATAGGCGGCGCTGGCCGGGTCGAGCTCGACGTCGGCGGGGTCGACGATGACGTCGGCGTCCTCCATCACCCCCAGCTCCTTGATCTCGGGATTGGTGAAGGCAGCCTGCACGGGGCCACGGCGACCGAGGACGACGATCTCGCGGATCTGGCTACGGTCGAGCAGCTCGATCGCGTGGTCGGCGGTGTCGGTCTGGCGCAGCTCGTGATCGGTCAGGGCCAACATGCGGGCGACGTCCATCGCGACGTTGCCGTTGCCGATCACCACGGCGCGCTCGGCGGAGAGGTCGAAGTCGTCGTCGGCGTAGTCGGGGTGGGCGTTGTACCAACCGACGAAGGCGGTGGCGGCGTTGCTTCCGGGCAGCTCTTCGCCGGGGATTCCAAGCTGACGATCGGTCTCGCAGCCGACCGTGAACACGATCGCGTGGTAGAGCCGTTCGAGGTCCTCGACCTCGATGTCGTGGCCCACCTTGACGTTGCCGAAGAAGCGGAACCCGTCGCGGGCGGCGGTTTTTTCGTAGACCCGGATTACCGACTTGATCTTCGGGTGATCCGGGGCGACGCCGCCGCGAACCAGCCCGAACGGCGTCGGCAGCCGATCAAAGAGATCGACCTGAGCGTGCAGGTCGCCGTCCTTGAGGATGTGCTCGGCGGCGTAGAAGCCGGATGGGCCGGCGCCGACGATGGCGACGCGCAGAGGATTGTCTTCAGTTCCGATTTTGCTCATGGCGAGCGCGAAAGAATAGGGAACTCGGCCGCTCGCGCGTCTACGCCGCCAGCAACATCTCGTTGCAGTCGGGGCAGATGCCGTGGCTCAGGGCCGGCAGCTCGGGGCGATTGAAGAGCTCCAGGCGCCGGGCCGCCTCCTCGACCTCGACCCACTCCCCATCGACTTCGAAGCGGTCGCACCAGCCACACATCTCGACCATCTCCTTGCTGCGCGGCACCTCCGCGTCGAGCAGCGGCTGAGGGAACTCGCGCGCCTTCTCGGAGCGCAGCCGTGCCGAGAAGAGTACGACCCGGCCACCCGGTCGGGCGACGATGCGAATGTCCATCTCGCGGCGCACGGCGGGCCCATCGCAGCGGAACGGCAGCTCGACGCGGCCGACCTCGTCGCGAACCCGCCGCACCAGCAGCCGCTGCAGTTTCACCAGCTCCCGCCCCGCCACGTAGTCCCAGAGGGAGCGACCGAGGCTGCTGCCGGCGCCGGCCCAGCCGTTCTCCTCGGCGAAGCGGTAGTAGCCCTCGTCGACCCGGATCAGGTGGTCGTGCTCATCGATTGCGTAGCTGAGGGCCTGTGTCGTCATGCTCCTGCGGCGACGGCGCTGGGGACGCCGTCGAGCGCGTCCAGCGCCTTGCGCAGCGAGAGCGCCACGCAGGTGAAGATCGGGGTCTCGAGCTCGGTGAACTCGCTTGACTCGGTCGGGCGCAGCTCCTGCACCAGGTCGAGGAACATCCCCGGGTCGTCACCCTCGAATGCGACCACGAACTCCTGGTCGTCGAGGCCGAAGGAATATGTGGTGTTGATCGTGATCTCGGGATAGCGACGGCCGACCTCGATGTGGCTTTTCATGATCCGGCCCCGCTCCTCCGGCGGCAGCCCGTACCAGCGGCGCTGCTTGACCATCGGGTAGAGGAACATGTACTTGCGCTCGGAGACGCAGATCTCAGGGCGCGCCTGCTCGTCGGAGTAAGCGGAGCGCTTGGTCATCGAAAGGAACGAGTAGGGCGTGTCGGCCCACTTCGCCAGGCCGCTCTGGCCGAGCACGACGTGGAAGGTGTGCAGATCGTCGAGGTTGGGGCTTTGGCTGAGTAGGACCAGGTCGACATCGCCGCGTGTGCCTATGGTTGAGTAGGCGCGCAACGAGCGGTCGAGGGCGAAGTCCTCGCAGGCGGCGAGGAACTCTTGCTTGTCTGTCGCTCGAAGATCGGCGTCGCGGCGGCGCCAAGCGGGATCTACCTTGAAGAAACTGAACTTCGCGAACGTGCGGTCGGCCATTGGGGTCACGATAGCTACTGGGCTCTTTGTTGTGGCGGGTGTCGGGTGGGGGCCTTCACTTAACTTTTTCGGTGGGACCGCAGCGGCTGGCCGAGTTTCGCCTGCCGGAAAAGTGCAAGACGTTTCGGCCCCCACCCGACACCCGTCGACAAAGGTCACGGTTGCTCTCGTGCCCCAAGGGACCGGGGTGGAGCGACTTGCGAGGGTTCGGGGGGTTTCGCCAGGGCTGATGAGTGCGGGGCTGGGGAGCGTGCCGGCTGCACAGACTTACCTCGACATCAGCCAAGGGGATCGGGTGTTCAATTCGCTCTATGACTCCGAGCTTCCACGGGAGGTTGGCGGAGGGATTTGCGGGCCGGCTTATTCGAAGGCGGTTGTGGAACGGGCGGAATCGGCTCCGGCCGAGATCGTGCCGGGGTTGTTGGCGGCGACGTTGGCCGAACATGGTCAGGGGTGTGAGGTGCGGTCGGTTGGGCTGAAGGAGCTGAGCGCCCTGGTTGACGAGCTCAAGGGGAATGACCTCTTGATCGCGATCGGGCGGGCGCCGCCGGCCAAGAACGGGGCGCTGGCGATTGGGGTTGCGGGGCGGGGGTTCGATGGGGATTTGACCTCGGACAGCACGCGGACCGATGGCTATGTGCTCTCGACCGATGTCGCGCCGACGATCCTTTCGCGGCTTGGGATTGCGGTGCCGTCGCAGATATCGGGGCAGGCGATTCGGTCCGAGGGCTCGGTCGACCCGGCCGCGATCGAATCACTTGCGGCGCGGATGACGGTGATCTCGGCGCGGCGTGGGCCGGTCATCGGGACCAGCCTGCTCGTCTGGCTCGTGGTCTTCGGGCTGGCTGCTTTGGCCAGCTCCGATCGGGTCGGCCGGGTCGCGATTCGGCTCGCCGGCCTCAGCATCGTCTACCTGCCGCTGCTCCTGCTGGCGGCTGCGGCACTCAAGCCGGGTCAGGACACTGAACAGCTCCTGGTGATGTTTGGCGCTCCCGTGCTCGCCGCGCTGACCCTCTTCCTACTGGGCGGCCTTCGGGCGCTCGCGGTCGCGTCGGGGCTGGTCGTGCTCGCCTACGCGATCGACGTGATCGCCGGCTCACCGCTCACCTCGCTCTCACTTCTCGGCCCGAATCCTGGGCTTGGGGTGCGCTTCTACGGGATCGGCAACGAGCTCGAGGCGTTGCTCGGCGTCCTCGTCGTCGCCGGAACCGGCGCCGCCCTGGCAGGCTTCTGGCCCCGGCTGACGGAGCGCCGGGCCGCTGCAGGCTTCCTCGCCGTCAGCCTGCTCAGCGCGATCGTCTTCGCCGCCGGCCGCTTTGGGGCCGACGTCGGCGCCGCGATCGTCCTGCCGGTCGGCGGCGCTGTTGCCGCCGCCGCGATCGCCGCGCGGCGGCGGCGCACCGTCCTGCTCGTGATCGCCGCCCCGGTGGCGGTGCTGGCGCTGATCGCACTCGCCGACCTCGTCACCGGCGCCAACGCCCACCTGACCCGCTCGGTGCTCGACGCGGGCGGGCTCGGCGATCTCGCCGACGTCGCCCAGCGCCGCCTACAGCTCTCCGCGCACAGCTTCACCCGCCCGATCGTCTTCTTCTTCCTCCCCCTTATCGTCGCGCTTGCCGCACTGGCGATCTGGCAGCGGGCACGCTTGCGCAAATGGCTACAGCCCGCGCCGGCCCTCCGCGCCGGCCTGATCGGCGCCCTCGCCGCGACCGTGATCGGCACGCTCGCCAACGATTCCGGCGCCCTCTTGCTCGAGATCGGCAGTGCTTACATCCTGGTCTTCCTCGCCTACGCCTGGTGCGAGCGATTCGCGTGACTTACGCAACAAATCACCTCTGGGGAATCAACTACCCTTTGTGATTCGTGCGGATTGCTCTCGTCTCGCCATATTCCTGGTCCTACCAGGGCGGCGTGAACCGGCACGTGGAGGCGCTTGCCGAGGAGTTCCTCGGCCGTGGCCATCACGTGCGCGTGCTCGCCCCCTTTGACCCCCCCGGCCGGGTCAGTCGCGTCCTGCACCGCGCGGCGCCTGAGTTGCGCGAGATTCCGGACTACCTGATCCCACTCGGCCGCACGGCGGGCTTCCCCTCAAACGGAGCGATCTCGAACCTGGCGCCCTTTCCCGCCGGCGGCGTCGTCGCCCCACGGCGCGAGCTCAGCCGGGGCGAATTCGACGTCGTTCACATCCACGAGCCGCTGGTGCCGCTGGTCGGCTGGAACGCGGCGCTGGGAACCGATGTCCCGGCCGTCGGCACCTTCCACGCCTACTCGACCAAGGCGATGCCCAACTACCTTGCCTCCAGCCTGGGGGCGCGGCGCGTGTTCAACCGCCTCTCGGCTCGGATCGCCGTCTCCGAGGCAGCCGCCTGGACCGGCCGCCGCTGGTACGGCGGCCACTACGAGGTGATCCCCAACGGGGTCGACCTCGCCGCCGCGCCGAGCGGGCCGAAGCCGACGAGCAAGGGGCTGCGTGTGCTCTTCGTGGGCCGACCGGAGGAGCGCAAGGGCCTGCCGATCCTGCTCGCCGCCTTCGGCGCTCTGGTCGAGCACGTGCCCAGTCGCCTCACGGTGATCGGTGCCGAGCGCGAGGACGTGCTGCGCTACCTCGCCGACCCGGAGACGATGCAATTCATCGACGTGCGCGGCCGGGTCTCTGGCGAGGCGCTGCACCAGGCGATGCACGAGGCGGACGTGCTCTGCGCCCCATCGCTCTCGGGCGAGAGCTTCGGCATGGTCCTGACCGAGGCCTTCGCCGCGGGCACCCCGGCGATCGCCTCCGCCATCGCCGGCTACAGCGATGTCGTCAGCGACGGCGTCGACGGCGTGCTCGTCCCCCCCGGCGACGCCCAGCGCCTAGCCGAGGAGCTGCAGCGCGCCCATCACGAGCCGGAGCGGCTGACGGCGATGGGTCGCGCCGCGCGCCAGAGCGCCGAGCGCTATGCCTGGCCGCACGTCGCCGACCGGGTGACCACCGTTTATGAGCGGGCGCTGACGGCGCCCCAGCCGGCGAACAATCTGGAGCGAGCCGCGCGCTGGCTGGGAATCCAGCCCTCCGACGGCCTGCCCCCACAACCACCGCAGCGACTTCCCTCGCTCGACCCCGAGCCCGCCAAGACCGGCAAGCGCAAGCGCAAGATCGCCCGCCGGGTCGGGCTGGCGGCCGCCGGCGTGACCGGCATCGGGCTGACCGCGCTGGCGGCGCAAAAGATCGGCATCGACAACGTGGTCGAAAGCATCGTCCGCTCCGACCTCAGCTGGGTCTGGGTTGCTTGCGGCCTGATGGCGCTCTCGCTCTTCTTCCGCGCCGCCTCCTGGTACTGGATCGTGCGCGCGGCGCTGCCGCTCGCCCCCGTCCGCCGCCGTGACGTCACCTCGGCGACGATGATCGGCGTGCTGATGTCGGCGACCCTGCCTGCCCGCCTCGGCGAGCCGGCCCGGGCGATGTCACTGGCCCGCCGCATAGGGCGAATGCGCGAGACCTTCCCCGTGCTGCTCGGCACCCTGGTTTCTCAGACGATGCTCAACCTGATCGCACTCGCCATGCTCGGCGTGATCATCGTCTCGACCACCGACCTCTTCCACTCCGGCACCCAGAAGCTCTTTGCCTTCAGCTTCGTGCCGCTGCTGCTGCTGCTGCTCGTCCTGCTCGGCCCGCCGCTGATGCGGCGCAACGGCAACGGTCGCTTGGCCCGCATCGGGGCCGCCATGCACGGCGCCCTGCTGCAGGTCCGCGCCGGCCTGCGCATCTTCCGCAACCCCCGGCGCGGCGCCGCGGCCGCCGCGGCCCAGCTTGGCGCCTGGGCGATTCAGCTCTCCGCCTGCTGGGCGTTGCTCGCCGCCCTCGGGCTCAGCGATCAGGCGGGGATCGGCGCGGCTGCCGCCGTGCTCTTCGCCGTCAACGTCACCGCCGTCGTGCCGGCGACGCCTTCCAACATCGGCGTCTTCCAGCTCGCCGTGATCAGCGTCCTGCACACAGGTTTTGGCATCAGCACCGCCGACGCACTCGCCTACGGCGTGATCCTGCAGGCGGTCGAGATCGCCACCGCGGTCGCGCTCGCCCTGCCGGCTCTGGTCCGCGAAGGGCTCACCTGGAGCGACCTGCGCGTGCAGGCCCTCGCCACCACCCCGGTCCGGCTCAAGCCGCAGCCGGTGCCGCGCGAGTCCGGGACTCGCGCAGGCATTCGCGCCTAGCTGAGCACGTCCTTCGAGACGCTGCCGACGCCGAGCAGCCCGGGGCCGACGTGGGCGCCCAGGACTGCGCCGATCTCAGAGATGAAGACAGGCTCACAGCCGAATATTTCGCGACAGTCGTCAGCCAGAGCCGCAGCGGTCTCGTCGTCCTGGATGTGCTGGACAACCCAGCCATCGATGCCGTCCTCGTGGCGCTGGCGGGCGTAGTCGCGCAAGCGCTCGATCGAGCGAGCTCGGGTGCGCACGCGCTCGACCGGGGTGATCTCCTCCTCCAGAGTGAGGATCGGCTTGATCTTCAGCGCCGAGCCGATCCAGGCGCGGGCACCGCCGATGCGGCCGCCGCGCCGCAAGTACTCGAGAGTGTCGATCGCGAACCACATCTTCAGCTCCTCTCGCGCTTGCTGGGCCCGGGCGAGAACCGCCGCACTGTCACCGCCGCTATTGGCCGCGGCCGCAGCCGCCAGGACCGAGAGTCCCATGCCACCGGCCGCCGAGCGCGAGTCGAAGAGGTGGATCCGCTCGCCGCCCTTGCCGTCAGCAACAAGCCGCTCGCGGGCCTGGTTGGCGGCCTCGAAGGTTCCCGAGATTCCCGAGGAGATGTGGATCGAGACGACTTCGCGCCCTTCGTCCAGCAGCGGCTCGTAGACCTCGGTGAAGTCGCCGATCGACGGTTGCGAGGTGGTGGCGCCGCCTTCGGAGGCGCGCAGCCGCTCGTAGAAGTCGGCGTAATCGCTGATCTCCGACTCCGCCTCCTGCTGGCCATCGACGGAGACGTAAAGGCTGATCGTCTTGATCCCGCGCGAGGCAACGAGCTCGCTCGGCAAGTAGGCCGTCGTGTCGCAGACAACCGCAGTTTCGGCTGGAGAACTCAAGCCAGGCGATTCTCGCAGACCGCGCTGGTCAGTTAGACCTGAGCGGCGAGCGTTAGCCGCTCACCGTGGCGAATTCGGCTGCGGCTCGTTGGGCGGGAACCAAAAGCTCCGGGGCCACCCCTGCGTTACCCAGCTAGGTCTCCGCGTATCTATCTAGGAATGGGGGGAGTACTAGTGCGATTCCCGCGTTGGCGAAAGATGACTTGGCTAATCGTGATCTGGTGCGTGGTCATGGCCCTTTGGATCGTCGGCGGGATTGTCGCCGCCGATCCAGCGAGCCATTGTGCTCATCCCGGATACCTCAGCCACCAAACCTGCGAAGACGCCTCAAACGCCGGGACCGGAGTCGGGGTGGTGGCGCTCTGGTTCATCTGGTTCTTCGGCTTCATCGCCCTGTCGTTGACCTGGTTGATGACTAGGCCGAAGGGACGCGACTGCCCGGCCTGCGGCGAGAAGGTCAAGCGGGGCCGAACTGTCTGCCCGAACTGCCAATTCGATTTCGCGGCGGCCGTGGGACATGAGCCTCTCCGTCCAGTAGAGCAATGAACAGCAATGATCGGCCTAGCCTTCCTCGCCGTCTACGGGCTCTCAATTATTTGGGTTGGCATCGACGCTACGGATCACGACTTCTCCGAAGCCGAGGGCTGGTATTGGCGAAGCGCGTTCGGCTGGGTCGTCGCCTGCATCGTCTTCTGGATCGCATACTTCCCGCTCTACCTCTCGGCTCGTCGAAAGGTGCCGCTCAAGAGCGAACGGGAGGCTTCGAGGCCATGCAGGCGGTGTGGCGAGAGGGTCGCGATCGGAGTCCTCGATTGCCCCCATTGTGGGTTCGACTTTCGGACCATCGGAGCAACTACGAGCACTGAATAGCGAGTCGGTGCAACGAGGCAGTGGGTCAGTTTGAAATGACCGCCAAACGACTCTGATTTCGCGCTAGCTTCGCTTGGTCCGAAAGATCAAACGGCGGGCGCGCCGCGCTAACGGCCGCCCGCCCGGCACCGGAAAACGAGGTTCCGATGCAGGCAAAGCGTATTCGGCACACGCCGAAAGACCACGAACGCACGGAGCGGGCGGTCTTGGCCCTTGCCGTGGCCTGCCACCCGCATCACAGGACGATGCTCGAAATAAGCAGGGAGATCGGCAACAAGGAAGCCGTCGAGCGCGCCGTAAGGAAGCTCAGCGACTACGGCTTGGTCCGGCTTCACGGCCAGACGATCCTCGTGACCGACGCCGCCTACCACGCGCACCGATTGGACGCCTGGTGAGCGTCGCCAAGCAGTTCGGCGAGAACCTCGCCCGTCAGCGCAAGCTCGCCGACCAGTCGCAAGAGGAGACCGCCATACGGGCCGGGCTTCACCGCACGGAGATCAGCAACTTGGAGCGCGGCTTGAGGCTCGCCCGCGCCGACACCATCGCCAAGCTTGCTGCGGCGCTTGAAGCCGAGCCCGGCGAGTTCTTCGAGGGGATCGTCTGGCAGCCGGGAGACATTCGCTACGGCCAGCTCAAGCCCGATGACCCCGCTACGCTCTGAGCATGGCCAAGCAGTCCAAGAAGCCTGCCGATCTCAACCGTCTCGCGGCCGCCATCGTCAATGAGGCAACCGACGAGACGCCGCCGAAGACCGAAAGCGCCGAAGCGCGGGCTGGCCGAATTGGCGGACGCAAGGGGGGCAAAGCGCGTGCGTCTCGGATGTCAGTCGAGGAACGTAGCGCTGCGGCTAAAAAAGCTGCTGAGGCTCGCTGGTCTCGTGCTCGGTAGGAGGAGATTCAGGATGCTCACGGTTCTGAAGCCGTCGAACCTCGTCCTCTGAGATCAGTCCCTCTGAGACTCCCCGCAGGATCACATAGGGCTGGAAGATCGGTTCCGTGAAGCGGTAGAAGTACTTCTTAGGCGCTCCCTCCCGGAATAGAACTGCTCCTCTCTCTGGCTCCAAAAACTGGCTTAGATGCCGGGAGAACGCCGGGATATTGAGGCGGCGACCAGCGATTATCTCTAGAGGATCACGGATGGAGCCGGCGGTGAAGAAGCCCAGCTCATTCTTCGGAGCAAGAGCGCAGGCCAAAAGGACGTGCTGGAACAGCGCATCCTTGTGAGCGCTTCGGGTGGCGCGTTGATAGGCATCGCCAATTGTGTGGCCTCTGACGGCCTCCGGGATAGAAGCCTTGACATCGCCCAGCGTGATCTCCTCGCGGTCGTCCTGAACGACTCGCTGCCCTGCGTGAAGACCCAGAAGGTGCGTGTAGTGCGGTAGGCCCTCCGAGAGGCCGGTGATCTCCTCGGCGGCGTCAGGGCGAATTGAAAGTCGGGCTTTTTTGCAGCCGACCTCCAATGCCTCCCGTAGCTCCTTTCGAGACATGCGGGGCATTTCCACTTGGGCCAACGCACGGCCGATCGATTCGTGCTCGCCGATCAAGCCGCTGATTGAGCGCGCAACTCCAACCAGTACAACGGTGGACTCGACCGCATGATCGGATAGGGACTTGATGGTGTCTGCGATCAGCGTCAGGGCTAGATCGTCGTCGAGTCGGTCAAGCTCATCGATAACGATCAGGGCGGGGACATCACGCTTTTCAAGTTCACGCCGCACCGTGTCGGGCTGGATTTCATAGTCGGGCATATCGATATCTAGATCGAGCAGCGCCCGCCGCCAAAGGGACGGGAAGGAGTCATCGGTGCTGCAAGTGAGGATGGCCGCCTGGAAGCTCGGTAGATCGTCTGCGCCGAAGAATTCCCAAAGAACGTTGGCGAGCGAGGTCTTTCCCACTCCGCGCTCTCCATAGAGGGCCACGTGTCGGCCGCGCTGGGTGGCGGCAGTGGCGACCTCAAGGATCTGTGCCGAGCGCCCAGCAAGCATGTCCAACTGGTTCACGGGAGCGCTTGGCGTGAAGGCTTGCGCCACGAGTGCAATACGCCGCATCTTCGTTAGATCGTTCATCAAGTTCTCGCCCTGGTTCGTATAGTACCAGCGCAAGTTTGTATCAACCCCGAAGATTCGCCGGGAATTCGCCGGACTTTTCCGTCCGAACGCTTACGCATAATGGTCAGTATGAACAGGCTCTCAACCGAGAAGCGCGCCCAGATCATCGGCTGCCTGGTCGAGGGCAACTCGATTCGCGCCACGGTCCGAATGACCGGGGCAGCCAAGAACACGATCACCAAACTGCTGGTCGATCTCGGCGAAGCCTGCGCCGAGTACCAGGACGGCGTGCTGGTCGACCTCCCGTGCAAAGTCGTAGAGGCCGATGAGATTTGGGCCTTCTGCTACTCCAAGCAGAAGAACGTGCCGGAGGAATTCAAGGGCACGTATGGCTATGGGGACGTGTGGACCTTCACGGCGATCTGCGCCGATACGAAGCTCGTGCCGTCCTGGCTGGTCGGCGAGCGGACCTCTGACGACGCCGAAGTCTTCCTGACCGATCTGGCGAGCCGGATGGGCAACCGCATCCAGCTATCGACTGATGGGCACCGGATGTACGAAGGGACGGTTGGCCCGTCGTTCCGCCATCAGGTCGATTGGGCGCAGATCCACAAGGTCTATGCCTCGGGTGGGGAGCCGGGCAAATACAGCCCCGCCGTCTGCACCGGGACGAAGCGCCTGACCAGGAAGGGCGACCCCGACCCCGATCGGATCTCAACCAGCTACGTCGAGCGCCAGAACCTGACGATGCGGATGGGGATGCGGCGCTTCACGCGGCTGACCAATGGATTCAGCCGCAAGGTCGAGAACCTCTCACACGCCGTCTCCCTGCACTTCATGCACTACAACTTCGCCCGCCCGCACTCGGCGCTGAGGGAGCGCTACCCGCGCACTCCGGCGATGGCAGCCGGCGTGACCGATCACGTCTGGTCGCTGGAAAAGATCACGGCGCTGCTGGACTAAGGCTAAACAAGGCAGCCTAAAGGGGAATACCCGCCGTCGGACGCCGATAGAACAGAGACCCAATAGGGCCTAAACCCAAGCTACTGCGCTAGACAACTTCCTCTTCGTGACGCATTCGCGGCATCCCTTTCGGTTCGAGGACAGAACAGCATCCTATCAAGCCATAGCGTCGGATCTCGGCGCCCTTGGCTTTAGGAAAGCTAGCAGTCTTTTGCATAAACTTGTGGTATCAGACAGCAAACAGAAGCTCGCCGATCCGCTCCATACGCGACCTCGGCCAATCTGCGCCAAGATGATCAGCCAATCAAGTGGTGGATCAAGATTGGCCAGTGGCTTGAAGAGCGTGGTGATACCGCCGCCGCGCTCGCCGTGGGGATTGCCGCCGCAGTTTGGGCTTTCTTGGGGAAAATCACGACGATTGAGCAGCTTGCTTCCGCAACGCTCGGCGTTTTGGCGGTGATTGCCATCTCGATGGTCATCGAGCGCGAGCGACGCCTAAAGGATCGCAATCGCACTCGGAAAATTCTGGAGGAGATCCAGCGGACAGGAGATGCGGTTGAGGTTTTCGCGTCCCCAACGCCTTACCACGTCCTCGTCAACGAAAGCGTCTGGGAAATCGAGGCAAATGGCGATGCCAAGGCACGCAGGCTCAAGAAGCTGAGATTTACCCAAGACGATGTGATTACCGTGACGGATTGGTACCGTGGAGACGGGTCTCTATCGGATACTCAATATTTAGTAGGGGAGCCACCCAACCTGCGGCCCACCGAGGTGGTACATACCTTCCCCTCGCGAGGGCGAGCCTGTGCCTTGATCGCACTTGACCGGGCTTACATGCGGGATGAGGTGCGCGACTATGTCGTTCAACGCAGCGGCAAGGCAATTTTCCCTAAGAATCCCGACCGCATATGGGTGGCCGTGCTGGAGTCAACATCCCTCGTTCGTGTAGTCCTTAGGTGGTCCGGGCGGCTCCCCACGGAGGTCAGGTTGATCCGGCAGATGGATATGGCGCCAGGAAGGCCAGTCAAGTTTGTCCCGAATACGCTGGCAGACGGCCGAAGTGAATTCAGGGCTGAAATCCCGGAGCCACGTCAAGGCGAACGCATCGGAGTTGAATGGGATTGGCCTCATGAGGATGACCAGGAAGAGACAGAAGATCCAGGCGTGTCCGAGGAGCTAGCGGCAATAGCGCGGAAGGATGGATCCTCCGATATCTGAGGCCTCTCTTCCTGCTGAAGCGGGCGCTTCAGCAACCGGCTCGCTCAAACTGACCCACTGCCTGCAACGATGCTCGCTACACTTTGTGAAGTGACTGACGCGACCAGCGACACTCCGCAGACAGCGATCGCCTTGACTGACAAGGCGGCCGGAAAGATCGCTGAGCTGCTCGGCTCTCAGGAGGACTCCGAGGGCCAGGCGCTTCGGGTCGCGGTGCGCGGGGGTGGGTGCTCTGGATTCCAGTACGCGCTGGCCTTCGATCGCGCCAAGGAGGACGACCACGTCTTCGAGGTCGACGGCGTCTCGGTGCTCGTCGACAAAGTCAGCATGCAGTTCGTCTTCGGCTCTGAGGTCGACTACGTCGAAGGTCTGCAGGGCGCCGGCTTCCAGGTCAATAACCCGAATGTTGTTGCCGCCTGTGGTTGCGGATCGTCCTTCCAAGTGAAGGACGACGCGCCTGCCGCCGAGGCAGCCGCCGTCTAGCGCGGCGCGCTCTATTCGATCTGGAGGGGTGGTGACTGCGCCGGAGGCGCGGCAGCCGCCGGTGCCGCCCCGGGCTGCTCGACGCCGAGCGCCTCGGCCAGCTCGCCGGAGTCGAACATCTCTTCGATGATGTCGGCCCCGCCCAGCAGCTCGCCGTTGACGTAGAGCTGGGGGAAGGTCTGCCAGTCGGAGATCTCGGCAGTGACTTCGCGCAGCGGCTGCAGCGCCGGTAGCACGTCGATCGCGCCGTACTCGACATCGAGCGAGTCGAGCACCTGCACGACCCGCATCGAGAAGCCGCAGCGCGGCATTTCCGGCGTGCCCTTCATGAAGAGCAGCACCGGGTTGGCGGCGATCAGTTCCTCGATCTTCTGTTTCAGTTCGGCGTCGGCCATGGGCACAGAGTAGCTATCCGGGCAGCCCGGTCTTCAGCGAGAGGGCGTGGATCGTGCCGTCGTCGAAGCGCTCCTTCACCGCGGCCTTGACCAAGCGGTGCTGATCGAGCCGCGAGAGCCCCTCGAACTGGGCGGCCGAGACCGTCGCCCGCAGGTGGTCGCCGGTGCCGGTCTCATCGATGACCTCGACCGCGGCGCCGGGCAGCGCCGCCTCGATCATTCCCTGGATCTCCGCCAAGTCAGCAGCCATGGGGCGATTCTATGGGCGGCGCGTAGGATCGTCGTCGTGGAACGTGAGGACGTCCACTTCGCTTCCGGGAGGGAGCGATGCGCTGCCTGGCTCTACCGCCCCAGCGGCGCGGAGTCGCCGGCGCCCTGCGTCGTCATGGCCTCGGGCTTCTCCTGCGTGCGCGACCAGGGGCTCGACGCCTTTGCCGAGCGCTTCGCCGCGGCAGGCTTTGCCGTGCTCGCCTTCGACTACCGCTGTTTCGCCGACAGCGGTGGCGAGCCGCGCCAGCTGGTCCGAGCCAGCTCGCAATGCGACGACTGGCGCGCGGCGCTTTCCTTCGCGCGCTCGCTCGACTGGATCGACGACCGCCGCATCGCCATTTGGGGCTTCTCCGCCGGCGGCGGTCATGTTCAGTTACTGGCCCTGACCGAGTCCGGAATCGGCGCCGCGATCGGCGTCGCTCCGCTCGTCGACGGCACCCGCACGCTGCATTACATCGGCGGCCTGCCGCTGCTCGCCCGCCTCGGCCTGGCGGGGATCCGGGACGGCGTCCGTGCCCTACGCGGCGCTGAGCCCTACCGCGTGGCGGCCGCCGGACCACCGGGCTCGGGCGCCGTCATCAGCAGCCCCGAAGGGCTGAACGGTTTCGAATCGATCACACCGCCGGGCTCGAGCTGGCGTAATGAAGCCTGTGCTCGCACCTTCATGGCGCCGCCATACCGACTGGCCCGCAAGGTTCGCCACATCCCGATTCCGATTCTCTACTGCATCACCGAGGGCGATGACGTCACTCCCCCGGCACTCGGGAAGCGGGCCGCCGAGCAGGCGCCGTTTGGAGAGCTACGGACCTATCCGGGCGGCCACTTCGACGCTTTCCTCGGCGAGACCCTGGAGCGCATGGCCGCCGACCAGCTCGACTTCCTTGCTCGTCACCTGACCGCCAGCTGAGAGGAACGCAGCGAGGGCGCTAGCGGCGGCGCAGCATCATCAGGCCGCCGAGGGCGAAGCCGGCGATCGCCGCGCCGGCGATCAACTGGGAGCGGTGCTCGTAGGCCTGGCGGCGCCAGTCGGTGAGCTCGGTGACGCGGCCGCGCAGGATCTCGACCGAGCTGCCGAGGTCACGGCGCTGCAGGTCGATGTCGCGGCGGATCTCCGCCGCGGAGCGGCCCGGCCTGCCGGCGGTCGAGGGACGGACGGGATCGGGTTGCGCGCTCATTCACCACCTGCCTTCGCTCCGGATTCCAACGTTTCCTTGGTCAGCTTCGCCTCGGCGATTGCCTGCTCGGGCAGCGGCGGTGCGCCGGCCTGCACTGAGCGGTAGGCGATGAAGCCAGCCGCTGCCGCGATCAGGAGGAAGGCCGCCGCCTCGACGAAGAAGCCGGGCCAGGCGTTGCCGTCGAAGACCTCTTCGGCGAGCAGCCAGGCGATGCCCTCCATCACAAGGATCAGGGCGAGGAAGGCGAAGATGCCGGCGGCGATGCCGACGACGGAGCCGCGCAGGATCTTGCCGACCTTCTCCGAGACCTCAGTCTTTGCCAGCTCGATCTCCTCGCGCACAAGCGAGGAGCTCTTCTCGGCGACGTCGAAGACGAGCTCGCTTACGGAGCGATCCTCGGGCGCGGGCACCTGCGGTGCGCCAGGGCCGGGCGGCGGTGTGCCGGTTCCGTCAGCCACTACTCGGGCGGATCCTCTTCGAACACGCGGCGGAAGACGAAAGCGGCGAGCTTGGTCGCGGCGATGCTGGCGATGGCGCCACTGGCAGCGAGCATGCCGCTCCAGACGAGACGCTTGACGATGTCGTTCTCCATCGGCTCGACCTTACCTATCGCGGCTCGAGACCGTCGCAGATCGTCGTCACGAGCAAGGTCTTTGCCTCGTCGAAGTCGCTGTCGGCGGCCGGGATCACCTCGAAGATCCAGCCCGAGAGCAGCTGCTCGACCGCCCCGTAGAAGGCCATCGAGGCGAAAGTGGGGTCGATGTCGCGGCGGAAGACGCCGGCCTCCTGACCGTCGGAGACGATCTTGGCGATCGAGTCGTAGGCGCGACGAATCTCAGCCAGGTGGGTGCGGCCGAAGGAGTTGGCCGCCCGCGTGACCTCGACGATGATCACCTTCATCAGCTCCGGGTCGTGACGGTAGGAATCGACGATGAAGCCAGCAGCCGCTTCCAGCTTGGCACGCGGCGAGTCGCCCTCGCGATCGGCCTCGTCGATCGCCGTGATCAGCAGCGACCAGCGCTCGCGGAAGAGCTCGTTGAGCACCTCGTCCTTGGACTTGAAGTAGTGATAGACGAGGCCGTAGGCGACCCCGGCCTCGTCGGCGATGTCGGAGACGCGGGTCGAGTGAAAGCCCTGGCGGGCAAAGACGCGGACCGCCGCGTCGAGGATCTGGCGGCGCTTGTCCACCGCCGCTGTCGGTGCCTTGGCCATCAGGCGCGCGCCTCGCTCAGCTGCGGCCAGGCGTAGGCGCCGGGACGGCGGTTGGCAAGCGAGGGCAACGTCTCGCGAACCCTCTCCTGGGTGGGGAAGTCGAGCTCGGCCGCGACGAAGCACTCCTCGTCGGGCGCCGTCGCCAGCACCACGCCCCAAGGGTCGACGATCATCGAGCGGCCGTTGGAGCTGAAGTGAGGCGGCGCCGTGCCGACCTGGTTGGGGGCGAGCACGAAGGCCTGGTTCTCGATTGCCCGGGCGCGCAGCAGCACCTCCCAGTGGTCGCGGCCGGTCGCCAGCGTGAACGCTGAAGGCACGGTGAGGACTTGGGCGCCACGCACGGCAAGAATGCGAAAGAGCTCGGGGAAGCGCAGGTCGTAACAGACGGTGAGGCCAACGGTGATCCCGTCGAGCGTGGCGATGACGATCTCCTCGCCGGGCTCCTCGTGCTCGGACTCGCGGTAGGTGACGCCGCCGGCCTCGACGTCGAACATGTGGATCTTGCGGTAGACGGCGAGGTCCTCGCCGTCGGCGCCGATCAGGACCGAGGTGTTGAAGGCCTTCTCGTCGGGACCCTGCTCGGAGACGCTGCCAGCGAGCAGGTGGACGCCGAGCTCGCGGGCCCAGGAGCGAGCGGCGCTCAAGCTGGGGCCGTCGAGCGCCTCGGCACCGGCAAACAGCTCGTCGCCGCCCGCGAGCAGGTTCCACTTCTCCGGCAGCGCGACCAGCTCGGCACCGTCGGCCGCGGCAGCCCGCACCAGCCGCTCGGCGGTCTCGAGGTTCCGTGCCTTCTCGCCGGTGGAGTTGAGCTGTACGACGGCTGCGCGCAAAAGGTCCCTTTTTTGGCTCCCCGGTTGACTGACTAGTCAATCGGTTTGCTCAGTATAGGTGCAGGCGTAAGCTTGAGTTTTCATGAGTGAGATCGCCCAAGCTGGCGGCGAGCGCAAGCAGGTGACCGTCCTCTTTGCCGACGTCCAGGGCTCGATGGACATGGCCGAGAGCCAGGACCCCGAGCAGTGGCACGCGATCATGCAGCGCTTCTTCTCGACCCTCGCCGATGCCGTCCACCGCTTCGAGGGCACGGTCGACAAGTTCACCGGCGACGGGATCATGGCCGTCTTCGGGGCGCCGGTCGCCCACGAGGATCACGGGCGGCGCGCCTGTTACGCGGCGCTGAAGATGCTCGATGACGTCGGCGAGTACGCCGCCGAGCTGCGGCGCAGGCACGGCCTCAACTTCTCGACCCGGATCGGGATCAACTCCGGCGAGGTGGTCGCCGCCGAGGTCGGCGAGGGCGGCTACACCGCGGTCGGCCACACGGTCGGCCTGGCGCAACGGATGGAGGCGCTGGCCGAGCCCGGCAAGGCGTACCTGACCGAAAGCACCGCCGAGCTCGCCCACGGGTACATGGAGCTGGAGGACCTTGGGCACTTCGAGATCAAGGGTGCCAGCCAGCCGGTCGGGGTCTTCGAGCTAGCCGGCGTCGGCGCGGCGCGCTCGCGACTCGATCTCTCGCGCGAGCGCGGTTTCTCCCGCTTCGTCGGCCGCGACGAGGAGATGGCGGTACTGGAGGAGGCCCTGGCGCGAGCCGAGAGCAGCGAAGGCGCCGCGGTCGGCATCGTCGCCGAACCCGGGGTCGGCAAGAGTCGCCTTTGCTACGAGTTCGCCGAACGCTGCCGCGAGCATGGGATAGAGGTCTTCGAGTGCCAAGCCCAGGCGCACGGCCAATCGATCCCTTTCATGCCGGTGCTGCAGATGCTGCGCTCCTACTTCGGCATCGCCGACGGCGACCCGGAGCGGATCGTGCGCGAGAAGATCGCCGGCCGCACCCTGCTCCTCGACCCCGACTTCGCCGAAGACCTGCCTCTGCTCTTCGACTTCCTCGGGGTTCCCGATCCACACCGGCCGCTGCCGCAGCTCAGCGCCGAGGCCCGCCACCGGGCACTGCGCGGCGCCGTCTGCCGCCTCGTGCGGGCGCCCAACCGGCGCAGCTCGATCGTCACCCTGATCGAGGACCTGCACTGGATGGACGAGGGCAGCGCCGTCCTGCTCGGTGAGCTGATCTCCTCGGTCGAGGGGACCAAGACCCTGGCGATCGTCAACTTCCGCCCCGAGTACGACGCCACGCAATGGGCCGGGGCGAGCAGCTACAGGAGCATCTCGCTGCAGCCGCTGGGGCCAGAGGGATCTCGCGAGCTGCTGCGCGACCTGGCTGGCGAGGACCCCTCGCTTGACGGGCTCGCCGACCTGATTCACGAACGCACCGCGGGCAACCCGTTCTTCACCGAGGAGATCGTCCGCGGCCTCGCCGAAGCCGGCAACCTTGAGGGAGAGCGCGGTGCTTATTGGCTGGCGCGGCCGGTCGAGGGCGCGGGCGGCGTGCCCGCGAGCGTGCAGACGATTCTCGCCGCCCGCATCGACCGGCTTGGGCCGACGGCAAAGCAGCTGCTCCAGGCCGCCTCGGTGACAAACAGGGAGATCAGCGAACGGGCGCTCGGAATGATCTCGGGACTGAGCGAGAGCGAGGACTACCGGGCCGCGCTCTGTGAGCTCACCGACGGCGGCTTCCTCTTCGAGGCCGAGGTCTACCCAGAACGTGTCTTCTCCTTTCGCCACCCGTTGACCCGCGAGGTGGCCTACAGCACGCAGCTGGCCGATCAGCGCGCCGGCGCGCACGCCGCCACCGCGCACGCTCTGATCGAGCTCAATCCCGACCGCCACGACGAGCTGGCGGCCCTGGTCGCCAGTCACATGGAGGCGGGCGGAGAAGCGCTCGAGGCGGCTCGTTGGACGGGGCGCGCCGCCTACTGGGCGGGCAGCAGCCGCCCCCAGGACGCGCTGCGGCTCTGGCGCAAGGTGATGGAGCTGACCGAAGACCTCGAGGAGAGCGAAGAGACAACGGCGATGGCAGTGATGTCGCGCCTGCTGCAGCTCGACTACGCCTGGCGCCTCGGCATGGACAAGGCCGAGGAAGACCGTCTAATTGCCGAGGCCGAGGAGATCGCGACCGAGACCGGCGACCTGCGCTCGCTCGCTCTGCTGCGCACCGCGACTTCAACCCGACCGGGCCTGCCCCACCGCGCCGACGCTTGGCTCGCCGCTGTGGCCGAGGCCAACCGCCTGGCCGACGAATCGGGCGACCTGCACCTGCGCATCGCGATACGCGCCGCCGGCTCCTACGCCCACCTCTGCGCCGCGGACTTCGACGGCTTTGACCGGGCGCTCGACGAAGTCCTGGGGCTGGCGGATGGCGACCGACATGCCGGCGCCGGCATCGTGATCAGCAGCCCGGTCGCCTGGGCGACGATGGCGAAGGGGCTGGTGCTGCGCGAGCGTGGCCGACTCGACGAGGCCGAAGCCCAGTTCAACAGCGCGCTGTTGATCGCCACCGAGGACGGCGACCCGGAGATCGCCAGCTGGACTCGCAGCAACCAGTCGCTGATGCTGGCGATGCGGGGAAATCTCGACGCGGCAATCGCCCTGGCGCGGCACAACTGCGAGCTGACCGAACGGCTCGGCGACATCTTCTCGCGCAGCCTCGCCCTGGCGAACCTCGGCGGCACCCAGATCGCGGCCGGAAGCTACGCGGACGCGCTCACCGCGATGGAAGAGGCGGAGCGCATCTACCGCGCCGCGGCCAGCGGCGGCGATGAGATGGAGACCTGGCGCGCCGGCCTGCGCTCCGAGGCCCTGACCGGCGTCGGCCGCGCCGAGGAGGGTCTGGAGCTGGCGGAGCGGGCGGCCGCGCTCGCGCGCGAGCGCGGCATGCTCTGGTCGCTGCCGAGCACTCTGCAAGCGGCGGCAATCGCCCGCACCGCTCTTGGCCGCGACGGCGCCGAGCAAGCGCTTGACGAGGCCGCCGAGGTCGCCCGCGCAACCGGCGCGATGATCAGCCTGGAGGCGATCGAAACGACCCGCGCGACACTCGGCGTCCCCGACTGAGAGCGCCTACGAGAGCCCCATTGCCCGGGCGACTATGCGGTCCATCACCCGGTCGGGCAGCAGCCGAGACAGCAGCGCCTGTCCGCGAGCGTCGGCGCCGACCAGGTACCGAGTGCGGGGGCGACGAGCGGTGAGCGAGTGCTGGATCGCGCTGGCCACCTTCTCCGCCGGGATGCCGCGCTCGGCGGTGCGCCGCACGGCGGCGCGGAAGCTCTCGATCTTCGCTCCGTAGAGCTCCTCCTGGGCTGCCGGGGCCCGGCCGGCCAGCTCGTCGGCTACACCCTCTCCCCGTTCCCAAATCGGCGTGTCGATCGAGCCAGGCTCGATCGCGACCACGTCGATCTTCCACGGCCGCAGCTCCTGGCGCAGACAGTCGACCACCGCCTCGATTCCGTACTTCGAGGCGTGGTAGGGAGCGCCAAACGGCATCGCCATGCGGCCGCCGATCGAGCTGAGGAAGACGACCCGGCCACGAGCGGTGCGGATCAGCGGCAGCATCGCTTGCGTGACCGCGATCTGTGAGATCAGGTTGACCTCGAGCTGCTTGCGCAGGTCATCGAGCGGAATCGTCTCCAGCGGCGACATCACCGCCATGCCGGCGTTGTTGACCAGCCCGTCCAGCCCACTCGTCCCGACCGCCGCGCCGATCTGCTCGGCGACAGCAGCGACCTGGTCCGCCTCGGTTACATCGAGCATCAGCGGCACGAGGCGTGCCGAGGCAGCGTCGCGCAAATTCGCGGCGTCCTCCTCACGGCGCACGCTGGCGAAAACCCGCCAGCCATCGGCGTCCATGCGCAACGCGCTCGCCCTGCCGATCCCGGTTGAGGCGCCGGTGATCAAGACCGATTTCACGTGGCCAGCCTACTCGTCCACCGTTCCCTATTACTAAAAATACCTTGACTTTCGATCTCGACGGCCTCGGGATCGCCAAAGAAACGACTTCGAGCACGGGCGGAGCCTTTGAATTGAGCGTGCCGAAACTGAGCCTAACGATCAAATGCACCTCCGAGAGCGGTACCGGCGAAGTGACCGAAGAAGCGAAAGACAGCGATTTGATGACGCTCAGCGGGTGTGGTGTCGTCGGCGCCGAAAAAACCTGCGCGGTCAAGAGCCCCGGGAAAAGTGCCGGCTGCTCTCAGCCGCGCTCACCACCACGTTCCTCGAAGAAGAAGTGGCGGAAACGGAGAAGTACTACGACAAAGCCGCCCTAACGATGCAGGTAGGGCGATTCCGGTGTAGAGCCACTCCGTCCCCCAGAACCACGGGAAGATCGAGCCAAGGGCGATAAACAGCCAGGCAACGAAGGAGACGGCAGTCGTCGCGAACGCGGCCAGGCCGAGCAGCAGGCCGTTGGGGGCGGGGACACGGTCCATAGCAACCTCCGACATACCTGAATCGTAGGCGCTTTTAAAGCTCTGCTAGCCGCGCCGGGCCCGGTGGCGCTCGAGCTCGGAAACCATCAGCTTGGTGTGCAGTGCCGCGATCAGGTCCTGCAGCGGCTGGGCGCCGGTTTCGAGCATCTCCACCACCCGCTCGGGTGAGACCTCTCCGGCGAGGCGCTCCATCACCATGCCGACCTCCTCGCGGACCAGCTCTTCGAGGGCCTTCTTGTAGCGCAGCGTGTCGTAGACGGTGAAGCCGATCTGCTCGTCGTAGCCACCGGCGCGAAAGCGGCTGATCGCCTCGATGATCTTGATGTCGGAAGGGGAGTAGCCGCGGCTGTTCGGGCTGAGAACCTCGATCTTCTCGAGGCGATCAAGGACGTCCTTGGGGACGCCGTAGCGCTCGCGCACCTCGGCGGCGCTGGTGCGAGTGCGCTCGGCGGAGAGGGCGCGGTCGAGGATGCGATCCTCGAGATCGACCAGGGCGCGAGCGCGCTCAGGGTCCTTGTCGAGCACCGATTTGATCGCCTTCAGCGGCATGAAGCGCTCCTCCTGCAGCTGCTTGATCAGCTTGATCCGGTCGACGAACTCGGGCGGGTAGTAGGCCATGTTGCGGCTGGTCTTGACCGGCTCGGGCAGCAGGCCCTCGCGCAGGTAGTGCTTGATCGTCGGCGCGGGTACCCCCGACGCCTCGGCCAGCTCACCCATCCGCAGCAGGTCGCCGTTGGCGCCGTTGGCACTCATACGCGGAAGGTGGTCGCGCCGTCCGCGCCGGGACCGGCGGCGGCGCCGGACTCGAGCATCGAAGTGACCTCCGCGTCGGAGTAGCCGGCCTCGCGCAGGACATCCTCGGTGTGCTCGCCGAAGGCGGGCGCCGGGCGGGTCGGGTCGGCTGGCGTGCGGCTCAGCTTCACCGGGTGCCCGAGCTGGCGCACGGTCCCCAGCTCCGGCTGCTCCATCTCGACCACCATCTGGCGTGCGCGAACCAGCTCCGAGTCGAGCGCCTCGTCCATGTCGAGCACCGGCTCGATGCAGCAGTCGTGCTCGTCGTTGAAGGCCTTCCACTCGTCGCGCGTGCGCGAGCGGAAGACCTCGGCCACCTTGGTCCAGGCCTCTGACCCCGGCGCCTCGAACTGGGCCTCGATCAGGTCGGGCCGCTCGACGCCGTTGCAGAAGGCGGCCCAGAACTTCGGCTCGAGCGCACCGCAGCTGACCCAGCCGTCGCTCGCCTCATACGGCAGATAGCAGAGCAGGCCGCCCGCAAGCTGCTGCTCGCCCCGCCTGGGCACCTCTTCGTCGCAGAAGTAGCGGCCGGCGACCATCGCCAGCCAGGAGAGGGCGCCGTCGGCCATCGAGACGTCGACCATCTGGCCCTCGCCGGAGCGCCGGCGCTCGTGCAGCGCCGCCATCACACCGAAAGCAGCCATCAGGGCGCCGCCGCCGAGGTCGGCGATCTGGCCGCCGGACTGGATCGGCGGCCCGTCCTTGGCGCCGGTCAGGCCGAGCAGGCCGACGAGGCCGAGGTAGTTCATGTCGTGGCCGGCGCGCTGGGTGTAGGGACCGTCCTGGCCGTAGCCGGTGATCGCGCAGAAGACGACGCCGGGATTGGCCTCGCGCATGCGCTCGTAGCCGACCCCGAGCCGGTCGAGCACGCCGGGCCGGAAGCCGTCGAGGACGACGTCGTGCAGTTCGACCAGGCGCAGCAGCGCCTCGCGCCCCTTCTCGCTCTTCAGATCGAGACGGACCGAGCGCTTGCCGCGGTTGAGCGAGAGGTAGAGCGCCGAGCGCGTGCCCAGCTCCTGCTGCTCATCGGTGCCGTAGTAGGGCGGCGCCCAGCGGATGTAGTCGCCCATGCCGGTGTCCTCGACCTTGAGCACCTCGGCGCCGAGATCGGCGAGCAGAAGCGAGCAGAAGCCGCCCGGCAAGAGCCGGGTCAGGTCCAGGACCTTGACGTCGCTGAGCGGCAGCTCGCTCATGAGGGCTCGACCGCGACCGGGAAGTCGACCGAGTTGGCGATGAAGCAAAGCTGGTGGGCGCGCTGGTGGAGCGCTTCGATCGCCTCGGGCGCGGGCGGCTCGCCGGCCCATCGCACCCGCGGCCGCAGGGTGGCGGAGGTGAAGCGCTTGCCGTCCAGCACACCATCGGCATCGTCTTCATAGGAGGCGATCTCGAAGCCTTTTTTCCGCGCCAGCGCCAGGAACCAGAGCATGTGGCAGCTGGAGAGCGCTCCGACCAACAGCGTCTCGGGGTTCGCCTTGGTCTCGTCGCCGCCGAGCTCCACCGCCGAGGAGCCGGCCAGGGTCTGGGCGCCGAGCAGGACGTCGTGGGCGCGGATGTCATCCCCCTCGCCGCCACTCCAGGAAACGCCGGCGCGGTGGATCGTGGCCTCCACGCTCAGGCCTCCGTTCGCCGCGCCACTCCCAGCAGCTCGCGCGCCTCGGCGACGCTCGCGGCGCGGCGACCGACGTCCTCCGCCATCTGGCGTGCCTTGGCGATCAGGTCACCGTTGGAGCGGCACATCTCGCCGTTCGGCAGGTAGAGGTTGTCCTCGACCCCGGCGCGGACGTTGCCGCCGAGGACCAGCGCCGCGCCGAGCAGTTTCCACTGGTCGCGCGAGATGCCGATCACCTGCCACTGGTTCTCGCCCTCGGCCCCGCCGGGGACCTGGTCCGCCATGAAGGTGACGTTGCGGGGCGTCGGCCGGATGCCGCCGTTAACGCCCATCACCAGGGAGATCTGCAGCGGTGTGCGGTCGAGCAGGCCCATGTCGATCAGCGGGTCGAGGTTGGCGACGTGGCCGGCGTCGAAGCACTCGTGCTCGGGCTTGATCCCCAGCTCCTTCATCGCCGTGAGGAACTCGATGATCGTGTCGAAGCTGTTCTCGAAGACCGCCTTGAAGACGAAGTCCTTGCGCCGCGAGCTGTACTTGGCGTAGTTCATCGAGCTCATGTTGAGAGCGGCGACGTCGGGCTTCAGCTCACGCAGGTACTCGAGCCGCTTCTCGATCGGGATTCCGATCGCGCCGGTGGAGTAATTGATGATCACGTCGCCGACCTCGGCCAGGATCGCCTCGGTGATCGCGCGGAAGTCCTCGATCTCATACGAGGGCGTGCCGTCCGGTTTGCGGGCGTGGATGTGGAGCTGCGAGGCGCCCTCGTCAACCGCGCGCCGCGCCTCGGCTGCGTACTCCTCCGGCGTGTAAGGGATTGCCGGGCACTGATCGCGGTTGGCGATCACGCCGCTGATCGAGCAGCTGATCACCACTGGGTTGTCAAAGCTGCTCATACCGGCATCACCCCGTGGCGCTTCCTCGGCTTCTGGACCTGCTTGTTGCGGGCCATCTTCAGGGCGTTGGCGATCGTCGGCCGGGTCTCGCGCGGGTCGATCACGTCGTCGATCACGGCGTTGCCGGCAGCGATGTAGGGGTCGATCTGCTCGCGGACCGCGTTCAGCATCGCCTCTTTGGTCGCCGCGGGATCGTCGGAGGCCTCGATCATTGAGCGGCCGATGATGTTGACCGCGCCCTCGGCGCCCATCACCGAGATCTCCGCGCCGGGCCAAGCGACGATCAGGTCCGGCTCGTAGGCCTTGCCACACATCACGTAGTAGCCGGCGCCGTAGGCCTTGCGCACGATCACCGTCACCTTGGGCACCGTGGCGCGGCTGACCGCGTAGAGCATCTTCGCCCCGTGGCGGATGATCCCGGCGTGCTCGACCTTGGCGCCGACCATGAAGCCGGGCACGTCCTGGAGGAAGACGAGCGGGATGTTGAAGGCGTCGCAGAGGTTGATGAAGCG
>Ga0105245_10000736_pt1 | contig 29520 bp, 27 predicted proteins | sample KBSM54metaG_FD_81523 | JGI IMG/M metagenome (GOLD analysis project Ga0105245, IMG submission 81523) | Miscanthus rhizosphere microbial communities from Kellogg Biological Station, Michigan, USA - KBS M5-4 metaG | ecosystem: Host-associated > Plants > Roots > Rhizosphere > Soil | place...
CCCTGTTCACTAATCCCTGTTTTCTGTTCCCTGTTCCCTATCTACTTCAGCGTCCTGTCCGCCCTCGACTCATCCGGCTCATCAATTCGAAACGCCTTCTGCGCATCCGACGGATGGTTCACCTTCGACGCGCGTCCATGCCGCAATATCCGCCGATGCGCCTCTCCCCACGACGGCAGTTCTGAGCTCTCCTGCGTCCAATGAGCAACTGAAGCCTCATCGCACCACTCCAGCAGTTTTCGCATCGCTGCGCCATGCGGACCCTCCCGCATGAACGCCTTCATCGCCGACTCCGACTCCCAGCTCGTGCACGTCCAGAACGCATTACGACGATCGCGAAACACCTTCGCAGCAAGGCACCCCTCCGCCCCAGCCGTCTGCTTCCCAATCCGCAGCGCCGAGAATATGAATCCCGGCATAAACCGCCACGACCGCACTCGCAACCTTGTCACAGAAACAACAGGCATTCTCACCTCAACAGCGCTTTGTTCGAATCGAAAGCCCTCTGTTGCCTAACCCTCAACAATCTTCGCACCACTCCCACTGTCCACTGATACCTGACCACTGTTCACTGTTTTACTTACTTCCCCGAGCTTCCAAATCCCTTTCCCAGCCGCGCCGACTCCTCCAAATCTTCAACCTGCTCCACAACCCCGGTCAGCACCGGCACCGGGATCATCTGCGCAATCTTCTCCCCAGCCTTCAACTCCACCGGCTCCATTCCCAGGTTAGTCATCACAATCTGCACCTCGCCTCGATATCCGGCATCGATCACGCCTGCCGTCGTCGCAACTCCCCGTGACGCCATCGATGACCGGTCGCGCACCAGTAATCCCAGTGCCGCGCCCGTCTCCGGATGACGCGCCTCCACCGAGATTCCCGTTCGCACCCGCACAGTTTTCTGTGGCTCCAGCACCACGCCCTCAAGTGCAAAAACGTCATACCCCAGGTCCTCTCCGGGATGTGCGACAACAGGCAGCTTCGCCTCGTTCTCCAGCAACTTCACGCGTAACATGTGTTCATACTAAAGGCCATCCCACCAGATTCGAACTGGCGACTTCAACCCAGCTTAAAACCATAAACAGCCGTCCAGTTTTCTGCTAAGCTTGCTTTCACCACAAGGGGCGCCGCTGTCCGAAACTGCCTAATCCGTCCTCTCTCATCCATCGCCTCACACTAGCGAAAGCGTGAGGTGTGTGTTCCTGCTTTTCACCCCGAGAGGATAAATCCAGTGCAATTAGAAAACTTCGGCTGGAGTGGCTTCTTTGCCATCCAGCAATGCCCCGGCACACCCGCGCGCGTAGCATCCGCCTCACGCGACCGCTTCATCGTTTGGACTCAAACCGGCGAATTGGAAGCCGTCATCAGCGGGCAACTTCGTCAAAACTCCCCCACATCGCCCGCCGTCGGCGCATCGCCTGCCGCAGTCGCATGGCCCGCCGTCGGTGATTGGGTGTCGCTGCGACCCGGCACAGCCGTCATCGACCACGTCTTCGAACGCAAAACTCTCCTGTCCCGCAAACAGCCCGGCAGGTCAATTCAAGAACAGGTCCTCGCTGCCAACATCGACGTCCTGTTTATCGTCAGCGGCCTCGATCGCGATTTCAACGAGCGACGCATCGAACGCTATCTGGTCATCGCGCAACAGAGCGGCGCGCGTCCATTGATCCTGCTTAATAAAGCAGATCTCGCCGACACTCTTCACATCGACGTTGCGCAAATCCTGCACCGTCTCTCCAGCTCGACCGGAGTACCAATCATTCCGATCAGCGCCGTCACCGGCCATGGACTGCCCCAGCTGAATCAATTCATCGCACCCGGCGAAACAGCAGCACTCATCGGCTCCTCGGGAGTAGGCAAGTCCACCCTCGTCAATTGCCTTCTAGGCCAACTCCGCCAATCCACCAGCAATGTGCGTGAAGATGACAACCGCGGCCGCCACACCACAACCACACGATCGATGTTCCTCATACCGGAAGGCTGGCTTCTCATCGACATGCCGGGACTCCGCGAAGTCCAGCTTTGGGCGTCGCCGGACCACCTCGATAGCAGCTTCGAAGACATCCAGCAAATGGCCGAAAACTGCCGCTTTCGAGATTGCAGCCACTCCGGCGAGCCCGGCTGCGCCGTCTCCGAATCGGCAATCGATCCCGGCCGCCTCGACAACTACCGGAAACTCCAGCGCGAACTCGACTACCTCGATCGCAAACTCGACAAACGCCTGATGAGCGAAACAAAGTCTCGCTGGAAGGTGATCCACAAAGCCATGCGCCACCATCCGAAAAACTCATGGTGAGAAAGCATTTGACGCTAAAATAGCTTTGGCAGGAGGACCGGGCGGTCGCTGCCGGTGTCATGCGCGCAAGCGTGCTGCCACCGGGGGAGGAAAGTCCGAACTCCACAGGGTAGTGTGCCGGATAACGTCCGGGATGCGGGCTTCAAGGCTCGTAGACGGCCAGTGCCACAGAAAACATACCGCTCCGGGAACTCGTTCCCGGAGTAAGGGTGAAAAGGTGCGGTAAGAGCGCACCGCTCCGGCGGTAACGGCGGAGGCATGGTAAACCCCACACGGAGCAAGACCAAATAGGGAGGGAAACGTTCGCGGGTGGATCACGCGGCGTTGCGCATCGGCCCGATGCGTTCAGACGATCCACTGCAGTCGTCGAAACCTCCGGGTAGGTCGCTGATGAGCGCCGGCGGTAACGTCGCGCCTAGAGGAATGACCGCACACGACAGAATTCGGCTTACAGGTCCTTCTGCCAAAATTTTCGCAGCACCCACTTAAATGCTGATGTCCAGGTAGTGTCCGGCCGCTGTCCAGCAAGCAGTTGGACACTAGTCACATTTCTACCCGCAATCCACGCGGGGTAAGTTGCACGCTGTCAGGTCTACGCCCGCCGAAGCGCTCCCCACTCTGCGGGTCGAGCAACATAAAGGTTCGAGCTTCAGAGCTTGCTGTGGAACTTGGATGAAGCACAGCGCCTGAAGGATCGAGGATGCGGTACAAGCGGTGAAGTGCCTCAGGGCGATGCCAATCTACGATATGGGGAGTTGCTCAGCGATGTCCTTTCCATTCCCAGGGATGCCTCGGCTCCGCCCTCCTCTCGACGGGAATCTGATCGCGTTCTCTGCTGGACATCGGAATGTTGTATCGTAAGCTCCGTACGACAATCCTCCCCTTGCAGTCGCAAATGTCCCACGCCATCCCTGATTCGCACTTATCCTTCCCCCGCCGCATCGTCTGCCTCTCCGACGAAGCTGTCGAACTCATCTACCTCCTCGGCGAGCAGGACCGCATCGTAGGCGTCTCCGGCTTCTCTACTCGTCCGCCCGAAGTGCGCTCCAAGCCAAAGGTCTCCACCTTCCGCGACGCCAACTTCGACGCCATCACCGGCCTCAACCCCGACCTCCTCATCACCTACTCAGACGTGCAGGCCGACATCTCCCGCGAAGCCTCCCTGCGCGGCCTCACCGTTCTGAACTGCAATCAGCGCAGCCTCGCCGAGATCTTCGAGACCACCGCCATGCTCTCCCGCATCCTCGGCAAATCATCCGAAGGCGACCGCCTCATCGCCGGCTATCTATCCGGTCTCAGCCAGATCACTGGCGCAGCAGCGCAGTTCCCGCATCGCCCTCGCGTCTTTTTTGAAGAATGGAATGATCCGCTTATCAGCGGCATTCAATGGGTGGAGGAACTCGTCGAGATCGCCGGCGGCCATCCCATCTTCCCCGAGCTCCGCGCCAATCGCAAAGCCAGAGACCGCGTAGTCTCGTGGGATGCCGTTATCGAGCGCAACCCCGACGTCATCCTCGCCTCATGGTGCGGCATGAAAGTCAAAAAAGAAGAGATCCTCGCACGCCCCGGCGCCGATCAGATCAACGCCGTCCGCACCGGCCAGATTCACGAGATCCCCTCATCCCTGATTCTTCAGCCCGGCCCGGCCGCCCTTACTGAGGGAGTGCGCATAATCCACAAGATCCTCTCGAGCGCATCAAATGCCGTCCCCAGCCCCGCGCGCTGATAATTTTGCCGGATCTACGCATCCTGAATACTCAACGTCTGCGGATCCCGCACCCTCTGCATCAACAGCACTGCAATTGCCATGAACACACCGCCCGCGATAATCGCATAGATACGGTTATTTCCGAGCATATGAATCATGATCCAGCCGAAGAACAGGGACGCCAGAATCTCCGGCATCACGATGAAGAAGTTGAAAATCCCCATGTAAACGCCCGTCCGCTCTGGCGGAATCGAGGCCGCCAGCACCGCGTACGGCATCGACAGCGTGCTCGCCCACGCAATTCCCACGCCCACCATCGTGAGCAGCAGCCACTTGTTGTGAATCACCGCCACTGACGTCAACCCCAACGCCCCGATCAGCAGGCAAATCGATCGTGTATATGCTTTCGCCCCAGTCTCCGCGCCAGCCCCGGCAGAGCAAACGAAAACAGGAAGCACACACCTGCAGCGACACAGCGACGAACTTACTCCCTGGCACGCCTACTTGAACAAACTTATCTCCGCAGCGCCCCCGCTCTGCGCGATCAGTTTCTTCAACGCCTTCGTAAACTTCGACTGGAACCCCGATCCCTCCGGTATCTTCTCCCACGCGAAAAGAATCCGGGCTCGCGTCACCGTGATCGCCGGATCAATGTTGTTCTCCACGTCGTAACACGTCCGCGCCTTCTTCCCCGAAACCGAAACAACCGTCAGTCGCGCCAGAGGTGCACGCGTCTGCATCGAATCGCTCGCGTCATAGACATCCCACGAAATTGTGTTCGAATCCAGCGCGTTCAGAAAAACGTCGCAATGCCCGTCGGGCTGTTTGATCGTCAACACCGTCGCCGTCGGATCGATCGCCACTTCAAGGTTGTCGTTCGCCCCATCGTCGGCGCTGTACTGCAGCAGTGCTCCGCGCATGTAAGCGAACAACTCGGCTGCCGTAGGCTCCTTCTTCGGCGCAACCTTCTTAGTCTGGGTTTTCTGGGATTGGGCATTGCCGGGCTGGGCAGTCCACGCCATCGCTCCGGCGAATAGCACCGACGCGAGCGACAGACACGCCCATCTCTCGACCCTGTTCATAAGGCTTTGGCCCATCATAGGCCAGATAGCGCCCAGCGAGACAGAGGGCTACCTCCCCGGACTCTCGCGGGTAACCTGACCTTCGTTTCTCTGCGGAATCAAGTCCCCCTTGGGTGTCCCGTCCTAGCCTGTTATGGCGGAAGTCTCAGACGATTGCTTCGCAGATGCCCATGACAACCTCCAACCCCCCTCGTTCCGCAGCTTTACAGTTGCGCATTTCTTTCCACATCAGGCAACCCCTGCATGGGCAACGCCAGCCACCCACTCCTCATCTCTATGCGGTGTACGTGGAGCTCTGCTCCGATGGAGGTTACTTATCTTATGAACATTAAATGGTTCTCAATTCCCGCTCTTGCCCTCTGCATGGCTGCGCCCGCAACCATCAAGGCCGCCGCCCAGGAACCGCCACCACCACCACCGAGCGCGCCGCAATACAGCGCGCCGCAATCTCAGGATCAGTACCAGGACCGCGATCGTGATCGTGATTGGGATCGCACGCCTGATGGTTATCGTGACCCTCAGCGCCAGGGCTTCCGTGAAGGCGTTGAAGCGGCACGTCGCGACTATATGGACCATCGCCGTGCCGATGCAGACGATCACCAGGTGTACAAACACCCGCCGGTCGACGAACATGACCGCGGTGAGTTCCGCGATGGCTTCAAGGAAGGCTATCGCCGCGCCATGGACCACATGAAGCACGACCGCGATCGTGATCGTGACTACGATCGACCCCAGTTCTAACAACCCCTGAACCTTCCGAATGCCCGGCTACTTGCGCCGGGCATTCTTTTGTCTACCCGCCTTGCACAACACCCTGAAGTAATCCGTGTTGATACCTTTACCAGCGTATTCGGTTGGCATTTTTGGGATCCCGGCATTAGCATTCGTTGCTGAGGTCTCCCGAAAGCTGGAGTTCACCCGGATTATGAAAAGGAGATTTATCTAAATGAATCTCAACTGGCTTCGCATCGCATCGTTCAGCGGTTGTGCGGCATTCGTACTGCTCTCTGCACCTCGTATTCACGCATCTTCGACAGCTCCTTTCGCCACCGGTCTCGCGCAGGATCGCGGGGGCTGGGATCGGCCTGACGACGCCTGGAACGATGTGCAGCGCCGTGGCTTCCACGAAGGCATCGAAGCCGCACGAAGCGACTTCGCAACTCACCGTCGCGCTGACGCAGATGATCATGATGCCTATCGACACCCCCATGTACCAGGACCAATGCGGCAAGCCTATCGCGACAGCTTCCTTCGCGGATACAACGTCGCCATGTCACATATGGCAGCGCCACCTCCGGCATATGGTCCTCCACCAGGGGTCGACCGCCGCGGTGGTTGGGATGCCTTTCCCGACGGGTACGATGATGTCCGCCGCAATGGCTTCCGCCACGGCATCGATTCCGCTCGCGATGACTACGAGCATCGCCGCAATCCCGATCTCGATCGGCACGACACCTTCCGTCATCCCGATGTTCCCCGCGATCAAAAGCGGCCGTTCCAGGAAGGCTTCCGTCGCGGCTATCGCGTCGCCTGGGATCACCTCATGGGCGACCACGATCGTCGCTGACCAACACCTTGAAACAGCGAGCCCGGCGCCACCTGCGCCGGGCATTCTTTTCCCCGCGTGATTAGACGATCGCCGCCTCACCAATAGCCAGCTTGATCTCGACCTTCGGCGCCGACAACAGAGTATTGTGAATCAGGCAATGATGCACCGACCTCCGCAGCCCTTCGGTCTGCTCCGGACTCAGTGCTGTCGGACACGTTACATGAATGTTGAAGTTGCCCAACCGCGCCGGTTGCATGAGCTTCTCCGCCGTCACCGTGACTTCCACCCCGCGATCTTCCAACTTTCGCGTCCGTAGATACTGCACTGCATAGAACTCCGCGCACGCGCCAAGAGACGCCAGCATCAATTCCGGCGGAGTTAGTCCCGCATCGTCGCCGCCATTCTCCACCGGCTGATCGCAGATCACTGAATGTGACCTTGCCTCTATGGCGAATTTGAACCGATCGATTTGTCTTACTTTGACTTCCATTTTCTTTCCTCGCCTCTCGCGGATTAAAGGCACGAGCCTGAGACTTCGTTACTGCTTTTCTAAGCTCTTTCTTCAGCTGCCACAGTGACCAGCCGCACGTGCTCTCAGACCCGGTCCGTTTCCATTTCCCATTGGCCTCTCTCTGAATCCAGCACCCGAACGAGTAGCCAGCCGTCCTCGGTCGGCGTAGAATCTCCCCACTGGGTGCTGTGCCTCGTCCAGCTCCGATCGCTCCCTTCCCCTACTTCGCGAACCCGGAGGCTTCAATGAATCGCAGAAAATTCATCTCCAATGCCGCCGCCAGCTTGGGCGCAACCTACCTTGCCCCGCGCGCAATCGCCGACCTCGTCGTACTTGATGCCCCGCACCGCGCCGAGGCCACGGACACGATCGTCCTCGGCAAAACCGGCATTCGCACCAGCCGCTTGGCCATGGGAACCGGCACCGTCGGTTTCGGAGGCTCCTCCAACCAAACCCGGGCCGGAAGCCTCACACGCCTGCTGCGCACCGGATACGACCGTGGACTCACTCTCTTCGACACCGCAGACTCCTATGGATCGCACCCCGAGGTCGCCGACGCCGTCTCCAAGCTTCCGCGCGACAAGGTTGTCATCATGACTAAGTGCGATCTTCGGGACCCTAAAGAAGCTCAGGGCGCCATCGACCGTTATCGACGCGAACTCAAAACCGAATACATCGATATCCTGCTCATTCATTGCGTCACCGAAGCCGACTGGACCACCCGTTACCGCGGCGTCATGGACGTATTCTCAGAAGCCAAGCAGAAGGGAATCATCCGTTCCCACGGTGTCTCCTGCCACAGCATCGAAGCGCTCCGCGCCGCCGCCGCCTCGCCCTGGGTTGATGTCGACCTCGTTCGTCTCAACCCCGTCGGTGCTCATATGGACTCCGACCCGCAGACCGTTATCAGCGTCATCAAGGAAATGCGCGCGCAGGGAAAGGGAATTATCGGAATGAAGATTCTCGGTCAGGGCGCCATGCGCAAGCGTCAGGATGAAGCCATCCGCTTCGCCCTTGGCACCGGCGTTCTGGACGCCTTCACCATCGGAGCAGAAAACGACAACGAGCAATCCGACCTGATCAAGCGCGTCTCGGCCGCCTGAAATTGCACACGATTGTGTGCCCCCGGTCCCTCGCATTTTGGGGACGGGCGGAATTCAGCTTACCGGTCCTTCTTGTACAGCAGGTCCCGGATCGCCTTGCGTCTCTCGGCGTTCGCTTCAGCCTCTGCCTTGCGTTCTTCCGCGCTGAGGTTCTGCTTTTTCTGATCCGGCTCTGCCTCAGGATCACTGCACTCAGGACACCGGTTAGCAAACCCGGGCTTGCCCGGCTTCAACTCGAATTCCTCTCCGCAAACTACGCACGTTTTGATCGGAAAACTCATCTTTTCTATTTTATCGGAATCAATATTCCGCTTTTGGATGCATTTCTCGCCCGAGTCCGTCCTTTAGACAGAGGGACATACGCTGAATCTGATCGCCCTCACCCGTTCGAAACCGCCCCGTTTCCTTTTGAACTGATCTCAGACCCATCGTTATCCTGTACGCTCACATTGCGGAGGTTCGACATGCACTCGAGTCATCCCAGGGTTCTGATCGTTGACGATGACCCGATGCATCTTGAAATCTACGGGCTCCTGATGAAACAGGCCGGGTATGAAACCCTCCCCCTCCTCATTCGCTTCACCGGAACTGAAATCCCGCGAAATCAAGCCCTCGGCCTGGCTCTTCTTGATTACCGCCTCAACTCCGCCCGGACCTCTCCGGAATACGCCCAGGAAATCCGCGCGATCTACCCCCATGTGCCCATTCTCGTACTGTCGGACCTCTGGGCTCTTCCCACAGACATCGCCCCATTCGTCTCTGGATTCGTTCGCAAAGGGGAACCCGCCAAACTTCTGGAAACCGTGTCCCAGTACTTCATAGCGGCCCCGGGTATCGGTCAGAGCCAGCCTCAGGCTGCCCTCGAATAGGCATTAACCCTGCTCAGGCAACCAGATAGCTGCATTCCTTATCTAAACACCAATCTTCCCCTGCCAAAATTTTAGGAAGACGCCGCCCTGCAACGATGTCTTTTGTGCGCACAGCTGTGCTGAACTTTGTCTACTCGCCATGCGTTCTCCTGGCGGCAACGCAGCCGTCAGACAAGCAGACTCAACAGCTTAAATCCCTTACTCTTGAACAACTTGGCAACCTCGAGGTCACCACCCAATCCAAAGAGCCCACCGAGGTCTGGAACACCCCTGCTGCGGTCTATGTCCTCACCAGTGAAGAAATTCGGCGCTCTGGCGTCACCAGCGTTCCCGACGCCCTGCGCCTGGTCCCCGGCGTGAACGTCTTCCGTGTCAACGGCTCGCGTAACTGGGCCGTCGGCATCCGCGGCCTCGCTGATCAGTTCTCCCGCTACGTTCTCGTCCTCATTGACGGCCGCAGCGTCTATACACCCCTTTTCGGCGGCGTTTTGTGGACCATCAACAACGTCATGCTTGAGGATATCGATCGCATTGAAGTTATCCGCGGCCCAGGCGGCACCATCTGGGGGGCAGATGCCGTCAATGGCGTGATCAATATCATCACAAAGCACTCCGAGGACACAAAGGGAACTCTCGTCTCTGCCGGTGGGGGTAGTGTCGACCAGAACACGGAGGATCTCCGCTACGGCTCAGAGCACAACAGATGGACGTGGCGCGCCGACGCTTTTGGCTTCGTCCGAGGCCCTGAATACCATCTGCAGAACCAACCCGACTACGACTCGTCCCGAGACGGCCAGGTCGGCTTCCGCCTCGACCACAACACCGGCCCCGATGAATTTACTTTCCAGGGCGATGCCTACTGGGGGAAATTCGGCGATGCCCAAAACCTCTCCACCTATCAGCCCCCTGCGACCTTCATCTCCTATCAGTCGACCAATGTCTCCGGCGGAAACTTGCGTGCGCGCTGGCGCCGCCAATTCAGCGATAAATCAGACATCTATCTTCAGGCGTACTGGTCCCATGACCACCGCATCGGCTCCAACTTCGGCGAAGAGCGCGACACCTACGACGTTGACTTCCTCCATCGTCTCCCTGCCACTCCTCATCAGCAGTTCACCTGGGGCGCCGGCATTCGGCTCAGTCCCAGCACCACCAGGCATACCGTTCCTACCGACGGCTTCGATCCAGGCGACAGGACTGAGAGCATCTACGGTGCGTTTGTCCAGGAAGAACTCCGCCTCATTCCCGGCAAGTTCTCCCTCACCGCTGGCTCCAAGCTTGAACACAACAACTACACCGGCTTCGAATACCAGCCCAACGCCCGCCTGCTTCTTACGCCCACTGACAAGTTCTCAGCATGGGCCTCCATCTCCCGGGCCGTCCGCATTCCCGATCGCGTTAACGAAGACATTCAGAATGACATCTTCGTCCCCCTGCCGACATTGACGTTCCTACGCCTCCAGGGCAATCACCAACTCATCTCCGAACGTCTTGTCGCCTATGAGGCGGGTTTCCGAACCCTGATCCACCCTCGCCTCTACCTGAGTGCAACCGGCTTCTACAACGCCTACCGTAACATCATTGCTTTTGGTCCACTGGCCCTCGCATCTGCGCCTGTTCCGCCTTTCCCGCCCGGCACGCGTCTCTTCGGCGTCCAATACGAAAACGGGATTCACGGAGCCACGGACGGCGCCGAGATCGCTCCCGACTTTCAGGCTGCTTCGTTCTGGCGTATCCGTTCCGGCTTGTCATATCTCAACATTGATCTCAAAAATGAGCCTGGCTTTACCGGCATCCTCACGCTGCCCAGTCTTCGTGGCTCAAGTCCCAGATACCAGGCCTTCATTCAATCTGAGATCAACTTGCCCCGCCATTTCGAATTCGATCAGTCGTTCCGTTACGTCGACTCGCTCCCTGCGCAATCGGTCCGCGCCTACACCACGGCAGATGCAAGAATCGGTTGGAATCCAACCAGGAGCCTCTCACTGTCTTTGACCGGCCAGAACCTCTTCCAGCCTCATCACGCCGAGTTCGGAATCGATCCTTCGCCCACGGTTCACATCAAGCGTGGAATCTATGCAAAGCTGGTTTGGAGCCACTAATTCTTGGAAGGCGAGAGAATGCAGCTCAAATCTTCAACAGAACGGTTGCGATTCAGGCCCAGTCGTCGCACCCGGTCATGCTGGATATTTGCTGCTGCTCGCGCTCTGACAGCTTCGTTGCTTCTCGCGCGAATCCCTGCTGCCACCCCTGCTGTACCGCCATCGAAGCCGAGCGAATACGACGTAAAAGCGGCGTACCTCCTTAACTTCGGCAAATTCGTTCGCTCTTCAGTGCCTGCAATCCCGCGTTCTTCATTCGAGATCTGTACTCTCGGCCAGGAATCGATGGGATCATCGCTCGATGCCATCGCCGCCAATTCCACCATCGATCGTCTCCCCGTCCATGTCACTCGCTTGACCGACATCACCGGTGCAAAATCCTGCTCAATCGTATTCATCAGCACAACTGAAATGGATCACCTGCGCGAAGATCTCGCAATTCTCGGCAATGCCGACGTCCTCACTGTCAGCGATGCACCCGACTTCCTCCAGCACGGTGGAATGATCCAGTTCCTCAACGTCGCCAATCACGTCCGCTTCGCCGTCAACCTCGACGCCGTCAATCGCACGCATCTGATCCTAAGTTCAGAACTACTGCGTGTTGCCTCGTCCGTCTCAGGCAAACCCCCCACTGGAGAGTTGCCATGAAGTTCTGGACGAGCCAATCCATATCCGACAAGCTCATGCGCATGACCCTCCTGGTCGGCGGCGTCTCGCTTTTGCTCGCGTACATCTCCTTCTTGATCTATGACCTCTACAGCCTCCGCCAGCAGCTCATGACATCCATGGCGACTGAGGCCAACATCGTCGGCGCCAACAGCGTAACTGCGCTTCTCTTTGATGACAGGCTAGCAGCCGAAAACACTCTCTCCGCTCTACGTAACTCGCCTCAGATCCGCGCCGCCGTCATCATCCGTCCTGACGGTACAGAATTCGCGCGCTACCTTCGCACTCCTTCCACCCAATTCCAGCTCAATGAGCACCTCACCCTCACTGAAACGGAACACTTCTGGACCAGGGGCCGCGATATTCTGCTAGGATCGCGTATCCGCTTCCAGGGTGGCTGGGTCGGCTCCGTCTATATGCTCGCAGAAACCAGCGGTGTCGCTCGCAGCATTGAACGGTTCGGCCTCATCTCTGCCGGCATGCTGCTTGTTTGCTTCGCCATTACCTTACTTGCCACCTCCACAATCCGGCACCTCGTCAGCGATCCGCTCACTGACCTCGCCCAAACCGCCCAGGTCGTCACCCGCGAACGCGACTACTCTGTCCGAGCGAAGATTCCGCCTTCCAGCGACGAGCTCTCCTTCCTGGTCAAATCCTTCAACGAGATGCTTGGACAGATTCAGACCCGCGACCGCGCTCTCGAATCTTCACGAGCCGAACTCGAACAACGCGTTGAAGAGCGTACTGCCGAGCTCTCCTCCACCAACAAGGAACTTGAAGCATTCTCCTACTCCGTCGCCCACGATCTCCGCGGCCCCCTGCAGCACATCAACAACATCGGCTTTCTTCTCCAGCACTCCGCCTCGCAGAACCTCGACGAAGAAGGCCGCATGCTCGTCGATCGTCTCCTCGAAGGTTCGAAACGCATGTCGGTGCTCATCGATGACCTTCTTAATCTCTCGCGAGCCAGCAGCCACCCGCTGCACCGTCGCCCCATCGACCTGAGCCACATTGCTGACGCCATCGTCGCCCGTCTTCAAGCCGAGAAGGACGGTCGCAGTGTCCGCTTCGATATCGCCCGCGGCGCACACGTCTTCGCCGACGAAGGCCTAATGCAGGTCGTTCTCGATAACCTCATCGGCAACGCCTGGAAATACACGTCCAGGCAGGACTCTGCTTTGATTCAGTTCGGCCACTCAGACGAGAACGGCGAAACCGTCTTCTTCGTGCGCGATAACGGGGCAGGGTTCAACCCACGCTACGCCGATCGCCTCTTCAGGCCGTTCCAACGCCTGCACTCGCAGAGTGAATTCGTGGGCACCGGTGTTGGCCTTGCCACGGCCTACCGCATCGTCACACGCCATGGCGGAAAGATCTGGGCCAGAGGCGACATCGACAAAGGCGCCACCTTCTACTTCACCGTACCCTACTCTGAGACCTAGCAAGATGCGCTCTTGCTTCTTCGGTCAACGGTTCGGAATCGCAGCTAAAGGCTGATAGCTAAGAGCTGGCCCGCCGGACCATCACCGCAGCCAGAACTGCCTGTTCATTCCCAGTCGATGCTTGAGCTTCGGCGCGATCCGGCTCTCACGCCGCCCAATCTTATATCCCAGATATTTTGCGAACGTCCGTGCAATCGCCGAGGGTATGTGATGAGGAGCGTGCTTCAGCAGGTATCTCCATTCCGAGATCACAAACTTCCTCCCCTCGCCAGACGCGCTTCCAAACTGCTCATTGAGCCAGCTCTCACGCGAGTGCAGCACTCCAATGTCGAAGTAGCGCCGGAACTCCTCGGCAATCGAGTAGTCGTGCGAGTGCCTCACCAGCGCATCCGCCACATAAGCCGTCTTCCAGCCCGCGCGATGCATCCGCGCCACCACCAGCGTGTCCTCGCCGAAAATCACCTCCGACGAAAATCCCCCAACGCTCATCAGCGCTTCGCGCCTGTACGCCCCAAATGCATTTGAGAAGAAGATCGACTTGAATCCCATCGTCCGCCGACTCTCCCACGAACGCACCACCGGCATCTCCGAGTAGCTGAAGTGCCTGGAATGCGCCTCGATCGGGCTCGCCTTCTCCCGCGGAAGCTGCCGGCCGTATGCGGCTCCAATCTCTGGTTCATCAAATGCCCTGACCAGATTCGCGAATGCATCCACCCCAAACGGCACGGCATCCTGCGTCAAGTAGATAAGAACGCTGGCCTCTGCAGCGTAGTCCGCGCCCATCTGGCGCGTCCCGCCATGATTAAAATCCCGCGGACTAATGTCCACGACCTCAAAACCATCACGTCGAGCTAAACCTGCCGTACCATCCCTCGAAGACGAATCAATCACGATCACGCGATCGGGCTTGAGACTTTGCGCACGAATCCCCGCTGACAGCGCCTCCCAGTATCGCGCCGCGTCGTAGGTCGGGATAATGACTTCAATTCGGCCCCGTACCATCGCCTCTACCACTCCGTCTGCCTGCTCGTGTACCCCGGCAAAAACGCATACCTGATATGGGCCATTAATAAGTCCACTCGCGTCTGAATCTGCCGCACCAGCGATTTCGTCTGGCTCGCATTCTTTGTGTGCCTGCGATAGAACAGCAGATCTTCTTCGATGAATAGCGACTTGCCACCCAGCAGATCGTTGCGCGTCCCAATCCATGCGTCGTGCAAAAACGAATCCTGCGCGGGAAATGGCAGCACACGCCCCAGCAGCGACGCGCGAATCGCCATTGCAGATCCCTGGTAATGGTTCATGTAGAGGTTCCGCCAGAACCCCGGCATGAACCTGCCTTCTCGATTGATCCGCGAGTTCGGCAGCGGCAGACCGTTCTCATCAATCATCCGCACGCGGCTCGATACAACTTCCACATCCGGCTTGTTCGCAAACGCTTCCATGAACCGCCTTGCCTTCAGCGGAGCCCACACGTCATCATCGTCGGCCAAAAACAGAATTTCGCCGCTCGCCGAACGCAGCGCGTCCTCAAATGTCGCCAGTACTCCCGCATTCCTTTTGTGCCTGAGCAATCTGATGCGGGCATCTCCAAGTTGCTCAACCCGCCGCACCGTATCGTCCTTCGAGCCATCATCCACAATCACGACTTCATCACTCGGCCGTAGTTGCGTCAGGATCGACCTCAACTGCGCCTCCACAAACTGACCGCCGTTGTAAGCCGCCATGCAAACCGAGATTCGCGGATCCCACATCGCTCGCTGCGCTTTCTGTGCACGCTCCTCCGTAGCCTCCATCCACTCTTCGATCCTTCTGCGCCGCGACATGAAGAGCCTCCGCATCAGCGCCTTCCATGTAATCCGCCGCAGATCGGCTGAATCTCCGCGCAGCCAATGCTTCACCATGCGCACCATAAGCCGCAGCGTCCGCTCCCATCCAGCCATTCGATTCATGCGCAGATCCCAGAACGCCGTCTCCGCAAACAAAGCATTCTGGTACCGGGTAGCGTTCATCCTTCGCTGCATATCCTTCATCGAGAACTCATGCTCGACCTGAATATCGCCCGCGACGTAAACCCGTTTGCCATGCTGATGCAGCTTGCTGAAGATCATCGCATCGCTATCGTCCAGCCAGAATCGCGGATCATAACCTCCAACCTGCTTCAAAGCATCTACCCGCAGCATGGCGCCCGAGTTGAACGCAAACACCGGCTCTCCCGGTACGCCCACGTACCCGCTCCGGTACCAACGCGGGATAGCGCCAAACTGAAACCAGTTCGGTGAAAGCTGCCTTCCCCCTGCAGCGATCTGCGGCACAATTGCCCCAATTCCGGAATACTGTGTGCTCGCCCTGGCAGCTGCCGTCATCCTCACGAAGAAATCCTTCGGTACAGCCGTATCCTGATCCAGCGTCAACAGCCATTCAGCACCGTGTAGTTCAGCCCACTCCAGCGCACGGTTATATGCCGTGGCGAGCCCCGAATTGCTCTCGTCAGCGAAGTAGGCTACTCCCTCTGGCAGATCCTCGCGCGTTCCTGCCGCGGGGCTGTTGTCCCACAAAAGCACGCGCACTTCTCCGAGCCCCTCTACCAGAGATTCTCGCGCGGCCATCACGCTTCGGAAAGCCGGCGAATCACCCGCCGCCATCCGATAGAGCACAATAACCGCCATCACTTTCAGTCGTTCCGCCGATGGCTCAAAGACTGGTCTGATCTCACTCATTCCGAAACCATCGCGGCCACACCTTCCGCTCCCCAGACAAAACACCGTCGCTGCACGGCGGCCTGGATCCCAATTTGCAGGATCGTCGAAAGCGGAGTGAACATGTCGCTGAAGAAGATGAACGAAAGACAAGTTAAAAGGATGCTGGCCACCAGGAGACTTCGCGGCAGTGCACGCTCGCGTATCCATCCGCACCCGATTCCGAGCAGCAGGTTTGCCAGATAGATCCCAAGATACGAAAAGTCCAGCGCATACGCGGCAAGGTAAGTGCTTGCTCCGTCAATAATGCTCAGGTCCTCGTGAATGTAGGCGTGCGGATCCGGGGGTGTCAGGAACGAGGGCAGCAGCGGATACAAAAACGACAACGTAGGCCCATGAAAGCTGCCCTTCGCAAACAGCCAGCATAAATTCGAGAACGGAATCGATACATACGAAGTCAGCCACAAGTACGCCATCGGCCAATCAGCATACTTGTGCTTGATCTGCAAATATTCGAGAAACACTCCCTGCGCCGTTCTCGCATTCCCAATTACCGTAATCACCACCACCGCGAACGCGACAAAGCAGATCAGGATGCTATACAGCTTTCGCCTGCTCATACGCGTCTTGAGAGAAAAGACAAAAAACATCTGCAGCAGGGCGACCATCAATAATCCCCGCGTGATGTACAGCGTCATCCCCCCCACACCGAACAGAATGAACAGCGCCTTCCGCCACCGCGACGGATCGAGTATCGCGTTGACCGAAACCGTCACCAGCAACGGGAACAACACCTGCTTGAACCGTCCGTACGTGAGATACGAAGTTGGATCGCCCACAGCGGGGGGAGGCCCCGCGAGCAGCCAGTTGAAGACAATAATCATAACTGCGGCGACCGACAGCAGCAGATTCAATTGCCAGAGTTGGGTCACATCGAGAGTGTACACAGGGGCAACATTCGGTGTGGGCCAGCGGTGCAGCAGCATGCGCGACACGATGTATCCGAACAGAAAAGAACCCAGTGAAATGCCAAACAGCAACATCGGCATTCCCATATGCGGGTACGTGACGTAGGTGACCTGGAAGCTGAGCGAGACCATCATCAGCGTCCAATTGCCGATAAAAATGACGAGCGGATTGCAAAAGAGCGGAAGATCGCCAAGAGGCTTCAGCTCTCCGTGTACCAGCTTGTGCCCAGCAAACTTTTCAGTAAGCGATGGCCATACTGCCGGCGACGCCATTGCAGCCTCCGCGGGATGGCTGGTGCTGACAAGGTGCTCGTTCATAGCATCTCACGCCCCAGCAGCAGGTCAGTCCGCACTGAAGCGAGCCCGCGTGCATAATGCAGATAGCGTGGCAGCATTCCCAGCATCTGCATCGTTCTCAGTCCTGGCTGTTGCGATAGCGCCGCCTGACTCTTCAAGAACGCAATCTTTTCGCGAAGCTTCGCAACCAGCGCATCGCGCTCGCTCCACCCCTCACCCAGCACCCGGTCGAGCAAGTCTTCAAACTGTCGCGCAACTCGTGCGTAGAACTGACGCCGCGTCTCTCTGCTCCCGCTCTGAGCTGCCTGCGAGCTGCCAACTCCCAGCTGCTGTCCCGCATGGATCCGGTATTCAATAAGCGGCTCCGGAACCAACGTCAGCCTCGAGTGCAAGGCAAGCATCCACGCAAGCCATCCATCATGAACCCAGGTCGTTGGGATCGGCGAGCAGTAACGTCGGATCGTGGACCGGAACATCAAGGTTGCTCCAGTTACCACATCGTGTTTCAGCAGCGTCGCCGTCGGACAGAGCACAAAACTTCGCTGCTTCGCCGATGTGAATCTGTGCCGCCCGAACAGAGACGCTCCCACCCTTCGTCCATCTCCATCGATGAGCTCAGCGTCGGAGAACACTCCTCCCAGAAACGGATTCTTGATCAAGCAGTCTGAAAGTCGTTCCAGTTTGTGCGGCAACCAGCGATCGTCCTGATCGCACAAGGCGATGAATTCACCTCGCGACATTCCAATTGCCTGATCGAAATTCCGCGTCGACCCCATTCGCGTGGTGTTCTGAACGATCGTGACCGCAAAAGGTACATTTGCCCGAAACCGATTCAGAATCGCAATCGTCTCGTCCGTCGAACCGTCATCGCACACGATCAGTTCGCAAGGCAAACGCGACTGCGCCCCGATGCTCTGCAGCTGCTCTTCGAGATACCTCCCGCCATTGAAGGTGCACATCGCCACCGAAATGCGAACCCCGGACGTGCAGTTGCCGTTTGAATTCATGCTCAAGCCCCCGCCTGTGCCCACTGGCTGCGCTTCGTCCTGAAGATCGTCGTTGCCGAAATCACTCCAGCCACACCAAGCACCACGAAGTAAGCGACTGACACTCCCAGCGCACCGGACGTTTTCGCCAGCACAACCACACTGGCTGCCGTACAAGTCGCGATCACAATCGATTGCACAAGGAACGGCTCCATTTTGTGTGCGCGAAGATAAATAGCTTCGCTCTGCACCACATGGCTACCCAACGCCGTCAATAAAAGCAGCAGAAAGATCGGCCAGCTCTCAATGCGTCGGCTGATCTTTGGCAAAATGTAGGGCGAAAACAACACCCCTGCAAGCACCATTGCTGCTGCCCCCATAAACAAAAACAGAGACTGCCGCAGCGATCTGAAAAACATCCGATCCAGTTCCGGCCTCTCCTTCCTGGCAATCAGATTCCCGAACGGCGCAGCCTTGGTCGTCATCCACGCAAGCATCATCGCGCTCATCTGCGTCACGATGCTCATCGAGAGCCCCATGCGCCCCGCCTCCTCAGGTCCCCGGAATGCAAACAGCACCGGCGTAAACAGCTGAAAGATGAAGTAATCGCAGAGCCAGCTCACCGCGATCTTCCACTGGAATGGCCACACTTCGCGTTTCCAGCTGATGCCCTTGCCCGCGACGTGCATCTTCAACAACGGAAGCAGCAGCCTTCTCCGCGAATACAGCAGAATGCTCGCCACGAATCCCTGTCCCAGCAGCACCATCGCCGGCGAGAACAAGCCGTGATGACTCAACATCGCCGTCCACGAAGCCGCCACGCTGACGATCGCCTGAAAGAACCGCATGCGCGCTACGTGCGTGACCTGTCCGCATCCCTCCAGAAACGACAGCACTGGCCCGATCGAAAACGTAATCGCGCACGCCAGCACAGTGACTCTCAGCGGAACAATCCAGATGTTCGGAGCTTGCGGCTGTTGGTGCATCGAGAAGAACCTCATCCCGCCAACCAACAGCACAATTCCCATTACGACGGCCGCACTCGTATACCACTTCACCGCTCGCTGCAGTAGCGACGCCAGCCGCACATGTGCCGCTTCGCTGCCCGTGATGCTCCCGTCCGCGTGAAACTCCAGGTGTGCGCGTTCGTGCGCCGCAACCTGCAGAATCACAAACGAGAATCCCAGCTCAAATACACTCTGCAACGCCACCAGGCTCCACAGCGCGTAGTAATATCCTTGCTCGGCTGCGGTGAGAAAATGCACGATCAGCAGCACGCTTCCCACGCTGCCAAGTCCCTGCACCACACGCCCAAGCACGGTAAATGCAATGGCTCGGTCCAGGCCAATCGCGTGCGGGACCTTGTACGTTAGGAAGTTTTTAAGCGTCACCCACAATCCCGGTGAGGGCTGTGGCGGCGTTCTGGTGTCGATCAACATGAGTCCCGGCCGAATCTGACAAAGTCTGTCCCGACAAATCAACAATAAAATGCGAAGGCTAAAACCGCGAACCAGTTGCTTCCGGCGCATGACGAAGCGTTCGAAGTTCCTCCGCTTCCTCCTCGTCGGCGTTTTTTGCTTTAACCGTTGCCTTGGCGCTCTTTCCACTCCAGAGCGATCTTCTTAGCAAGTCCAACTTGTCCTTGCCGGCTGCATTCTGCTGCATACGAATTAGTCCGCCCTGCAGTAGCGCAAGCATGATTCCGAACGTGAATCCCACCGCCAGCCCGCTAATCACCAGCAGTCCACGCATCGGGTACGACCTCTTCTCCGGAGTAATCGCCGGATCCACTACTTGAATAAAGGCGCCCTCTCGCACCTCGTCGAGCTTTGCGAGTTCCAGCCGCTTTGCGAGCACTTCGGAAATTGCTTCGTAGTACCTCACATCGCGCAGTCTGCGCACGTACTCGAGTCCTGCCTGGGGAACCGCTCCCTTGGGGAGGAACCCACCTTCTGGCGACCCTTCCAGCGATGCCACATGTTTGTTGAAAGGCGACCGTAATCGGTCCAGTTCCATTTGCGCCTGTGTCAGCGCCGGATTCTCATCGCCTGCGTATGAGCGTATCGCCTCGATCTGGACTTCCTTCGCTGCAATCTGCGCTCGCATCCGGGCCGCGGAGTCGATCATCGCCCGAGCCTGCCCATCCAACTGGACCACCCCCGTCGAGAGTTGCGCCTTTTTCAGGGCCTCATTGGCGTTCTCCAGGTCAACCTTCGTCTTCGCCAGTCGGTTCTCAAAAACAACCCGTCGCTGCGAAGCCTCCGAAATTGCCAGATGTTGTGACAGGTTCTTGAACTGCTCAACATAACCGTTGGCAATCTCCGCCGAACGGCTTGGATCGCGATCCGTGAAGCTCAGCCGGATCAACCCATCCTTCGTTGCTCCATCGATCTTCGTATGATCCTCAAGGGCTCTGCGCGCATCCACCGGGTACTTCTCGCGATACTCCGATTGCAACTCATATCGCTGAATCACCGCATCCTCGATCGAGGGTCCCCTGAGCATCGAGACATACATGTCGTTCATGTTCTTCGTGCTGAGCATGCTGCTCGGTATTCCGCTCTCCGCGCCGTTCACGCCGGAAAGTTGGCTCGCCAGTATCGAGCTCGTCGAGGAGTTCCCCTGTGGCGGGAGGATGATCACAGTCGCCGTGAACTCCTGCGGAAGAGCAAAGGCCAGGACCAGCGCGATGCCCGTGCATACTGCCGTCACAATTCCAACCAGCTTCTTTCGTTGCGTGATGATGAGCAGGAAATCCAGAAACGTAAGCTCCTCTTGCTTAACAGGAGAGACCGGCGGCAACAAGGTGTCTTCAGGCAAATCTTCCCTCGCTTCGCATGTTGATCATGATTCTTGCACTCCAGATGGGTGTAGTCATTGCGTGCGACCTACTGAATGACTTTCACCGCAGCCCCCAGGGGCAAACCGTAAGGAAATAGCCCGCCGGTCAGTCAGCTCGCAGCAAACACCGCATCCACAAGCGTTCTCAGAGAACTGAATCCCGGGCGAACTGCAACCCAGCCATGCACAGCGCACCCACCTGAGAAACGTGCACCGACCCCAATCAGTCTATTTTTAGATGCAGATTCTGCGTGACTTGCCCTCAGGTCTGGATCAGAAGGTCCGTCCACCGGCTCGTTCCGCCCCACCGAAACCGCCGGTTGACCCCTGTAGACCCTGAAGCCGCGCAGGCGCTTTGCTCTTTCGGCGTCCTGCGCGGCCTTTTCTTGCCAGTCCCTGCAACCGACCGTAAAACTTTCGGAGAATTGCGGTCTCTATCCAAACGTCGCCTGCCGTCGACTGCCCGCGCGGCCAGTCCGAATCCGCTCTCGGATCGCTAGTAGGCTCCCCTCATCGTGATAACAGCAGGAATGGTCCGCGTCAGAATTTTGAAGTCCAGCGCACAACTCCAGTTGCTGGCATACTCACGATCGAAGAGAACTCGCCGTTCATACCCGATATCGCTCCGTCCCGACACCTGCCACAGTCCCGTGATTCCAGGCTTGAACAGGTCATAGTAGGCGAATTGTTGCCCATAGAGCGGTATCTCAGCCTCTACGATCGGTCGGGGCCCAACCAGCGACATGTCTCCCTTTAACACGTTGAAAAGCTGTGGAAGTTCATCCAGGCTGAGCTTGCGGATGATCCGTCCTACCGGCGTAATGCGAGGATCCCGCGTTTCCTTGTTCAGGGGATACGCCTGTTCGTTGTGCCCGTGAATCTCGTGGTGCTTCTCATTGATCGCCTGCACGTTGTTCTTGTGCTTCCGCGAGTACATCGAGCGGAATTTGATAATCCGGAAAGGCACTCCAAAGCGTCCCAGCCTTTCTTGCGAAAAAAAGATCGGTCCTGACGATGTGATCGCTACCGCAACGGCTACCGCAAGCATGACCGGGAACAGCAGGACGATGAACAGGCTTGAAAGCAAAATGTCGAGCGTACGCTTCAGCACGGCGTAGCGAAGAGAAAAAGCGCGCTGCACCGCACCTGAAAGAGAAGGCGACGGACGTCTCCAGGTTGACGCCGGAAAAGTTTCACGCAATACGCTGATGGTCGAAATTGTCCCCAAACTCGGACCATCGCTCTCCAATATATTTAGTGCATTATTACCTTGCATTCGCGATACCCTCGCTTCTCGATTCCATGCCCTTCAGGATTCTCAAAAAGCTGAATTCCTGATGACTTCCGCATGGGCTTGCGATGTAAGTTCCTCGGCGACTTTCTTTAGGGCCGTATATTCCAACCTCTGCTATGCATCTGGATGGCCAATCGTGGCTTAGAACGCGCCGCCCGGACATTCAGACTCGAAATCGAGGCATTTGCAGCAATAAAGCAATGGACTCTTGCTGTTTTAGCTCTTTGTTTTCTGCAGCTTCCAACGCGAGCGGATGGGACGTATCCGCCAACATCGCGTCCTCTCCATCAGCTTCCGGTGAGGCATTCGGCAAAGCGTGGAGTGTAAGGACTACACGATACCCGCTCTTTTTTGCAGCGCTTCGATCGAGTTTCGACGGCATACTCATCGTGAGTGCGCTCTTGTTGATTTGCGCTCGTTTGGTAAAGACGCTCGACTTAAAAGTTGAATCCAAACTCTCTTTCAACGCATCCCTCGTCCAACTTGTGATCGAAACCCACTTGTGGGCCCTGTAAGCGCAACACGTCCCTACGTCGCACTTGCTGTCATCACGCATTGGGCAACGTAGAGTCATCTCTGAGGCAGGTTTCGGCATTCACCTTGGCAAGATCATCGCCTTTAGAGACACGTCTGCACTGGACGCACTCCATGCGAGTGTTCATCTTTTTACTGACCTGTTTACGGGCAACGCACGAAGTACATCGGCTTGCAGGTCTGATTTATATACTTTGAATTCTCTCGATCTGAATTTACGAACTTGAAGCTTTCTGAGATGAGGCGGTTGGCGACTCTCCTCCCCAAAGAGCATTTAGCTCTGGGCATTCGACACGCCTCTCACAAATGTACAGACGCAAAAAACGGGTCAGGAGTTATCTGACCCGTCCATGCACCATCTTCTTTCCTCGCGTTATTGTGACGAACAAACGAAGAATCCGGGCGAAACTTCCCGCCCGGATTCTTCAAATTTGCAAGCTTTACGCCGCAGGATGCTTCAGGATCTCTTCCAGGGCCTGAATCCTGCTTGCGTCGGCAGCTGTTTTCGTCCCAACCGCGCTCGACTCCAGTCCGCTCGTCATTCCACTCAGCTTTGCCAGTTGCTTTGCCTTCAAATGCGACTTCTCCGCACTTCGGATAGCTTTCCGCAGAGACGCCACTTCATTCGCCGGCAGTGCCCTCGATCGTTCCAGCTGGTCCAGATATGCCTTAGCCACAACCAGCTTGGACGGCCATTCCAGCTTCTGCTGGTTCTGTACGTTCAGTTCCTTCACCTGCACAGCCTTCGCCGCATCGATCTCGTTCTGGGTCAGGAGATCGGTCGGTGTCAGCTCGTACACATCCAGCCCGCGCGCAATCTCCGATCCATAAATCGCGCCGTTATACCAGTATGCTGACCAGTCTCCACCCAGCACCAGCATCTTCGGATCAATCGCTCCGCGATCAAAATAGGCAATCTCCTGCGGATGCGCCGGATCCGTGAAATCCATTACCGACACGCCCCCTTGGTACCACGCCTGCACTTCGATATCGCGCCCCGGCACCGGAATCAATGATCCGTTGTGCGCCACGCAATTCTCCGTGTCACCCTGCGCAGCAGGAAGCTTGTAGTAATTTGCAAAGCTCAGCTTCTCATCCTTCAAATTGAAGATCGCGTCTGCGCCCCACTTGTTTGGATCGTTCGCTCTGCACCGTGCTCCCAGGCCTCCGCCCCACTCATCCGTAAACACCACCTTCGAACCATCGTTCGAAAACGATGCTGAATGCCAGTAGGAATAGTTCGGATCGTTCACCGCATCCACGCGCTTCGGATTCACCGGATCCTTGATATCGAGCAACAGACCGTTGCCTGAGCAGGCGCCCGCTGCCAGGCCAATCGCCGAATACACCGTGATGTCATGGCACTGATCCGTATCGCGTGGCTTTTCTTCGCCTTTTCCGTGACTTCCGCCATTGTTCAACCCATTGATCACACCCGACCGCGGATCGATGAACACGCGCGGATGCGACACAATCGCCGCCTGATCAGGATGCGCCACCGGCACCTTGATTACATCGATCCGAAACAGAGCCGTATTTGGATCCTTTTCCGGCCCCTCGCCCGAGCAGCCGGCCAGCTCTTCCGATTGCCGCACAAACGACGTTCCCGAAACATAGATGTACACGTTCTCTTTGTCATTCGGGTCCACAACCAGCGTATGCGTATGCGAGCCACGGCACGTCTGCACAGCTGCGACCTGCTTCGGGCTCTTGATGTCCGAGATGTCGAAGATTCTCACGCCCCGGAACCGCTCCTTCTGCGGAACAGGCAGCCGCCTCTCCTTCTCTTTTCCCGGCTCAGGCGCAGGCTCCGCTGGAAATCCCTGTGACCCGCAATCGATCCGGCCATTCGGCATCTCCACCGACATGAACATCAGGTTCCCATACACCGATACGTCACCCTGACCACCCGGGCACACCATCGACGTCAACAATGAGGTCTTCGCCGGATTGCTGATGTCGTAGATGTTCACGCCATAGAAATTCCCCTGAAACAGGTGATTGCCCTGAAACGCAAAATCTGAATTCGCAAACGCCAGCTGCGCAATCACTACCTGCAAGGTCTTCGGCATCTTCTGGAGTTCTGCTGCTCCCACCCCAAGTTGACCCAGCATCTTCTGCACGCTCGGATCATCCGCCGAAGTTGCCTGGATCTGAAATGCATTGGGCTTCTTCACAAACGCCAGATGCTTCAGCCCCTTCGCGATCTCGCCCGCGTCATACATCCCCGCCTTTAGCTTCGCGCGCGGATCGTTCACATCCGATCCCGTCATACCTGGCGGCAATGGTGGCGCCGGATGAGGCGCAAACGGATCTTCCTCCGCCTTCGGCTTTTCCTGCCCTTGCGGAGCAGCCTGCGCCTGTCCCGGAGGTGCCGGTGCCGGTTTCTGCTCCTGTGAATTGCTCGGTTTGGGAATGAAAAGAATCGCCGCAATCGCGGCAAGGGGAAGTACAACACTCCTCGTCAAATTCAATGAAGCTCCTCCAGAAACTTCTGCATGATTTTGATTTCTGCCCGCTGCGAGTTGTCCACATCCGTCGCGAAGTCGAAAATCTCCGCGTCCTGTCCCGCACCAGCACTATTGAACAGGTCCTTCACCATAACCAGCGCACCGCCGTGATGCTGAATCATTCCCGACAGGAACAGCCGGTCAAACTCCGCGCCGCGCGCCTTCCTCAGCGCTTCCATCTGCTCCGACGACAGCATTCCCGGCATCAACGCCATCGGACTCCCCGACATATCCATTCCCGGCATACCGGGCATCCCCGGAGTACCGGGCATTTCCATCGAAGTCGCCTGCCCCCGCGCCGCCAGCCACCTCTCCATCATCCTGATCTCATCCGCCTGCGAGCTGCTGATCTTCGCGCCAAGCGCTCGCACCCCTTTGTTCTCCGTGTGCGACGAAATCATTGCCGTCATCTCAACGGCCTGCGAGTGATGCATGATCATCCCCTGCATGAACTCCACATCCGCCCTTGAAATCGGCGGCAGGCTCGCATGCGTGTCCGCCGGCAAAGTCTTTGTCGGCTCGCCCGGGGCGCCCGGCTGTACTACCGCTGGCCCGCCCGTCGCTTTCTGCGCTCCCGCCACGAGCGAAAACGGTGCCCACAGCATCGAGGCGGCCAACATCCCGGCGCCTGCCCCTCTGCACCACACACAATAAATTGTTCTTTTGCCGGGGAAACGACTCATTTCGGTGCTTTTACGCTATCACGCCTGTCGAATCGACGAACAGGAGAGATTTGCGGCACCCCACCCCCGACGGCAATCCTGCGGCCGATACCTCTCTCCCGCGAAAGCGATAGTCCGGGTGCCCGACGTACTTTGGTTTTGCCCTCATCCGCTTTTCAGGTTACCGACGAGGGATGCACCGAATCTTGTGCGCAGCTATCGTTTCAAGTAACTAGGCGTGGGTTGAGGCGAGTGTTGAAACGGTTTGACCCACAAACAAAAAACCCACCTTCACGGTGGGTTTTTTGTTGCAGGCTGCTGATCGAAAATTTCCCAAAACCGAACAATCAGGACCGCTTTGGAATGTTCCGGCTCGAAGCCAGCTCAATGATCCCTGCGTAAAATCCAAAGTCACCCTTGTCGCCTCCTTTCTGGAAAGAGGAACACGCACTGGGCGGTAAACTTAACCGACTATCAAAGAATTGGGCCTTCGATCTTCCAAGAGCGGAAGCAACGTCTTCCGATCTCTTCGTACGGGCGTTTGCATAACGTTCTGAGCAGTGAACGAATGGTGATCGGCTGCGATGATGAAGTTTTACCGCACCTTCGGCCAGATCTTTTCCGCGGCGCTGCTGCTGGCAGCGATGACTGCAAGGGCGGAAACCGCTCCGCTGACGACGCTGAGCGCGGTTCACTCACTCACAAACGAAGAGGCGGGCCGGGCTCTTCCGGTGTCCTTTGAAGGCGTAGTCACCTACTACGTAAAGGGCAATGTCGACCTCTTCGTCCAGGACGGCCGCGAAGCCATCTATATCGAAACGGCTACCGGTCAAAGATTCGCCCCCGGTGATCGGGTCCTCGTCGTCGGGACCACCCGTGCCAGCTTCCGTCCCGAGGTGAAGGCGGAAAAAGTAATCTTCAAGGGACGCGGTGCGTTGCCTGCACCCTTAAAGGCCGAATTTCGCCAACTCATCGGCGCCGAACTCGACTGTCAGCGTGTCACGATTCGTGGATTCGTTCGCAGTGCGAATATCGTGAACGACGAAGGAAACCTCACGCTCTACCTGCAACTCCAGATGAATGGCGGTACTGTCGACGCTCAGATGCCCCAAAGTGGCCCGATTGATCTCTCCTCCCTGCTCGACTCGGAAGTCGAGCTCACCGGTGCGGCCGCAGGCAGGTTCGATCGAAAAATGCAAATGACCGGCGTCCTCCTTGAAGTTCCATCCATTGCAGACCTGAAGATCATTCGTCGCTCATCACTTTCTCCGAATGACCTGCCCGTCACGCCAATGGACAAGATTCTGATAGGGTATGAGGCCCGGAACAGCACTCGGCGCATTAAAGTCACAGGAACCGTCACCTACTACGAACCTGGATCGACGCTGGTGCTACAGAACGGCGACAAAAGCCTCCTGGTCACAACCCAATTCGAACAGCAGGCTAAAATCGGCGATCTCGCGACAGTGACGGGTTTCCCAGATGTGCAGAACGGTTCTCTGGTTCTCACCGGCGGTTCGGTCGAAGATACCCACTCGCTATCTATCGTCGCTCCAGTCAGTTCCAACTCGGATGTCCTGGCGCGCGGCGATCACGCTCTCGATCTCGTATCCATCGACGGTCAACTGCTCACGGCTGTCCGTGAAGCAGCACAGGATGAGTACGTGTTTGTCTCCAGCGGACATCTGTTCAAGGCGATCTTTCAACATCCTCGGCACCGCAGCGTTGCCCTTCGGCCCCTGCGTGAAATCCCGGCAGGATCGACAGTTCGTATCGTGGGCGTTTGCGAAGTCTCGAGAGCAGAACAGAGCCAGGAACCCACAGCATTCGATATTTGGCTTCGCTCTCCTGAGGACCTCGCCGTCATTGCAGGCCCGCCCTTGCTTAACGTGCGGAATCTGACGTACCTCGCGGGCGTCCTGCTCGCCGGCCTGCTCCTCATCGGAACTTTCGCCTGGCGCTCTGAACGACGCGGACGTTCCCACATCGCGCGGTTGGCACGAATGGAGCAAATGCGTAGCCGGGTCCTGGAACACCTGAACGGCTCAACCAGCCTTCTCGATATGGTCGAAGAAGCTACTGAGATCGTTTCCTTCCGCCTAAACGGGGCAGCGTGCTGGTGCGATCTCGCCGATGGCAGCAGGCGCGGAACGCATCCCAAACAGTTCACTGACTTGCGCACAGTCGAGCACCGAATCCTGTCGCGATCCGGCACCGAACTCGGCGTCCTAAGCGCTGCGTTTCACGCAAAAACTAAGCCCGCCAAAATCGAAACGGAGGCGCTCTCTTCGGCCGCTGGCCTTATCGCCCTTGCCATCGAAAATCGGCGCCTCTATTCCGACCTCCAGCATCGCTCCGAATTCGATCTCCTCACGGAGCTTCACAATCGTTTCTCTCTCGAAAAGCGCCTGCGCGAAATGATCGACTTGGCCAAAACCGAAAAGTCCAGCTTCGGACTGATCTACGTCGACCTCGACGGATTCAAGCTGATCAACGATCATTACGGCCACCAGATCGGCGATCGGTACCTGCAGCAAGCCGCGCTCCGCATGAAACATCAGCTTCGGCCAAACGACATCATGGCCCGCCTCGGGGGCGACGAGTTCGCGGTCCTTCTCCACAATGCGACGACGCACGAGGAGATTCGCTCAGTTGTCGCGCGCCTGGAGAGCTGCTTCTCCAATCCATTCCAGATTGATGGCAATCAAATCCGCGGTGCGGCAAGCTTCGGAGTTGCACTGTTTCCGATCGACGGCAGCACAGAGGACAGCCTCTTGAATTCAGCGGATGCCGCCATGTACGTCGCAAAGCATCAAAGGCGTGCCCGGCAGTCCAACCACGACGGCGCGGATCTGGAATTCACGCGCTGAAGCTAATTTCCCAGTTCCAGTATCACGATGCTCATCCTGCTTCTCTCGAGCTGTACGCAGGCAGCGTGGTCAGGCGTCCGTCTTCCACTGGGCCACCCACAGTGAAATGGTAGAAGCTCTGCCAATCGCGCGATGAGATACCGAACACCTCGTGAACCGGATCATCGAAGTAGCAGCCAATCCCAGTCGCACGAATACCCGCCTCTTCCGCTTCGAGGTACAGCACCTGGCCCACGAGTCCGGCCTCCCAGAAGAGATTTCGGTAGAAACCGGCGCCATTTGCGACCAGGCTGTCCATGTATTCAGCGATCATCCCCAGGCCGAAGGCTCCGTCCCCCGCGATCTCTTGACCGCAGGAGACGCTCGCGGCCAGATTACGGCAGTCCCCCTCTTTCAGCAGGAAAAGCGGAAGTCCCTGCGGACACGACGGAGGGCGTAGCCACTGGAACTCAGGCCGCATCACTTGCTTGAGCGTCTCCACCTTTTTCGGATCGCGAGCGAGCATGTAGAGACCGGGAGACAAGTCGTTCA
>Ga0105245_10000738_pt1 | contig 29503 bp, 20 predicted proteins | sample KBSM54metaG_FD_81523 | JGI IMG/M metagenome (GOLD analysis project Ga0105245, IMG submission 81523) | Miscanthus rhizosphere microbial communities from Kellogg Biological Station, Michigan, USA - KBS M5-4 metaG | ecosystem: Host-associated > Plants > Roots > Rhizosphere > Soil | place...
TAATCATCGTTATCGGCGGTGGCTTTGCCGGCCTCGAAGCGGTTCGCGCCATGCGCCGGGCACCGGCACAGATCCTGTTGCTCGACCGCAGCAACCATCACACTTTCCAACCCTTGCTATATCAGGTAGCAACGGCAGGACTGGCGGCCCCCGACATTTCAGCTCCCCTGCGGCACATTCTGCGCCGGCAACGCAATGTCACTGTGCTGATGGGCGAGGTGACGGGGATCGATGCAGCAGCACGCCGAGTAATGCTCACCGATGTTGCCTACGACTATGACTATCTCGTGATTGCCGCCGGTGCCACACACGCCTATTTCGGCCGTGACGACTGGGCTGAGTATGCCCCGGGACTCAAGACCCTGGATGACGCGCTGGAAATCCGTGGCCGGGTGCTAAGCGCCTTTGAAAATGCCGAGGCCGCGCAGGGCGGCGGGGAACGCGCCGCCTGGATGACTTTCGTAATAGCCGGCGCGGGGCCGACCGGCGTCGAACTTGCGGGCACTCTGGCTGAGATTGCCCGACATACGCTGCCGCGGGAATTCCGGCGCATCGATCCAAGATCTGCGCGAATCCTGCTGGTGGAAGCTGGACCGCGCGTACTGCCTGCCTTTCCTATCGAACTGTCGGCAGCGGCGCTGCGCCAACTGCAGAAACTGGGTGTCGAAGTATTGCTGGGACGACCGATTACCCGCGTTGACCGCAACGGCGTCGCCGTCGGCGATGAATCCATATCAGCGCGCACTGTGTTGTGGGCGGCGGGGGTGGCAGCCTCGCCGCTGGGTGGTATGTTGGACGCCAAGGTCGATCGCGCCGGACGCGTGTCGGTCGCAGCCGATCTCAGTATCGAGAATCATCCCGAAGTCTACGTGGCCGGCGACTTGGCTAGCGTGGCAGATGGCGCAGGCTTCGTGCCCGGCATTGCGCCGGCCGCCAAACAGATGGGCCACCACGTCGGCAAGACACTGGTAAATCGGCTCGCGAATCGACCCGTGGAGAGGTTCCGCTACCGGCATCTTGGTTCGCTCGCAACCATCGGGCGCAAGGCAGCGGTGATAGATTTTGGTCGCGTGCGCTTGTCTGGATTGGTGGCTTGGTGGATTTGGCTCGGAGCGCACATATTCTTCCTCATAGGTTTCCGCAATCGGCTGGTGGTGCTGATCGATTGGGCCGCCGCTTACTGGACATACCGACGCAGCGCGCGAATCATTGTGGGAAGATACGGTCAAAATGCTAAGAACAACGCCTAGCTATTAATTAGCTCGCGCCCAACAGACAGCATCCGCGCCCCAAGCTAGTCGAGCGGCTGCCTGCTAGTTTCCCTCGCGCTGGCGATCGCCACGGCGCTGATGCTTAGCGCCGCTACCAGGTAGACCGAGATGGCGAGGGTACCGTAGCGACGCAACAATAGCGTGAATATGACCGGCGCCAGGCCGCCACCGATGATCCCTACCATCGTGTAGGCCAGCGAGGAACCGGCGTAGCGCACCCGGGTTGGAAACTGCTCTGTGATAAATGCCCCCTGCGGGCCGTACATCACAGCATGGATCAGGAAACCGGCGGCTACGGCGATCACCAGCAACACGGGGCCGGCTCGATTGATCAATTCAAAATAAAGCGCGGCCCAAACAAAAGCGAGCAGCAGACCTAACCCGTAGACTGGCCGGCGCCCCAGCCGATCCGACAAGGCTCCAAAATATGGAACGGCGAATACGCTGCAAAGACAACCGATGGATACGGCCGTCAACGCCAGCGAGCGGGATTGATGCAGTACCGTCGTAAGATAGGTCAGCGTAAATACAATGAGCAGCGAATACTGAACATCGGGGCCGATGCGCGCTCCTCCCGCGATGAGCAGGCGCCGCCACCAGTCCCGAAGTACCTCCCTGATTGGCGCAGCGGCCATCGCGCGCTGCGAGCGCAGTGACTCGAACAACGGTGTTTCCGGCACTCCGGTGCGCACCCACAGGCCAAAGGCCATGAGCAAGAAGCTGAGTAAGAAGGGAAGGCGCCAGCCCCAGGCCTGAAACGATTCAGTCGATACGCTGGCTGTAATGATTGCGATGGATGCCGTAGCCACCAACGTGCCGAGCGCCGGGCCCATCTGTGCCCAGGCGCCGTTGCGCCCGCGACGCTGAGTCTCACCGTGCTCTACCGAAAGCAAGACCGCGCCGGCCCACTCACCGCCCAAGGCGGCGCCTTGCAGAAATCGAAACATTACGAGCAGCAGCGGGCTCGTGATTCCGAGCGATTCGTAGGTGGGCAGCAGGCCTATCGCAAACGTGGACGCTCCCATCATCACCAAAGTAGCTACCAGTACGAAACGCCTGCCGCGGCGGTCGCCCAATCGCCCAAATACCAGTCCTCCGAGGGGGCGTGACCCGTAGCCCACAGCAAAGGTAGCAAATGCCAGTATCGTCCCCGTAAGCGGATCAACGGTCGGGAAGAACAGCCGATTGAAAACAATGGCCGCCATCGAGTTGTAGACGGCAAAGTCGAAATACTCGAGCGCGGTTCCCACCAGGCTCGCGATTGCCATCCTGCTTGTAGACGCCGACCGCATCTAAGCCTTGCCGAATCCGCCGCCGCCCGGTGTTTCAATGACGAAAATGTCGTCAGTCCGCAGGCTCAGCTCGGCAGTGCCGCCAAACTCCTCGCGGGTGCCGTCCGCGCGCTCGACCCAATTCCGACCGATGGCCCCGGCCGCGGCCCCATTCAGGCCAAATGGTGCCACTCGCCGGTGGTTGGCCAGAATGATCGCCGACATCGGCGAGAGGAACCGCACTCGGCGCACCGCGCCGTTACCGCCCCGCTGCCTGCCGCTGCCGCCCGATCCGGTGCGAATGCGGAATTCTTCCAGACGCACTGGATAGCGCCACTCAAGCACCTCGGGATCGGTTAGCCGCGAGTTGGTCATGTGGGTGTGTACGGCGTCGCAGCCGTCGAACCCTGCTCCCGCGCCAGCGCCGCCGCATATGGTTTCGTAGTACTGGTATTCGTCGTTACCAAAGGTGAAATTGTTCATCGTGCCCTGGCTAGCGGCCAGCACCCCGAGCGCGCCGTACAAGGCGTCGGTGATCACCTGCGAAGTCTCGACATTGCCGGCAACCACAGCGGCGGGATAGCGGGGGTTGACCAGCGAGCCTTCCGGAAGAATCATCTTCAAGGGCCGCAGGCAGCCCGCATTGATGGGAATGTCATCAGGTACCAGCGTCCGGAACACGTACAACACGGCAGCCCGGGCCACAGCCTGTGGAGCATTGAAGTTATTTGGTTGTTGCGGGCTGGTTCCGGAGAAATCGACAGTCGCCTCGCGCCGCGCATGATCGATGCGAATCGCGACGCGGACCTTTGCGCCATCGTCCATGGGATATTCAAATTCGCCATCTTGCAAAGCGATTAGTGCCTTGCGCACGCATTCCTCGCCGTGGTCCTGCACGTGGCCCATGTACGCGCGCATGACCTCCAGACCGAATTGCGTTACTGCCTGGGAAAGCTCGTTCGCGCCTTTCTGACAGGCGGCAACCTGGGCTCGAAGATCTGCGATGTTCTGATCGATGTTGCGCGCAGGATGGGGCCCGCTTCCAAGCAGCGCACGCATTTCTGCCTCCAAAAGCTGGCCGCCGCGGACCAAAAGCACGCCATCCAGCAGAATACCCTCCTCATCGATGTGTGCCGAGCGCGCCGGCATGGATCCGGGCGTAATTCCACCGATGTCCGCGTGGTGACCGCGCGCGGCCACAAAGAAGCTCGGCTGCGAGCTGCCACCGTCGCAGTAGACCGGCATGACCGCTGTGATATCGGGTAGGTGGGTGCCGCCCGCATACGGTGCATTAAGAACGTACACATCGCCAGGTTGCATCCGTTCGCCGTGCTTGCGGAGCACTGCCAGCACCGACTCGCCCATCGAGCCCAGATGCACTGGCATATGCGGGGCATTGGCGACCAACTGCGCGACGCCGTCAAACACTGCGCACGAAAAATCCAGGCGTTCCTTGATATTGACCGAGTAGGCGGTCTTCGACAAGGCTTCGCCCATCTGTTCGGCGATGGACATGAATAGATTGTTGAACAGTTCCAAGCGCAGCGGATCGACGGAGGTGTCCGCAACTGACGCACGTTTGACCGGCACCCGACGCCGAAGCAACAGATGATCCATTTTGGTTACCGTTGCATACCACCCGGGCTCAACTACAGTGGTTGCGTTTGGTTCTCGGATGACGGCGGGCCCATCAAACTCATCTCCCGGCCGCAGGTTGCCGCGATCGAAAAATGGCGTCTGCTGCCAGCGGTCGTCGCAGTACACTGGAAACTCGGCCATTGGCACTGGTGTGCCCGCGCGTGCAGCAATTGATGGCGCCCGCTCCCTGCTGCGCTCCTGTCTACCGACGGCCTCGACGCTGATGGACTCAATGATTAAGGCTCTGTCGGGCATCAGGAAGCCGTAGCGCGATCGGTACTGGTTCCGAAAGTCCTCACACATGGATGCAAGATCTGAGCGCGGCAGCTCCAAAGGACTATCGGTCCCTTCATACTTCGCGGCCAGGCGCTGAAGGATTTGCACGCCGTCCGCTGCCACTCCTTGCGCTGCGAGCTCATGCCGGGCGGTGCTCTCAAGTTTCTCGAATGAGGTGGCAAGTTCCTTGAGCGTAGCGTCGTCCAGCCTTGCTTCGACCGCCTGATTTCTTAGCACGCGCAACTCGGCTAATCCAATGCCATACGCTGATAGGACGCCGGCCAGTGGATGTATGTATACCGAAGTTATGCCCAGTGCATCTGCTACCAGACAGGCATGCTGGCCTCCGGCGCCTCCGAAGCTAGTCAGCGCGTATTCAGTGACATCGTAGCCGCGCTGCACCGAGATCTTCTTAATGGCGTTAGCCATGTTGTCCACGGCGATCCGCAAGAAATCAGTGGCGACTTCGGCAGCCGATCGATGGTGGCCCGTGGCCTTCGTGATGTCGCCGATTAGCTGCGCGAACATCTCCGCGACGATCGTGGTGTCCAACGGCTGATCACCGCTTGCGCCGAAGACTCTGGGAAAGTATTCGGAGCGCAGTTTACCGATCAGGACATTGCAATCGGTCAGCGTGATTGGTCCGCCGCGGCGGTAGGCGGCAGGCCCCGGGAGGGCCCCGGCGGATTGCGGACCAACGCGAAATCGCGTGCCATCGAAGCGACAGATCGAGCCGCCCCCGGCGGCCACTGTATGAATCTTCAACACCGGTGAGCGCAAACGAACCCCGGCGATCTCCGTCTCGAAGGCACGCTCGTACTCACCCGCGTAATGCGAAACGTCTGTCGAAGTGCCGCCCATGTCGAACGCGATGATCTTGCTCAGGCCCGCCAATGCGGAAGTCTGCACTGCGCCGACAATGCCGCCGGCGGGTCCCGAAAGGATGGCGTCTTTGCCGCGCAACCGCTCGGCCTGGGCAAGCCCTCCGGAGGACTGCATGAACTGAAGCCGCAGCGACGGCAGGCGTTTGGTCAGCTGATCGACGTAGCTGTGCAATACCGGGGAGAGGTAGGCATCCACCACAGTGGTGTCCCCGCGGGATACCAATTTCATCAGCGGGCTGACATCGTGAGAAACCGAGATCTGGGTGTAGCCAATTTGCCGCGCGAGATCGGCCAGCATCGCCTCGTGCTGCGGATAGCGGTATCCATGCATGAGCACCACAGCGCAGGCGCGAAAGCCATCGTGCCATGCAGAGCGCAGCCGGCGCTCCGCATCGGCGAGGTCCAACGGCTGAACAATCTGTCCATGCGCTGCAATTCGCTCACGCACTTCCACGACGCCGCTGTACAAGACTGGCGGGCGTTCGACTCGCAGGGCGAACAGCTTGGGACGATTCTGGTAGCCGATCTTGATGGCGTCGGCGAATCCTGCCGTGGTGATCAACAGAGTAGGGGCGCCCTTACGCTCCAGCAGAGCGTTCGTCGCCACTGTGGTGCCGAGCTTGACGATTTGGATCTGATCCACGGGAATGGGCTGTGCTGCCTGCAGGCCCAGCAGATCGCGGATCCCCTGAACGGCTGCGTCGGCGTAGCGCTCCGGATGTTCCGAAAGCAACTTATGGGTGACGAGCTCGCCGTCCGGCCGGCGTGCCACCACGTCCGTGAATGTGCCGCCGCGGTCTATCCAAAATTGCCAACCCATTGACTGACTGGCGGTCAAGTTGCACCGCGCCTGCGAAACCTAGGGCTTGGACGCAGTCTTGTGTTTCATCGCGGCGATTTTGCACGCGGCCTCGAGCCATGCGTCGCCGGCGGTGTCTGGGATCACATCCTCGTATTTGGCACTGGCGCTCTCAAACACAGTGGAGTAGACCGTGGCGCCCGATGCATCGTCATAGATGATCTGGATTAATGCGCGCTTGTGCTCTTCGCACAGGTGGTAGTAAAGGAACTTCTCCTTGCGGATAGGCTTCGCGGCGTTCACTGGATTGACGACATCGGACTTGTAGGTCAGTTTGAACCACGCTTTAATGGCCCGATCCACCGGCGCGACGCTGGCCACTTCAATTTCCGCCGTGCCCTTTACATTGGCGCCGGCCGGAGATTTTCCCAGCACGGGAGAGACGTAGGCCCATTCGGCGGCAGCGCCGGCCTGGGCCACGAAGGCCCACAGTGTTGTTAGTGCGACCGTCCGGATCATTTTGGCGAGCCTCCCGACTGATGCAGTCGATGCGCGGCGCATAGGTCCAGCCGCGGCTTGGGGTCGGTTGAGCTTCTTTGGCACGATCAAGTTACCGCAAGTGTTTGTCGAACCAACCCAGAGAGCGTTGCAGGGCATCCTGCGCATTGGCCGGGTCGCGCAGTCCGTGACCCTCGCCAGGGTAAATCATGACCGAGGTGGGCACTCCGAGCGTCTTCAGTGCGTGCCAGAATTCTTGGGTCTGCGGTGCCGGGCACTCGATGTCGCGTTCACCAACATAGCTGAAGGTGGGCGTGCGTACGTTGCGGATGTAATTGATAGCCGAGGAACGTGCGTAGACTGCCGGGTCGTCGTATACGGAGGCACCAAAATACGGAAGCATCCACGCGTCAATTCCATTTTGGCCGTAGTAGGACTGCCAGTTGCTGATACCTGCAGCGGCCACGGCGGCCTTGAAGCGGTTGGTCTGGGTTACAGCCCACATGGTCATGAACCCGCCGTAGCTGCCGCCGGTTAGCCCCAGCCTCTGCTCATCAATTGCAGCCACGCGCTCGGCGGCATCGATTCCGGCGAGAATGTCCCGAAGGTCGCCATGCCCGAAATCGCGCACGTTGGCCAGCGTGTATCGCTCTCCCTGACCGAAGCTGCCGCGTGGATTGGGCCGAAAAACGGCCCAGCCCCGCTCGAGCATGGAGCTTTGCAGTCCGGGACCGGAGAAGTAAGGCTGCGCAGCGGCCGCAGGGCCGCCATGCACAATGGTCACCATGGGCATTTTGCCTGACGCGTTCAAGGGCAGCAGCAGCCAACCCTGCTCGTCAAATCCTTCGAATTTCCAAGTTACGTTCACCGCCTTGAGCGAGGCCTCAAGGCCGGAATTGACGCGCGTAAGATCCCGCCATTGTCCGGGCCTGCCGACAATGATTTCAGGAGGCGCGACAAAGGATTCGCGCACCGTCGCCATCATGCCGGACGGGCAGGCCAGCGAACCGCCGCCGTCCTCACCGGTCAGCGTATCGGTCCCGCTCCAAAGCACGGCCGGAATTGCGACCGTCGCGGCACCGGCTCCTAGATCGACGATCTGATCCTGATCCCCGACCAATAGCTGGGCGCGCAGGTTTCCGGTGCAGCCCCAGGCCAACGACGTTGCTGAGGCCTTCATGCCGGGCGTTACGTTGAGCGCCTTGCCGCCATTGATGGGAGCGGTGAACACATCGCCACCAACTGAACCAAAGTCACTCATCAGCCCCGCGATGAATGCGACCTTGCTGCCGTCGCGAGATACTTTGGGCACGGTTATCTGCTGTTGCTTATCGGACGGCGCGTAGATTACTTGCGCGGCGCCATCACCTGGAGCAAACGCATAGAGCTTTGCGACCCACCAGTTGTTGTCGCCATCTCCAGGCGCAGCGGTACCTACAAAGCCCTTTCCTGCGGGCCGCCAGTCGTACTCATACACAAACAGGTCGGGAGGCGATGCCCAGCGTAGCGTTCCGCCGGACACGATCCCAATGCGCTGCTCTGCGGCAGGCGCATCTAGGTCGCCCGCAACGGCCGCACCGGCTTCAGTCGCGCCGACTTCCTTGCGCGCGTTCTCCACCGCCAGCACCGCGAGCGTGCCGTCCGCGGCATACTTCAGATCAATGAGCGTGCCCTTGAAGTCCAGTTGCTTGTTTAGCTCTCCGCCATCCGCGTCCACCATATACAGGCCGTAGTTGTGGCTGCCCGGTGTCCGCACCGTAAAGCTCAAATGTTTGCTGTCGGGGGCCCAGGCTAGCGAACCGGGCCAGCATTGGGGAACCTGTCCGCAGGGAAGCGGCACTCGCGACTCCCTGGTGCCGTCCGCCGATCGAATCACCAGGTCGCGCACCTCGGGATAGTAGGCTCCCACAGGCGAATCGCCTTCAATGCTTGCCACGCGGGCGGCATCGGGCGAAAGGCGAACTTCCAGGTATTGATGCACCAACCGGGCAGGCGCGGACTGCGCCAGGCACATGGGCGACATGGCGATCGTGAACGCGAGCAACGGCCAGCCGAAGCGGGTGCGGGGGTAAATCAGTATTCGCGAGACGGCCTCGAAGTTGGGCATCACTTGCGCTCCTAGCTCAAAAAATTCCCATTTCCAGTCCCGACGCCATGGTCGCACCCAACTCGCGACATTGCGCGAGCTCCTCTGAACCGATCTGCTTGGCCTGCAAGATTCGCTCAGGTGTCTGTGCGTGGGTGCAAACGATGATTGTCGGGGCAATCTGCTCCAGCCGCCACCCGGTGGCTATACGTTCAATTTGTCGGGCGGCATTGCTGCCGTCGCTTCCGGCGCAGATCATTACCGCGTATGGCCGGCCGTTCAAGCGGTCGAGCACCGGGTAGTAGCAACGGTCGAAGAAGTCCTTCATCAGGCCGGCCATCGAGGCAAGATTTTCTGGGCATGCGAACAAATAGCCATCAGCCGCCAGCAGGTGCTCAGGGGCCGTTTGCGAGGCACTCTGAAGCTGCACCGCCACTCCGGTGCTCGAAGCGGCTCCCGCGGCGGCGGATTGCGCCATCTGCGCACTGCCGCCCGTAAGCGAATGATAGACAATAAGCAGCTTCTTCATAGACAACCGACATTCGTGCTGGCCACATCACTTGCCGTGACGGGGCTGCCTACGCTCAACGGATCATGTAGACCTTAGTGACGGTCTCGTGGACGGTACACACTCCTTTCCAATCCTGAGGAAAGAAGGCGACCGTATCGGGTGTAATCTCGATAACCTCGCCGCTCTCGTGCACGTAGGTACTGCGTCCCGCGAGAAAGTGGCAAAACTCATCGCGCGTCACGTGGCATGCCCAGCGACCGGGTGTGCAGCGCCAGATCCCGCTCTCCGATCGTCCCTGCGGGCCCTTGTACAGCAGTTTCCCCGAGGTCAGTGACTGTCCGTGAAGCATGGTCGGTATTACGCCCCAGTCGACGAGTGCCGTTTGCGCCAGGGGCTGCCTGAGAAAAGTCGCTATCGGCGCTGGCGCGTCCGGTGCTTGCGGGCCCTCGGCGGTCAACATATAGGTGTTCCGCATCGTTTCGTTGACCGTGCATTCACCCTGCCAGCCGGATGGGAACAACACCAAGGTCTGCGGCTCGATCTGAACCTGCTCGCCGTTCTCGCGCCGATACTCGGCGCGTCCGGACACGAAGTAGCACAGTTCGTCGCGCGGAATGGACAGGCGCCAGCGGCCGGGCGTGCAGACCCACAGCCCTGCCTCCGGCTGTCCGTTGGCACCTTTGTACAGTAAACGGCCGCTGGACTGCGAGGTGCCCTCGATCGCATCGGGCTGCAAGCCCCAGGAAGCCAAGTCGGCGCGCGTGGTGGCGTTGGCAAGGTGCGGTGCCGAGGAGTTGACTTCAAACATGATGCACTCCCCGAGCGAGCAGGGCGGAGAGCAGCCGCGCCGCCTTGGCCGGACCATCTTGTGAGTGCATGTGCTCGCTGGTCGCCCGCAGGCGCGCGCGCATTTCCCGGTCGTTCAGGCACGCGTGCACGCGCGCCGCCAATTCGGCCTCGGTCCAGTCGGCACGAGTCAGGCGAAATCCGTGCCCGGTTTCCTGCACTCGCGTGGCATTGTCATGCCCGTCCCACGCAAACGGCATGATGATGGCCGGCTTGCCAAACAGCAGGCACTCGGTAAATGAGTTGTTGCCGCCGTGGTGGATCACCAGATCCACCTGCGGTATTACCGAAGGCTGCGGAAACCAGCTGTCGATAATCACGTTGGCGGGCAGCTCCTTGTATTGATCCTTGTAGGCGCCGACGTTGACGAGCGCCCGGCAGCGGATTTTGCCCAGCGCATTGATCAGTCGCTTGAGCAGCGGCACATCGCCAGCGCCCAGGCTGCCAAAGGACAAGTACACCAGAGGCGCATCGGCATGCGCCGGAAAGTCCGGAACCACGTACGGTTTGTCCTGGCGCACGCAGCCCTCGAGGTATTGGAATTGTGAAGGCGGCAGCGGCCTTGAGCGCTCGAATCGGACCGACTCTGGGTACAAGAGCAAGTTTAGATAAGGCGAGGCCTCGAAGAACTGGCCCAGGGGATAGGGCTTCTCACCCTGCTCCGTTAGAAAGGCATTAAAGGCATCGTGCAATGGGCGAATCACTTCGTTAAAGCGGGCGCGAAAGCGAGCGTGTCCCGCATGGTCGGCCGCAGCGCAGCCAGACAGGTGCGGGGGTATGGCTGGATCTTCGATTTCATTTTCGGAACACGAAACAATCCGCACCCATGGAACGCCATGCTGTTTGATGGCAGGAAAGAGGATTACGTTATCCACGCAGATGATATCGGGCCGGATTTGCGCTAGCACCCCCGGCAAGTCGCGCTGCGCGTAACGCGCGCTTTCGACAATTGCCGCCCAGCAGTCTTTCACGTAGTTGTCGATCTGGTCATACGCGGACTTGTAGAAATTCGCGAGATGGCCGTTGATGAAATCCTCCCAGAAGCGGGCCATCTGCTCGGCCGGCATCGGTTCGGAAAGGTTGACCGGATATGACTCGAAACCATAGTCGCGATAGACCTCGACAAAGCCGGGGTCCGAGAGAAAGACCGCCTTGTGCCCCAGGCGCGTGACCGCCTGTGCAATGCCCACGGAGTTCAGCGCCGGGCCGTAGGCAGCCTCGGGAAAGAATGCAATTGTTGGCGAGCGATGTTCTGACATCCGTCTATAACCTTGCGAACTAGCCGATCCGAAACCGGCGGGATCGGGAATCGCGGGCCCAAGGCCCCGAATCCCCAAGGAAACACGCAGCCCGGTCGAATTATTTGCGCATGGCCCGGGCCGCGAAAGCATATTCTAGAATGGCCTTTGGTGCGGCGTGGGAGATGTTCCTTGAGTATCGTGGACTTTGGTTCCCTGGGCGCGGGCGAGCAGAGCGCTCCCGCGGCTGAGAAAGTCGTAAACGGCAATCCCCGACAGCAGACCTGGAATGCATTTTCCGATCCGGACGGTCATTTCCATGTCGGTCGCTGGAGTTCGACGGAAGGTACTTGGCGGATCAACTATACCGAGCGCGAACTGTGCCACCTGCTCAGCGGCAAAATCCGGCTGACCGACACCACCGGTCGCCAATGGCTCTACAAGTCGGGCGATACCTTTATGATCGATAAAGGGTTTTCGGGCACGTGGGAAGTTCTCGAAGCGTGCACAAAAATCTACGCCATCTACGAGTAGTCAATTTGTCGGCGAACTAAAAGCTGCCGTTGCCCCTGGGCAGTTCGAACCCCGCAGGAATGCATCCATGACTGGAATCTCTGAGGCCATCGACTGGCACAAGCGCGCACAGGCGCTCAAGATTCGCGGCGAGGCCCTGATCGATGGCCGGCGCGTGGCGGCATTGGGCGGGGGTAGCTTTCCCTGCCTAAGCCCGATTGATGGCCGGGAGCTTGCCAAAGTGGCGGCCGGGGAGGCGGCCGATATTGATGCTGCCGTAAAGAGCGCGCGCGTCACGTTTGAGCGCGGCGACTGGTCGCACCAGTCTCCCGCCGCGCGCAAGCGGGTTCTGCAAAGATTTGCGGATTTGATCGATGCCGCCATGGAAGAGCTGGCGCTGCTTGAAACGCTCGACATGGGCAAACCGATCAGCGATTCATTGAAAGTGGATGCACCGGCCACCGCTCGCTGCATTCGCTGGTACGGGGAAGCGATCGACAAGATCTACGGAGAGATTGCACCCACTTCACGCGACACCTTGGCGCTGATTACTCGCGAGCCCGTCGGAGTAGTTGGCGCAATAGTCCCGTGGAATTTTCCTATGATCATGGCTGCCTGGAAGATCGGTCCGGCGCTCGCCTCGGGGAATTCCCTGGTGCTGAAGCCCTCGGAGAAATCGCCGCTTTCGGCGTTGCGGCTCGCCGAAATTGCCGTTGAGGCAGGAGTTCCACCTGGGGTGTTCAACGTGGTTCCGGGGCTCGGTCAAGTAGCAGGCAAGGCGCTCGCCCTGCACATGGACGTTGACGCGATCGCATTCACCGGATCGACCGCCACCGGCAAGCTCGTAGCCGAGTACGCAGCGCAATCCAATCTCAAACGTGTTTCTCTCGAGTGTGGTGGCAAGAGCCCGAACATAGTCATGGCCGACTATCCAGACCTCAAGCGCGCGGCGCGCACTGCGGCGGCGGCTATCTTTTTCAATCAGGGTGAAATGTGTTCGGCAGGATCCCGGCTATTGGTGCAGGAGTCCATCCGTGATCAGCTGGTCGAGGAGGTCGTCGCGATCGCCAAATCGCTGCCACCGGGGGATCCGCTGGATGCGTCGACCAAGCTGGGCGCCCTGGTCGATGAACCGCAGACGAGGCGAGTCGTGGAATACATTGCCGCCGGTCGCAGCGAGGGGGCCAAAGTGGCCGTAGGCGGTGCGCGCGTTCTCAAGGACAGTGGTGGCTGTTACGTTGAGCCCACGGTATTCGCCGGGGTGCGGCCGGATATGCGGATTGCCCGCGAGGAGATCTTTGGGCCCGTGCTGGCGACTATCACGTTTCGGGATCTGGATGAGGCAATCCGGATCGGCAACGACGTCGTGTATGGCCTCGCGGCGGCCATCTGGACGCGCGACATCACTGCGGCTCACCGCGCCGCCCGCTCGCTACGTGCGGGCACCGTGTACGTCAACTGCTATGACGCCGACGATCTCACGGTCCCATTTGGGGGCGTCAAACAATCCGGCACGGGCCGCGACAAATCACTGCATGCCTTTGACAAATACACGGAACTCAAGACCACCTGGATAGATTTGGCGTGAGCGCGGCGGCGTTCCGCTTCATGGCGACCGCGCCACGCGGGTTGGCGGATTTGGTGGCCGGAGAGCTGCGTGCATTGGGCGTCGCCGAGCTCAGTGAGCGCGTTGCGGGGGTGCGATTCGCCGGGGAACTCTCTGCGGGATACTCGGCGTGCCTGTGGTCGCGTGTGGCAAGTCGAGTGTTGCTGGAAATCGCGGACTACACAGCATCGGACACGGATTCTTTCTATGCCGGCGCGCGCGCGCTCGACTGGCGCCGGCACATCGACTCCAGCGGAACCCTGGCCTGCGAGTTCACCGGTAAACATCCGACGGTAACGCACAGCCAGTTCGGAGCCCTCAAGCTCAAGGATGCCATCTGCGACCAGCTGCGCGAGAGCACAGGGTCTCGGCCGGACATCGAGCTGGAGCGTCCCGCGCTGCGTATTGTCGCGCACGCCAGTGGCACGCGCATTCTGCTGTACATCGATTTGGCCGGTGAGGGACTGCATCGGCGTGGTTACCGATTGCGCGGTGGCGAGGCTCCGCTGCGGGAAAATCTGGCGGCTGGCATGCTGCTTCGGGCCCGCTGGCCCGAGACTGCCGCTGCTGGGGGTGCCTTTCTTGACCCCATGTGTGGTTCGGGAACGCTGCCCATCGAAGCGGCCATGATCTGCCTGAACATCGCCCCCGGGTTGCGCCGCGATTACTGGGGGTTTTTCGGCTGGCGCGGTCACGACCGCACGCTATGGGACCGCCTGATCAGCGAGGCGACGTCGCGAGCTGGTACGACTGCGCCAAATTCGATCAGGGGGAGCGATCAAAATGCCGCGAGCATTCGCAGCGCCGTAGCCAATGCAGAGCGAGCAGGTGTCCTGCCCTGGATCCAATTTGCAGCTGCGGAGTTGTCCCAGGTGCGGCCCGATGGCACCCATGGGCTGGTGTGTACCAATCCGCCGTATGGCGAGCGGCTGGGCGATGCTGAGGCGGCGCGGGTAACTCATGCGGCGCTCGGTTCGCTGCTGCGCGAACATTTCAGAGGCTGGCAAGCCGCCGTGCTTACGGGGGCAGATCAGAGGGCACAGTCACTGGGACTGCGCAGCTACCGCACGCATGAACTCTGGAACGGCGCACTGCACTGCCGGCTCATGCGCTTTGATCTGGAGGATCCCGGTGCACCTGCGCGTGCACCGGGAACGGCGCGCCCGATCGATCCCGAACTCGCTGCCAGCGCCGGAGCGCGTATGTTCGGGAACCGCCTTGGCAAGAACATGCGGTTGCTGGGCAAACAGGCCGCGCAGCAGGGCGTACAGAACTACCGACTCTACGATGCCGATATGCCCGAGTACGCTCTCGCGATCGATCGATACGTCGAGTCGGAGGGCAGGGCGGTGCATCTGTACGTGCAGGAATATGCAGCGCCAGATTCGGTGGCGCCTGAGGCGGCCGCCCGCCGTCGTTCAGAAGCGATGGCCGTGCTGCCCAGCGTTGCGCAAGTGGATCCGGCTCACATCCATTTGCGCGTGCGCCGCAGGCAGCGCGGTGCCAATCAGTATTCGCGGCTGGCGAGCGCCGGGCAGCAGGTATTGATCGAGGAAGATGGGCTCAAATTTCTGGTGAACTTCACTGACTATCTAGATACGGGGCTGTTTCTTGACCATCGGCTGACGCGGCAGCGATTGCGTTCGGCAGCAGCCGGCCGCCGATTTCTCAACCTGTACTGTTATACCGCGAGCGCAACCGTACATGCGGCGGCCGGTGGCGCAAGCCGCAGTCTTAGCATTGATCTGTCGGCGACATACCTAGACTGGGCGGCGCGAAACTTTCGCGCCAACGCGCTTCTTCGCGATACCCATGAATTGTTGCAGGCTGACTGCGGAGAATGGCTGAGCAATGCGACGCCGGCCAGCTGGGATCTGATATTTCTTGACCCACCAACGTTCTCGAACTCCAAACGCATGCAGGGAGTGCTCGATACGCAGCGCGATCACATGCTGCTGCTGGAACGCTGCATGCGGCTGCTGGCGCCGGGAGGGCAGCTGCTTTTTTCAACCAATGCCCAGCGATTCCAATTGGATGCAGCTGCCAACGATCGTTGGGCCGTGAAGGATATCTCCGCGGCGACGATACCCTTCGATTTCAAGCGCAATCCGCGGATTCACCGCGCGTACGAGCTCAGGAAGCGCGACTAGGGAGTCGCGTGAGCTAGTTGCCAATCGCCTCGGCTGCGGCGCGCTGATCGGCCGCGGCCTGCTGGGCGGCATCGAGCTTGTCCTGAACCTGCTGCTCAGTGGCCTGGGCCTGTTTTGCGGCTTGGGCCTCTGATGCCGCGACGCTGGCGCCGGTCGCAGCGGTTTCGGCCAATCCGCAGCCCGACAGCATGAAAGTGGCGAGGAGCACAATGCTGAATCGGCTCATGGGCTCTCCTTAATGTCCTCCCAGATATAGTCGCTGCAGTGGTATCCGGCAACAGGGCATTGAAGAAGTGTGCGCCCGGTCCGCTTACCGTGCGCTCGAGCGCCAGTTCAGTTCGCGTTAAGGGCGCAGTACCCACTATGGGATCCGGGCACACAATCCGGAGAGTCAAATGAACAAAATCTGGATGGGACTGGGATGCGCGATAATCGGTGCCGTCGCCATGGCCCAAGAGGGTTATGGGGGCTATGGAGCCAACCCCTACTACGGACCGTTCCATGGAAACGCCTATGCAGGCCTAAGCATTGGACAGTTGCGCTACAGCGAGCAAGGACTCGATTCGATCACCCCGGCTACGGCCATATTCATTTTCGGAGCGCCATTGACGCCCAATTTGTCGATGGAGGCGCGCTTGGGTGGCGGTCTTGGTTCGGCGCAGACCAATTTTTATGGCCTCGATGTGCGCTCGGTGTTTGCCGGGTACCTCAAGGGCTCGGTTCCGCTTGCCCCAGGATTCTCACTCTATGGTCTGGGTGGCGTCGCCAACGTCAATCTGCGCCGTGACTTCGGTCTGGTCTATGCGAATGACACCGGATTCTCATACGGTGTGGGGATGGAGTTCGATCTGACCACCAATAGTCGTCTGAGCCTCGAATGGACGCATCTGGTGAGCGGGGACAATCTGGGCTATCCCTATGATGTCAGTCAGGGCGCGATTTCGATGGCCTGGCGATTTTAAGATGGCCTGAACGAGCAACACTCTTCGCGTTTACCTTGTTGCACAAGTACAACCAAAAATCCGGCTCCATTGTGCAAATTGCGTTCGATCCGCGACGGCGGTAGGGTAGGCTACCGTGCAAGGGGAGGCATGAAGCCGGCCGGCACGCAAAACCAGGACAAGGGGAGCGATCATGCGAGGAACTGTTACACCGCAACGGCCGCGCGCGGCCTGGACTGACAACATACTGCTGGCCGCTGCTGGCTTCCTCTCGCTGACGGCGGGGGTTGCCGGGGCACAAACCGACGCATCGTCCGCTGCGACGGCCTCGCCCCTCGAGGAAGTTGTGGTGACCGCGACCCGCCGTGAAGAATCGCTCAGCAAGATCGCCGTCAGCGTCACGGCGCTGACACAGGAAGGCCTGGATGTTCGCGGAGTCAAGGACATTGAGGCCCTTGCTCGCTTCACTCCGGGCATCAACGTGGATAATTCCGGTACTAATAACATCGCAATTAGAGGCATCGCCTCCAGCGGTGGCGCCGGTACCACCGGTATCTATATCGATGACACGCCGATCCAGATGCGGGCACTGGCCTTCAATCCTGACGAGGCTGTGCCCAAGTCCTTTGACATCGATCGCATCGAGGTATTGCGCGGACCGCAAGGCACGCTGTTCGGCGCCGGATCAATGGGCGGCACGGTGCGCTACATCACCGCCAAACCCAGTCTTACCAAGACTTCCGTGTATGCGCGCGGCGAGATGGCCTGGACGCAGTCGGGAGATCCCAGTTACGAGGCGGGCGTCGCCGTGGGCGGTCCGCTGGTTGACGACCGATTGGGTGCGCGTCTCTCCGTCTGGTACCGCAAGGACGGCGGCTGGATTGACCGCATCAATCCGGACACTTTGGCCCTCTCGACGAGGCGTGCCAATTACACAGATTCCACCGTGGCCCGGCTTGCGTTCATCTGGGCTCCGAATGACACCTGGTCAATTTCGCCGAGCTTCTATTATGAATACCTGAAAAAGAACGACGTCTCGAATTACTGGACGCTCTACTCGAAGCCGTCCAGCAACTACTACGTCAGCGCCAATCCGACGCAGCTGCTCTCGCCCGACAAGCTCTATCTGCCGGCTCTCAAGATTGAGGGCAATTTCGGCAGCGTCCAGCTGATCTCGAACACGTCGTATTACCACCGCGACGATACGACGGGCTACGACGGCACGATGTACAACCTCGGGTTCTACCAGCAGTTCTTTGCCTTCAGCCCCCTGGATCCGCTGCTGATAGACGCGCACGGAATTCACCTGAACGATCCTCTGTACAACCCGGGCACTGTTCCGGGCGCCACCGGCTATCGCGCGCAGGGACGCGTGGACAATGGCCAGCAGAATTTCACGCAGGAAATACGCCTGCAGTCCGCCGATCCGCATGCCAAGCTGCTGTGGACCACGGGCGTGTTCTACGCCAATAACCGCCAGGATTATCTCGAACAGATTGTCGATCCGGACGTTGGCAGTTTCCTGCGGGCGATTTATACCGGCACCGGCAATTCGCTTGGGCCCACAGCCACCACCAACGATTACATTCTTGATTTTTTCGGGTTTGGTTACGACCCTGCGTACCCAACCGATTCGTACTTCCTGTCGACCCATGCCAAAGACGAACAATTGGCATGGTTTGGAGAGGCAAGCTACAACTTCACCGATCAGTGGAAGCTGACGGTCGGGGCCCGCTACGCGCGCATGAAGTTCGAATTTGATTCGATAACCGGTGGGCCTCAGCTGTATGACGTGACCACGGCACTCACCAGCAGCAAGACGGAGAATTCCTTCACGCCTAAGGTGAGCGTTTCGTACCAGGCCGATGCATTCAATCTGTTCTATGCCACCTACGCCAAGGGCTTCCGGCCGGGCGGTGGCAACAATCCGGTGCCCTACGCCTCCTGCGCCGGGGACTTCCAGACTTTCGGCATCGCCGGCGCGCCGCCCACCTACGATTCCGATACGGTGGACAGCTACGAAATTGGCGCGAAGAACAACTTCAACAATCGCGTGAAGCTAGCCAGCAGCGTGTATTACATCAAGTGGCACAACATCCAACAGACGGTGGTGCCACCGGTCTGCCAGATCTCCTTCATTTCCAATCTGGGCGAGGCCACAGCCAAGGGTCTGGACGTGCAGGCCGACATCGCGATCACCAACGATCTGACGATGGATTTGACCGCAGGCTACACCGATGCCCGTTACACCAAGGATTCCCGGCTGTCCCCGGACCCGACTCTTCCGCCGATCGTCGTGAGCGGCGATTCGATCGTGGGCCTGGGTGGGCAGCCCGGTGCACCGTTTACCGGCTCGGTCGGCCTCGAATATCACTTCGCTGCCTTTGACAAGCAGTCGTTCGTGCGCGCCGATTATGAGTACGTCGGCGCACCGAAGTGGGCGGGCCCGAACCAGGACCCGGCCAGCGGTCAGTATGACCAGGCCAATTACGCCTTGCCCTCCACCAGCTTCCTAACGTTGCGCGGCGGCATGCAGTTGGGCGAGTGGAACGCCTCGATATTCATGGACAACGTGACCAATACCCATCCGGTCACCAACTATGATTGGTCGATCGATCCGCTCAACGGGCCGAATTCTTATCTGAATCGCGTCCAGCGCAATTACACGTTCCGGCCGCAAACCTACGGTCTGACTCTGACCTATCGCCATTAAGGCCCGGCCCCCGGGGTTGCGCGCAGGCGTAGCCCCGGGCGCAGACCGGCAGACAGCCGGCACGCACACGGAGTAACACGACTATGGCGAGCAATCGTTTCGGCGAGGCGTCCGACCGTGAATTGGGTATGGGGCAACCCATCACGCGGCGTGATTTTGTGCAGGGAGCAGCAGTGGGCGCCGCGGGTCTCCTGGCGGCCGCTTGGCTTCCAGGATGCGGTGAGCGACAGCCCGCGTTGCCGCCGGCCGCCCAGGATCGCGCCGGATATTACCCACCGCGGCTCACTGGCATGCGCGGCAGTCACCCCGGTTCCTTTGAGAATGCCCATGCATTGCGCGATGGCCGCGCCATGCCGAAGCCGCTCGAACTTAGTGAGCAATACGACCTCGTGGTGGTGGGTGCCGGTATCAGTGGCCTGGCGGCTGCCCATTTCTACCGGCAGGCGGCACCGAACGCCAGAATTCTGCTGCTTGATAACCATGACGACTTTGGCGGTCATGCCAAACGCAACGAGTTCGAAGAGGACGGCAAGCTGCTGCTGATCAATGGCGGTACGCTGTTGATTGATAGCCCGCGGCCCTACAGCGCCGTTGCTGACGGTGTATTGAAGGCGATTGGCATCGACACGGAGGCACTGGCAAAGGTCCTGCAGCCGCAGGATCCGGATTTTTATAACTTCCAGAATGCCCACAAGTCCGGCATCTATTTTGACCGCGAGACTTTCGGCTCCGACCATCTGGCCACAGGCTTTCGTCACAAGCCGTGGCGGGAATTTCTCGCCCAGGCGCCGTTGTCGGAGGCCGCCAAGCGCGATATCGAGCGCTTGGAGGATGGGCGCAAGGACTACCTGCCGGGGCTGACTTCGACCCAAAAGAAGCAGCGGCTGATGAAGATCAGCTACCGAAACTTTCTCAAGGACCTCGTGCGCGTCGATCCGGCCGTGCTGGCCATGTACCAGGCCGCCACTCAGGGCGAGTGGGGCGTGGGCATCGATGCGGTCTCGGCGCTCGATTGCTGGGGGCTGGGAATGCCAGGCTTCGATGGCCTCAAGCTCGAGCCTGGATCAATTCCAGGCATGGGATTCACGCCCGCCGGATATGCCGATACCGGCGGATCGATCCGACTGCACTTTCCGGACGGCAATGCCACGATTGCGCGAGGGCTGGTCCGGCGGCTAATCCCAGCGGCCGTGCCGGGCAACACGATTGAAGGTTTGGTGACCGCCCGCGTGGACTACTCGCGACTCGATAAGAGCGAGGATCCAGTACGCCTGCGGCTCAACAGCACCGCAGTGCGGGTGCGCAACGACGGCGCGCCCGACACCGCGAAGGGAACGCTGGTCACCTACATCCGGGATGACCGTGCCTTCACGGTACGCGCCGGCCAGTGCGTGCTCGCCTGTTACAACATGATTATTCCTTACATGGTCCCGGAACTGCCGGAGACCCAGAAGAAGGCCTTGCACGACCTGGTCAAGACGCCCCTGGTGTATACCAGCGTCGCCGTGCGCAACTCGCGCGCCTTCGCCAAGCTCGGCATCAATCTCATCCATTCACCGGGCTGCTATCACACGATGACGCGCCTCAATACCATCGTAAATATCGGTGACTATCACAGCCCGAAGTCTCCGGACGACCCGACCGTGATTTGGATGACGAAGACACCGTGCAAGCCGGGGCTGTCGGAGCACGATCAGAACCGCGCCGGACGCGCCGAATTGCTGGCCACACCGTTCGAAGTGTTCGAGCGCAACATTCGCGCTCAGCTGGGGAGGATGCTCGGAGCCGGAGGCTTTGATCCGGCCACCGATATCACGGCAATCACCGTAAATCGCTGGCCGCACGGTTACGCCCCGGAGCACAACTCGCTTTGGGAGCCCGAACTTCCCGAGGGCGAGCAGCCTCAGGTTCTGGGACGGGCGCGCTTTGGACGCATCGCGATCGCCAACTCCGATTCCGGCGGCGGCGCCTACACGGATGTGGCCATCGACCAGGCCCACCGCGCGGTCGGGGAACTCCTCGGAAATCTGCCGAGGGTGTGATGCCGCGGACGGCGCCTGCAGCCTTGAGGCCGAGCGCTACGCACGCACCCTCATACTATGCGGCGACTATCCGGGAGCGGGTTGTTACCGAGCCACTTTCCGCGCCGGGGCGCTGCAGCGTGTGCGTGGTGGGAGGGGGCTACACCGGACTCTCCACGGCGCTGCACCTGGCGCGTCGAGGCGTCGATGTCATGCTGCTGGAACAGTCCCGACTTGGCTGGGGCGCGTCAGGACGCAATGGCGGCCAGGCCCATGTCGGCATGCGCCGCGAGCAGGACTGGCTCGAGAAGCATGTGGGCGCGGCTGACGCCCGCCGGCTTTGGGATTTCGCGCTAGCCGCTCGTGCCCACCTTGACTGGCTAATCGAAAGCTACGCGATCGATTGCGATCTGCGGCTGGGTTACCTGCACGCCAACCATCGCGCGCGCTACACACCCGCCACCCGCGAACATGTGGAACACCTGCGTACGCACTATGGATACGAGTACATCAGATTCGTCGAGCGCGATGAGCTGGCGAGCTTGGTGGCGACCGAAGGCTACTGCAGCGCCAGCCTCGACACGCGGTCCGGGCACTTGCATGCCTTGAATCTCGCCCTCGGACTGGCGCGCGCGGCGAGCAGCCATGGCGCGCGCCTGCACGAGGACGTGGAAGTCACGGGCATTGCGCCGCACGGCGGCGGCTGGCGCGTCACGACTACACGCGGTGAGGTCAGCGCCGAGCGGCTGGTGCTCGCTTGCAACGGCTACCTGCGGGGTCTGGCGCCCGAGGTCGAGCGACATGTCATGCCGATCAACAACTACATCGCCGTCACGGAGCCTTTGGGCGCCGAGGGCGCGCGGCGCCTGATCAGCAACGGGGCGGCCGTATCCGACTCGCGCTTTGTCGTGAACTATTTCCGCATGACCGCGGATCACCGGCTACTATTCGGTGGCGGAGAGAATTACGGCTACCAATTTCCGCGAGACATCGGTGCCTTTGTGCGACCGCAGCTGCTGAAGGTATTCCCGCAGCTCGCCCAGGTGCGTCTGGACTACGCCTGGGGCGGCACCCTCGCCATTACTCCGACCCGGATGCCCTGGGTGAAGGAGATCCAGCCGGGGCTGGTCAACGCCAGCGGGTTTTCCGGACTCGGCGTGGTCATTGCGCCCTACACCGGCAAGGTTGTCGCCGACGCGCTGTGCGGGGAGCGCGACTCATTGGAGCTGCTCGGGCGAGTTCCGGTGCCGAGCTTCCCCGGCGGCCCATGGCTCAGGTCACCGACGCTGGTGGCCGCGATGCTTTTCTATGCTTTAAGAGACCGACTTTGAAACAGCAAATTCAGGTGAGGAAATCATGCATGAACACAGAACCGATCAAATCGCCACGCTAAGCGAATGGCAGCAGTTCCAGTCCGCCAATCCCGATATTCAGGCCATCGATGCATTCATCTTTGATCTGAACGGCCATACCACTGGCAAGCGGCTGCCGGTGGCCGAAGGTGAGAAGCTCTACAGCGATGGCGTAATGTATTCGGCCTGCGCGCCAATGGCCGATTGCCGCGGCCTCGGCCACAACGCCGGCGGCATGGGAAAGTCCGACGGCGATCCCGACGGCATTGCCCGTCCGTTGCGCGGCTACCTGCAGCGCGTCCCCTGGGCCGCCACTCCCACAGCCCAGGTCGTTTGCCAGATGACCAACGCCGCCACCGGCGCACAGCTGTGGTTCGATCCGCGCGTGATCCTCGCCGACGTCGTCAGACAGTGCCGCGAGGCCGGTGTGCACCCGGTGATGGCCTGCGAGCTCGAGTTCTATCTGATCGACCCGCGGCGAACGCCCGAGGGTGGCATTACCCTGGGCGCGCTCGCCGGACGCACGCCGGCACGGCGCGCCGGCAACCTCTCACTCGAGGCCATCGAAGACATGTCAGGCTTCCTCGGACTTGTGGACCAGGCCGCAGCGATCCAGCAACTGCCGGTCTGCGGCGCCGTGGCCGAGTACGGCATTGGCCAGTATGAGGTCAACCTGCGGCACGTGGCTGATCCGCTTCAGGCCGCCGACCATGCCGTGCTGCTCAAGCGCCTCGTCAAGGGCGTGGCTCGGTCCCTGGGTATGGAGGCTACTTTTATGGCCAAGCCATTCATGGCCGAGCCAGGAAGCGGTCTGCACATACACGTGAGCGTGGTTGATGAACAAGGCCGCAACCGCTTTGGCGCTCCCGGGGGCGAAGCCATGCTCCGTCACGGGATTGCCGGGATGCAGGCGCTGATGTACGACTCGATGGCGTTGTTTGCTCCGAACTTCAATTCGCAACGCCGGTTCCTTGGGCCGTTTGTGCCGAGCAGTCGCGACTGGGGCCACAACAATCGCAGTGTGGCCTTCAGGGTGCCGCTGGGAGAAGGGCAGGCGCGGCGTATTGAGCATCGTGTGGCGGGTGCCGACGCCAGCCCGCATTTGGCCTTGGCAGGGGTGCTGTCGGCGCTGCTCCACGGAATCTCCAATCGCCTTGAGGCCACCGCGCCGATCGACGGGCGCGCGATTCAGACCGACGACTCGGATTTTCCGGGCGACCTGATCGTGGCGCTCGAGCGGCTTGAGCGTTCCAGCATCCTGGCCAACTACATTCCGAGCAGATACCTGCGGGTATACGCCGAGGTCAAACGTGGCGAATACGGTGAGTTGATCGAGGAGGTGTTCAATCGCGAGTTCGACTTCTATGCCTGACCGCCATTAAGTCAAACGGAAAAGCCGCCGCCTCATTGCCTCTGCCCGAGAAAGGGCAGAGGTTTTTCGAAAAATCTCAGTAGAAACAAATGGATAGTATTTAACTAAATATTTTTGCGGCGGCGAAATTGGCATTCTCCGGAGGACTCCACAGCGTGCCCTATGCTCTAATGACTTCAATAATTAGCACGCCTGAGGCGTACCGACCACGGTGGCTTAGTGCGTCGGAGCCCGTTCCATGTCTGCCAAACGTCCACTGATCGGCATACCCGCAGACCGCCGGCTGCTGGGGCCGCAGGCCTACCACTTGGCGGGGGAAAAATACGTTATCGCCGCCCTGGATGCCGCGGGCGCCATACCTGTGATCGTGCCCGCGCTGGGCCGTGAACTGAATTACGAGGGACTGCTGGACTCGCTGCACGGTCTGTTGTTTACCGGCAGCCCCTCGAACGTCGAACCGCATCACTATCGGGGCGACCCCAGCGCTGCGGGAACGCTGCACGATCCGCATCGCGACGAGACCACGTTGCCGTTGATTCCGCGAGCTGTGGCTGCCGGCGTACCCGTGCTCGGAATCTGCCGTGGTTTCCAGGAGATGAACGTAGCCTTCGGCGGCACGCTATGGCAGCAGTTGCAGGAAGTGCCCGGCCATCTGGATCACCGCGAGGACAAAGAAGACCCGCTCGAAAAGCAGTATGGCGCAGCGCATGAAATCACGCTCGCTCCCGGCGGGCTGCTGCAGCGCCTGGCCGGAGGTGCCGACAAGCTGCAGGTTAATTCGCTGCATGCGCAGGGTGTGCGCGAACTCGGGTCCGGTCTGACCGTTGAGGCGCGTTCGACCGATGGCGTGATCGAAGCCTTTCGCGTGACGGCTGCCAGAAATTTCGCACTCGCGGTGCAGTGGCACCCTGAGTGGCAGGTCCTGAAGAACAAATTTTCCACGGCGCTGTTTGCCGAGTTTGGCGCCGCATGCAGAGCACAGATGTAAGGTTGGGGTGATTTATGTCCAATGAGATTCAGCAATTTTTCCGCGATCACGGCATTTCCGAAGTTGAAGCCATCATCCCTGATATGGCCGGGATAGCGCGCGGCAAGCTAATGCCAGCCGAAAAATTTGCCGAAGATGCCGGCATGCGATTGCCGGAAAGCATCTTTCTGCAGACCGTGACCGGAGACTATCCGAGCGACACCTCCTCGGCCATGAGCCCGGAAGAGATTGATATCGTGCTCAAGGCCGATCCGAAGACGGTGCGCGTAGTGCCGTGGGCGGCGGAACCCACTGCGCAGGTTATCCACGACTGCTACTACTCGGACTCGCGGCGCGTGACTATGGCGCCTCGGCAACTGCTGCAGCATGTGCTGGAGCTCTACGCGGAGCGGGGCTGGCAACCGGTGGTGGCGCCGGAGCTGGAGTTCTATCTGGTTGAGCCGAACATCGACGCCGACTATCAGCTCAAGCCGCCGGTCGGCCGGTCTGGGCGCTCGGAGCCGGGTCGACAGTCCTACAGCATTGCGGCCGTCAACGAGTTCGATCCTTTGTTCGATGACATGTACGCCTTCTGTGAGGCGCAGGACATCGAGATTGACACGCTGATCCACGAAGACGGCCCGGCGCAGATGGAGATCAACCTTCTGCACGGCGATCCGCAAAACCTGGCCGATCAGGCGTTTCTGTTCAAGCGCACCGCGCGCGAGGCGGCACTGCGCCACAAGATGTACGCGACGTTCATGGCCAAGCCGCATGCGAAAGAGCCCGGCAGTGCGATGCACATTCACCAAAGCGTCATCGACACGACCACCGGCGCCAATATCTTCAGCAACCCGGACGGCACTCCTTCGCCGCTGTTCTTCTCGCATATCGCCGGTTTGCAGCGCTACCTTCCGCCGGCCATGAGCCTGTTCGCTCCCAACGTGAATTCCTACCGGCGCATTGCCCGATACCAGTTGGCGCCGGTCAACGTGCAGTGGGGCTACGACAATAGGACTGCCGGGCTACGCGTGCCGGTATCAGATCCCGACGCCCGCCGCGTCGAAAACCGGCTGGGCGGTGCGGACGCCAATCCCTATATAGCGATCGCCGGTTCGCTCGCCTGCGGATACCTGGGCATGGTGCAGAACCTGCAGCCCAGTGACCCGATCACCGGGAGCGCGCAGGATCTGCCGTGGGATCTGCCGCGCTCGCTCGATGATGCCCTCAAGCGTCTCAAGGATTGCCAGCCGCTCGTCAATTTGCTCGGTCAACCCTTCGTTTCCGCCTATACGATCGTCAAGCAGGCAGAGCACGAGGTGTTTCTGCAGGTGATCAGTTCCTGGGAGCGCGAACACCTGCTGCTAAACGTCTAGATCGGTTGCGGCGGCACTAAGCTGCGGTGCCGCGGTGTGATGGAGACTGCGGTCCGATCCGGCCGCTGCAATCACGGAAGTCCTGTGACAAGGGCTGTTTCTCCGGGGGCCTCGTTGGTATATTGACCTTGGTATTTAAGCGTTGGGACGGTCGCGACCCTGATTCATGCGGGCGCTGCCATTAGTGGATTTGCATACCCCATTTGGAACAAGCAGATGATCCATAAAGTCGGTGGCTACGCTCTATGGATTATGGCTGGCTTAATGCTGGCCGCTTGCGGGTCCAAGCCCGCGGGCACGACTGCCGCAGGTACCGGTGCCGCCGGAACCGCCGGGCCAGTGGCAGAAGAAAAAGTACTCAACATCTATAACTGGTCCGACTACATCGCCCCGGACATCGTGCCGAACTTCGAGAAGGAGTACGGGATCAAGATCCACTACGACGTGTTCGACAACAACGAGGTGCTGCAGACCAAGCTGCTGGAGGGCAAGACCGGTTACGACATAGTGGTTCCCACGGCGAATTTTCTGGCACTGCAGATCAAGGCAGGGGTGCTGCAAAAGCTCGACAAGTCGCTGTTGCCCAACCTCAAGAACCTCGATCCGAAGATGACAAAGTTCATCGACAACTTTGACCCGGGCATGCAATACGCCGTGAATTATTTCTGGGGCACTTCGGGTGTGGGTTACAACGTCGACAAGATCAAGGCGGCGATGCCGGACGCGCCGGTCGACAGCTTCCGCATGTTCTTCGATCCTACCGTCATCAAACACTTCAAGGACTGCGGCGTGGCCATGCTTGATGCACCTGATGAGGTGATCAATACGGTGTTCGTCTATCTCGGAATCCAACCCAACAGCGAGAAGCCCGAGGACCTGGCAACCGCCGAGAAGGCATTGATGGCCATTCGACCCTACGTGCGCTATTTCAATTCCTCGAAGTACATTGAGGATCTGGCCAATGGCGAGATTTGCCTGGCGCTGGGCTGGAACGGCGATGTGGGACAAGCGGCGCTTCGTGCCCGCGAGGCCAAGAACGGTAACAACATCAAGTACATGATTCCCAAAGAGGGGGCGGTGCTGTTCTTCGACATGCTGGCGATTCCGAAAGACGCCCCGCATCCGAAGAATGCGCATTTGTTCATCGACTATCTACTGCGACCGGAAGTTTCGGCCAGAAACTCCAGCACCGTGCATTTCGCCTCCAGCAATGCGGCGGCCTACGACCTGATTGACCCGGTGATCTACAACGATCGCGGAATCTTTCCCGCGCCGGAAACCACCGAGCATCTGACCGCCAACCTGCCGCGCTCACAGGCCTATACTCGCTTGCTAAACCGTATGTGGACCCGGGTGAAGTCCGGCCAATAAATAACCCACGGAGCAGGGTTCGATAGCCGGATTGCGGCGACGAACCAAAATAAAAATGGCCGAAAACCGCAGCAAAACGCCAGAGCCCTGGCTCGATCCGCACGCGCAAGCCTATATTCGAATTGAGAACGTCACCAAGCGATTTGGCACGTTCGTAGCAGTCAACAACGTCTCCCTGAGCGTGTTCAAGGGAGAGATCTTCTGCCTGCTCGGCGGATCGGGCTGCGGCAAGACCACGCTGCTGCGAATGCTCGCCGGATTCGAGCAGCCCACATCGGGTGCCGTGTACATCGATGGCCAGGACATGGCCGGCATTCCACCGTACGAACGCCCGGTCAACATGATGTTCCAGTCATACGCGATCTTTCCGCATATGACGGTGGCCGGAAATGTGGCATTCGGCCTCGAGCAGGAAAGACTGCCGCGCGCGGAGATCGAGCAGCGCGTCGCGGAAATACTCGACATCGTGAAATTGGGCGAGTACGCCAAGCGCAAGCCGCACCAGCTCTCTGGCGGTCAGCGGCAGCGAGTGGCCCTGGCCCGTTCGCTGGTCAAGCGCCCGAAACTGCTGCTTCTCGATGAACCTCTGGGCGCACTCGACCGCAAGCTTCGCGAGCATACTCAATTTGAGCTGTTGGGCATCCAGGAAAAGCTGGGTGTCACTTTCGTTGTCGTCACTCACGATCAGGAGGAGGCGATGACGCTGTCCTCGCGCGTGGGTGTGATGAACCGGGGTGAAATCGTCCAGGTGGGAACCCCCCGTCAGATCTACGAATTTCCTGCCTCGCGATTTGTGGCCGATTTCATCGGCTCGGTGAACCTGTTTGAAGGGCAGCTCACCGAAGATGAGCAGGATCATGTGCGCGTCAAGTGCGAGGACCTTGCAGTCCCGGTGTACGTGGACCATGGGATGAGCGCGCCACCGCTTGCGCTCTGCTGGGTGGCGGTGCGCCCGGAAAAGATCGTGTTGATGCGCGAACAGCCCGCCGGCCCGGATAACTGGGCCCACGGCACTGTCCACGACATTGCCTACCTCGGTGACATGTCAATTTTCGTGGTGAAACTCGATTCCGGCCGCGAGGTGCGCGTCACGCAGGCAAACCGTACCCGCAAACCCGAGGAACAGTTCTCCTGGGATGAGGCCGTGTATCTGACCTGGGACGCCTCAAGTCCCGTGGTCGGACTGAACTGAAATGCGAAGGTCCGCTTCCGGGTCGCGCAATTCGCCAGGCGAGCAGGGCCGGAAGGGTTCGCGTCTCACCACGCCGTGGGAACCGCTCTGGCAGTTTCTGCACAGATTGCGGCCGGGCCGCTGGTCCGCCTATATCCGTGACCACTGGATCGGCAAGCCGCTGGTCACGGCCGTTCCCATGGTCTGGCTGGTTCTGTTCTTCATGGTGCCGTTTCTCATTGTCTTCAGCATTTCCTTCTCGATATCGGTGCTGGCAATTCCGCCCTATGAGTCGTTGTGGAGCTGGGTCGACGACAAGGTACTCACCTTACGGCTGCACCTGGGCAACTACGCCTTTCTGTTCACTGACAAGCTCTACATAAGTTCCTATCTCTACTCGCTGAAGGTTGCGGCGGTCTCAACGTTCTTCTGTCTGCTGGTCGGGTATCCGATGGCCTATGGCATCGCGCGCGCCTCCCACACGGCGCGCAACGTCTACTTGATGCTGGTCATCCTGCCTTTCTGGACCTCATTCCTGTTGCGCGTATACGCCTGGATTGGGCTGCTGAAGAACAATGGGGTCATCAATAACGTGCTCATGTCGCTGGGGATCATCCATGAGCCAATCACGA
>Ga0105245_10000739_pt1 | contig 29497 bp, 28 predicted proteins | sample KBSM54metaG_FD_81523 | JGI IMG/M metagenome (GOLD analysis project Ga0105245, IMG submission 81523) | Miscanthus rhizosphere microbial communities from Kellogg Biological Station, Michigan, USA - KBS M5-4 metaG | ecosystem: Host-associated > Plants > Roots > Rhizosphere > Soil | place...
GCTCGCTCCTTTTGCTTCTCCTAGTGTTCTATATAACTAGTACACTAGTCAAGAGCAAAATTTGTGCAACGCGAGCAAATGTTTCTGGGTCGTGCCCAGCCCTACCCAATGGCCAGCGCGCTACGATTCTTGATTTTCGGGAAGGCCGGCTAAGCCGCCTGGCTTTCGGCAGCTCGACGAATGACCCAAGCTTGCCACAGGTGGCGCTTCTCATGCGCTGCGATGACGTGCAGGCCGGTAGCGAGGGAAAGGCGGATACCGGGCAAGAGGGGGTTTGGAAATCGGACCGTGGCCAGATCTAGTCTGGAATGGTCGCGAAGAAAGGCGCGCACCTCATCCTGGGAGGCCCGAAAACTGGCGAAGGCGGTTGATAGGAAAGGAGCCGCGCCGGGCTGGATGATTCGCTGTGCCTTGAATCGAAACGGCCTCCTCGCAGGTGGTGCTATGGTTTTCACGAACCATCGTCCTACCAATCCTGGGATGGCCGGCCTGCGCCGGAGCCGGCTTTTCTCCCGAGCGCGAATAGCCGCGCCCTCCATTGCGCCCATATAGATACGGTTGGTGATGGCAAGATGGTCAAAACATTGAGCCACGCTCCACGAATCGCAGCGGGCGCGCCAACAGCCGTGTTCCTCGCTGAGACCTGCCACCAGATGCTGGGCGTCACCGTCGACTGCGTCGAGTTGTTGTTCTAGATCTTTGATGTCAGACGCAGGCTCTTCCATTTCCCTTACGGTAGAGCATGAAGGGGCGAACTGCCAATAGGCTCTATTGTCCAAATTCCTGTTGACGTATTCTCGCTAGTGAACCAACGTGCTAAATGAAATTCCCGCATCTAGGTAGAACCCACCATCCATTATCCCTATAATCGAACACAAGGTTTTCTCTAAACAATCATGCACTTCTATCCCCTGCTTGCTCTTTTCGTTGGCGGCGAGATCGTCGATTTGGTGGGCGAAACCGGCCCGGTCGCTAAAACTGTGCTCGTTCTGTTACTGATCTTCAGCCTGATTTCATGGGCTATTATTCTTTCCAAGTGGGGAGTGCTGCGGCGGGCGCGGGTGCAGAGTGGACGCTTTCTGCGCGCCTTCCGGAAGGCACAGCGCTTGCAGGATGTTGCCGCCGTGGCTGATCAGTTCCGTCCCAGCCCTCTGGTAGGAGTCTTCGAGGGCGGGTTCGAGGAATTCCGCCGCCAGATGGGCAACAACGGCACCGTGGTGAGCGTGACCGCGGTGCAGCGCGCCATGCAGATTGCAAATTCGGAAGAGCTGACGCGGTTCGAGCGCAATCTTCCCTGGCTGGCGATCACCGGTGCGGTCACTCCGTTTGTCGGGCTCTTCGGCACCGTATGGGGCATCATCGATGCCTTTCACGGACTGGGCACTGCCGGCGCCGCAACATTGCGCGCAGTTGCTCCTGGTATTTCGGAAGCTCTTATTACTACCGCCGCGGGTCTGGCGGCCGCCATCCCCGCCGTCATTGCTTATAACCTGATTGGCGGATCGATTCGAGAGTTTGCTTCCCGCGGGGACGACTTCGCGCTGGAAATGTTGAATGCCGTCGAGCGCCAGCAGCCCCAGGGTTCCTATCGCACAGCAGAAGAGGTCCGGCGCTAATGGCTTTCACGGCTGCCAACGGACGTACCCAGACTTCAATGTCCGACATCAACATCACGCCGCTGGTCGACGTGGTGCTGGTGCTGCTCATCATCTTCATGGTGACGGCCCCGGTGTTGCAGTCTGGGATTGAAGTCAACGTGCCTAAGACCCGTACCGTGAAGGAGATCACCGAAGAGCGCATGGTGATCTCGATCGACAAGCAACAGCGTGTCTTCATGGGCAACGATCCGGTTAACATCAACGAAATCGGAGAGAGGTTGCACCAGAAGGTGCGCGATCCGTCGCGCCAGTTCATCTTCGTGCGCGCGGATGAGGACGTGCCCTTCGGAGCTTTTGCCACGGTCATGGACGCGGTGAAGAGTTCCGGGATCACAAACGTCAGCATTGTGACCCAGCCGCTGCAGAGCCATGGCAAGTAGCGCAGAAATCTTCTTCGAGCACGACCGCTGGGCAAGAAACCTTACCTGGTCAGCGGTACTGCACGTCGCGATTGCCGCAGCCATCGTCGGCTACGCGGTATTTGCGCCCAGCAATAGCGGCTCGGGATGGGGTGCGGGCGGCGGCGGTGACGCCATTGGCGTCAATCTGGTGAGCACAGTTCCCTTGCCTGCGACGCATGCGGAAAAAGAACAGGTGCTGGCCAACGAGTCGAAGGGTGTAGCGCAGTCGTTGCCCAAGCCCGAGGAAAAGGTCGAGCCGGAAGCAATCGAGATTCCTGACAAAGACGTTAAGGTAAAAAAGCAGAAACCCGAACCCAGTGCCACCAAGCGGAAGCCTGAGCCACAACCGGTGGAGGAAGCGCATAACGTAGTCCCGTTCGGACAGGGTGGCCCGGTAAGCGGGCCCTATGGGACGTTCAGCGCAGCGGGGGCCAAGGGCGGATTCGGCTTCACCGGCGGTGGTGGAGATTTCGGCAGCCGCTACGCCTGGTACGTGAGAGTAGTACAGCAGAAAGTTTCGGAAAATTGGCAGAAGTACGAGGTGGATCCAAGCATCACTCAGGCGCAGCGAGTGTACATAACCTTCGATGTGATGCGCGACGGGCATCCGGCAAATGTCCGCGTGGAGACCTCAAGCGGAGTGCCATCACTCGATCAATCGGCAACGCGGGCGATTCAGCGCATTGACACCTTTGGTGCACTGCCCCCGGATTATTCCGGGAATAAGGTTTCCGTAGAGTTCTGGTTTGATTACAAAAGGTAGGTGGGTTGTTTTGGGAATTATGAATTCTTTCTTTTATCGGGCGGGTTTTGTCGTTTGTCTGCTGGTGTTGGCGTTTGTTCCGACACGGGCGCAGGACGATTGGATTAAGACCGGGACTGGTCTTGGTGTGGACAAGGTCCGGCTGGCTGCAGCTGATTTCAAGGCTTCTACTGCGGACGACAAAAACACTGCTCTCCTTAAGACGTTTAACGATGTCTTATTTAATGACCTGGGTAATGCCGGCATTTTTGATCTGGTATCGAAGAGTTTTTATCCCCTGGGAGCGGTGGGGACTGCTGCCGATGTGAAGTTTGAGGCGTGGAGCAGTCCGCCGCCGAATGCGGCCATGTTGGCGTTCGGCAATCTTGGCGTCACGGGGACCAATGTGATGGTGCAAGGCTGGCTTTTCGATGTGAAGAATACAGCGTCGCCGCAGGTGCTGGGCAAGCAATATCAAGATATTGCCAATGACGATAATGTTCGCACGATTGCCCATAAGTTTGCCGATGAAATTATTTTGCGTTTAGGCGGCGGCATTGCCGGTATCGCGGAGAGCAAGATCTACTTTGTCAGCAACCGGACCGGACACAAAGAAATATGGGTGATGGACTACGATGGGGCGAACCAGCATGCTTTGACGCATTTGGGTTCGATTTCGCTATCGCCGCGAGTTTCGCCCGATGGGTCGCGAGTAGCGTTCAGTTCCCTCACCAAGAGCGGCTGGGATATTTCCATGTACTCCGTGGAATTGAACCGGGTGGTGACCTTTCCTCACTATGGTGGAACCAATCTTTCCCCTGCGTGGTCACCGGATGGCAAGCTGGCATTTTCATCCTCGCGCAATGGCGATTCGGAAATTTATTCAACCGATTCCAGCGGTGGTGATCTGAAGCGGCTCACTGCCTATAAAGGACCCGACGTTGCGCCCACGTGGAACCGCAAGACTGGAGCACAGATTGCCTGGGTCAGCGGGCGCACCGGACTTCCCCAGATTTACACCATGGAAGCCGATGGAACCAACGTGCAGCGGCTTACAGACGAGGGCTACGCGGTATCGCCTTCGTGGTCGCCCAATGGTCAATTTCTGACGTTCGCCTGGATTCGCCACTACGGGCCGGGAGCACCGGGCGGGGATGACATCTACCTGATGGATTTAGCCAGCAAGCGTTGGGTGCAGATGACACATGGCGGTGGGCGCAATGACTTTCCCTACTGGTCGCCGGACGGACGCCACATTATTTATCAATCCACGAGGTCGGGCAGCGAGCAGATATGGACCATGCTGGCCGATGGAACCCAGCAAAAACAGTTGACCTTTACGGGATCGAATTCGCAGCCGAACTGGAGTTGGAAATAACATTCATATACAGGGCTTTATTTATTTCGTTTATACCCGGCAAGCGGTGGAATATTGACCCACTCGCGCCGGACTTTGGCAGCGCGCGGAACAGTCTGCGCGCGCTCATGCATGGAGGCGATTGTGACGCAGCAAAAACTGAAGTGGTTTAGCTTGATAGTGGTTCTGGGCGCGATCATGGTACTGGGCGCCTGCAAGAAGAAAGTGGCGCCACCGCCGCCACCTCCACCGCCGGCTCCGTCGGCTCCAACCGCATCACTTACGGCCAATCCGAACACTGTCGATAAGGGCCAATCAGTCAGCCTCACATGGCAAACTACCAATGCCACCGATGTCAGCATCGACGGCATTGGTGCCGTACAGGCTAACGGATCGCAACAGGTGACGCCGACCGATTCGACAACCTACCGTCTGACTGCGAAGGGTCCGGGGGGAACGCAAGAGGCTACGGCGCGGGTGACGGTGAACGCTCCACAAGCGCCGCCTCCTCCGGCCACAAACCTTACGGAGGAAGAACTGTTCTCCCAGAACGTGAAGGATATTTACTTCGGCTACGACGCTTACGATATTCCGGCAGCGCAGCAGTCGTCCCTGCAGGCTGACATCGCGTTCCTGAAGGAGCATTCGGGCGCAAAGATCACGATTGAAGGCCACTGCGACGAACGCGGATCTACGGAGTACAACCTGGCTCTGGGCGACAACCGCGCAGGTGCGGTACGCAGCGCGCTAGTTCAAGGTGGGATCGCAGCCGACCGCATTCGGACCATCAGCTACGGCAAAGAGCGTCCGTTCTGCACACAGTCCAACGAAGAATGCTGGCAGCAGAATCGCCGCGGGCACTTCGTCTACAACAAGTAGAGAAATAGACAGCAAGCCACGGATTTCACGGATTGCCGCGGATAAATTTTTCGATTTGTTTATCTGTAGGTCAGTGTAAATCCGTGGCAACTGTCGTTTATTTTCTTTCGGTTGGCGCGCCGCAATCTCATGCTCGAAACCAAGAGATCCTTGTGTCCAGAACGCGCTATCCTAATCAAGGGGAGTATTCAGGCCGAACCGGCAATGCAGCCGGGCGGTATAATTTCCGCATCTTAAGCTTTCGCATTTCAGGAAAACACTATGAAAATTCGGCGATATTTAGGCGTATCCGCGTTGGCTGCCGGACTGTGGCTGGCTCCCTCGGCGTGGGGTGTAAACCGCGATATGGTGCAGCTTCAAACCCAAGTGCAACAATTGCAAGACCAGATGACCCACATGCAGCAGTCGTTTGACGAACGCATGGGGGTCATGAACAGTCTGGTGGAAAAGAGCGCGGACAGCATTAACAAGGTTGCGGCAACCATGAGTGATCTGCAAACTACGCTGCAGAAACAGCAGTCCGATTCGGGCTCGCATGTGGAACAGCTTTCGGGCCAGATCCAGTCGCTCAATGACTCGCTCGACGAGTTGAAGGCTCGGCTCGCCAAAGTGAGCAAGCAATTGGAAGACATGCAGGCAGCTCAGCAGAACCTTACCAATCCTCCAACTTCAGTTCCGGGACAGCCGGGAGCTCCTTCCACCGCACCGCAGTCGCAGGCTCCTCCTCCAGATATTCTCTATAACAACGCCCTGCGTGACTACAACGCCGGAAAGAATGAGTTGGCGGTCCAGGAATTCGAAGATTATGTGAAGTACTATCCGTCTACCGACCTGGCGGGGAATGCTTACTATTACCTCGCAGATATGGAATACCGCCAAGGAAACTTCCAACAGGCCGCCAAGGATTACGACGAGGTGGTTCAGAACTTCCCTACCGGAAATAAAGCACCCGCGGCACAATTGAAAAAAGGCTTCTCGCTTATCGAGTTGGGACAAAAGAATGAGGGAGTTTCAGAGCTGCGGAAGGTAATACAGCGGTATCCGCGTTCGAGTGAGGCGTTGCAAGCGCGCGAGCGGCTGAGGAAATTGGGGGTTTCCTCTGGCGCCGGAGTTCCGAAGCCAGGAGAGTAGGTGGAAGCCCCACTCGTTCCGCAACTCAACCCATCTAGTAAAGCCGAAAAGATGTTTCCACCTCAAGCTCAACTGACACCGGCCTGGCTTCTTTTTGCCCAGGCTCAAATTTCCATGCACTCACTGCCTCAACCGACTTTTCGTCGAGCCCTAGGCTCACGGGCTTCGTGATCTGAATGTTTTTTGGAATTCCTGCCTTGTCTACGACAAATGACATCATTACAGTGCCTTGGTAGCCCGCCTTTCGAGCCTCTTCAGAATATTCAGGATGTGGCGCATAGAGTGAATGGGGCGCTAAGATTCCATCCAGGTTTACGCGGTATATCGGGGCCTACGGACTCCGCCATCATCTGCCTGCCCTTCTTGCCGCTTGAAATAATTGCGCCAGAAACTGGGCACGATATCCCCTAGCGACTCTTTTGGAGCAAGATAGATCGCATCGATAGCCGGAGTGATTTCCGGTGGTGAGATTCGGTTCAAGGTCGGGGTTTCACCACGCGATTGTAAATACACGCGAAGCTTCCACTCGGCCGAATTGTAGGAAACGGGCAAACAGAGCCAGCTCCGGGTAGAATGGCGTCACCTTGAAACCCCGCGGGAATCTCGGACAAAAAACTGAACAGTTCTGGCAACGCGTGAGCGAAGGGCTGGAGGTGAACCAACTTTGGTCTCAGCTGGAAAAAGATGCGCGTTCCAGCTACCGGCTGTATTCAGCAGGATTGACCGAGCGGCAGACGGGCCAGTCGGGACGCCAGCGCGGGTGGTACATTGCCAAGGCGCTTTTTTGGGCCATCATCGAAAAACTGACGCCGGCGCGGCGCGTACTCTTACTGCTGGCGCTGTTTCTGCTGTTCTTTCCCTCAGGAGGCTTCGAGTACAAGAACCAGGCCGGTCATGTGGAAGTCTTTTCACTCGACCTTCACGTTTGGGGCGGGTTGTTGATGTTTGCCGTCCTCTTGCTGGAGCTGGCGGACCGCGTGGTCATGAAACGCGATCTCGAGATTGCCAAAGACATTCAGGCATGGCTGCTGCCGGGCGCTCCGTTGCAAATTCCTGGATACCAGATTGCCTACGCCACCCGGCCGGCAAACACGGTGGCGGGCGATTATTACGACGTCATTCTGAGGCCCGGACCAACTTTGAGCGATAACCGGGTGCTGTTTGTGGTGGCCGATGTTGCCGGCAAGAGTATTCCGGCGGCTATGCTGATGGCGACGCTTCAGGCCAGTCTACGGACACTCTCCAGCAGCTCGGCGCCGCTGCCAGAGCTGATCACCGGCCTGAACCACTACGCGTGTTCCAACAGCCAGGGAGGCGCCCGGTTCACGACCGCGTTTTTTGCGGAGCTCGATTCGCTGACAGGCGAGGTCGTGCATATTAATGCGGGACACAATGCACCGATTCTGCGGCGAGCTTCCGGCACGATCGAACGCTTGGAGGTGGGAGGCATCCCTCTGGGGATTACCGAGGGTGTTCCCTACGAGGTAGGAAGGACCCGCCTGGATGCGGGAGACTATCTGGTCATCTTCACCGACGGAGTCGTGGAGGCTTTCAATAAGAACGGTGAGGAATACGGGGAGCAAAAATTGCTCGGAGTAGTGAATCACGCAGCAGATGGAGCGCCACCGCAACTTCTGCAAAGTCTGCTTGCGGACCTGGATGGGTTTGTAGGCAATACCCCGCAGCATGATGACATGACTTGCCTGCTCCTGAAGCGAGGCTGAAGATTCCATCCGCTATCTATCATCTGGCGGTTTGGGCTTATCGAGCACAACCGAATGAATTGCTCGGCACTCTACCGCTGGATCGTAAGTAATCGTAGCGAAAAATTTATCTTTGGAAGCCTCGAACTCTAAGGGAGGCCGGCGGACGCGAGTTGGCAGTCCGGTAAACTTCACTCTCCCCTCAGAATTTGTGCCCCCTTCCAGATCGAGTTTGTGGAATCCACCGAATCCGTACGGGATGTGGACCTTGACGGTCGCAGCATAGATTGGTTTGCCGTCGGCTCCATTGACGGTAAGCTGCAGCGAGCAGGGCCCTAGGGCGCCGTCGACCGTGGGGACGTCCTGCTTCGCGGGCTTGGCTTCGGATTGGGCAGCACACGTCTTGCTGAGCGCGGCTGCCAGCAGGAGAATGCACAGGGCGTGATGTTTGCGGATCATTCGCTAGGAAAAGTATAACGGACTTACGGGCGGCCAGCCCGACGTCAGCCGGCAGAACGTAACGCCAGCCTCTCTATTTGACTACTACCTTTACGCGATCGAAGCCAAATTTCAGCAATCATCGTGTTGATGGAGAATCCGATCCAGAAGGCGATTCCGAAGAACTGTTGAACTGTCAGATGGGTAAGGCGGCTGGCCGCAAAGAACACGCCCATCACTGGTCGGGTAGTCGCGATTCCGAGGAGGACGGCAATTGCTCGCGTCATCCAAACTAGTTTTAGTAACGGATCACGTCGATGCATCCAGGAGCACAAAAGTGCGACAAGGAAAATGGTGTTAAAACAAAGCACTGCGGAACGCTCGATCCATCCTCCAATCGCGTAGCGGCTCATCGCATAGGCGGTAACGCCTACCACCGCGCCCAGCGGAAATAGAAGCCGCAAGGGCCAGTTGGCTGCGGCAAACCTAGGCAGGTAAACGAACGGCACAATTATCACGAAAGCCAACGCCGGCAAAACGTGAGCGAGTGTGAGAGTTGCATGAGAAGCAAAGGTCGCATCCAGACTGGCGAGTTGCGGCGGTGCAGAATGCGGAGGGTAAACAAAGGCCACGACTCGTCGAATCACCACTGCGATGGATATTGCGATGCAGAGCCAAAATCCAACGCGCAACCAGCCTGGCAAGGGTTCACTCGGTTGGGCTACCTTAGGCGTCACTCAAGATGTCTCCTGAACTGATCTTAATCATTTAGACGTATCGTTGGCTCTCCGTGTCTTACCGTACTCATTGATCCAGCTGGATAGCTTGAGAGCAACCAACCTTCCTCAACCGGGCATCGGATGGATGGGGCACTAGTTCACTAACCGAATGCCGGAACTTCTCTCGGCATAATTTTCGTTTCCCAAGGGACCTGAATGGTCACTGGCACCAGCGCTTGCGCGGCAGGCGAAGTCTACTCCGAATACGTCAATCCTAAATGGGTTCGGCTGCTCGACCTTCTCGACATGAACGTTCGCTACCGGCAATGCCTGGGGAGCGAACTTTTCACTGAGGATGGACGCCGCATTCTCGATTTTCTTTCCGGCTATTGCGTGCACAATGCCGGGCATAACCATCCCGCGGTGATCTCAGCGATTCGGGAGGAGTTGGAGAGCTGCGGGCCCACGATGATCCAATCCCATGTGGCGGAGCTTGCAGGAGAGCTTGCCGAGAAGCTTTGCCGGCGGGCAGGTGGCGGCCTTAGCAAAGTATTTTTTGCCAGTTCGGGCAGTGAAGGCGTCGAGGCGGCCATCAAGTTCGCCCGTGCCCATACCGGGCGCTTGGGTCTGTTGTACGCGGACGGTGGATTTCACGGCCTCACTTGCGGAGCCCTTTCGCTGATGGGCACTTCTTTCTGGCGCGATGGTTTTGGTCCTCTGCTCCCCGGCACGGAGGCGATTCCCTTCAATGATCGGGACGCGCTGGAAAACAGACTTGCCACCAAGCAGTTCGCTGCGTTTGTTGTGGAGCCCATCCAGTCGGAGGCCGGCATCACGGTGCCTTCACCGGAATACCTCAAAGCGGCGAAGGCTCTCTGCCAGCGTTACGGAACACTGCTGGTCCTCGACGAAGTTCAGACCGGGATGTACCGCACCGGCCGGTTCCTTGCGGCGCACCATTTCGGCGTGGACGCCGACATGATCATTCTCGCCAAAGCCATGAGCGGCGGGCTGATTCCCGTTAGCGCTGTGCTGATGAAGGAAGCGATCTACCATTCGGTCTACAGCTCGCTCAGACGCGCCATCATTCACACCTCAACTTACAGCGAAAACAGCCTCGCTATGCGGGCGGCCCTGGCTACGATCGACGTGCTGGAGAGTGAAAACTTAGGCTCGCGTTCGGCTGGGATGGGGCACCTGCTGCGCCAGCGGTTGAGTGACGAGTTAGCCGGATTTGAGATGGTAAAGGACGTTCGCGGCGAAGGACTCTTGCTTGGCATCGAGTTCCAGCCTCCGAAATCGCTACGGCTGCGTATTGCCTTCGAAAGTTTCTTGCGCATTCATCCTGCCATGTTCGGCCAGATCATCGTCATGCGGCTGTTCCGAGACCGCCATATCCTGACGCAAATCTGCGGCAACAATTTTATGGTCTTAAAGGTTGCGCCGCCCCTGGTGGTAACCGAAGCCCAGACCGAGGAGTTTATCGCGGCGGTGACAAGGGTGGTGAACCTTGCACACTCCTCCGCTGGATTCTGGTCGGAAGCCTTGGGATTGGCGCGCAGAGCAATTGGAATTTGACCAAACAATCTGGCGGATTTCAGCGTCCAAAATAATTGAATGATAGTGAGGGTCAGAAAATTGTCCAAGGATACTGACGTCTTCGTAATTGGAGGTGGTCCGGCTGGTTTGGCGGCGGCACTGGCTGCTCGCCAACGTGGATTCGAAGTCATCGTGGCCGACAGTCTCGCACCTCGGATCGACAAGCCTTGCGGCGAGGGCCTAATGCCCGATGGTGTCGCTGCACTCAAGCGCCTTGAGGTGAATATTCCTGCCGTTGAGGGCCATCTCTTTCGCGGCATTCGCTTTGTAGGTTCAGGTTTATCCGTTGAAGCGAGCTTTCCGTACGGTACTGCGATTGGAGTGCGTCGCACCAATCTTCATCGCATCATGGTAGAGCACGCGGAAACTGCGGGTGTTCGGTTCATGTGGAGGGCTGTAGTCACCGGGCTGCAGAGCGACACTGTCACCGTGAACCATGATCGTGTTCGGGCGCGCTGGATCGTCGGTGCGGATGGCGAAGGGTCCCGAGTCCGGCGCTGGGCAGGGCTGGATACCCACCGCCGCAAAGAGCAGCGTTATGCGTTCCGGCGGCACTATAAGGTTGCGCCCTGGGCCGAGTTCATGGAATTACACTGGGGACCGGAATTTCAGTTGTATGTCACGCCGGTCGGTCCTGAGGAAGTCTGCGTGGCGCTCCTCTCGAGAAACCCGGCGCTACGACTGGACGAGGCATTGCCTTACTTTCCCCAAGTTGCGGAACGTCTAGCTGCGGCGCGGCACAGTTCTGCGGAACGCGGAGCGATTTCCGTAACGCGCACGCTAGCACGGGTCTGCTCATCGAATGTGGCCCTGGTTGGTGACGCTTCCGGCGGAGTCGATGCTATCACCGGCGAGGGATTGTGCCTGGCGTTCCATCAAGCCGACCTCTTAGCGGATTGTCTTCTTTCGCGAGAGTTAAGAAGCTATCAGAGCGGACACCGTGCCTTGGCGCGACGGCCCGCTATGATGATGCGCTTGATGCTCTTGCTGGAAAATCACTGGTTCCGTCGGCGTGTTATGCGAGCATTCGTTTCGAAGCCAAAGTTGTTTAAAGGTCTGCTCGCCACTCACGTTGGGGACGCCTCAACGATACAAGCAGCCACAAATGGAGTAGCCTTGGGTTTGAAATTGTTGACACAGTAATTCAGCCGGGGTAAACGTTCTTGAAAACCTTGATCGCGCGAGTTGAACAACAATGTATTTGGCTCGTATTTCTAACGTGGACGGTCGCGGCGAGCGCGCAGCCCACCACCCTGCTATGCGATCCGGCACAGACTACAGCGAAGTTCACCCTTGGGGACGTCCTCCATACGGTCCATGGGGAATTCAAGGTTAAGAGCTGCGAAATTCATTTTGACCCCACATCCAGCAAGATCGATGGTTCGATTGTTTTCGATGCCACCACCGGCCAGAGTGGCAACGACGGCCGTGACCGAAAGATGCATAAGGAAGTGCTGGAGAGCGCTCGCTACCCCGAAATCTCATTTCGCCCGGACCGCATCGAAGGAAACGTAGCCCCTACCGGCACATCGTCAATAAGAGTTCACGGTATGTTTGGAATCCATGGAGCCGAACACGAGATCACCTCGCCGATCGACGTAAAGTTTGATTCCGGCCACTGGACCGCGTCGGCGCATTTCCTAGTTCCCTACGCAAAGTGGGGCATGAAAAACCCCAGTGTCTTCCTGCTGAGGGTAGGGGATACGGTCAATATCGAGCTACAGGCAGGTGGCGATTCCAGGTCCGGACCGAAATAACTGAGGGGGATGTTAGCATTCCGTGAAGTGCTGCCGTATCCGTGTGCGTATTGGCGTGATGATGCCTGCTATGTGCCCACCGACATAAATCCGGCAGTAATGCTACGGCAGAAATACAACCGATTGGTTACTCCCCTTCCTGGTAACGGCGTTTCCTCTAAACTCGCCGTAGACGATGGCCGTGGGATGGCCCGCGGCATCTCGCTCGATGCTGAAGTCTTCCCAGTAGGACCTGTCAATAAAATGGTCGCGACCAGTCGGAATGAGCGGCGAAACGTCGCCCGAAGGCCAGCCCATCGATAATTCCCTTTCGTTAGCGCGGATTATTACTTCCGCATTTGGTTGATAAAAATCCGGGCCGAACTTGAACGCTCCGGCGCAGGTCTGCAATTCGGATGCGCTTGGGGCAGGGTCGCTGGGACGGAACCGTTCGTACGGAAGGCCCAGTGCCAGGGCAGCAAGGTCATATCCGATGTTGGTAGTAGCCGACGAATAGATATTGCTGAATACCACCACCGTCGTCTTGTCCTGTGGCAAGTAAAGAAGAAACGAGGCAAACCCCGGAGCCCGGCCATTCATGGAGTAAGTGGTTTGATTGAACCTTTTCTGGTGTCTCCTGAACCATCCGTAGCCGACCCTTTGGGATTCGTCGAAGATCGCCTCGCGTGACGCTGGTTTCAGCAAACGGTCAGCCAGCAATGCGTCCACCCATCGCGCATGGTCACTGGCCGTGGTGAAGATGGAGGCATTTCCTGTCTTTCCGGACCAGTGAATTTGGGTTGCGGGCTTCAGACCCGAAACGCCGTCCGGCTGGTACCCCTTGGCCATCGTTCGCCCGGAGGTGCTCGAATCGTCGTCCGCTCCGGTATTTGAAAGGTGGAGTGGCTTGAAAATCAATGCATGGAGTGCCGCAGCAAACGAAAGACTGGTTTCCTTCTCAACTATCAAGGCGAGCAAGTTGTAAGCAGAGTGCTCTTCGTGAAGAAATTTTGATCCTGGTTCAAAAAGCAAGGGACGCCCACTAATCTTCGCGACCAGGCTGGCTGGAGTCTGGTGGTGTTGCAGGACTTCGTTATAGTCGGGGAGATCGTTGATGTCGGGTAAGCCCGACTGTTCCGTCAGCAAATCGCGAATCGTGATCTTCTCCGCCCCGGGAATTTTGGGAACTAGGGTCCCCACTGGTAAATCGAGGCTGATAGTGCCCTTATCTACAAGCCGGAGAATTGCTGCCGCTGTGTATTGCATCGACATGGATGCTATATGAAAGCGGGTAGCGCTTGTATTGAGGACCTGATGCTCGCGGTCGGCAAAGCCATAGACTTTCTGGAAGACGACTTTCTTATCTCTTTCAATTAGAACTTGGCCGGAAAAGTTTCCGGTGCGGATGTAGGGACCGAGGTAAGAGTCGATTGCCGATCGATCCACCGGTTTCTGGGCGAGGCAATAACAACCACAAAAAACGACAGCGATGACGGCAGGGTGAATACTTGCAGGCCAGATTCTTTTCAAGGTTCTTCCTTATCCCTGGGATTCCAACTTCGGGAATGAATATAGCAGTGCAAAGGAAGTTATCGCCCGCGGCGCTATTGGCAACTCATAGGGCTCAGCGTTTGGATCCCAGAAAATCCAAAGGCCTTTTATCGCTCCGGTAGCGGCCGCCCAGGGTGCCGGAGTAGTGCATCGCGACCCACGCACGAACTACGAGATCCAAAGCAGGACAGAAGCCGGGCCACCATTGATGCACGCCGCGATTGTCAATCACGAAACGATGGACGAAGTCGAACAGCCCGTGTCCGATCAAGGCAGCCGGTATCAGCCCGGCAACGGCGGAGAATCCCGTCGCGACCACGATCTTCACCAGAAGAATCTGACGGGTCCCTCCCATGGCGGCGAAAAGAACGGAATAAGAGGTGATCACGATCAAGAAGGAGCGCGCCCGGTCGAGGCCCATAACACCGGAAAAACCGGCCACAGTGCAGCCAGGATCAGACCAATCACGTATTCCAGTTCTCTCGAATCAAAAGGATCGAGGGGCATTCTACGCTCCGCCACCCCGAATGGGACTTCGATCGAAGATGGTCACCGGTTACGGTTTGGGTTGTTGCAGTTGTAAGTCGCGCAGGCAGTACCGAAGTTCGAGGCTCAATTCGGTTAGCCTCATGCCTTCCTGCACCATGAATTTGCACGAGATGGCGGTTCGTGGAGGAGTACCTTCGCCTAAATCCAGCTTGACCCGACAGTACTGGCAGTCTTCGTTCCAGCAGAAGCGGCCATAGGCGATGGCTTCAGTTGCAAGATATTGGAAACAGCGCAAAAGCGGATTATTTTCGGGGACGTCGAAGGGTTTGCCGAGAATAGAGATTTTTACCAGGCGCGAGAACGGGCGAAAGAGTGTGGCTGGTGCGGTCATGCTCAGTCATTTTATTTTCAATTGAGCGACTGAGGCCTACACGATGGTCGGTGTACGTTTGCACCGCCCACCAGGAATTTATGGATATTCACCAGCAGCGGAGCGGACCTGCGTCCGCTCCACATGTTGGGCCCGTACTCCCCAAGCTCAATACCCGCGGTACGGACGATATCTGTAGTCGTCACGATCGTGGTCACGATCGCGGTCACGATCGCGGTCGCGATGCCGGTTGCCGTCGCGATCATGGTTGCGGTAATTGTCGCGTCGGTCACGGTCGTGCCGGTCGCGACGATTCCGGTAGTGGTCTTTATAGTGTTTGGTTTCATGCCGGTTGCGGTGGTGCCACCAGGACGCGTTTTCCAAACGTGGCGAGTTGGTGCCGTTATATGTCACGGTTCGTACCGTGGGTTGCGCGAATCCCATCACGGCAGTAAGTAGAAAAGCTGAAATCCCAAGCAGGAAGCGTTTCATGTTTCCTCCGAATCTTTAGCGACCACGCATATCTAAACCCGTTGCGGTTCGTAAAGTTGCAATCTATAGTCATCTTATGAAGACCTCTAAAGATCAGGATGCGGGCAAGGGTGCCGTCGAGCAGGATGGGCCGGGACAACCTTCGAACACTTCCATGCAGGGCCAGTTAGGGCATCGAACGGAAGATCCGCTGGTCAAGGATAATGACAGCGATTTTCCGGAACCGGGCAATAATGAGGAGCACACCGGCGAGCCGAGGCAGAAGAAAAAGTAAAATCACGTGGGCGCGGGCGACGCGCTCGCGGGTCAAGAATAATTCTTAGGATTTTTCCCGAGTTGTCGGACGAAACCGGCGCCCGCCCCCACCCACATTCCCTCACTAACCATAGAACTTAGCGCAGTTCTTCCATCACTTGTTCCAGCACTTCCCTACCAGGACGCGTCTTGGATTGCGGCAGGGTGGCCAATGGGTCGTCGGTGATGTTCAGCAAATCTAAAAAGCTCGGGGCTTTGGTGTTGACGTAAAAAACGCCGGTTAGGGCTTCGCCTTTTTCGTGGGCTTCGTGTAGCCGCTGAATAGCTTGCAAACGATTGGTGGGATCGTAGTCTTCTTCGATCTTGCTCAAGCGCAGACTGGAGCCGTCGTGCATGGTGACTTCGATAGTTGTGCCAGGGTCGTATTCGACCGTAATGTCTTCGAAGGCCGGGACAAAGCTGATGTCCTGGATGGGCTCCTCGTGGTCTTTCATCCATTTATAGGACTTAGTCGAGCCTTCGTGATCGTTGAAAGTCGTGCAGGGTGAAACCACGTCGAGCATGACCGTGCCCTTGTGGGCGATAGCGGCTTTCAGCATGCTATGCAGTTGCTTCTTGTCACCGGAGAACGAGCGGCCAACGAAAGTTGCGCCCAGCGTGATGGCCATGGCGCAGGTATCGATCGGTGGCAGGTCGTTAAGCACGCCCGTCTTCAATTTGGAGCCCAGGTCTGCCGTCGCCGAGAATTGACCTTTGGTCAAGCCATAAACCCCGTTGTCTTCGATGATGTAGATCATGGGAAGATTGCGGCGCATGAGATGGACGAATTGACCCATGCCAATGGAGGCGGTGTCGCCGTCGCCGCTGACACCCAGAGCCAACAGATTGCGGTTCGCGAGGACCGCTCCGGTGGCGACCGACGGCATGCGTCCGTGAACCGCATTGAAGCTGTGCGAGCGGTTCATGAAATACGCAGGGGTTTTTGACGAGCAACCGATACCGCTCAGTTTGGCCACTCGTTCCGGCTGAACTCCCATTTCGTACATGGCATCGATGATGCGCTCGGAGATGGCATTATGGCCGCATCCGGCACAGAGCGTAGTCTTTCCACCCTTGTATTCGAGGACGCTTAGGCCGATCCGGTTGGTCTTAGGCGGCGGAGTGCTGGTGGGAGTGGTGGCCATCTATTTGCCCTCCATGGACATGAGTTCGTCAGTGACCGAGCGCGCATCGAGCGGCAGACCGTGTATGTGGGCGATGCTGCGCAGGCGGGGGGAAAGCGCGTTATCGATGTCCAGTTTCAGCAAGCTGAGCATTTGCGCATCGCGATTCTGCTCGACCACATAAACGCGATCGTGATTTTTCACGAAGTCGTGCACTTCGCGGGTAAATGGATAAGCCTTTAGCCGCAAATAGTCGGTTTCGATTCCGTATTCTTTGCGCAATTGATCGCGGGCTTCGATCAGTCCCCAATGCGAAGTGCCGAAGCCGATGATCCCTATTTTCGAATTCTTGGAATCAACATCGGGGCGCGGAACGAATGACCGCGCAGTTTCGAACTTGCGGTTAATGCGCTCCATATTGTTTTCAAAATCGTCCGGGCGCTCACTGTATTGAGATTTCTCGTTGTGTCCGCTGCCGCGAGTGAAATAGGCCGCGCCAGGATAATCGGTGCCAGGAAGGGTGCGGTATCCGATGCCGTCGCCGTCAACGTCTTTGTAACGGGCGAACCCGCCTAGGCGTTCCAGATCTTCCTTGGATAGAACTTTGCCACGGACAATTGGCTTCTCGGGGTACCTAAAGGGATCAGCCATCCAGTTGTTCATTCCAAGGTCAAGATCGGACATCACGAAGACGAGAGTCTGAAATTGCTCGGCCAGGTCGAATGCATCCTGCGCCATGGTGAAACACTCTTCCGGCGATGCCGGCAGCAGCATGATGTGCTTGGTATCACCGTGCGAGAGGAAAGCGGTCGAGAGCAAGTCGCCTTGCGATGTGCGGGTGGGCAGGCCGGTAGATGGACCCACGCGCTGAATGTCCCAGATGACGCCGGGAATTTCCGCATAGTAGGCCAAGCCAGCGAACTCAGCCATCAGAGAAATGCCCGGGCCGGCGGTGGCGGTCATGGCGCGGGCACCGGCCCAGCCGGCGCCGATGACCATGCCGATGGCGGCCAGTTCGTCTTCCGCTTGGATGATGGCAAATGTCGCTTTGCCGTCGGCGCCGATGCGGAAGCGCTTCATATACTCTATGACTGCTTCGGGCAGCGAGGACGACGGGGTGATGGGATACCAGCTGACGAAGGTGACGCCGGCGAACATGCAGCCCAGGGCGCCGGCAGAATTACCGTCGATGATAATTTTGCCCTGGGTTTTATCCATGGGCTGAATCAGGAACGGGTCGCGCTTGGTGAGATTGGTGCTGGCGTACTCAAAGCCCGCTTGCACCGCAGCCAAGTTAAGGTTTGCCGCCTTCAGCTTTTTCGCAAACTGCTTGCGGATAGCCTTCTCGACTTCACCCATGTCGATATCGAGTAGCTTGGCCACCACTCCGACATAGATCATGTTCTTAACCAGCTTGCGCAGCTTGGCGTCGGGACAGACGGGCGCGACCAGTTTGTCGTAAGGCACCGCGTAAAAGGTCAAATCGGTGCGAATCGAGTCCAGCTTAAGCGGTTCGTCATATAGCACCGCGGCACCGGCCGCTAGCGACTTCACATCTTCCTGGGCGGTCTCGGGATTCATGGCCACCAGAAAATCGATTTCCTTTTTTCGGGCGATGTAGCCATCTTTGTTGGCGCGAATTGTGTACCAGGTGGGAAGTCCGGCGATGTTGGAGGGGAACATGTTCTTGCCGGATACTGGAACTCCCATTTGGAAGATGCTTCTAAGCAATACGGTGTTAGAGCTTTGTGACCCCGAGCCGTTTACCGTCGCCACTTGAATACTCATGTTGTTGGCGATGCGCTTTTGCCCCGCGCCGCCAGAGGCGTCTTGGAGCGCTACGTCCGATGTGGCCATCCCTCAATCCCTTCCTTGTCTCGGGTCGTCTAAATCCCGTGTGGAGAAACGTTTTTACGCTGTACCAGTATTATACGGCGGCAGTGAAGTTTAGTGCGGGCGGTGGTGGCCTTGGAAGGTAATAGGGGTAGGACGCAAAGGCATTTAGGACATTGACGTACCCGAAGGAAAGCCGTTGGTTTACCCGGTAGACTCGCGTCGCTGCTTTCGGCCTCGGGAACTAGGCTTCTCTCAATTGCCCCTGGAAGTGCCACGTCGTGAAAAGGTCCACTACCAGATTCGTCTACGCTCGCGCTTCGGAATGACAGAACGGGGGAACTTACTCCCCTTCCGGTATGAAGAACTGCGCCATGTTGCGGAACTTCGAGTAGCGGGCGCCAATTAGGTCTTTTATGGGAAGAGTTTTCAATTCGGAAAGATGCTTCCGCAATACCTCGTCGAGCAGCGCTCCGGCGGCTTCGTGATCGCGGTGAGCGCCGCCTTCGGGCTCAGGAACGACACCGTCGATGCAACCGAGTTCGCTAAGATCTTTGGCGGTGATGCGGAGTGCATCCGCCGCCAATGCCTTCTTGCCTGCGTCCCGCCACATGATGGCTGCGCAACCTTCCGGGGAGATGACGGAATAAATGGTGTTCTCCATCATCAACACGCGGTCACCGACCGCGATGGCCAATGCGCCGCCACTACCGCCTTCGCCGGTAATCACACAAATAATGGGGACCTGCAGTCGTGACATTTCCCGTAAATTTCGCGCAATGGCCTCCGCTTGACCGCGCTCTTCCGCGCCCAGTCCGGGATTGGCACCAGTGCAATCGATCAAGCTGATGATGGGACGATTGAACTTTTCGGCAATCTTCATCGCACGCAAGGCCTTGCGGTAACCCTCGGGATTGGGTAGGCCGAAGTTGCGATGCACTTTCTGCTTCATGTCCCTGCCCTTTTGGGTGCCGATCACCAGCACTTCTTCGCCGTGGAAACGGGCCATGCCGCAGACCATGGCGTGATCGTCGGCGAAGCTGCGGTCGCCGTGGATTTCGCTCCAGTCGGTAAAGATGCGTTCGATGTAGTCGAGCGTATATGGGCGCTGTGGATGCCGGGCCAATTCGGTCTTCTCCCAGGCGCTGGATTTTGCCGACACTTGATCGCGCAGCGCGTCGATGCGGGCGTGAAGCGCTTGAATCTCACGACGGGTTTCGTCGTCCTGCCCCGGCACCAACTCCAACTGGCCGATCTGGCGTTCGATCTTTTCCAGTTCCTTCTGCGACCGCGAATCCATCTTGCTGCCGTTACCGTTGCTGGCGGCCCGTGCTTCCGTCATCGACAAGAGAAGTTCGAGGCTGGTTACCGCATTATTTTTTTTTGCCACTACTGGCCCGCCTCGAAATCAGGGAATATGACCGTGCTTGTGCCGCTAATTGATGACACGTACTGCGCCCCGTCCGCATAAGGATTCGACGCGGGCAATAAAGGTTCGGTCCGGCAGCACATTATAGCCTTCCGCTTCCATCACCACCATGAAATCACCTGCCCGTTCCACGTCAAACAACACCTTGGCTTCGCCTTGGCGTTCGGCAAATAGGGTGTGAAGGGCGTCGACGGTGGACTCAGTCGCTGTCTCCAGAGGTATCCGGATACGAAGCGACCGGGGCATCGGCACTTTGGCATCCTCGAGCGGCACGATGTCGTTGACCATCAGCTTGGGGCTAGCGCCTTCTTCCACTCTTACGCCACCTCGCACCAGGACCGGAACATCGAGTTTCACCTTATCGCCAAGTTTGCGATAGGCCTCAGGAAACACGACCATTTCTACTGAGCCCGCCATATCCTCCAGTGCCGCTTGGGCGTAGTAGTCGCCCTTCTTTGATTTCAGTATCCGGAGATTGCAGATGAGGCCGGCGGTGGTGATGGTTTCATCTTTGCCGGTGGAGTTTTTCATGGCCGCGAGATCGGTGGTACTCAAGGCGTGCAGGTCTTCCAACTTCTCGCGATATTTGTCCAGGGGATGTCCGGTGATAAAGAACCCGAGGATTTCTTTCTCGGCAGCGAGGCGCACGTGCTCGTCCCATTCAGGGATCGCCGGAAGCTTGTCGTTATTAGGGTGGACTTCCGCTTCAGCAAAGATATTTAGAAACAAACCGTGCTGGCCGGACTCAGCATCTCGCTGTTCTTTCTGTGCCCTTTCCATGGCCTTGTCGAGCACCATCATCAGCTGCGACCGTCCGCCCAGGCAATCCATGGCACCGCTCTTGATTAAGGACTCGAGAACGCGTTTGTTTAGAAGCCGGAGATCGACCCTTTCACAAAATTCGTATATCGAGTTAAAGGTTTCAATCTTGGAGCGTGCAGCAACGATGGACTCGATTGCATTGCCGCCCACGTTCTTCACTGCTGCCAGTCCGAAGCGGATAGCGTTTTCGTGGGGAGTAAAATTTGCGGCTGAAACGTGGATGTCGGGCGGTTCGACGGAGATTCCCATTTCCCGGCATTCGTTGATGTACTTCACGACGTCATCGGTGCTTCCAGTAACTGATGTAAGCAGAGCCGCCATAAATTCGACGGGGAAATGCGTCTTCAAATAGGCGGTGTGATAGGCCAATAGTGCGTAGGCCGCCGAGTGTGACTTGTTGAACCCGTATCCCGCAAACTGCGCCATCAGATCGAAGATCTTCTCAATCTTCTTCGCCGGGTATCCATTCTTGTGTGCGCCGCTAACGAAGCGCTCGCGTTGCGCCGCCATTTCCGAGGCGATTTTTTTTCCCATCGCGCGCCGCAGCAGGTCGGCTTCACCTAGCGAATATCCGGCGAGCTTGTTGGCTATCTGCATCACCTGCTCTTGGTACACAATGACGCCTAGGGTTTCCTGCAGCACTTCCTTTAGTTCTGGAAGTTCATATTCAATGCGCTTGCGGCCGTGTTTACGATCAATGAAATCGTCGATCATGCCACCTTGAATCGGTCCAGGACGGTAGAGGGCATTGAGGGCGGTAAGGTCTTCGATCGAATCGGGACGGTAGCGGCGAAGCACGTCGCGCATGCCATGCGATTCAAACTGGAAGACTCCGGAGGTGAGTCCGGTGTGGAAGACCTTCTGATAGGTTTCCGGATCCGACAGCGGCAACTCATCGAGTTTGATCCGCTGGCCCTTGGTTTGTGCGATCAGCTTGACTGTGTCATCAAGAATGGTTAGCGTGGTGAGCCCAAGGAAGTCCATCTTCAGCAGGCCCATCTTTTCGATCGCGCCCATGTCGTAGGCGGTCACGATTTCGTCGTTCTTGGTCTTAAACAGTGGCACCAAGTCGGTGAGCGGGCGGGGGGCAATCACCACTCCCGCTGCATGCACTCCCGCGTTGCGCACCAATCCTTCCAGTTTTTTCGCGGTATCGATCAGCTGGCGAATCTGGGTTTCATTTTCGTACGCCTGTTGCAAGGCTGAGGAATCCTTGAGCGCAGAGTCGATAGTGATTCCAATCGTGGTCGGGACCATCTTGGCGATGCGGTCGACGTCCGCATAAGGCATGTCCATGGCGCGGCCAACATCTTTGATCGCGGCTTTCGCAGCCATAGTGCCAAATGTGATGATCTGTGCCACATTCTCGCGGCCATACTTTTGGGTCACATAATTGATGACCTCGCCCCGGCGGTTCATGCAGAAGTCGATGTCAATGTCAGGCATCGAAATGCGTTCGGGATTGAGGAATCGCTCGAACAGCAATTCGTGCTGTAGCGGATCGATATCGGTGATCGCCATGGAGTAGGAAACCAGCGACCCGGCGGCTGATCCCCGGCCCGGCCCGACGGGTATATCGTGCTCCCGCGCATATCGGATAAAGTCCCAAACAATAAGAAAATAGCCGGAAAACTGCATTTGACGGATGATGCCGATTTCCCGTGCCAGCCGGGCTTCGTACTCCGTCATCGAGTGCTTCAACTGGCCTGCTGCCTCCAAAGGCACCAGCATTTCGCGGCGTCGGGCAAATCCCTCACGCGAGATGTGCTCGAAATAACTGTCAGGCGTGTAACCGGCGGGAACGTCGAAATCCGGGAATGGGTTACTTACTTTTTCAATCTTCAGATTGCAGCGCTCAGCAATTTCCAAAGTGCGTGAGAGCAGGTCGGGCGAATCCTTGAACACTCGCGCCATTTCGTCGTAGCTCTTGACGAAGAAGTCGGTGCCGTGAAACTTCAAGCGGTTTGCGTCTTGAATCGATTTTCCGGTCTGGATACACAGCATCACGTCTTGCGCGTGTGCGTCGTCTTCGCAGAGATAGTGACTGTCGTTGGTGGCAACCAGCGGCAGGCCAAGGTCTTTTTCCAGCCGATAGAGGGCGGGATGGATCTTGTGCTCCATTTCCAAGCCCTGATCCTGGATCTCCAGAAAGAAGTTCTCTTTGCCGAAAATATCCGCGAAATTCGCTGCGGCCTTACGGGCCGCATCATAGTTGTCTTCCATCAAGCGTTCAGCAACTTCGCCTTTAAGGCAGCCTGAGAGACCGATCAGACCCTTACTGTGCTCGGCAAGAAACTGCTTACTTACCCGTGGTTTGTAGTAGAAACCATGAAGCGAAGCTTCGGATGTTATTTTCGTAAGATTTCGGTAGCCCTCTTCATTTTCGGCGAGCACGAGCAGATGGTTGTAGGTGTCGCCATCCGGGGGAGTGCGCTCGATGCGGTGATCGTCCTTCTTACAGATGTAAAGCTCACAGCCAACGATTGGCTTCACACCCACCTTATTCGCAGCATTTACAAAATGGACAGCACCGAAGATGTTGCCGTGGTCGGTCATGGCCACAGCCGGCATTCCCAGCTCTTTCGCCCGGTAGGCAAGCTTTTCCACATCACATGCTCCGTCGAGCATGGAGTAGTCCGTATGCAGGTGCAGGTGCACGAATTGCGACATGTAGCCTTATTCTAGCTGCTGCAACAGATGAATCGAAGCCCCAGTTTTCAACAGTATGGAAGCGCTGGTTGTCACTCGGTTTAGACGACCTCGGCAAATTTTTCTATGATTCAGCGGACAAGACCCTAAAGACAACAATTGACTCGGCCGGCATTTCCCATTTGGGTAACCGAGTCGATTTGGCAACTGTGCCGGCCATTTCGCCCCCATAAAGCTGATAAAGTAGAAGGAGGAGCTCCAATAATGCACATTGCGGTAGTCGGTTCTGGCTACGTTGGCTTGGTTGCCGGAGCCTGTTTCGCGGATCTCGGACACAATGTCATTCTCGTCGACAACGACCAGAACAAACTGGAAGCGTTACGGGCGGGAGAATGTCCCATACACGAAAATTTCCTGCCGGAACTGCTGGAGCGCCATCGTGGCCACCATCTCACTTTTTCAGACGACTTGCAGGCTGCCGTTCGAGCCAGCCAACTGATTTTCGTCGCCGTCGGGACCCCTCCGGCAGAGAATGGAGAGGCTGATCTCTCCTATGTTGAGTCAGTTGCCCGGAGTATCTCCGGCGCGATCACCGACTACAAGGTGATCGTCGAAAAAAGCACCGTTCCGGTCTACACCAGCGACTGGGTACGCCGCGTAATTCTGCGCAATGCGGCCAGTCCGGACTCGTTTGACATCGCATCCAATCCGGAATTTCTTCGCGAGGGCACCGCGGTAACCGATTTTCTGTATCCCGATCGCATTGTAATCGGTGCTGACAGCCAGCGTTCCGCAACTTTGCTGAGTGAGGCGTATACGCCTCTGACAGATGGGACCTACTATCGCCGTCCCGAAGCAATTCCCGGTCCCGATCGCGCCAAGATTCCACCGCCACTGATCGTTACCAGCGCCAAGAGCGCGGAACTAATCAAGCATGCTTCCAATGCCTTTCTCGCAATGAAAATCTCTTTCATCAATGCGGTGTCCTCCATCTGCGAAGGGGTGGGCGCGAATGTGCATCAAGTGTGCCAAGGGATAGGCACCGACACCCGTATTGGGCCGCGTTTCCTCAATCCCGGAATTGGTTATGGTGGCTCATGCTTCCCCAAAGACATCATGGCATTCAGGGCGGTCGCGCGTGAATGTGGCTACGATTTCCGCTTGCTTGATGAAGTAATGCGAATCAATGAAGACCAACGGCAAAGATTCTTGCGGAAAGTGCAAGGAGCGCTCTGGACTCTACGCGGCAAACGGCTAGGGGTTCTCGGCCTCGCTTTTAAGGGTGGAACCGACGATATTCGCGAGTCACCGGCAATTCTCATCGTTCGCGATCTGGTTCAGAGTGGGTGTCAAATCGTCGCCTATGATCCAGCGGCCACGGAGCGGGCGCGCGAAGTTTTAGGCGACAAAGTGGAATATGCCGCAAGCTCCTACGAAGCCGCGGCAGGGGCGGATGCCCTATTGATTCTGACAGAATGGGAGGAATTCGCGAATCTCGACTTAGCTCGGCTCTATCACGAATTGAAATATCCCATCGTCGTCGACGGTAGAAATTTGTACGATTCTGAAATTATGGGCTCCCACGGATTTACTTATTACAGTGTCGGCCGCCCGGCGGTGATGGCGGAAGCACAAGAAAAAGGTGCGCCGGTTGTGGCCCGGAAGCTTTCCCAAGCATGAAGGGACGGGCGTTGATCACCGGCGGTGCCGGGTTTCTGGGTTCTCACTTATGTGATGCGCTGCTGGGAGAAGGTTATTCCGTAGTGGTTGTCGATAATCTTCTCACCGGCCGGCTTTCGAATTTGGAGCACCTTCGCAACGAACCTCGCTTCGAATTTCAAAAGCTCGACGTCAATCAACCTTTCGACTGTGGCCCGGTCGATTACATCTTTCATTTTGCCTGCCCGGCGAGTCCTGTGGACTATACCGAGCACGGTATTGCCACTCTGAAAGTCGGCTCGGTCGGAACCTTCCACGTCTTAGACGTGGCACGCAAGTACCAGGCGAAGTATTTGGTTTCTTCGACCTCGGAATGTTACGGCGATCCACTTGAACATCCGCAGAAGGAATCCTATTGGGGCCACGTAAACCCGGTAGGCCCACGCTCCGTATACGATGAAGCCAAGCGTTTTACCGAGGCGGTGACGATGGCCTATCACCGCTATCACAATGTTGACGCCCGGATCGTTCGTATCTTCAATACCTACGGACCCCGCATGCAGATCAATGATGGCCGGGTGGTTCCAAACTTTATGAAGCAGGCTTTGCGCGGTGAGCCGCTGACGGTTTACGGAGATGGCGGTCAGACCCGGAGTTTCTGTTACGTGAGCGATGAGATTGAGGGATTCCTTCGCCTATCGCGAAGCGATGAGCATTTACCGGTGAACATAGGCAATCCAAACGAGTTCACCATCTTAGAGTGTGCACAGCGAGTGATTGCTATTACAGGCTCGAAGAGCAGAATCGACTTTAAGCCCTTGCCTCCAGATGACCCCAAATTGCGCCGTCCCGATATCACTAAAGCTCGGGAAGTGCTGGGCTGGGAACCAAAGGTGGATCTGGATACTGGGTTGCGGCTATCGCTGGATTACTTCCGCGGCGCTGTTATTGCGGAGCCTGTGCTCTAAGACGGCGCCCGTTCGCTGCTAACTTCCTGTAAGTCGCGACAGTCGATCAGTTTTTTGACCTGCTCCCGCTGCTGGCCGGTCTTCTGCGTGAACTCGACTCCCATGCCAAATCCCGGGTGGCTAGCATGAACTTTTCCAGAGAGTTTTAGCTTGTGCTCTTCGGTGCGTACCAAAATCTCGACCTGCGTGCTGGGTGCGAAGGTGTCCGAGGTTTCAACGTAGCAACCGCCATCGCTGATGTCGGTGAGGGTGCAGCGCTGTGGGGTTTTGCTGCCGGTTCGATATAGCTCGGCTCCTAAACGGCAGGCATGTCGCACCTGCGCACGCCGGTCCGGCGCCGAGACCGCCAATAATCCAAGACCGCCGGGAGCAACCTGTGATGGCTCGAGGGCAAAAGGCCCATGCTGAACATTCTTCTTCAAATGCTCGCGTAGCCATCCATCGATCAAACTTCGTGAGGCCTGAGGAACTCGCGAAAAGCGCAGGCCAACGCGACCGCTCGGATCCTGCCAAACGACCTCGCCAGAGAGCTTTACCACTGAAACTTCTGCCGGCAGACTGAACTGAAAATAAACCTTGCAGCGGGGTGAGAATACTCGTCCTGAGCGGATAGCGACACCGTCCTCACTCAGATTGAGCAAATTGGCGGTAGCACTTTCTACGTTTTCGTAGGCGATGGTCGCGGAGGCCGCCGCCGGTACGCGAGGCTTCTTTCGCCGTTCGCTCGGCATGATGCCGCGGGCAGCACGCAAGGTGCTTGCCACGCGTTCCTCTGAAACTGGCTTATACAGGGCAAAACTGGCGCCCCTTGCAAAAATCTCTCGAACATCGTTCGCGGAATCCACGATGGCAATGATCATGAGGTCTCTCTTGAATTGCGCCCGCAACGCGACGATGAGTTCCAGGGCGCCGGGCTCATTCTCGCAATCCACCAGAACAAGATCAAAAAGCTTGTCGGTCAGATGTTGCTGGGCAGACCCCGTGTCGCCGGTGTTGTCCACTTCGAAATTCAAATCATGAAGAGCGCGCGTCAACACTTGCACAGCTTTGGCATCTGCGCACACTACAAGCGAGGTAAGCGCCATAATGACGCGATGTTAGGAGCCATGGGCAGCAACGACAAGTTACCACGGTCATGGCGATTGACTGCGTCCCATGGAGGTGACTTTCGTCATCTGGAGTTCATGACTGTAAGCCGATATGTTGCAAATGCGGAGCCAATTGTCTCTCAAACCTAATCCAACAAGGAACGACAACATGTCATCGAAAACCGGCGGTTGGTTAATCCTATTGGGTGTCTTCGTCGCGCTTGGGGGATTGATCATTCTGCCGGCCGCGGCGCGCAATGGGGCCGACCGGAATTTGTTAGGCGCCGGGATGTCGGTATTTGCTATGGGAGTGCTGATGATCGCGATCGGCATTTATTTCAAAGCGAAAGACCTGCAATCTTCTGGGAAGCCCGGAAAGCCGCTCGAAGAAACCGAGAAAAAAGGGGGATGCGAACGCTGCCATTCCAAGCCTCCCGCGGTGCAATGCAAGGTCCACCAGATTCACCTTTGTGACAACTGCCTTTCGGTTCATTACGACTTCCGCTTCTGCGTTTATGTGCCGAGTACGCGGAGAGCCACTCCTAAGAGCAACAAAACTATGGTGGCTAAGGCGCGTTGAGATCCCTGCCAAAGTGACCTTAGTTTGTCTGCACGGTTACGTTACGCAAGTTAGCTGGGATCGCCACTTCAGTGTTTTGACGGTACCCACTTCCCTACCTACGCTGGTGTCAAACTGCCGAATCCGATTTTTGCTAACCCCGGAGGGCAGACTGATCCTACATTGACCGGCACAGCGCCCTACTACACAACTCCCGCCAATACAATCCGCGTTGAGATCCGCAACGCCGACGGCAGCTACGTGCCGGTAACACAGGAGTGGCTCCAGCTTGGATTTGCCCGTGGTCTTGTGCCTCCGAACGGCGTGGGGACCAATCCGATCAATCCGAAAGCTATTTTGATTCTGCAAAAGGTGGCGGATCGCAACGAAAACGGTGCTCTGGATGCCGGCGCGGCCAACAAGCCTGCGGAACTTCAACTTGATACAGCATCTAACAGCCTGTACTACGGCGACAGTAAAGACAACACTCCCGTTACCCACGGTACCAAGCATCTGACGCGCACCAACTGGTACCCGATTAACTTCTACGACGCACGTGAAGGTGAAATGCGCGACGTTGTACAAAACAATACCAGCTGCTCGGTAAACGGGGTGATGAACGCGGTTGAGGTCGATGTTGCCAATTTTCGCGATTGGCTGCGCAATAGCGCCACCGGACAGACCGTCGAGAATGTTAGCCAAAATGGCTACTTCTCTGACCGGCGCGGCATGTTGCCGAATCCAAACAATGGGAACCTGAAGCAAGGCGAATACGGGTTCGAAGACGTAATTAATGCAGCGGCAGGTGGCGGACTTGGTGCCGCCCCCGACGGCGTGCTTGAGCCATTGCCACCCACTAAAACTCTGTCTCCGGAAGACATCAACGCAAACGGGATTCTCGACAAATATGGCGCCAAAAACCTGGGCCTGGGATTCAATGTGGCGGTCACTACAGACCCTTACCACCCTCGCATTGATTGTCCAACGCTCGCTCGAAGAACTGGGTGAGTGGCGCCTCATGTGTTGAAGCTGGTGGATGGAGACATGGGAAGGCTGCCTGCGGCGGTTGACGCGAACGGTAAAGACAAGGGTGGTTTCACCGTCGCTTCTGAAAATCCTGTTTATATTCAGGGAGACTACAATAGCAACTCGACGGATCCGACTGGGCAAATCCCACCGCGGTGGAACCAATACACGCTTCCGCGGCTGTGATTGCTGACGCGGTTACTCTATTGTCGAATGCCTGGACTGAAGCCACTAGTCTCGACCAGCCAAGTAACGCCAATAGTGGCGGCGCACGCCCTGCGGTAACGACTCGTTATCGTTTGGCGATCGCAGCCCGGGAAGACTATCAACTTCCCGAACCCAAATTGGTCGGGCGGAGTGCTTTACGGCTATGGGACCGACGGCGGTTTGCATAACTTCCTGCGCTTCCTGGAAAGCTGGAACAACGATGCACTCTACTACAAGGATCGCTGGTGAGCTTGTACTACTCCACCTATGCCACTGGCACCTTCAAGTGCTGCGCCTACTCGGTTTACCAGCCGCCAGATCGTAATTATGTTTTCGACCCGTTGTTCGCGAAACCCGACGGCCTGCCCCCGGGAACCCCGTCTTTCCTCGACGTGGAAAACTTAAGTTACCGGCAGACGTTTACCGCCAGAACCAACTAAAGCCTATACAGATTAGCCACGGTTGAACAGGGCCAAGGCTATCTGCTAGCGAACCCCCGTTTATCCGCCTACCCTCGTAACCAGGTAAGCCGATTACACAAGATCAACGTCCTGGTGACTTTGGTGTTTTGACC
>Ga0105245_10000741_pt1 | contig 29480 bp, 27 predicted proteins | sample KBSM54metaG_FD_81523 | JGI IMG/M metagenome (GOLD analysis project Ga0105245, IMG submission 81523) | Miscanthus rhizosphere microbial communities from Kellogg Biological Station, Michigan, USA - KBS M5-4 metaG | ecosystem: Host-associated > Plants > Roots > Rhizosphere > Soil | place...
GTGATCGGGCCGGACGGAAAGATCATTCACATTTTCGAGAAGGTTAAGCCAGAAGGACACGCCGAACAGGTGCTGGACTATTTAAAAACCGCGATGAAAGGGGCGGCATGACGGCGGGGCAAAGCGCCCCGCCACCCGCTACAGAGCTACCTCGTAGTGAAGCTTAGCGCGGCTTCGGCCGGGATCAGAGCCTCTTGTTTTCCCGTTGCTGCCGCCAGGCCGGTTCCAGCTCCTGCTCCGGCTGCTGCGCCAATGGCAGCTCCCTTACCACCTCCGGCAAACGCGCCAATCAGAGCGCCGGCAGCGGTACCGCCACCGATTTTCTCCAAATTGCTCTTCTTGTGGCTCTTGCCTTCCGCGTGATAGGACGTGGTTGAAACCGGTACCATCTTGCCATTTACCTCTACCGCTGTCAGGCGAAGCGTAAGCAGGCCGGGATCATGCAGCCGTCCGCTGCTCTTGGCGTAGGTAACTTTCCCCCGAACCGGGGCGCCTTCCCGGGCGATTGTCTTGCCGTTCACCACCAGGTTGCGAGTCAAGTTGCCGTGGAAGGCCTGGCCTGTACGAGCTGTTCCTGAACTGATTGCCGAATCGATTCGCACCGTGATGTGCGCGCCGGCGGGGATGGTTTCAGCCGCCGCCAAACCGGCCAGCAGCAACAAAGAAATGGTTCTGAGCACTTTCCCGAGCATGAATCCTCCTGAATGTAATGAGCTTGTTAAGACGGGCGCGCGTTGAGAGGAGGATAACAGCGGCGCCTGCGGGAACAAGCTGCCAAAGGCCCATTTGATCAGGGAAATCGGGTCGACCAAAAACGGGACTTTCGTTTCCTAAGTTACCCAAGTCAGGATCGTAGCCCCTTCAAGAGTCAGCGGATATTGCTCTACGCTGGATTACAATGGGCGTACCAAGGGGCTCGGGCGCGAAGGTTTTGTAAGGACGGAGCAAGATGCGGTTCTTGGCGTGGCCACATTTTTCGTTGATCTCAGCGGTCGACATTCTACTGGTCGCGGTCATCATCTATGAATTGCTCACGCTGATACGAGGTACCCGGGCTGCTTACATGCTGGTGGGCGTAGCCGCCCTTGCGCTGGCATTCTATTTTTCCCGTCTCGGCGACCTAACTACCCTTAACTGGATGCTGAGCACTCTGCTGCCTTACGGAGTCTTCGCATTGATCGTTGTGTTTCAGGGTGAGATCCGGCAGGCACTGGCTCGCTTGGGACGGCGAGTAACGTTCAGCCGGTCGGGCGCATCTGAAGCGGACGCCTATGACGATATCGTGTTGGCGGCAAATCTCTTTTCCCAAAACCAGACCGGTGCTTTAATCGTGATCGAACGCGAGATCGGCCTGCGTACTTACATTGAAAGCGGCGTCCCGCTTGATGCGCGGCTGTCCTACGACCTGCTGGCGACTTTATTCCGGCCCAGCGCTCCCCTGCATGACGGCGCTGTCATCGTTCAAAAGGACCGTATCGCTGCCGCTGCTTGCTTTCTGCCGCTGTCGATGAATCCGGTGCTTTCGACACAACTTGGAACACGGCACCGCGCCGGAATTGGCATTACCGAAGAAACTGACGCGATTGCGGTAATCGCTTCCGAGGAAACGGGAGCCATCAGCCTCGCAGTGTCAGGAAAAATAGAGCGCGATCTGACGGTGGAGCAACTGCGGGAACGAATGGGAGAACTGCTGCGGCGGTACGTTCCCCCCTCAACCCTGCCGACACCAATATCGGGGGGCATAGAAACCATGGAGCCGCAACAATTGGAGAGTGCCCGTCCCACAGTCATTCGCTCCGGTGAGGGACGCAGTCCCGCCCGGTTCAACTCGGGAACCGAAGATTAGCCATGAAGGAATTTCTCCGAGTCTATGTACTGCACAACTTCGGGCTAAAGCTGATATCTCTGGCGCTGGCAATGGCATTGTGGATGGCCGTTTCCGGGCAATCTCCGGCAGAAATTGGGGTGGATGTACCCATCGAGTTCCGCAACATTCCAGCCAATATCGATGTTGGGGCGGAGAACATTCCCCGCGCTCAGGTTCGTTTACGTGGACCGGAGAACGATATTCGTGATTTGCGAAACTCTGACGTGCGCGCCGAAATTGACCTCACCGGCGCTGTTCCCGGACAACGCACCTACAATCTGACAGAAAACGTCCGCTATCCCCGTCAACTCGAAGTCACGCAGGTAACTCCCAGCCATCTGCAACTGACCTTTGATACCCGCCTTGTACGTCAAGTGCCGGTGCATCCGAGGGTTATGGGAAAGTTTGCCGACGAATACACCATTGGTAACATGCGCGCAAACCCATCTGTGGTTACCATCAGTGGACCACGTAAACGGGTGGAAGCAGTGGATGCGGCAACTACCGATCCTGTGGACGCAAGCGGGACAATGGATGAGGCAACGTTTGTCACTTACGCCTATGTTGCCGATCCTCTGGTTCAGGTAGTGAATGCCGGGCCTGTACGCGTGACCATAAGCATGCGAAAGGCGAGTCCCGCCAATGCGGGCGCTGCCCAGAAACCAGAATGACATCACAAACCAGACAACTATTCGGAACCGATGGGATTCGTGGCGTTGCCGGCGAATTCCCTTTGACCTCAGAAAGTACCTACCTCATCGGACGCGCTTTGGGACACGATCTGCTGCGCGTGACCAAGAAGCCGCGCGTAGTCATCGGGCAAGACACCCGCGAGTCCAGCGCCTGGATTGCGGACCGCATCGCGCTTGGCCTGTCCAGTTGCGGCGTGGAGGTCCATAGCGCCGGAGTAATCACAACCCCGGGCATCGCTTTTTTGGCGCGGTCGCGTGGCTATGCTGCTGGGGTGGTGATTTCGGCGTCGCATAATCCCTGGACTGATAATGGAATCAAGGTTTTCTCGAACGATGGGTACAAGCTGCCTGACGCGCGCGAGCTTGCCATTGAGCAGGAGATTTTCGCGCTGCTGCAAGATCCGCAGGCGCACCCTGAGCCTGAGGAAAAGCCCCCCGCCAGTTTGCCAGGGGAGGCGAACCTCCGCCACGCCTACATCGGGTGGCTGGCGAAGAGCGTAAACGCCGACTTGAAAAAAATGAGAGTCGTGGTGGACTGCGCGAACGGTGCAGCCGCCGCCGAAGCGCCGGAATTGTTTCAAGCCTGCGGCATCAAAGCCACATTTTTAAGCTCGTCGCCGGATGGTCGAAATATCAACGAGGGCTGCGGAGCGTTGCATCCCGAGACCCTCGCCAAAATTATTGCTTCGAAAAAGGGACGGTTTGATCTCGGGGTGACCTTTGACGGAGACGCCGATCGCGCGCTATTCAGCGACGGCAACGGCAAAGTGGTCAATGGCGATGCCGTGCTTCTTCTGATTGCGCGCGACATGCAGCAACGCGGCATCCTCAAGGGATCCACCGTAGTCGCGACGACCATGTCGAACATGGGCTTGGAAATTGCCTTCCGCAAGTCGGGGATCAAGATGCTGCGCGCCAACGTCGGAGATAAATATGTTCTCGAAGAGATGCAGAAGACCGGATCCATCCTAGGTGGAGAGCAATCCGGCCATATCATCTTCCGCGACGGAGATGCCACCACCGGAGATGGCCTGTTGATCGCCCTGAGAGTAATGGAAGTGATGGCGCGCACCGGCCGTCCGCTGGCAGAACTGGTTAGCGATCTCAAAGTGTTTCCCCAGGTGATTAAGAACGTCCGTGTACGCGAGAAGGTTCCTTTCACCAATGTGCCCGAAATTCAAACTGCAATCGACTCAGCTCAAGGCGAATTGGATGGCAACGGCCGAGTGGTGGTGCGCTACTCCGGAACCGAGGCTCTGGCCCGTGTCATGGTTGAGGCCGAATCAGAGGACAAGATGCAGACCCTGGCGGGCGGTATCGTGAAGGCGATTGCCAAAGCGCTGGGTTCGTAGAGCCACACCCAACTTATAATCTTGGTACGTGCAAGTTTCCGAATTTAACTTCCACCTACCGAAAGAACTCATTGCCCAGGAGCCGCTTCCCGACCGGTCCGGCTCGCGGATGCTACATCTCACTCGCGCCTCGGGCGCCCTTTCGGATTTGTCTTTCAGCGATCTTCCGAACCTTCTTCGCCCTGACGACCTGCTGGTCATAAATAACACTCGTGTATTTCCGGCACGCTTGTTCGGCAGGCGATCGGGCACGCGGGCCCAACCCCTTAGCCCATTCAACCCTGCTTCGCGTGATTTCTTGCATGGACGTGTCGAGGTCCTGCTTAGCAAGCAGGTCTCAGCCGAAACGAATGAATGGGAATGTCTTGTTCGGCCAGGGCGCAAAATCGGCGTAGGCGAACGGCTTTTCTTCGGCGAAAACGATGAATTGCGGGCGGAGGTCGTCGACCGTGGAACCTTCGGCGAGCGCCGCCTGCGCTTTGATCCAGTCATGGAGTTTTTTTCGGTCGTTGAACGGCTGGGACACGTCCCACTTCCACCCTATATCGGCCGGGACGATATCTCTGCTGACCGGGAACGCTACCAGACCGTCTACGCGCAGGAGCGAGGCTCCGTGGCCGCGCCCACTGCCGGTCTGCACTTTACCCCGGAGATCTTGCAGCGCATCCGGGGGCGGGGCATTCAAATCGCAGAAATCACGCTACACGTCGGCCTAGGCACGTTTCAGCCGGTCCGGGTGGAGCGGGTCGAGGATCACAAGCTGCACAGCGAGCGATACCAGATTTCTTCCCAAGCTGCGAAGACGATCAACGGTGCCCGGACTGCGGCTAGGCGCATTGTTGCAGTCGGTACCACCACCGTGCGCGCCCTGGAGCACGCATCGCTTACCGGCACAATCTCAGCTGGCGGCGGAGAGGCAAACATCTTTATTTATCCCGGATATCAGTTCCGCTCGGTCGGCGCGTTGCTTACCAATTTTCACCTCCCGCAATCCTCACTGCTCATGCTGGTGAGTGCCTTCGCCGGGAAAGAACAGACCCTCGAAGCCTACCGGCATGCTATCGAAGAGCGATATCGCTTCTACTCTTACGGCGACTGCATGTTCATTCAGTGATTTTTCCAATGGCCCGGAGGAGCCAAGACTCGCGTTCAAGCTGTTAAACTTAAGTATTGTCTCCTAGAAGCAAGGGCGCGGTGATGTCACGGAAGACGGCCTTGGAAACATCTAAGCCGGGGCCTCGTCCTGTCGAAAAACCATCCGCAGCCAATCGCATTTTCCTGATCGACACCATGTCTTTTATCTTCCGCGCCTATCACGCCATGGCGCGGCAGCGCGGAATGTCGACCAAGACCGGCCTACCAACCGCTGCGACCTATGTTTTCGTCAACATGTTGCGCAAATTACGCGATGATTTTTCGCCGGAATATTTGGCTGCAGTCTTCGACGTTTCAGCTCCTACGTTTCGCAGCCAGCAAGCAAAGGACTTTACCAGCGTCCGCCGCTTCGACCTGAAGACCCAGACTTTTCAGGAGATCGAATACCACGGCTATAAGGCCAACCGCAAAGAAATGCCCGGCGACCTGGTGCAGCAAGTACCCTACATTCGCCGTGCGCTGGAAGCGTACCGAATACCGATTCTCGAACTTTCCGGATACGAAGCCGATGACGTGATTGGCACGCTGGCCCGCAAAGCCGTAGCTGAGTCCTATCAGGTCTATGTCGTTTCCAGCGACAAGGACATGCTGCAACTGGTGAACGATAACGTACTGGTATTGAATCCTCCCAAGGACAATCTGATTTGCGATGCCGCCAAGGTTGAGGAGATTTTGGGCGTCCCTCCCCAGCGTGTGATCGACGTGATGGCACTGCGGGGCGACAGCATCGACAATATACCCGGCGCGCCCGGCATCGGTGACAAGGGTTCAGTTGATCTCATCAAGCGGTTTGGATCGGTCGAAGCCACACTCGACCACGCTGCCGAGGTCGAACGCAAAACCTATCGCGAATCGCTACAAAACAATCGCGACAATGTTTTATTGAGCAAGCAACTGGTTACCATCGATTGCAACGTGCCCATTGAACTTGATGTGGATGCCATGAAGGCGGGCGAGCCGGATATTGAAACTTTACGTGCGCTGTTTACGGAGCTGGAATTTACCTCGCTGCTGAAAGAACTGCTCCCAGTCGTAGAATTGAGCGAAGCGTATTACGGCGAAGCAAAGTCTGTTGAGGAAGTTGAAGCCGTTATAAGAGTCGCTTCCGAGGCCGGCCTGCTAGCCATCGCCATTGAGTCCGTCAGCAGTGATGGTGACTTAGATGAAGTGGAAGAAGAGACCGAGGAAGCTGGCGAGGCCATGCTACCGCTTCGGGCTGAGCCGGAAGCTCCGAAGGCACCTCGAAGCGCAGCTATTTCCGGCAAATCCGGCGAGGCACAGACAGTTTCTATGGAGGCCGAGCAAGTCCGCGGGCGTATAGTCCAGGCTCTGGGTGATGAGAGCCTGCCGAAAGCAATTCACGACTACAAAGCCGCGCTGCATGCCTGGGAAGAACAGGGCATCCCCCTGCGCAATGTGGAACATGATCCCATGCTGTATTCGTACCTGCTGGATCCAACCTACACGTCGCATCGTCTCGCAGACGTGGCACTCCGGCGCTTTAATCTGAAGTTGAGCGGAAGTCTGCCGGAGTCTGCGGACATTACCGGACGTCTGGCCCATACATTGCGAGGCGATGTCGAACAAAGCAATTTGTTGGAGCTTTACCACGAAATCGATCTGCCGCTGGTCCCGGTCTTGGCACGAATGGAGCAAGCTGGGGTGAAAATCGACCGTGCAGTGCTTTCCAAAATGTCATCGCGCCTGGAGCGGGAAATTGATGCCAAGGCGCGGGAGATTTACGAGTGTTGCGGCTCCGAGTTCAATATCAACTCTCCCAAGCAACTGGGAGAGGTGCTCTTCAATAAGCTAAACCTGCCTAAACCGGTGAAATACGGTAAGGGACGCACCATCTCGACAGCGGTCGATGTGCTCGAATCACTGTCAGCGTCGCATGACGCTCCCCGCATGGTGCTCGAGTACCGCCAGTTATCCAAGCTGAAGTCGACCTATGTGGACGCGCTGCCTCTGCTGCTCAGCCGCACCAGCGGACGCCTGCACACTACCTTCGCGCAAACCGGGACGGCGACCGGAAGGCTCTCCTCGGCTAATCCGAACCTGCAGAACATTCCAATTCGCACTGAGCTCGGCCGTGAGATTCGCGCCGCCTTTACCGCAGAACCCGGCCACGTGCTGTTGGCGGCAGACTATTCGCAGATCGAACTAAGGCTATTGGCCCATTTCTCGAAAGATCCACTGCTGGTGGAAGCCTATCGCAATGGCGATGACATCCACAGGTTGACCGCTTCGCAGGTTTTTGGCGTACCACCTCTTATGGTCACGCCCGATCATCGCCGCCAGGCCAAAGTCGTAAACTTCGGCATCGTCTACGGACTTTCGCCTTTCGGCTTGTCGCAAAATCTGGGCATTGAGCCCCGAGAAGCCAAGCAATTTATTGATGCGTATTTTGAGAAATATAAGGGCGTGCGGAACTTCATCGATGAAACCCTGGTGCAGGCCCGCCGTGACGGAAAAGTCGGCACCCTTCACGGACGCGTGAGGCCTATCCCTGATATCAACAGCAAAAACTCGAACCTGCGTGGCTTCGCCGAGCGCACAGCAGTGAATACCCCGTTGCAAGGGACGGCCGCCGACCTCATCAAGCTCGCCATGATTCGAATCGATGCCACTTTACGGGAGCAAGGTCTGAAGTCGCGCATGACCCTACAAGTGCACGATGAATTGGTTTTCGAAGTTCCGGATTCCGAGGTGGATACCATGCGGAGTCTGGTACGCGATCACATGGAGAAGGTTCACCCGGCGCTGACTGTCCCCTTGCTCGTGGAACAGGGCGTAGGTCCCAATTGGCGCGATCTCGACTAAGCTGACCCCTAATCCAGCATCTTCTCTACCGCGGCTTCCACGTGGATTCTCGTCGTGTCTAGAAATGGTATTCCCGCATCGCCCGCGTCCCGCAACAACAGAGGAAGCTCGGTTCCGCCCAAGATCACCGCTTCGATTCTGCTGCTCTCCTTCATACGGTCGACGACAGCAAGAATTCCTGCACGAGTTTCCGGAAGTAAGATCTCATTGACTAGCTCGTCCATGTATTTGTTATGCGTGTATTCCTGATCTTTGCGCTCAGGAGTGACGATCGCAATACCCTCGCGGGCGAAGACCTGCGGATAGAACTTTCCATTCATGGTGAATCGGGTACCGATCAAACCCACCTTCTTGAATCTACGGTTTTTCGCAGCCTGGCAAGTTGCCCGCACAATGCTAAGCAGAGGGATCGAAGACCGGCTCTCCAGTTCGTCGAAGACCAGATGGGGCGTATTAGAAGCGAGCAGTCCGAAATCAGCGCCAGCAGCCGAAAGTTTCTGAATTTCATCGGACATGAACGTGACCAACTCATCGTTCTGTCCGGCGAAAATCAGGTCGCGCATCTTACTCAAATTGATGCTGTTGATGATGATGGCCGGATAGCTGCCGTCGCCCTTTCGAGCCCGGTAGGCAGCAACAATCTGGCGATAATAGTCCACCGTTGATTCCGGGGCGATGCCCCCAATAATCCCCAAAGTCTTCAATCAAAGCCTCCAAGCCTCAAGGAACGGCCATTCAAGCCCTCCAAATCTATGCCAAAATAAAGTGTAAAGTCGATTGTCTGTATCCCAACAGTGCGGTACCATACGCGGACTGGCTTGGGTTCCTTCTCGCCTGCCTTGTAAGCTGCATGCCTAGCGAACGTCAATACCGGCGCGAGCTTGCCTTCTTCGGCAAGATGCTGCACGACCGTGGGTACGTGGCTGCCATGGACGGCAATCTGTCTGTGCGCCTCGACGAAGACCGAATTCTGGCTACGCCGACATCGATGTGCAAAGGCATGATGCGTCCGGCCGATATGGTGGTGGTCGACCTTGATGGCCACTGCATTCGCGGACAGCACTGCGTTTCCAGCGAAATCGGCATGCACCTGCTGATTTACCGCATGCGGCCCGACGTACAGGGAGTCGTGCACGCCCATCCGGTTACGGCGACGGGCTTTGCCGCTGCTGGCATGGCTCTTAACCAGCCGCTGGTCAGCGAAGTCGTTCTTGGCCTTGGTTCCATCCCCCTGGCGCGCTATGGTACGCCTGGAACGCCCGAGCTCTGGGAGGCCCTGGAGCCATTCGTGCCGGACTATGACGCCATCCTGATGGCCAACCACGGAGTAGTTTCCTATGGCGACTCTCTCCATCATGCCTACATGAAGATGGAGACGGTCGAGCATTTTGCCCAGATCGCCCTGGTGACCCAGGTCCTGGGACGTCAGGAGCCGTTGGGACAGGAAGAAGTCGAAAAACTGGTGGCCGCCCGCAGCAAGTATCAAGGAGCGAAATCAGCCGCCCGGCTGCCGGTTGGAATCCCCTACGAAGAGCCCACCGCTGAATTTCCTGACCGATCCACAAAGCGCCGCCCCATTCCCCGTCAGCGCTAGGTCTCATCTTTCACGATTTATCCTGGTGCTCTATCGCTCTGGTTGCCGAGGTTAGTGCGATAGAATCCGGCCATGAAATTTTACGTTGCCGCATGTGCCGTGATGCTCGCAAGTTCAACACTGGGCCAAACTTCGGAAGTCGAAATAACCGCCGAACCTTCTCATCGCATGGTGTTGCAGAACGATTTCGTGCGGGTATTCCATGTGGTGATTCCGCCCCATGCCGTGACCCTGCTTCACCGCCATCGCCACGACTATTTCATCGTATCGCTGGCTGATTCCAACGTAAGCAACGAGATCCCAGGCAAACCGGCCCAAAGAGGCGGGATGAAAGCCGGGCAGACATCCTTCGCGGAAGGTGGCTTCGCGCATGTTGTCCGCAATCTCGCCGATAAACCATTTCCCAATGTCGATGTAGAGGTGCTTCATCCGAAGACGTCTTACAAATGGGATGAAGAGCGTGGCGTCAGCGTGCTGGAAGGTGGAACTCAGGAAATCCTTTTTGTGAAGGATGGCGTCCGCGCTTCGGAGACCGATCTTCAGCCCCATGCCATGATCCCTAGACATAAGCATCTGGTTCCGCACCTTGTCATAGCAGTCAGCGACATTGACCTGGAGAGTACAGTAGAGGGCCAGCCGGCAAAACATATCCAGTTGAAGTCTGGCGAAGTTGCCTGGGTAGAGGCTGGCTTGACCCATGCGGTAATGAATGCCGGCCACCAGAACGCCCGCTATGTCGCGCTGGAATTTCCGCCAACCAAGTAACGCCAACCTTACGCGGGGCAGTTCTCTGCGACCAACATCAAACAGCCCCGCCCGAGCCGGAGTGAGGCATCTGTAACGCCTTAGTTAGACCGTAGACCGTAATTTACTCTTGAGGGTGCCCCGTTCAAGCTCAGCTTGGGCGGGGCTTTCTCTAAACCTCAAATCAGTTTTAGCGCAAAGAGACAACACGGAGAAACATGAGGGCCGCACATTCGCGTCGCTTGACTGCGTCGCCTGCTGTGAGCGACTGTAAGTTCATCGCATGAGCACCACGAATCAACTCGGATTCAGCTTCCGCGCCCCTGAGCGGCGCGTTTGGACGGTGCGCGACTTGGTCGCGGCGGTGCGCACTCATATCGAACGCGAATACAGCGATGCCTGGGTGGAAGGGGAAATCTCCAACTTCCGCGCTCACGATTCCGGCCATCTTTATTTCACCCTCAAAGACCAGAACTCCCAGCTCAACGCGGTGATGTTCCGGTCGCAGGCACGCTTGCTGCGCTTCCGCCCCGAGAATGGAATGCAGGTGGTGGTGCGAGGCCGCATCACCATTTATGAAGACCGCGGCCAGTTGCAAATTTCCGCGGAGTACATTGAACCCAAGGGAGCGGGCGCCCTGCAAATTGCCTTTGAACAACTCAAGGAAAAGCTGGAGGCAGAGGGCTTGTTCGCCACGGATCGCAAGAAGCCAATCCCGGCCTTGCCGCGCCGGATCGGCATTGTGACCTCTCCTCAGGCCGCCGCGTTGCGTGATGTGCTCAACATTCTGCGGCGGCGGCACCAAAGCGCAAACATCCTTATCTTCCCGGTACAGGTACAGGGAGAGATGGCCGCGACGGAAGTAACTGCCGCCGTTCGTTATTTCAATAAGACGAAGAGTGTGGATGTCATCATCGTCGCCCGTGGCGGAGGTTCGGCCGAGGATCTTGCGGCATTTAACCACGAAGGGTTGGCTCGAGCTATCGCCAGTTCTTTGATCCCCGTGATTTCCGCGGTCGGTCACGAAACTGATTTCACCATTATCGATTTCGTGGCTGATTTGCGCGCGCCTACCCCATCCGCGGCGGCCGAGCTTGTGATCCGCTCCCTTCAGGAAGTTGAAGAACAGGCGGAAGGGCTAAGACTGCGATTGGCGCGCGCCATGCGATACCGGTTGCTGATCGGACGCCAAGCTTTGACAGAAGTTGCCCACCACGGTGCCTTCGCGCGCATGATGGACGGCATCAACCGTCGACAGCAGCGTCTCGATGATTTACGGTTTCGGCTGGAACGCGGCGAACGCCAATGCCTGGAACGCCAACGCCGCAAACTCGAAAATGCCTCAGCCGCGGTGCGCCATTACGATATGCGCCGCGTGCTCGGCGGGATTCGACGCGAGTTGGATGTGAAAGTAGGAGGGATGCTGAGCGCAACTCGCACGCTTCTGCTGCGCAGCGGTGCGCGATTGAATCAACTTTCCGGCAGACTGGAGGCCCTCTCCCCAGTTGCTATCCTGGAGCGCGGCTACGCCTTAGTCTTCGACTCATCGGGTAATCTGGTTAAGAGCTCCTCGCGGCTGAAGGCAGGCGAAGAAATCACCGCAAGACTAGCCAAAGGCACGATCACAGCTAAAGTCACCAAAGCTACTGGTTAGAACTCAAGAAGGCTGCAAAGCTCATGGGAGGACCGGCGCCCCGCCCATCCTGCGCTACCACGGCACAGTCCGCCCCTCTAAGCTACTCTGACGCGCTAGTTCCAATACCCGCATGGTAGCCAACGACTGCTCCGTAGTCACCGGCAACGGTGCCCCATCTAAGATGGCGTCCCGCATTCCAGCATAGAATTGCCGGTAGTCTCCACGCTCGGTCGGAATCTTTCGCGGCGGGCTCCCATCCGCCAGCGAAAGCATCCCCCACTGCGACTCAGATTCCAGCCCCCAATCGTTGCCATGCGGCAGCTCTCCTTTACGCAGGCGTTCTTCCTGAGGATCCATCCCGTATTTGATGAACGATCCATTGTTGCCGTGAATGACAAAATGCGGCCCCGGCGCGTAGGCCAACATTCGCGCCCGCAGCATCGCGCGATGCCGTGGATATTCCAGGCTGATATCGAAAGCATCATCCACTACAATTCCTGGCCTCTGCTGAAATGCAGTTGCTGTTACCGACTTTGGCTCTCCGAACAGCAGCATGGGCTGATCAATTAAATGCGGCGCTAGATCGAACATCACGCCAGCGCCTGGTTCGGCACGTTCCCGCCACACGTTGGGTTTCGGAGTGGGGCGAAATCTGTCGTAGCGAACCTCGTACTCCGCCACCTCTCCGAGCACTCCCGACTCGAGCAACTTGATGACCGTTTGAAAATCTCCGTCGAAGCGGCGGCTGTGGTAAACGGTCAGCAGGCAGCGTTGTCGTTCCGAAATCCGCACCAGTTCTTCCGCCTCGGCCAGAGTGGGAGCAAAAGGCTTGTCCACCACAACATGCCGGCCTGCTTCGAGGCAGCGCTTGGCGATCTCAAAATGGCTGGCATTCGGCGTGGCCACCACGCATAGCTGAATATGCTCGTCGGAAAGCAATTCGTCGAGTGAACGCGCCACCCGCGCATCCGGATGCTTATTCTTAGCCACCGATCCGCTGCGCTCCAGAATGCAGGCCAACTCCACCCCGGACGTGGTGCACAGGCTGGGGGCGTGGAAGGATTGTCCCGCGAGGCCAAATCCGATTAATCCGACTTTTAACATTTGTGGCCCAAACCTCCGAACACGCCAATGAGTGGAAGCGATGTTACAACGATCAACTTGGAAGACATCGCAATCCCCGCGATACTCCCGAGTCTTAAATGACATCCCCAATAAGACTCTTACCTGTACGCTTTAGTATTCAGCGATACATCGCCGCCAACCCCAGTGCGAATGTGCCGACATCGAGATTGCGACACCACTTCTCTTTCGACTAGCGGGAAAGAGTCGGGCATGGTGTGTCCAAATGACACGTCGATTTGTACCAAACAATTTGTGGTATGAGGTTCCGAGGGCTTCGTTGACGTCGTTCCTAACCGAGATCCCGAGTTCAGTGGTGACAACGAAATATGAGCTTGAACCCGCCACACACAAGATCGGCGCTATGGACCAGCTCATCCGTTATCCCTTGGGCAAGTCGAATTCGCCATGAGATAGAATCTGTCGAAAATCAGGTGTTTACGCTCAGAACCATTCGGTGCCAACTCACCCAGACCATTCCGGTTGGAGGCAGGCGCTTCGAATAAGCGGGCAGCAGTTTGATCGATTGGTCCCCCTCCGGGGTAAACAGCATTACGAAATCCAGATTGTCAGCTGGCTTGCGGAGCACCGTGCATCCTGACAGGGATTCTTCCAAATCCGAGGAGACGTCTTTTGGCAAATTGTGAAAAGCGACACCAGAGCTATGTTGGATGCCGAGCTTCTTTGAAAGGGGAGTTCCTGAGTATCCCGCCATGGGGTTCTATTGCGCGGTCGCAAAGTAGCCGCGCCGGGTGCGTACTTTCAGGCCCTTATGGTTCTGCGCCAGAATCTCGATGGCGCGGTAGCGGCCATCGGCGCGAAAGTCCGCCGGCTTGTAGGAAAGAGCGTACTGGCTGCGCAGTTCATCCTGAATTTCCGAGAAGGCATTGGCCACTTCGGTGATTTGGAACGGAAAGAAAGCTTGGCCCCCTGTCGCATCCGCGATACGTTGCAGGATTTTGTCCCCGGCATTTCTGCTGCCCGTGACGTTGGTGCTGATGGCATAGACGATTACTTCGGCGCGTTGCGCCATTTCGATAGCTTCTTCGCGCGAGACGTGGCTCTGGTTGTCATCGCCGTCGCTGAGCAGAATGATCGCACGCCGCACCGCGCCGTTCTGCTTCTCTTTTCCCAGCTTGTCGCGGCACACGTAGTAAAGCGCGTCGTACATGGCGGTGCCTCCGCCCGGACGCAAGGCTCGAACGCCTTTAGAAAGCTGCTCGGTATTGTCGGTGAAATCCTGCGTGACTTCCGGTGTAGCATCGAACCCGACCACGAACGCCCTGTCGTATCGCGGACGCACCGTCTGATTCAGAAATTCAATAGCGGATTCCTGCTCGAACCGAAACCGGTCGCGGACCGAGTTGCTGGCATCCACCAGCAGTCCGACCTGCAGTGGGAGGTTGGTCTCGCGGTGAAAGCTGCGGATCTCATCGGCGGGCCGGCCATCATCAATCACCCGAAAATCGGTCTTCTTCAGGTCGGTGATGTAGCGCCCCTTTTTGTCGGTGACGGTGAAGACCACATTGATTTCGTTGACCGTGGTGCGAATGGTGGTTGCCGCATCGTCCGGCTCAGGTGCAGCTTGAGTTGCGGGAGCTGCCGGAGCGCTTTGCGGTTCGGCAGGAGGCGCTTCACGCGGCGTTGGATCGACAGGGGGCGGAGCCTTGGGCTTGCTTACCTGTTTTGTGGCAGATGGGGCGGAGGGCAGATCGGGCTGTGAATCCTGAGCAGCCGCGACCATCAGAAGCGTTGCGACGCCCGCCAGGGAAAGCATGATACTGCGGATGCTCATTTGGGAGAGTCCATTATATCGCGTCACTCGTCGCATTCTACGCGGTCCAGAAAGGCCTGCAACTCCGCCGGAAGCGGTCGGGAAAATGACACCGTCTCGCCTGTTTTAGGATGCTGAAACTGGAGCGCCGCTGCGTGCAGAAAATTTCTTGCCAGTGTAATCGCGTCCTTGCCTCCGGCCCGAACTTCCCGCGGAGCCCCATAAAGGGCGTCCCCCACCACTGGATGACCCATCGATGACATGTGCACTCGAATCTGGTGTGTGCGCCCGGTATCGATCTTTATTTCAACCAAAGCGAACTTACCAAACAGAGACGCAATTCGCCTCTGCACCTGAAAGTGAGTGATGGCCTCCCGCCCTCCGTATCCCCGGGTGGTCATGCGAATGCGCCGCACGCTATCGCGGCTGATGCTGCTACGAATGGTTCCTTGGTCCTTTTGTGGCCATCCGTGTACCAGCGCAATATAGATTTTCTTGACTTCACGCTTGGAAAACATCGACCCCAGGGCACGGTGGGCCACGTCATTTTTTGCCACCAGGATCAGTCCGCTAGTCTCTTTGTCGAGGCGGTGCACAATGCCGGGGCGGAGTTCACCGCCGACGCCGGATAGCTGCCCGAAGCGGTGGAGCAGTGCGTTGACCAGCGTACCGCGGTTGCGGCTATCTTCGGTTGCCCCGGCTCCGGCGTGGACCATCATCCCGGCCGGCTTGTTGATGACGGCCAGATCCTCATCTTCATAGACGATGTCGAGCGGAATCTCCTCCGCGATGGCCCGAAGCGGCGGAAGCTCGACGGCGCCCAGAACCTTCACCACCTCGCCGCCCCTAAGGCGCAATGAGGGCTTAGCGGCTTTGTCGTCCACCAGAACCTTCTCTGCGGAAATGAGCATTTGAATCCGAGAACGGCTGGTATCGGCAAAACGGGTCGAGAGAAATTGATCCAGTCGCTGTCCTGCATTTTCGGGAGGGACAGAAAAACCGGTTGGGAAGGGTTCTACCAAGAAGGAAACCTTAGCACTCCCGTGTGCCTCGGTGATGCAGACTCAGTTGAGAAAGCCTCTAGAACCACGGAGGCATTGATCCATTGAGTAGATTCCATAAAGGCTCTCTCCGCACCTCAGCGTCCCCGGGTTGAGACTAGCGCTAACGCGAAACCCGAGCCGGAATGGCCACAGCTACGCCGCTGCGTAGCCACCAGATGACACCACCTGCCACTACCAGCCCTATCGAGATCAGCTGTGTTCCACTCATGATGCCGCCAAACACCGAGCCACGGCCGGGATCGTCGCGCAAGTATTCAAGGAAATACCGAGCCACACCGTAAAGGATGAGATAAGCGGCGAATACCTGTCCATCAAACTTCTTACGCTTCAGCATCCACATCAGAATGAAAAAATTCGCCAGCTCCACCGCGGCCTCAAACAGCTGTGTCGGCTCTAGGGCCTGGTTCAAAGGTGTTCCCACCAGTTCGTGGGCCAACGGATTGCGAAATGTTACTCCCCACGCGTGGGAGGTGGGGCGGCCCCAGCAGCAGCCCGCGGCAAAGCAGCCCAATCGGCCAATGGCATGGCCAAAAGCCAGCCCCGGCGAGAAGGCATCGCAGGTCGCCATAGCGGGCATATTGTGCTTGCGGATGTACCAGGCCGAGGCCGCCAGAGCTGCTAGCAATCCGCCGGAGAACACTCCCGCCGCCTGCATGGTGCTCCAGCTGAAAATCTCGCGGGGATGAGCGGTGTAGAAATCCCAGTCGTTGATGAAATAGAGAATCTTGGCGCCGACAATTCCCGCCAACACTGCCACGATGCCCAGGTTCCAGGCATCATCAGGATCGATCCCCTGCTTGTTAGAATTACGAACGCTGATCCAAAGGCCGGTGAGCACGCCCAGAGAAACCAGAAATCCGTAGGTTGGGGCGCTGAAGCTTCCGATTTGAAAAAGTCTGGGGAACACTTCTTAGTTGGATGCAAGGCCGAAGGCTTCGGTCGTTCTCAGTTTACCAGCGAAGGTGGGGTAAGCGGAAAAAGCCGGCCCGCGCAGCCGTGTGACGGGCCGAGAATGAACCGTCGGTAGACGTTGGGAACCCGCCGAGACCCTTTAGGCATCTCCGCATGGCGGAGCGCTGCACACCGGATCCTAGTTCGAGTCGAGTCCCCGTTCATTCAGCATTGGTTCAAAAATCGGTGACCGTCATCACCAACCTTGCAGGTCGGCTTTCAGGATTGGATGCTAGGACAAACGCCGTCGATGCGCAAGTGACTAGGGTCAGAAAGATGGCAATTCACTTGCCGGAGCGGGAAATCCTGAACACCGAGTTTCGCGTATTCCCACGGATGAACCTTTGGGGACTTGCGATTCCCGCGATCCATGAAAATCGATGGCCCCTCACGTTGACCTTGCAATCCCGCAACAATTAGGATTCCTAAGGACATATCGCAGACAGCGGAAGCCCGTCCGCTCTCGACTCTTCCTTTACACCAATTCGTGCGGGCCAGTACACTACTCGTTCTCTTGGTACTTAATGGAGGGGAATACATGGCTACGGAAGAAAATAAAGAGTTATTCACCAAGGTTAAGCAGATCATCTCCGAGCAGTTGGGCGTGGATGAAGACGAAGTTACAACCACCGCCTCTTTTGTTGACGACTTGGGCGCCGATTCCCTTGATCAGGTGGAATTGGTGATGGCCTTAGAAGAGAAGTTTGAGATCGAGATTCCTGACGACGATGCGGAAAAGTTGCGTACCGTCCAGGATGCAATTGATTACATCGAAAAACACGCCAAGGCCACCAGCAAGAAGTCGGCATAAGGCAAAGCCACGAAGGGCAGCAAGGTTCGCGAAGGAATCCCATACAAGCTAGCGAGGACAACATGGCAGCAGTTGACGACAAAGTAAAACAAATCATCGTAGAACAACTGGGCGTGGACGAAGGCGAAGTAACTCCCAATGCCTCGTTCGTGGACGACTTGGGCGCCGACTCGCTGGACACCGTGGAACTGGTCATGGCCTTCGAGGAAGCATTCGAGATTGAAATTCCTGACGAAGACGCGGAAAAAATCCGCACCGTCCAGGATGCCGTGGACTATATCGGCAAGAATTCGAAAGGCGGCAAGTAGGTTGGGTCGCAGGGTCGTCGTTACTGGAATCGGACTGATTTGCGCGGTGGGAAATTCCACGGATGAAGTGTGGAAGAACCTGCTCGCGGGTAAGAGCGGGGTGGCGCGAATTACTGCGTTCGATACTTCCGCCTTCGCCTGCCAGATCGCGGCTGAGGTCAAGAACTTCGATCCTTTGCAGTTCATCGAAAAAAAAGAATTAAAAAAGATGGGCCGGTTCATTCACCTTGCCCTGGCTGCCTCGCACGAAGCCATGCAAATGTCAGGCCTGCAGGTGAATGACGATCTAGCGCCACGAGTCGGGGTTCACATCGGATCAGGCATTGGCGGATTCGATGTCATCGAACGCGAGCATTCCAACCTCATCCATGGCGGCCCACGGAAGATATCTCCGTTTTTTATTCCTGCCGCCATCGTTAACCTGGCCGCCGGCCATGTCAGTATTCGCTACAACGCAAAGGGCCCCAACGAGGCCACCTGCACCGCCTGCACTTCGAGCGCTCACTCGGTGGGCGACGCGTTCAAAATCATCTCTCGTTGCGACGCCGATGTGATGATCGCTGGCGGTACCGAGGCGGCTATCACCCCCATGGGTGTCGGCGGATTCGCCGCCATGCGAGCTCTCTCAACACGCAACGATGCCCCCGAAAAAGCCAGTCGTCCATGGGATTCTGCCCGCGACGGATTTGTGATTGGGGAAGGCGCGGGAATCCTCATCCTCGAAGAATTGGAATTCGCCCGTCGTCGCGGTGCAAACATTATTGCCGAAGTCGTGGGCTACGGAATGAGTGGCGATGCTTTCCACATTACCCAGCCGGCAGAGAACGGTGATGGCGCTTACCGCGTCATGTTGAACACTCTTACTGACGCCAAGATTCAGCCCGAGCAAGTTGGCTATATCAATGCCCATGGCACTTCTACCGATTTGGGCGACCGGTTGGAGACTGTCGCCATCAAGCGTGCCTTTGGCGACCACGCCTACAAGCTCGCGGTGAGCTCCACCAAGTCGATGACCGGACACCTTCTCGGTGGCGCCGGCGGCCTGGAAGCGGGAGTGACCGCACTGGCCTTGCGTGATCAGATTTTGCCTCCAACCGCCAATCTGGAAAATCCCGACGAAGGCTGCGACCTCGACTACGTTCCGCAACACTCGCGCAACACAGATATGGAATATGCCATGTCGAACTCTTTTGGTTTTGGCGGCACGAACGGAGCCCTCCTGTTCCGCCGCTGGAATTCCTGAAGTGAGACCGGACCTAGTCACAATCGAAAACGAGAGGGAGCATACCGATTCAAACCTCCTACTGAAATCTCTGGGTAAATCTGCGTTCTCTGGGGTGTAAGTTTTGTTGGCGAGTAAGCGACGTAAAATCCCATAATTCAACGCATTAGCGTTGCTTCATATTTCCTTCGCCTGTCATTCGCCTGACCTTTTGTACCTAAAAACTGTCCTTCTTCCTCTTTGCAATCCTCCAAAACCCGCTCCAGAATTGGGTTCCGAGGCAAGCACCAACTTACATGGAAAATTCTCTGGCCGCTCTAACGTCGTCCCTCCCTGTCACAACAAGAAGAGGTTCAGCACGGGTTGCTCTCATTGACCTGAAAGAGCCATCCCAAAATGTGCTGGCGGAATGCTTCCGCCAGTTTGGGGTCGAAACCGTTACATTGAACGGAGATGCCGAGGACCGGCTTCGCCGCGAAAAGTTCGAAGCGTGCGTCCTTCAACTGGGGGGCGGGGCTGGCGCGCTCATGGAGGCCGTCCGCACATCGGCGTCCAACTGCCGCATGATCATGTATGGGTTGGGCGGCAGTGTGCAGGACGCCCTGAGCTACTCCAAATATGGGGTGAATGCCGTGTTCAACGAACCGCTCGAACGGCCCGCCGCGCTCAAGCTGGTGCGCGCCACGCAAACTCTCGTCTTCCACGAGTTCCGGCGTTACGTGCGCATCCCGGTGATCACCGAAGTGAATGTCGTTACCAGTGAGAACCGGCGCTTCACGGTAACCAGCCAGGAAATGAGCTCGGGAGGTATGTCTTTCCGCAGCCCAGAGGACATTTCGATAGGACAGTCGATTGAGATCTCATTTGCTCTACTTACGCTGCCGCGAATCTGGGTGCGAGGTAAGGTGACTTGGCGCAAGCCGAATACCCGTAGCATTGGGATCCGATTTGACGCTCAGGACGACCGCCGCTTCCGAATCAAGGAGTGGATCGAAGCCTACTTCGAAAGCTAATCAGTTCGCGGAAGAAGGTTTGCTTACGGCGACGGCGTCCTCTGGAAGCGCTGCAGCCGGAATGAGCGCCTCGATCGTGGTCCCTGTTTCGCTGGAGTGGATCTCGAGCCTGCCGCCCAACTCGCGGATTCGTTCCCGCATGCCTGCTAGACCAACTCCGGTGTGGGTTCCGTCCCGGCGCATCTTCCTGAGAAGTTGGGGCTCAATTCCCCTTCCGTAATCTTTGATTCGCAGTTTTACCCATTCGGCGTCCAGTTCCAGCCGGATCTCAGCCGACGAGCTCTGGGAATGACGATGGACGTTGGTGAGACTCTCCTGAAGGACACGGAAAAGCGCGATTTCGGTAGTGCTGGATAGCCGGCGTAGGTCAGGTGGCAACTCCAAGGTCACCGGAATCCCGCTGCGCTGGGAAAATCCTGTCACAAACCAGCTGGCGGCGGAAGAAAAGCCGGCTTCGTCGAGCAACGGTGGGTGCAACAGGTGGGAGAGAGTTCGCGTCTCGCCGATGCAGCGGTCAAGCAAGTCTACGCACTCGGTCAAGGTTTCCCTGTTGAGCTCGGAAACATGCTGCTCCATGACCTGCAAATTTATTTTCACTGCCGCCAGATACTGCCCCAGACTGTCATGAATTTCGCGAGCAATGCGACGCCGCTCCTGGTCCTGCAGGCTGAGCAGGCGTGCGCTCAGCCTGCGGATAGCTTGCTCGGCATTGCGTCGCTCAGTGACATCAAGCGAGATGATGCCTATCTGAAAGACGCTATTGCGCTCATCTTTGATCGGAAAGTAGTTGACCAGCCAGTGGCGGGTCTCGCCCGGTTTGTCGGGCAGTTCCCCTGAAACTTCGCGTCCGAGTATCGCCTCTCCGGTTCGCATTACCTCAGTCAGGACGGCTTCCGCTCTCTGCGCGGTATTGGGGAAAACTTCCATAACGGTGCGCCCCAGGAAGTCACCTGTTTGTTTTCCTACCATCTGGGCCAGCACTTCATTCACCCGGCGGTATCGCAACTTCTCGTCCAGGATTGCAAAACCTACGGTGGAAGAGGAGAAGAATGCATTCAACAGCTCACGATTATTCCGGGCAATACGCTCCGTGCGCTGATGCTTGGTGAACTCGCGGTTGAGCAGGAAGAACTCGGCTCCCAGCAAACCCAAAGCAACCAGGAAGGCAATGACTAAGACGATTACCGTCCGCTCGTATAGGCTTTGAGCGGCTCCCCTCCGATGCTCCAATAGCCGGCCCTCATCGTCTCTTATCTTTTGTAGCGAGCTCCGGATCTCGTCCCCTATCGAGGCGGTCTCGTTGGTCAGGTCGATCTGGGCACGCTGATCTGCCTTTCCGCTTCTTCTTAGCTCTATTGACGACGTCAGCAAGCCAAGGTAGCGATTTACCAATCCTTCGAGGTAATCGATTTCGGCCCTGCGGGAGGGATTGTCGGCAGTCTGCTGACGAAGGTGCTCGAGCTCCTGCGGTATCTCGTGCATGCTGGTGTAGTAGCCACGCAGAGAACTTTCATCATTGGTTATGATGTAGCCCCGCCTGGAATTACCCGCCCGCAGGGTATCGGAGCGTAAGTCTTCAACTGTGGTCTGCACTTCATGGGTATGCGAGATCAGCCTTTCGCTCGCCACCAGACGGTTGGTGGTACGGTAGGCGGCGACCCCGATGGCCAGCAGTAACACTACGGCTAACGCAAATGCGAGCCACGCGATCCTTCGGAGTGAATAAAAATATGGCATATTTCCTGGCCCTCCGAGGCGAATGGAGGGCATGGGCACTACGCTCGCTAACTAGCCTTGGAACTAAAAGTGTGATGCTACCTTCCTCAATGATGATATAGAAAAACATTCGTGGTTTGGAGTTGAAATCAGTGGCGCCAGCTACAATGGCGCAGATGATAGCCCACTTGCGCGGCAAGCTGCTTACCAAACATCCGAATCAGGCTGTCGTCGAAACCGGTGGCGTCGGCTACGACGTAACCATTACTGTCCCGACTTTTTCCGGCCTACCTGCGCTCGGCGATGAGGTGGCCTTGCATGTCCATACCCATGTTCGGGAAGATGTGATTGCGCTCTACGGATTTCTTCGGTCTGCCGAAAAGACCCTCTTCGAAAAATTGATTACGGTCAGCGGGATTGGACCCAAGCTGGCGATCACAATTCTCAGCGGTATGGCGGCAGATGAAATGGTCAATTCGATTAGGGGCAACGACCTGGCAAGGCTAACTCGAATTCCAGGTATTGGACGCAAAACCGCTGAGCGCATGGTTCTCGAGTTACGCGACAAGCTACCCGCCCCTGGAACGGTGACCGAACCCGCGGCGCCAGCGAAGAGCGCGGTGGAGGACGACGTGTTGTCGGCGTTGATAAATCTGGGATATCAGCGGGCTAACGCGGAAAAAGCATTGGCAGTGGTGGTGCGCGGTGGAAGTCCAGAATCGTTCGATTCGGTTTTCAAAGCAGCGATGGCGATCTTATCGAAGTAAGCTAATTTCCGACGAACCGTAAATAAAGGTCCCGGTCCTGTTTGCAGGTGGCCGCCATCTCTTTAACTTTCTGCCAGGCTTCTTTCTGGGATTCGTCGCGCGCCCGCTCATGAATGCGCTCCCACTCTTCAAGAAAAGCGTCCATCTGCAGGTGATTGAACACCGTCCTTCCGTAGGGGTCAATACAACGTAAAAAGGGGAACTCTCGATCCTCGCGCGCCGGAAGCACTCCATGCAACATGACCCAATCTCCCCGTTCGCCGAGATTGTCTTCCAGCTTCACTACCAGGGACATGGCTTCCTCCGATGAGAATGTACCAACCCCACAGCTACTTTCCAATGCAAAATCTGCTGAAGATCAGATTCAGAATGTCGTCGGTGGTAGTGGCACCGGTTATTTCATCTAAAGGTCGCAGGGAACCGTAGAGATCCATCAACAGCATTTCATGGGGAACATTGGTCCTTACCGCTGCCTCCGCCGCATCCAAGGCACCAAGCGAGTCGCGCACCAATGACTGATGGCGAAGGTTGGTCAGAAATCCAGATTCAGCCTGTTGCCCTGCTTCTCCCCCGATGTGGCGTAAGATTTCCGCTCTAAGTTCTTCAATTCCCGTGCCCGCCAGCGCTGAGGTCTTAACGCGTTTGTGTTGAGAACCGGGGACTGCAAACTCAGAACTGGAAACGTCAACTTTGTTCTCGACCACAATCGCCGATCGCAGTTCCACTTGTGATAGCAACTCCTCATCGTCGGCCGTAAGAGGCTGGGATGCGTCCAGCACGATCAGCACCAGATCCGCGTCAGCGAGCGCTTCCATGGACTTCCGGATGCCGATGCTCTCGGTTTCATCCAGAGCCCGCCGAATGCCGGCGGTATCGACAAGCTTCACGGGGATGCCGCCGATGGCGACTGTTTCAGTGACCAGGTCCCGGGTGGTGCCGGGGATGGCGGTAACAATAGCTCGCTCGTGCTCCACCAATCGATTGAACAAACTCGATTTGCCTACATTTGGACGGCCGATAATGGCCAGGGTGAGACCCTCATGAACAATCTTGCCGTAGGCGAAGGATGCTGCCAGAGCTTCAAGTGGCGTCCGAACTTCCGCAATTTGATGCAGGATTGTTTCTGCGGGAAGGACTGACACGTCGTCTTCCGCAAAATCAACTCCGGCCTCGAGCAGAGCGATGAGTTCTACCAGCTTCTGTTTGACTGGTTGCAGTCGCCGCGAGAGGCCGCCCTCCAGCTGCTGGGCGGCCACCTTTGCCTGGTAGAGGGTTTGCGATTCGATGAGGTCGCGGACCGCTTCGGCCTGGGTCAGATCGATGCGGCCATTTAGAAAAGCACGCATGGTGAATTCGCCGGGTTCGGCCAGACGTGCTCCGCGCGCCAGACAAACCTCGACAACGTGACGCAGGACTATCGGCGAACCGTGGGCGCTGATTTCAACAATGTCGTCCGTTGTATACGAGTGCGGCTTGGCGAAGTAGGTGACGACTACCTCATCGATTTTCGCTGAGGAAGCACCGGGATCGACGAGCTCTCCAAATACCGCCTTGCCTGGCGCCAGTTCATGCTTTAGGCACAGCAACGGTGCGGTGATCTGGCGTGCTTCCGGTCCAGCGAGCCGGACGATACCGATGCCACCACGACCCGAAGGAGTGGCGATGGCGACAACCGTGTCATCAAGATTCACGGGACGATTGTACTTGTCGCCCCGGCTCACTCGGTGGGTTTACGAGTCTTTGTTCCAGAAGGTGCCGCGCGCAGATACTGGACCGGCCATGTGATTTCCTTGCCCAGGGCCTTTGCGGCGTGCAGCGGCCAGTAGGGCTGGCGCAAGGACTCTCTGGCGATGAGCACAATGTCAGCCTTCCCTCTGCGAATGATCTCGTTTGCCTGCTCGGGCTCGGTAATCATGCCGACCGCACCAGTCGGAATGCCCACTTCCTTGCGAATTCTTTCTGCAAACGGAACCTGGTAGCCTGGCCCCACCGGAATCTTGGCGTCCGCTACCAGCCCCCCTGAACTGCAATCGATGAGGTCTACACCTAGTTTATTGAGGGTTTTGGCCAGTTCCACGGACTGTTCGATATCCCAGCCGCCCTCCTTCCAATCGGTTGCCGAGATGCGGACGAAGACCGGCATGCTATCCAGCACAATTCCACGGATGGCGGACACTAGTTCACGAAGTAGTCGTGTGCGGTTCTCAAACGACCCGCCATATTGATCATCGCGCTGATTGCTGAGAGGCGACAGAAACTCGTGTATCAGATAGCCGTGAGCGGCGTGAATCTCGATCACTTGAAATCCGGCCTTCACCGCTCGCTTCGCAGCATCTGCAAATGCCGAGATGGTGTGCCCGATGTCCTCAACGGTCATGGGGCGCGGTTGGGGATAATTGGGTAAAAACTGGATTGGGCTGGGTGCCAGGACCTCCAGCCATCCCCCCTCTTCCGGCGGAATCGCACCCTGGCGAGGCGCCCACGGACGATAGGTGCTGGCCTTCCGCCCCGCATGAGCTAGTTGAATGCCCGATACGGCACCCTGCTCATGCAGGAACCTCACAATGCGGGACAGGAACACGACGTGGCCGTCGCTCCAAATCCCAAGGTCCTCCGGGCTGATTCTCGCTTCCGGTAAAACCGCCGTGGCTTCGGTAAACACCAGTCCCGCGCCACCAACTGCCCTGCTCCCGAGATGAACCAGGTGCCAGTCGTTGGCGTAACCATCGACGCTGGAATACTCGCACATGGGGGAAACCGCGAAGCGGTTGGTTAAGGTGAGGTTGCGCAAGGAGAATGGCTCGAAAAGTTCGGGCATCCTAAAGCAGATGCCCGTCATGGCCTCTTTGATTCCGATCCGGGCAGAAATCCCATTTTGGGCCACTGGCAGTTCCTAATTTCCGAAAATCGCGGCGATTTGCGGGCCTTCCGAAAAATGCGATGTACAATCCCCGCAAAATGTCACCTAGGCAAGCGTTTTACAGCGCCACAGGGCGGAGCAGTCGGCCGATTTTCCTGTGGGATCCCAATCCAAAGACTTTGCTCGAAGTGCTCCTGCACTTTTCGTGAACAGAGAAAATATCTGCTGCATGAGTTCGCGATTCTTCCAGACCAGCTTCAGGCACTCATGACGCCGATGGACGTCACGACCGCAGAAATGGCGGTCCAGCTTATCCGCGATGAATTCTGCGCTCGGATAGGGAAGCGCACGGTTTGGGAAAAAGCTTTTACCATTGAACCGATTCGCAATGTTGCCGACTACGTGAAATTTCGCCGCACCATTCATCTCGGACCGGTCCGCCTAGGACTGATGGCCAGTCCTCTATCCGTTTTCCTCCGCCAGCCCGGGGTTCCACATCGACCGCTCTCCCCAGTCCTGAAATTGTGAATTATTTGACTTTCACGGTGAGTGCCCGGGAAGATGAAAGGGTCCGACGCCGCTCAATCCCCATCATGAGGACTCGATGCGCAAAGCTCTGCTTTTCGGTGTAGCTTGCCTTGCATTAACTTGCTTCGGGAAATTCGTCGTCATCTTTGCTGCCGCTGCGTCCGCCGATAAGAGGGTCCAGGCGACAATTCTTCCGCTCTCAGAGCAGATAACGGTCCGCGAGAACTGGCTGGAGAAGCGGCATCAGATGATCCTTCCCATGATGCGGCGTCACGGCATCGACATGTGGATCGTTGCTAGCGAGGAGTTCCATGAGGATCCCCTCACCCAGTTTGTGGCTCCTCCGCGTCCTTATGAGGGAAACAGGGATTTTTTTGTTTTTATCGACACCGGCGAAAAAGGTCTGAGGAAGGTAGCTGTCACCGGATATTCCGAAGAAACACTGAAGCGCTTCTTCGAGTCGGAGGATGACCCGCGTCCGACAGATCAGCTATTGCGCGAACTCTACGAACAGTACAAACCGAAGAAAATCGGGCTCAGCTTCAACGCCAAACGCGGCGTTCAACGTAGCCTCACTTACGACACATACAATTTCCTTGCGGAAAAGATGGGGCCGGAGGCCGTGCAGCACTTCGTTCCCGCCGCACCGCTCATCGAAGAGTACCTCGATACCCGCATTCCGGAAGAGTTCGGAACCTATGAATCCCTGGTTCAACTTACGGATCTCATCACCCGGCGGGGTCTCTCGAATAAGGCAATTTGTCCCGGAAAGACAACTGTAGGCGACTTGCGGCGATGGTTTTACGACCAGCTTTCTGCCAATGGCGTTGATACCTGGTTCCAACCCGATCTTAGAATCCAGCGCAAAGGCATGCCAAACCAGACGTCTCGAGGTTTCCTCGCCGTTTCGAAAGAAGACGTTGTGATTCAGCGAGGCGATGTTGTCCACGTGGACTTCGGCATCACCTACATGGGCCTGAATACCGACTGGCAGAAAGAGGCATATGTGTTGCTGCCAGGAGAAAAGGACGCTCCCGAGGGTCTGAAGCGTGCGCTGAAGAACACAAATGAGCTCCAAGACGTTCTCACGACCAAGGCCCGACCTGGACTTCTGCCCGGCGATGTCTACCACGCGACCATGGATGCGATGGAAAAGCGAGGAATCGAAGCGAAAATTTACAGCCATCCAATTGGCAATCAGGGCCACGGTCTCGGCCCCAATATCGACTACCGATCAGGGAAGCGCGAGGATATCGGGGTATCGCAGGCTCAACCGTTCAGGAAGGGGTGCTATACCTCGATTGAGCTGAATACCGTAACTCCAGTACCCGAGTGGGACGGGCAGAAGCTCTTCGTAATGATGGAAGACGACGCTTACTTGACCGATGACGGCTACAAGTTTTTCGTGCCAAGACAGGAGGCATTCTACCTGGTTAAGTAAAGTCGTTACGCTGCCTTACTCTCCGCTCGATACTCCTGGTCCGACTCCGACGGCAGCAGTACCCATAGGGTATAAATCCCCAATGCGGTTCCGAATGGAATATTGAACAAAGAAAAGAACGCCAAAACGATGGTCAACATCCGTGCCCAGGGTTCGCGGCGCAGTAATCCCCACCCGGCGATCAGTTCCACAGCCGCTTTTGCCAAGACGAAGGTGCCCACCGACATCAGGATGAAATGCAGAAGATTGCGTGGGACCGGTGGCCCGTTGTCCGGAGTGAAGACATGTCCATAAACAAAGTTGGCGGCGAACAGAATGCCCAACGAACCAACAGTGTTGATGGCGCCCAGTGCGAGCCAAAGAATCCCGAGCAGTCGAATATGCTCCTGCACCCGGCCGCGCCGCGGATAAGAAATGTGAATCCCCCCGCGAATTTGTTTGCCGCAAGAACTGCAGTAGGTTTGATTAGGCAGTAAGGCGGTTCCACAACTGTCGCAAAACATAAAGTCGGCTCCGATTGACGCCAGTTTGCTCTCAGAAAATACGCAACACAAGCGCGTAATGTTCAGAAAACAGAAAAGCCACCCGGCAACTTGGGTGGCTTTTCCTTCGTAGGGAGAATAGCTCTAACGGGGTCAAAGCCGTCAAAACTTTCTGGCGAAATCTTATGAGCCGGAAAAGGGGGGTGTCAAGGGTTTTTTGGGGAATAAATGGATTTGTTTTCAATAACTTACGGAAACAGTCAATACTTGCCAAAAGTGCTCTTTCGTGAGACATCCCTGCCCCTACAATAGGATAACTCCCATCGATTGAGCTATTTAGCCTGCGGTTCGGCGGTTTCGGTCGCCTCTTCCGCCAAGTGGAGGGAAATGAAATCGACCTCCTGCCCCCGCCCAAGTATCGTCTCCGGAAATACCTTTCGAATGAGAATTCGCACCCCTCCGAAGGCCACCCCGATCACCAAAGCAAATCCCATGAGGATGGCACAGAGTAAAAGCGCGTTCACAACCAGATTGCCGATGTTATTTTTCTTGTCGTTGAGAGTGTTCTCGTTCCACGTGACGTCCGCCTCGTAGTTCACCAAACCAACCAATGACTTTCCTTCATTGTCAGAAAGCTGACCTGTCGCCGCCACCACCATTGGTCCGGTGCGACGGTCGAAGAAGGGACCTGCATTCGCCAGTGGTGAACCAGCCTGCTGGCGCGCCGCATCGATACGACGCAGGTGTTCAGTTGCAATCTGCGGCGTGGGATAAGCAATCAGTGCCAAGGTCGCTTCGCCACCGGCAGTGTCGTAGTGGGCTAACGTGACTTCTGCTCCAGCATTGAAGTCAACGAGATCTCCGGAAATAGGCGAAGCCACTCGCGACAGCGCAATAGGACCGACAATGTACTTCGCAGAATTCTTTACGTAGGCGGGTTTGGGCAGATAAGCCGGAAGGCTCGGTAGATTTCCGGCATTCCCGCTCGGTCGCGGCAGAGTGTTCGCCAACTCACGGAGTTGAGCCGTAGACATCGCGGTCAAGTGATCGAAGACAGCATCCACCAGGATGTTCCCCCGATAGAAAAGCACCCGCTGGTTCAGTGAGGATCCTTGATCGGGAATCTGTTCATTCAGCATGGGCGGCAGCTTGTAGTAGGTGAACGCCCCGTAAGCTCCGCTGGTATCGGTGAAGCGGGCGGCTTTGAGGGTCAGTTTGCCGCCTTCTCGCGTGTAGGTCCCCGTGGCGAGATCGGTAAAACCGAATTCTTTGAGTACGTCCGCGTTGGTAGCATCGGCCACGGCGGGATCTTTGCTAGTCTGGATTGTGCCCGAAACCTGCCATCCGGCGAACTGGTTCGGCAGCAAAGAGTTATCAGCCGCAAACAGACAGCCTGCAAGCAGCAGCGGAAGAATCAGGGCGCGAAGCTTCATGGCACCTCTCTCGTTAGACTACAGGGGCGTCAGGAAAGTTTCCAGAAAGGCCTGCAGCAACAGAAAGGATGTCGGCCAAAAGCAGATCTATCTCTCTTCGTTCGAAATGACAAGGGCAGAGATTA
>Ga0105245_10000742_pt1 | contig 29465 bp, 27 predicted proteins | sample KBSM54metaG_FD_81523 | JGI IMG/M metagenome (GOLD analysis project Ga0105245, IMG submission 81523) | Miscanthus rhizosphere microbial communities from Kellogg Biological Station, Michigan, USA - KBS M5-4 metaG | ecosystem: Host-associated > Plants > Roots > Rhizosphere > Soil | place...
ACCCAGCGCTGCCAATCACAGTCCCGTCGACGCCAGAGACGACCTTCGAGGATCATTGAGTGCCGCCATCGACCGGCCACAAGGAACCTCTCGACCGCCCCCCGCCTAACGAGCCATAACTCAACTGCGAGAACACGTTTGCAACCCCTCCGGGTTGCGTCCCGCGGGAGAGGTCCATGGCGTGGTTCAGGATGATGGGGATCGAGTCGGTCGAGTACCACCGGCGGACGGTCCTCGGACGCGATGACGACTTCGAGGGTGGGGCGCTCGCTTACTACGGCACCCGCGGCGAGACCCCGCTCCAATGGGGAGGCCGCCTGGCTGAACGGCTCGGCCTCGCGGGCGCCGTCGACCACGCCGGCTACGAGGCGATCTTCGGCGCCGGCGGCGCACGCGACCCGCATCTCGGAGCCGTGCTCGCGACGAGCAAGCGGCCCGGCGTCGAACTGGTCGTCGCTGCCCACAAGACCGTCGCAGTCCTGGGGCTCATCGGCCGGGTCGACGACATGCACGCCATCCTCGACGCAGAGAGCGACGCAACCCTCGCCTTCCTCGACGAGTGGTTCGTTCGGCAGGGAGGCCGGCGGGGCAAAGCCCAGCGGCGCACACCGACGAGCGGCCTGCTGTGGGCTCGCACCCGTCACGCAACGTCCCGTGCCGGCGACCCGGCTCCACACGACCACGTGCTCGTCGCCAATGTCACCGAGATGCTCGACGACAGAGGCGGATGGAAGGCGCTCGACACCGCCGGCATCCGAGACCTCATCCACGCCGCGACGATGGCGGGCCGGCTCGCCGCCGCCGAGCAGGCCGTCCAGCTGGGATACGCCATCCAACCCGACCACGGTCCGTCCGGGAAGCTCGACCACTGGGCCATCGCCGGGATCCCGTCGGCCGTCACCGAGTTGTTTTCCAAGCGCTCGGCGGACATCGAAGAGGAGCTCGAATCGGCGGGATTCTCGTCGTACAGGGCCCGAGGGATCGCCGCTCGAAACAGTCGTGACCTGAAGGTCGACGAGTCCCCCGAGTCCCTGCTTGTGCGGTGGCTCGGCGAGCTGGACGAAATCGGATGGTCGACCAGGAGGATCAACCAGCGCCTCCGCATCATCCAGGACCGCCAGCACCAGCCACTCCGCTCCCTTACGGAGAACGACCAAGCCGAACGCGTCCGCGAGCTGATCGGCGCCGGCGGTCCACTGGCCAAGCGCAAGGCCTTCACGCGGGCTGACGTCGTTCGCGCCGCCGCCCCCTCCCTCTACGGCTTCAAGGCGGAGGCGCTCGACCAAGTCGTCGCAGGCGTATTGCAGCATCCCGAGGCGATTCCGCTCGTTGGCCAGCCCGGCGCCCGGGGCCGAGCGTGGGCTGCGGCCTCGGTGCTGGCGACCGAGCAGGCCGTGGAGGCGGTCGCAGCCCGCCTGACGGAGAGCACAGCCCGAGCATCGGTGGCCTCGGAGAGAGTGAGTGCTGCCGTCGCGGCCAAGGAGGCGGCACTGGGCCGCAAGCTCACGGACGGACAGCGACGGGCGACTGAGACCATCGCCACCTCCGGCCGAGGACTCGACGTGGTTGTCGGTGTGGCCGGCTCGGGCAAGACGACGGCGTTGGAAGTCCTGCGCAGCGCATTCGAGGTGGAGGGCTACCGAGTCCTCGGCACCGCCATCAGCGGCCAGGCTGCCCGAGCGCTCCACGACGAGGCCGGAGTCGAGAGCCGCACGATCGCCTCGCTCGTCTGGCGGCTCGAGCACCGCACGCTCACCCTCGACAGAGGGACGGTGCTGCTCATCGATGAAGCGGGCATGGCCGACGACCAGGCCTTGCTCAAGCTCCTCGCCGCTGTCGACGTTGCCGGCGCCAAGGCGGTCGTGATCGGCGACCATCTGCAGCTGAGTGCCGTTGAGCCCGGCGGTGGCCTCGAGGCGCTCATCAACCGGCACGGCCCAGCGGTGCATGTGTTGGACGAGAACATCCGGCAGTGGGACCGCGGCGAGCGGGCGGCGCTCGCCCTGCTTCGCAGCGGGGACGTCGGTGAGGCCGTCGACTGGTACCGCCGTAACGATCGCATCGTGACCGCGCCGATTCGCGAAGACGCCCTCGAAGCCGCGGTCGATGGGTGGGAGCGCGACCTGCTCGCCGGGAGGGAAACAGTCCTTCTCGCTTGGCGCCGCCGCGACGTCGCCGCCCTCAACGACCGGGCCCGTCAGCGCCGGGTTGCGGCCGGTGCCATCACCGGCCCGGAGATCGAGGCACCGGGCGGAAGACACTACGCCGCGGGCGATCTCGTGGTGGCTCTTGCCCCCTCCGGTGAAGGGAGGTTCGTGACGAGTGAGCGAGGGACCGTGACAGGCGTGTCCGACCAAATGACCGTCCGCTTCGGCGACGGCCGCCATGAGGTCCTCGTCGGAGACCAGATCGACGGCGACCATCTCGACCATGCCTACGCGTTGACCGTGCACCGGGTGCAGGGTGCGACGGTCGACACAACGCACGTGTTCGCCGACGGTGGCGGCCGGGAGCTCGCCTATGTCGCCATGAGCCGAGCCCGTACGAGAACCCATCTGTACGTGACTGCCGACAGCCACGAGCAGGCCTCTGAAGACATCGTCGCCGAATGGTCGCTCGACCGCCGCGAGCGCTGGACCATCGATGTTGACGAGCCAGCGGCGAAGGGCGCCCAACGGCCGAGCCTCGCAAGTCGTACCAGCAAGACCCTGCGAGTTCTACGGCTGCGTGCCGAACGCGGAGCGGTGCAGGCGGTTGCACCCGATGCCGTGGACCGGTTGCGCAGCCTCGATCTACGGCTGCAGCTCGAGCGTGTTGCCAAACAGCCGGCACCTGCGCGCGGCATCGGGTTGGGGTGAGCAGCCTCCGTAGGTGGCCATGCGCTCGACTACCCACCCTCCTGCGACTTGAGCCGTTCCCGGATCGACGCCAGCTTCGACGTGCCCGCCTTCTCCCGGTATCTCTTGAGTATCGACAGGGCCTCCCGGACCTCGGGGGTCGTCGCTTGGTCGCGCAGAAACGCCTCGACCGATGGCCGCAGGATTTCGGATGCCGGTCTCCCTTCGAGGAACATCAGGGCTCGCAGTACGTCCTCGTCCGAGGGGTTGAGCGGCACGTTCGCTTGTGGTGCGTGGCCCCTCTTGCTGTCTGCCATCCCTGTTCCTGTCACACCCGGTCTCTAGGCTCTAGATCCTAGAACGTCGACCTTGGGAGAGTTCGTGAGCGCAGCACATCTTGCCGAGCGCAGACATCCGGCAAGCGCAGCGGCGTCCCCGGACCTCGATCTCTTTAAGAACGCGGATTGGGACTTCCAGAGTTCGCCCCGCCGGGTCGGCGACATCCACCCGTATCCAGCGAGGTTCATCTCCGAGCTGCCGGCCTTGGCACTCGACACACTCAGGCCTCGCGGCCCAGTCCTGGACCCGTTCTGCGGATCGGGAACGACCCTCGTCGAAGCGGTGCGTCGCGGGCATCAAGCCTTTGGTGTCGACATCAACCCGATCGCATGCGTGATGTCGCGGGTGAAGACGATCCCGTGGCGGCCTTGCGACTGGACTCTGCTCGAGGGTCATGCGCGGGCTCTGATGGTTCACGCAGCATCTGGCAACCCAGCCGTTCTTGAGGAACTTGCGCTTGACATCCCAAGGCTGGATCACTGGTTCGCCCCATGGGCTCAGAGATTGCTCGCGGGTGCAGTGGGATACATCCGCCAGATTGATCCGGTTGATCCATGGCGGGACAGGCTTGCGCTCGCAGTGTCTGCGTCCACAGTTCGCATTAGCAGACAGGACTCGGACACGAGATATGCAGCGGTTCGGAAGTCGGTCGGACCCGATGGAGCCCTTCGGATCCTAGAAGATGCCTTGAGGCGCATCGGTGTTTGGTCTGAGGCGAACTCCACGACCATCAAGTGTGGCGCCGCCCAGGTCGCTGAGGCCGATGCACGACGGATCCCGTTAGAGGACGGCGTCGCTGCCGCAGCAGTGTTCTCGCCTCCGTATCCGAATGCCTATGAGTACTGGCTGTACCACAAATACCGGATGTACTGGCTCGGCTTCGATCCGATCCGGGTCCGGGGTTCCGAAATCGGAGCCAGGCCGTTCTACTCAGGATCAGGCACGCTGACAGCTGATGACTTCTGCAGGGAGATGTCTGAGGTATTCTCGGAGGTCTACCGTTTGCTGCGCCCCGGAGGCGCCGCGATCGTCGTTGTGGGCGACTCCATCATTCGTGGCGAGCCAATTGACAACTCCGAATTACTCACGCGCGCCGCCGATACAGCGGGGTTTGATCTCCTCGCCTCGAGGTTCCGGCTTATCCGGAAGACCTCCACGTCATTCAATCGGCAGCACTCGCGCGCACGAAATGGAGAGCATGTGCTGCTGTTCAGTCGAAGGGGCTGACCAATGGCAGAAGCATCATGGGCGACCTACCGCCTGTTTCCCTACGAGAGAATTCTTGCGGCTCGCGAAGTCGAGGTGCTGACTGGCGAGCCGGCGACACCAACATCGGCTGGCTTTCAGTTCTCGGATGCGGGGGTGCAGCGCGTCGTCGACCGAGCGACCTACTTCAAAGCCGTTCATTCGTTGGACTCGGATGGATCCACGCTCCAAGCGCTCGCCGAGCAGCGGCACGCGGCACTACGGGGTGTCGAGCAGCGCCGACAGGCAACTCGCTACGGCCTGCACGGAATCCATGAGTACAAGGGCAAGTTCAACCCGCAGGTGGTACGTGCGCTCACCAACATCATCGATGTCGAAGCCGGGGTTCTCCTGGATCCGTTCTGTGGGTCCGGGACGAGCCTCGTAGAGGCCGTTCGCCTCGGCATGCACGCAGTTGGCGTAGACCGCTCGCCAATGGCGGTCTTCCTCGCATCGGGCAAGGCGAGGGCGCTCGCCGAGCCGGACTACGGGGCCGTTCGAGGCGCGTTCGCCACCTTCGTCGGTGATCTAGCTGCGGAGATGAAGGAGGCTCAGCAGAGCGTTGTCATCCCCAGCCTCGACGGGGTCCTGGCCCCCGAGTCGCAGGCGTACCTACTCAGCTGGTTCCCGAGGGCCTCGCTTGCCGCCGTAGCTGTCGCGCTCCGCTCAACCGCAAGGGCTGCGCCCCGAACCACCGTGCATCACCTCGCCGACATCGCACTGTCCTCGATCCTCCGTACCGTCTCATTGCAGCTTCCCGATGACCTGCGGGTGCGTCGGCGTCCCGAGCCCTTCGAGCCACCCCCTGTATGGGAGCTCTTCCTTGATGCCTGCGAGAGGATCGAAGTCGGTCTCGAGGAGATGGAGCGGTGGCCGCGATCGACGGGGCGCGCCGACGTAAGGCTCGGCTCGGCTGCTGATCACTCCTGGTTCGGGGAGCACGATGACCCGCGCAGACGATTCATTCTGACGTCGCCCCCGTACGCGACCGCGCTCCCGTATGTCGATACGGATCGTCTCTCGATTGTGGCCTTGCGCTTGGCCTCGGTGAAGCAGGTGCGACAACTCGAGATGGACCTCGTAGGGAGCCGCGAGTGGAGGAAGGCCGACGAAAAGGCGTGGTGGCGCCGGCTTGATGCCAACGCCGACGTGCTGCCCGACGCAGTCACCCGGCTCGTTCAGGACATCCGAACTCGCAACGCTGATGGCAACGCGGGGTTCCGGCGGGCGGCCGTGCCTGCGCTGCTCTACCGGTACTTCGCTCGTATGGGCGAGTGCTTCGACGCATGGCGGGCGGGCCTACGTGCGGGAGAGCGCGCGCTGTTGATCATTGGGAACAACCGAACAACCGCCGGGGGCGAGCAGATCGTCATCCGTACGCCGGAGGTGCTCGCCAGCGTCGCGGAGTCGCGGGGGTATGCCGTCGAGGAGATCATCCCTCTCGAGACGTGGCCCCGATACGGGCTGCACGGAAAAAACGGCGTTAGCGGCGAGGACGCACTCGTCGTTCGACGCCTGGGAGGTAGCTAGCCTCTACGCTCGGCGGTCGTGGAGTACCTCGACACCGGCGGGCGCGATCCCGCCAAGACACTCCACAGGTGGCTGTCCTCCCAACTGCCGGGAGCGACATACTTCGGCTGCCAGTCCGGGTACTTCACGGCCGACGCGCTCTACGCATTCGAATCAGACGTGCGTGCGATCCTTGACGGCGGCGGCGAGGTTCGTCTCGTCCTGGGTGCGAACGAGGACGAGCTCAGTGCCGCCGATCTCAACGATGCGTTGGACCTGCTCGAGCCCTACGGCCGCAACGCCAGCATCATGATTGTCAGCGCGGTTGACGTGCTGGTGCACCCGAAGACCTTTTATGTGGAGCGGCCTGGCGAGCGAGCCGCAGTGGTGGGCTCAGCGAACCTCACCGGGTCGGGGCTCGGAGCCAACATAGAAGCGTGCGTCGCGCTCTCATCAGCGACTGATCCACGCGCGCCGTTCGACGAGATCAAGGCGGCAATCGAAGCATGGTCGAGCGGTCATCCGAACGCGAAGATGCTTGATCGAGCCCTCGTCCCGAAGCTCGCCGCTGCGGCAGTTATAGATCGGCCAAGACGAGCGCGTACCTTGCCGAAGCGCAGCCTTCGGCGCCTGTTCCCGCCGCTGGGACGGGTTATTCCGGTGCGGCGACGAGCCCGACGCCCGAGAACGATAGCTACACCCCTAGCGCCGGCGCCGGCGCTAACTCTTGTCCCAGGGACGACGTTTCCACCGGGTGCCTTGGGTATCGTTAAGCGCCTTTCTGCTCTCGATACCAAAGGATTTCGAGGTGAGCGCGGGACGCTATACATAGCGATGCCCCGTGACCTTCTGCCGCTCTTACCGACCGCTCCAGCTGGTCGAAACGATGAGCCGAGAGTGGACCTCACAGTCGAGGCCCGCCATGCCTCTGTTCCTGGTCCAACCATATCCTCAGGAGCGAACCCGACCAACATTACGGGCGTTGGGTACGGCACCCAGAGCACGAGCCACCGCGATGTACGTTTCAACATTTTGCGTGTGATCGTGTCTGGTATCGAATACATCGCAGCGAATGCCGGCGTCGCGGTGCCGGCGGAAGGTGACTATCTCACTCTAGAATTCGATGCCGGCGGCAATGCGGCGAGAGTGACGTTCGTGGTGGACGGGGCACTCAAGGTGCGGTTGGCTAGCCTCTGTGGCTCCGAGTCGTGGGCTTGGCTGCCGACCGGCGTAATGCCCCCGTGGTGACGAGGCGCAGATGAGTGACCGCCAGGATCAGATATCGGCCCTCCGCTTGAAGATTAGTTCCGCTCAGGCGTCTCTTGAATCCGCCACGAAGGGCTACAAGAAGATGCGCCAGATGCGCGGGGCTGACGCGTACAAGCGAGCCTGGTATTTCGAGGAGCAGATGAAAAAGTGGACTGCCGTTGTCGAGCGATCGCAGGCGGAACTCGCGATGTTGGAAGCAGTGGGTAACGAGGACAGGTAGTTCCGTGGCAGTGCCGCTGCTCCGCGGCACCCCGACCCCCCGCCCGCCGGCGCTGCTCGCCATCGACGGCGGTGCCCCACGTCAGGCCGCCAACACCCCGGTGGGCGGGAGTCGGCGAACAGCCGCTGTAGGCGCCAATTCATGCCCGGATGCCGAATTCGGCGACGGGGATGGGTGCGAGGAGATCGTCACTGCCTCGGATGCGACGTCCACGCCCGCGCCCCGCTGCCAACGCGATCGATCGAAGTGGCCCGCGTATTAGGCGACGATGGAAAGCAGGTCGCGTGCGGCTGGGTCGCTCTCGTCAAGTTGGACGAAGCGAACTTGCCCGTCCGCGTCCACAGCGGTGATGCGAACGACCGACCAGAACCGAGGCGATCCCGCGACGAGGACCGCTCCTACGTGCACGCGGGCCGCGTTGGCGTTCTCGACGAGGGCCCAGTTCTGGCCGTCGTCGTGTTCAGCGTTCAGGTCGCTGCGAAGTTCGATTCTTGGCGTCACGAATCGTCCCTTGTCGAATGCATTTCGCACGCTCTGTACTCAGACCCGAGGATACGCGCGAGTGCTGGTCGACGCTCCGCACCTCCGTAGGCGATGCGTCTTCGATCCGGCTCAGCCGGGCACTCGGCTCGGAGCCGGCGTTCGGAGCTGTTACGCCGCCACGGGTACCGCGGACCTGCCGGCGCCAGATTTCGTGCCCACTACGTGCCCACCACGGTGGAGAATGGCGGCAAATCAGCGGTAATCCCGGCCAATGGAAATGGCCTCTGACCAGCACTTTTACCGTTTCGGCCCAGGTCGCTTTCGCCGATGATCCGGCTTTGCAAGCAGGAGCCCGGCCCGACGAGAACAGGCCCTGACCAGCACCTTTCCTGGCTCCCCCTTGAAGGCAGGGGGTTCCTCCCCCAAATCTCCCCCAAGTGTGTTTTGGGAGTGAGGGTGTCCACCCGCATCGACGGGTGAACGATCTTGCTCTTGTATCGCTTCCGAGTAGGGAGACTCGCCACGCTCTCGACTTCGACTGCGGGGTCAAGGCCTACCCACCGGTCACCCCCGGCGGCCACTGGCGGCTGCGGTGGCTGGAGGCCGGTCGGCGGCGGGAGACGACGGCCCCATCCCGGCGGGAGGCCGTGGCCAAAGCCGGCCGACGCTCGTGGCGGCGCCAACCGTTCATGTAATCCTCCCGCCCGAGGTGGCGGCCACGCTCCGGGCGGTGCTACTGCTCGGTACCCCCAGCGAGCGGCTCGTGTTCCGAGCACGCCACGCCGACGAGGGCGTCCTGCTGGCGTGCGACGAGGAGGGGCTTGACGAGCTGCTCGGTCATCTCGCCGCGGCGGCAAACCACGAGACCGACCGTCGCCGGCAGAAGCGGCTCGATCAGGCCCTTCGAGGCGCTCAACGGCTTCCTCGTGCAGTCGTAAATAGCCAGGAGACAAAGGCAGCCGCGTCACCGGGGCGTCTTCGAGCCGGGCGTACAGGGATAGCGACAACCGGCTCCGCGCGACGTTCTGGGACATCCGGGCGGCGGGGGGAGGGGATCAGATCGCCGATTCGAGACGCTCGTCACCAAGGTCCCCACACCGGCCGTGCCCGACGACCCCGTGGGGCCTAGCGGAGGCGACGACCCACCAAGCAGGATCGATGGCCGGCACGAAGGTCGACGCCGCCACAGTGTGCCGCAGCCGTCGCGACGGCAGTCGTCGCGCTCGCTTTGGTGACGGTGCTCTGGGCGGAGCGCTCGAGCACTCGTCGCTGCCTCACCATCGGCGTCGGCAATCCCAACTATGCCGCCGCGTTCGTCGCCGTCTATCAAGCCGCCGGCGGCCAGGAACTCGGGTGCGGAGTCAGCTCGGGCAGGTCCTGCACCACCTCCAGCACGCGCACGGCGCGCAGACGCCGCCCCAATTGTTCGTTCCGCGGTCGCCGGCGACTTCCACGGCCGATGCGGCGCTCGAAGCGACACCCTCGGCGTCTGTGGGAGCGAGCCCAATCGCCCTCGCCACGTCAGGCGACAAGCCGTTGCGACCGGGAGCGGCCATGCGGCCTTACGGTGCGTTCGCGGGGGCGCGACATGAACGGTGCGGAGGTTGCTGTCCGACCTGGCGACTTCACAATTACCGGCGGTAGAAGAGCCCTTCGCTGACGACTATCAATCCCCGACATCCCAGACGATCGGAAGCCGCTTGAGCGCTCGGAGGAATACGTTTGGCTCGTACACCGCCTCGAAGGCAGGAGCGAGGCGTAGATTCGGCAAGCGCTCGCTGAGCGATTGTAGGGCGATCCTTCCTTCCTGGCGCGCCAGTAGAGCTCCGACACAGTAGTGAATGCCAGACCCGAACCCGAGATGCGGTTTCGGATGCGGGTGACGAATATCGAACCGCGCCCCGGAGTTGAACACATTCTCGTCGATACCGCCGGAGCCATTCAATAGACCTACGGCGGCGCCCTTGGGTATGACGACGCCGCCAAGCTCCACCTGCTCCGTGGTCGTCCGCCTCATTAGCAGGAACGGGGCCTCGACGCGCAGGGTCTCCTCGACGGCGGCGGTGAATAGGCTCGGGTTGCCCACGACGGCCTTCCATTGGGCAGGATCTTCCAATAGCAGCATCATCATGTTTGCGATCAGGTTGGTTGTGGTCTCGTGACCTGCGGTGACCAGGAATATCAGAATCCAGACGATTTCGCCTGTGCTAAGCGGCTCGGCATCGAATGCGCGGGCCTCGACCAGGGCCGTGATGAAATCATCGCGGGGAGAGATCCTCCTATCTGCGACGATATCGCCCAGGTAATGCTGATATGTCACTCCCTCACGAGCGAACTCAACCCGCTGCTCGGTCGGCACGCCTACAACGAACATACTTCCGAACAAGGCGTCGTGCCAGCTTTTCACCTGACCCATGTGGCTGCGAGGAATTCCAAGCATGTCGATGATCACAGTCATTGGAAGTGGATAGGCAAACTGCTCGACGAGGTCAGCAGAACCTTGGGCCGAGAAGCAGTCAATCAGCTCATCGGCGATGGCCCGGACACTCGGCTCCATCGCGGCGATTCGCCGCGGGCTAAAGGCACCGCTGACGAGGGCGCGGATGCGTTGGTGCATTGGCGGGTCGGTGCCGACGATCGCCCCGGCAGGTGGATAACCCTCTTGCAGGATGGTCAGAACCTCGGGCGGCAACGCTTCTGGGGGTTCGGCGGCCTTGCTAGAGGAAAACCGGTGAGGATCTCGGAGAACGGTGACGATGTCGTCATACCGACTAACGAGCCACATGTCGAAGTGAGGAACGTAACAGACGGGTGCCTCGCGCCGCGCCAGCTCATAGAAGTCCCGCGGTTTCTGCGCGAATGTTGGGTCGATGGGATTGAATTGGCAACCGATCGTCGCAGTGGGGTGCGGCAAGCCCTCTTGAGTGCTCATGCGGTTCCCTCGTTGAAGTAGGCAACCCCGATATGCCCGCTCGGCCGCGGCACCAAGCGACGACAGACTATACAACCTTCAACGAGCCCTCCTCCTGGTGGATTGTTTTGTGTCGGCTTGTTGACGCCGCGAGCCGCCCGGGACGACACTTACCTCGCGCCCCATAATGGGGCTCTACGCGAATTGAGGTTGAGCCCAGTTGGCTCCCTCACCTCGGGGCAGTGATCGTAGGGTCCTGATCTCGCCGGTGCCGGGATCGACGACCTCGCCGAAGGTCCACAGGATCTGGCCCCGGAAGCCGGCCCAGGTCCGGCAGCCATGCGCCTGGCGCTTCTGGTTCTTGATCAAGTGGATGATCGCCTCGGCGAACCCGTCGGAGGCACCGCCGCTGGCCGCGTAGTTTACGATCTCGGTCCTCCAGCCCCGCAGCGTCTTGGCCATGCTGACGAAGGCGGGGATCTTCGATCCGATACAGACGGCGTCGAAGAGCTCCAAGCTGCGGTGAAGATCGCGACCTCGCCGCTCTTGCCGATGGCCATCGCCGCCCGGAAGGCCTCCTTCAGCTCGTAGGCGACGCCGAGCTGCCCGGGAGGGGTTCGGAATGGCAAGCGCCGCAGTCCGAGGCCTATGCCGCGTGCCGGTCGTTCCACAGCGAACGCATCCGCGCAATCACTTCCTCGGAGTGTCCTAGATCTCCGAAGATCGTGAACGAGGTGGTGTCCCAGAGACGGACGCGGTCCTCTCTTGGGGTGAGGAGTACGGCGACCGTCCGGTGCTCATGGGAAGCGTCAGGTTTTCGCAGCCGGGAGAACTCATGGTGTCGCAGCATTGCCCACTGCCCGAAGGCCTCCCGGTGGAGCTCGCTGAACGATGAGCACGCGCCGAAGGCGAGCTGTAGGTACCCGCCGTCGAGGATGGTCCGCCGGAACTGCCACTTCACCCCGGTCGTCGTGGTGACGACGTCGTCGAGGTGCGTCAGGAGGAGCCGGCCGAGTTCGGCGCGCTCGCACACCGGGTACCGGTCGAGCATCGACAGGATCTTCAGCCGGTCGGACTCGTCGCGCTCGAACCGTGTCTCCGCAATGTCCTCGAGCGTTGATCAGCTCGACCTGGCTCGCGGCGAGAGACCGAATGGAACCGGCTGCCTGGGCCGCTGCCTTTCGGACGCGCTTCTGGATGCGGCCGACCTCGACCTCATGGTCGTCCGTCTCCTGCGGGGCTCGATGCTTCACCTGCACCGCAAGTGCTCGGGAACCGACGACGACCGTGCAGTCGCCGATCTCCCTCAGGGCTTTGCTCTTCTTCAGGTGCTTCGGTGTCAGGACGAAGTCTGGAAGGCCCCACAAGCTGGCCGCCTCCCGGGACGCTTCCTCGGCCGCGGCGCCGACATTCATCGCGGGATCTAACGAAAGCGCGCCCGGGATCGGGCGCCCCACGGTTCGGTCGCCAACTCGCAGCAGGATCGTGACGTTGCCCTGCGGGTCGTAGTAGGTGCCGATGCCGAGGTCGGAGTCGCGCAGGACCTTGTCGATCTCCGCGCCGTTCTCGGTCGACGACAGGTCGACTTCACCCCACGGGGCGCCTTCGAGCGCTGGGACGAGAGACCCGAACGAGGGCCGTCCGGCGGATCGGTTGACGTCCACGGATCGCTCCATGGCACGAACGAACTCCTTTGCCGTCGCGAGTAGAAGTGCCGAGCGAGTCATCGGGTTGTCGTCGGGGTCCGACGGATACGGCGGTGCGTTGAAGATGAGATCGAAGGCGATCATCGGGTTCGCGCGGACGCGATCGGACCGAGCACCAGAGCAAGTGAACTCGGCGACCGGGAACCGCCGCTCCAACAGCCCGTCGCCGAGCGGGACGCCCACGACCTCCCCGCCGGGATCGATCGATTCGAATCTCGGCTCCGACGAATGGGCCCACACGACGACGCGGCGCCGAGCATCCGGTTGAGCCGCGAGCAACCTGGCGAGGTGGATCAACGCCTGTCCGATTCGACGCATGGTCCGGTGGTCGTGTCGGTCTGCGAGCACGAAGGGTTGGAGTGACCAGACGGTCTGCACTTGATCTGGCCGGAGCTCGACGAGCTTCCCCTCGTCGAGTTGCCCGAGGAACTCGTCTCGGTCGTCGCAGAGCGGCATGCGATAGTCGTCAGGATCGAGTGTCTCGATGGCGCTCGTCGTCGCCGTTGCCGCAGCAAGGAGAGCATCGTCGAATGCCGCCTTGATGCTCGCTGCGAAAAGCGCTGCGGCATCATCTGCCTGCCGTGCCAGGTCGGGCGGCCAATCGACGCGGACGTCGAGCCGCCCCTTGTCTTCCGAGAGCGGGACAACGGTGGAGTTGAAAGGGTCTCGATCGCACAGCTCCCTCCAACACCTGGCGAGCGAGCGTCCAGCTTCCATTGCCGCGTCGACGTGACTCCATGCGGACGCGGAGGTTCGCATCGCTGCTTGGACATCCGTCGATTTCTGCTCGCTCACATGTTCAGCGTAGGTCGAACCTCCGTTCGATTGCCTGACATTCGGGATTTCGCTTCGGCACCAGTGTCAAGGTCAGGTGCCCGGTGGACCGGGTTGCGGTCATGGGCCCGGGAAAGAACCGCCGGGCTGTGCCATCACGGCGGGTGGACAGCAGAACGTCGATGACCTGGCCGAACTGGTCGACGGCCCGGTACAGGTAGCGCCAACGGCCACCGACCTTGACGTAGGTCTCGTCCAGGAGCCAACGATCGCCGGCGGCGTTGCGGGCGGATTGGGCGGCGTCGGCGAGGAGCGGCGTGAACGCCGCACCCAGCGATGGACCGTGACGTGGTCCACCCTCCACACCCCGTTCGGCCAACATCTCTTCGACGTCGCGAATGGACAAGCCGAAGAACTACTTCAGGGGGATATGAATAGGCGGCTTGTCCAATCGCTTGCCATCGGTGGTCCTCCTGACGCGACTGATCCCGCGGGAGCCTTAATGCCGTCCATTAAGGGGTCAGTGAAACGATTCCAACGCGCCGCCTCAGAACTCACGTCAGACATGGTTAGCTCGCTCGCGGCTGGGCATCGCGACCAATTGATGCAGGCACTCGCGGGAGATGCTTGGCTCGGGAGTTCCCAGGGCGTCCCATCCTGAAACAGTTCGTACGTCGAGTGTTTAAGGGGGGGGACTGGCTTACTCACTCTTTGTTAACTCTATCCTCGACAAAATGGCCGAGGAGAAGGTACAACCGGCTGGCATGGCTGAGGTACTGCAGCAGGTCGACACTGCCTGAGGTTCGCCACACTCAGAGGTAACACTGAACCGTCGAGATTGCCGCAAAGGTCGAAGACTTGACCACCAAGAGCTTGTCGGCACGCACTCGCCAGTCACCCACTGCGGGGCGATTCACCTTGTAGGATGAGCTGCTGGCTCGTCCCCGCCCCGTCGTCCGCCCGTCAGGCCACCGTGGCGACTAGGGCGCGGGCGGCCGGGTCACTCTCGTCAAGTTGGACGAAGTGGACCTGACCGTCGGCGTCCACCGCCGTGATGCGGACGACCGACCAGAATCGAGGCGTTCCCGCGACGAGGACTGCTCCCACATGCACGCGGGCGGGGTTGGTGGCGTTCTCGAGGAGGGTCCAGTTCTGTCCGTCGTCGTCCTCAGCGTTGAGGTCGCTGCGCAGTTCGATCTGGGGCGTCACGAAATTTGGCGTCTCCTGTTGAACGCACCGGGTTTCGCACGACCCGGTGCTCACATCCAAGGATACGACCTACGAGCTGGTCGAGGTCGTCGTGGACCACGTCGTAGTGCGGCGCCTGGCCGGTGTCCCAGAGCTCCAGGCCGCTCGCGAGCAAGGCCCGGGCCGAGAAGAGCACGATCCATTCGGCCCGGCGAAGCTTGGTCGCGGCGATCTTGTCCCACGTGATGCCTCCGACCTCGGCGAACACCGACACGCCGAAGAACCCGTAAATCGCATGGGTCTCCTGCGCTGACTGGGCAAGGACCGCGGGGTCGAGCAGGTCGCCCCGCACCACGAAAGCGGCTTCCTCCGGGAGGGCTTCACCCCGGCGCAGGCGGTTCTTCTTCGCTTCAGGCATCAACCGCGCATTGTGCTCGGGACCAGCGACACCAGCGACGCCTCCGCCGGTCCCGTGCGCCGGATTTCGTGCGGAGCGGGGCTCCGCGCCGAAACAGGCGGAGCCCTCGAAACGGTCTGAACGAATACGGACATGGAGTCACCAGATGGGCGCGAGCCGGCGACCTCAGCCCGCTCCCGTCGCCGCAGCCCCGCGCATGTAGCCAGCCATGAACGTCCTCAAGCCGGCCTCGCCGTGGCGCATCATGATGGCGTGGTTGGCTTTGAAGCCCGGTCGGGCGACGGGCGCCATGACGTTCAGGAGGCGCTTGTGGGTCGTGACCTCCTGGTCGTAGACCAACCGGCAGGCGTCGTCGCGCTGCGTCACGGTCCAGCGCACGGTGCCCTCCATGTCTCCGGACAGGCGAGAGTCGATCACCCCGCTGTCGGGCTCGAGCTCGTCTCCCTCGCTCATAAATCGGAGCTCGTAGGGTAGGAAGGACCGGGCGACAACCTCGAACCGCCGGCCGCCGAGCGGACGCGCCTCCCGGATCTCGCGCCACCATTCGGGGTACGACTCCAGGTCGTACAGCACGTGCATCAGGTCGGCGAGCGGGGCCCGCACCTGCCAGATGCTCTGGAAGACGTAGTGCGTCAGGCTCACTGGTCCACCATCCAAGTGTCGGCAGCGGTGAAGCTGTCGGCGCACCCCTGGTGACCGCCGGTCCATCGCCAAGTTCGCTCGCGGCTCGACCGCCACGGTGAGTCCAGCGAGGTCCGGCGGCCCAGGACGCCAATAGGGCTGAGCGCCCCAGAGCGCCGATCAGTGAGCGACCGGCAGACACGTCCTGTAACCACCGGGTGCTTCCCCACTGGGCAAACAGCGAGGAGGCTGAAATGGATGATCCCACCACCGGCTACACCGGTGTGGACTGGGCCACCGACGCCCACGCCGTGTGCGTGGTCGACGGCCAGGGCCGGGTCGTCGTCGAGTTCGACGTGGCCCACAGCGCCGAGGGCCTGGCCGATCTGTGCCGCCGGGTGCTGCGAGGAGGCGCTCGACGGGTGGCCATCGAACGACCCGACGGGCCCGTCGTCGCCGCTCTGTTGGCTGCCGGGCTGGAGGTCGTGGTGGTGGCCAGCCGTTGGGTCAAGGCGCTGCGGGAGCGATACGGCAGCGCCGGCAACAAGTCGGACCGCTCCGACGCCTACGTGCTGGCCGACTGCCTGCGCACCGACGGGCACCGCTGGCGATCGCTGGAGCCGGACTCGCCGGCAACGGTCACGCTGCGCGCCCATGTCAGGGCCCGCAAGGACCTGGTCGAGACCCGGGTGGCGGTCGCCAACCAGCTCCGGGCCCACCTGCGCGTGGTGTTCCCCGGCGCCGTTGGGCTGTTCAGCGACATCGACAGCCCGATCTCGCTGCGATTCCTCGAGCGGTTCCCGTCGGCCAGCCGAGCCGCCTGGCTGTCGGAGAAACGTCTCGGCTCCTGGCTGCGGGCCAACGGCTACTGCGGCCGCAAAGCCCCGGCCGAGCTCTACGCCCGACTGTCCGCCGCCCCGGCCGGCGTCGGGGGTGACGACGGCGACGCCCGAGGGGCCGTCGCTGCGGCCTACGTGGTGGTTCTGAAGGCTCTGCGGACCCAGATCGACGAGCTGAACACCCGCCTCGACGAGCTCCTCGACGCCCACCCCGACGCGGAGATCTTCCGATCCCTGCCCCGCTGCGCCACCATCCGAGCGGCGACGCTGCTGGCCGAGATCGGCGACTGCCGGGCCCGCTTTCCGGACGCCGAGTCCCTCAGCTGCCTCGCCGGTGTCGCTCCCTCGACTCGTGCCAGCGGTCGGCACCGGGCCGTCACGTTCCGCTTCAGCAGCGACAAGAAACTCAGCGACGCCCTCTGTGACTTCGCCGGGGACAGCTGGCGGGGCAACGCCTGGGCTGAGCAGCGCTACCGCCAGCTCCGAGCTGCCGGCAAGACCCACCCGCACGCGGAACGCATCCTCGCCCGCAGCTGGGCCCACGTCATCTGGCGTTGCTGGCAGGACCACACTCCCTACGACCCGGCCCGTCACGGTTCCTACGCACGTCTCCACAAGGAGGCCGCTTGACATAGGGCTACTCACCGGAAGAGCCCCTCCGCCTTGCGCCAGAGCACGAAAGACGCCGCCGTCAACCAGACCGTGAACAGCGCCAGCGATACGGTAAGAAGCACGAGGTAGGACAGAACCGTTAGCCGCCCGGATAGGGCTTGCATGACGCCGCACAGCACGCCGAGCGAACCTCCGGCGATGGCGATGGCGCCGATCCTGGGACCGTAGAGGGGGCTCTCCCAGGACGCCACGCCGAGCAGGATGGCGGTGAGCCCGAATTGACCGATCATGACGATGTCGAGGACCGCCACGTCGATGCTGCGAAGCGCCGTTGCCGCCGACATGAGCGTCTCGCGGTTGGCGGAGGCGTCCGCCCAGCGGTCGGCGATCGACTTCATGGCAAAGCCGTCCACGCCGACGGACAGCAGCAGCGTCGGGGTGGTGAGCACCAGGAGGACGAACGCGACCGCCGGCCAGCGGTTGGAACCCTGAAGCACCATCGACCAAAGGACGGCGACGATCGCCGCCACCCCGGCGAGCGTCGCCACAACGGAGGCGAGGTGGACCAGTCGCCAACTACGCGAAGTGGCCACGATGCGCAGGAGCTCTCCCATGTCATTGAGCGAGTCCGACGGCGCCCGCGGGTGAATGGCGTTAAAGACGACCGCAACGAGCGCGGAGAGCATGCCGGCCAGCGCTCCCGAGCGGAGGATCGTGGCGTCCCTGATGGGCAGAACCCTACCGGCAACGCGGCCGTCCCGGTTTGACGGAGGGCAAACGGTTACCACTGTGCTGCAGGGGATCTGGACCGGGCCACGAGTCGGGTTGCGGACGCATTGGCCTCGCGGAGGAGGCGACGAGAAACCCCCGGCGACAGACCACCCGGACCGGGTAGCTCCCGGGGCCACGCGAGAATGCGGACCGTGCCGGCGCCGATCCTGTTGACCGTCGATGACGACCCTGAGGTCTCCCGATCCCTGGCGCGGGACCTGCGCCAGCAATACGGCGCCGACTATCGGATTCGCCGGGCCGAGTCGGGGCCGGCGGCGCTCGACGCGCTCCGGGAGCTCAAGCTCCGGGACGAGAAGGTCGGGCTGCTGTTGGCCGACCATCGCATGCCCGAGATGACCGGCGTCGAGTTCCTCGAGCGGGCGCGCGAGCTCTATCCCAAGGCCCGCCGCGTCCTGCTGACGGCGTACGCCGACACCGACGCCGCCATCAGCGCCATCAACCGGGCCGATGTCGACTACTACATGCTCAAGCCGTGGGATCCGCCTGAGGAGAAGCTCTTCCCGGTCCTCGACGACCTGCTGGAGGACTGGAAGCAAAACGACCGCCTCACGTCCGACGACCGGCTCCGCGTCGTGGGCCACCGCTGGTCGGCGCCGTCGCATGCGGTCAAAGACTTCCTGACCCGCAACCAGGTGCCCTTCCGATGGTTGGAGCTGGAACGTGACCCGGAAGCGGCCCGGCTTCTCGCCGCCAACGGCGGCGTACGCGAGGACCTTCCCCTGGTGATCACCGACGACGGACGCACCCTCCAGGCGCCGTCGTCGGCCGAGTTGGCGAGCGCCCTCGGCCTGTCGACCACGCCGTCGCTTCCCTTCTACGACCTCATCGTCATCGGCGCCGGCCCCGCCGGCCTGGGCGCGGCCGTGTACGGCGCGTCGGAGGGGTTGCGAACCGTGCTCGTGGAGCGGGAGGCGATCGGCGGCCAGGCCGGACAGAGCTCACGGATCGAGAACTACCTGGGGTTTCCGTCGGGGATCGCCGGCGGCGACCTGGCCCGGCGGGCGACGACCCAGGCCCGCCGGTTCGGGGCGGAGATGCTGCTCACGTCGGAGGTGTCGAGGCTCGAGGTGTGCGGGTCGGCGCGGGTGGTGCGACTGGCCGAGGGCGGCGAGCTGGCGGCCCACGCCGTGCTCCTCACCACGGGCGTCGCCTACCGCCGGCTGGGGGCGCCGGGCGTGGACAAATTCTCGGGGTCGGGCGTGTACTACGGCGCGGCCATGACCGAGGCCCAGTCGTGCCGGGAGGACGACGTCTACATCGTGGGCGGGGCCAACTCGGCCGGCCAGGCGGCGGTGTACTTCGCCCGCACGGCGCGCACCGTCACCCTGGTCGTGCGGGGGCCCGACCTCGAGCGCTCCATGTCCCACTACCTCATCCAGCAGCTGGCGGAGCTCCCCAACGTGCGGGTCCGCACCAACTGCGAGGTGGTGGGCGCGAGCGGCGGCGATCATCTGGAGCGGGTGCGGATCGCCGACCGCCAGGCGGGGACGGTGGAGGAGGTGGAGACCTCGTGGCTCTTCGTCTTCATCGGCGCCGCCCCCGGCACCGACTGGTTGGGCAAGGAGTTCGTCCGTGACGACAACGGTTTCGTGCTGACCGGCCCCGACCTCATCGTCGACGGGCAGCCACCGGCCGGCTGGCCCCTCGAGCGCCAGCCCTACCACTTGGAGACGAGCGTCCCCGGTGTCTTCGCCGCGGGCGACGTGCGCGGCCAGTCGGTCAAACGGGTGGCCTCGGCGGTCGGCGAGGGGGCGATGGCGGTCACCCTCGTCCACCGCTACCTGGAGCGGCTGTGAACCCGGAGCCGCTCGCGTTGCGGGAGGAGTTGCGGGGCACCTTCCTTTTCGAGAGCCTCACCGACGAGCAGCTGGACTGGCTGGTCGCCCACGGCGGGGTCGAGACCCACGACGCCGGGGTCACCGTCTACGGGCAGGACGAGGCGGCGGAGTCGTTCTACGTCCTGCTGGAGGGCGAGATCCAGCTCCTCAAGCGGGTCGAAGGGGCCGACGTCGTCCTGGGCACGGCCGATCAGGCGGGGGCGTACGCCGGCGCCACCCGGGCGTTCATCAGCGCGTCCGGCGACCAGGTCTACGCCACCAACCTGCGCACGATCGCCCGGTCGCGGCTCTTCAAGCTGCGGGCGGAGGACTTCGCCTACGTCCTCCGGACGTGGTTCCCGATGGCGGTCCACCTGCTCGACGGGCTCTTCCTGGGCCTGACCAACGCCGAGGCCCTCGTGGGCCAGCGGGAGAAGCTGATCGCCCTGGGCGCGCTCTCGGCCGGCCTCGCCCACGAGCTCAACAACCCGGCGGCAGCCGAGGTGCGGGCGGCGGAGGCGCTCGGCGTCCGCCTGCAGGAGGGTCGAGCGGCGATGCTGCGCATGGCGCCGCGCCTGGACGAGGACCGTCTCCACAAGCTGCTCGACCTGCTCGGCGAGGCCGTCGACCAGGCCCGCCGGGCGCCCACGCTCACCACGGTCGACGCCGGTGATCGAGAGGACGCGCTGGCCGACCGTCTCGATGCCGCGGGAGTGGCGGAGGCTTGGGAGCTGGCGCCGGTCCTCGCGTCCGCCGGGCTCGACGAGGCCTGGCTGGAGCGGGTGATCGCCTGTGGGGGCGAGATGGCGCCCGACGCCATCCGTTGGCTGGCGGCCGGGCTCGACATCGAAGGGCTGGTGGGCGAGATCCGGACGGCGGCCGGCCGCATCTCGGCGCTGGTCGCGGCCATGAAGGACTACAGCCACCTCGACAGCGCCACCTTCGCGTCGATCGACGTCCACGACGGACTCGAGAGCACGCTGGTCATCCTCGGTCACAAGCTCAAGACCGGCGTCAAGGTCGTCCGCGACTACGACCGCGGCCTTCCCAGGATCTGCGCCCAACCGGGCGAGCTGAACCAGGTGTGGACGAACCTCATCGACAACGCGGTCGACGCCATGGGCGGCAAGGGGACGCTGACGGTGCGGACGGGGCGCGAGCAGGACGTCGTCGTCGTCGAGATCGGCGACACCGGCCCGGGAATCCCGGCCGAGCTGCAACGGCGGATCTTCGAGCCGTTCTTCACGACCAAGGACGTCGGCCATGGCACCGGCCTGGGGCTCGACATCAGCTATCGGATCGTCGTGCGCCGCCACCACGGCGACATCCGGGTCGAGTCCGAGCCGGGCCACACCCGGTTTCGGGTGCTGCTCCCCGTCGAGCAACCCGTCGCCGGCGCCGGCGTGCCTACGAAGTCGGATCCTGGCCCGCGTCGAGGATGACGGCGTAGGACCCGCTGCCGAGCAGGGCTCCCGCCGGGATCTCCCTGGCGCCGACCCGCAGCATCTCGATGGCCCCGGTCCGAGGATCGAAGGTGACGTCGTCGAGTGTGCCGATCTCGTTGCCCCCCTCGGTGAGGGCGTGCTTGCCCAGCACCTCCAGCTTGCCGTCGGCGGCGGCCCGTTCCCGGTCGTCGATCGGCAGGTGGAGGGCGAGCTCGTCGGCCACCATGATCGCGTCGGGCCCGAAGCTGTTCACCTGGGCCCAGTCGACCAGCTTGGCGTTCCTTCCCTTCCCGACGACGACGGCCGAGACCCGGCGCTCCGCCGCGTCCAGGAGGAGATGGGTGACCGCGCCCAGCTCCTGGGCGTCGGCCCGGCTGACCAGCTTGCGCCCGGTCGCCAGCCGGAAGGAGTCGCTCATGCCAGCCCCAGCCGGGCTCGGAAGTCGTCGACCGCGGCCCCCAGGCCGACGAGATCGTCGCGGACGAACTCCTCGGTGACGTCGGGCACGACGAGGGCGGCGCCGGACACCGCCAACTGCGCAGGCAGGGGGATGTATCCGTGGCCTCCGGCCGGCTTCTCGATCTGGTAGCCGACGACCTCGCCGGCGCCACCCACGAGGAGGGCCAGGTCGCGCACGACGCCCAAGCTCTTGCCCCCTTCGGTGAGCACGTCGTCGCCGATGACGTTCCGTTCCGTCGCCGGGTGGCCGACGTCGTCGGGGGCATCCTCGGGGGCGGTGAGGCTGGAGTCGTCGAGGATCATGACCGCGTCACGGCCGATGGCATGGATTCCCTCGGCCGGCAACACCTCCTTGCGCCGTCCCGAGAAGAACCCTCGCTTGTTGAGGGTCAGGCCGACGAGTCGCCCCGCCTCGGGGTTGTAGATCACGTCGCGCACCTCGGCGACGTCGTCACCACCGCGGACCGTGACAACCGGAAGCCCGTTGATCTGCGATGCGGTCATGAGCAGCTTCATCGCTTGGCCTTGGTGGCGATCACGCCGCCAACCCGGCGGTGGCGCTGGAAGACGAGGAAGGCCACCGCGACGATGGCGAGCAGGACGAGGACGAGGATCAGCCAGTCGAAGGTGCTCATACCTGCCGCTCACGGTTCTCGATCGGATTGGCAGCAGGGCGTGCGTGGCCCATCGGGTGATCTCCTCGTGGCATGACATCGAGCGCTCATGCGCTACCAGGGTCCGGAGCAACGCTCCCGGAGGCTGCCGAAGTGTCGGCCGAGTCCGACACGGTTGGGATTTGCCCGTGTCGACTCCGATGCTACCTCCTCCGGACGGGGCGAGGTCCGGCGGTTCAGTGCCTGGCCGCGACCAGCCGGATCGCGGGGCGGCTGGCACACCCCACACATTGGGTGGCCTCGGGCAGGGCTTCGAGGCGGGCGACTGCGATCGGCTGATGACACTGGTCACACAGGCCGTACGACCCCGCGTCGATGCGGCGGAGGGCGGCGTCGACCTGCTCGATGCGGTTGGCCGCGTTCATGGCGAGGGCGAGGACCCGGCCCCGCTCGATCTCCAAGGTGGCACCCTCGCCGAAGCCTTCGTCGTCGACGGTGTCGTGGTTGCCGCCGTCGTCGACGAGCTCCACCGCCGCGATGTGCATCTGCTGGACCTGGCTCTCCGACGACGCTCGAACGTCGACCAGCACCTGACGCCTGGTGACCAGGGTCTGTTGGTCGACGGCCACCGTGTTCGGGATCACTGCGGAACGGCTCACTCTGGTCTCCTCAACACTCGGGCCTGCGCCGGATACACCCGTACCCACGGCAGCGCCAGGCACACGCACCACCGCCATCCTCGGACCAGCGGTAGATGCACTTCGACGGACGTTCGTTCCCGCCTTGCGGGGGGCAAGGCTCTCGCCGGTGAGGTTTCCCAGGCCGGGCCAGGTCACGATCCCCTCTGCAGCGGCACGTGGACGACGAGGATGGCGGTGTCGTCCCGGGGAAGCCCGTCCCGGTACTCGCTGACATGCGCCTCGATGAACGCGGCCAGGTGAGCTGCGCTGCTGCCCGCATCGGCGCTGGCGACCAGCCGTCGAAGCCCGTCGACGCCCAGCTCGTCGGCGCCCCGGCGGGCCTCGGTGACGCCGTCGGTGTAGAAGACGAGGCTGTCGCCCGGCTCCAGCACCAGCCTGGTGTCGAACAACGGTGGGCTGTCGAACATGCCCAGGGCCATGCTCGGCCCGCATGCCTCCTGGACCGTGCCGTCGCGCCGCCGCACGAGGGGCAGCGGGTGCCCGGCCGCGGTCAGGGTGACGAGCGTCGTCTCCCCCATGACCCGCAGGTTGGCCAGGGCCACGGTGAGGAACCGCTCGTCGCCGGGGCGCTGCTGGAGGAGGGCGGAATTGAGCCGGCCGAGGACCCGGGACGGGCTGACGCTCTCCGACGCCGCGGCCCGGATGGTGTAGTGGGCGAGGGCGGTGACGGTCGCCGCCTCCGGGCCCTTGCCACAGACGTCGCCCATGACGACACACCACGACGAGCGGGCCGCCTTGAAGACGTCGTAGAAGTCGCCCACCACCTCCTCGCCCCTGGCCGCCTCGTAGCGGGCGGCGACCTCCAGGCCCGGGACCTCGGGGAGCATCGGTGGGAGGAGGCTCTGCTGCAGCGTCCGGGCCAGGACTGCCGTCCGCTCGGCACTCTGGGCGACCAGCATGGCGAAGCCGGCCGCCTCGATCGCCTGCCTGTCGGCTTCGGCGTGGGCGTGGCGCTCGGCGGCCAGGGCCGCCCGCAGGGCGATCTCTCCCGATGCCGCGCCGGCCAGGGTTTGGAGGACGAGCACGTCCCGGGCGCTCCACTGACGGGGGACGGTGTCGACGACGCAGAACGTCCCCAGGATCTCACCGTCGAGGGCGTGGATCGGGAAGCCGGCCCACGCCACCATCCCCATGCCGGCGATGGCGGGGTGGGCGCTGGTGCGCCGGTCGGCCCGGGCGTCGGCCAGGATCAGGGGCTCGTCGCTCTCCACCACGAACTGGCAGAACGACTCTTCCATCGCCGCGAAGCGTTCGGTGTCGGGGGCGAGCCCGACGCAGCTGCGGTACCAGGAGCGGGTCGTGTCGATCACGGTCACGAAGGACAGGGGCGCCTCGAGGATCACGGTTGCGGCCCGGGTCAGTCGGTCGAACGCCTCGTCGGTCGCCGCCTCCGGCCCCACGGATCGCGCCGTGGCCAGGGTCTGGTGCCCCGCGATCTTGGCGGGCAGGGTCGTGGCCACGACGGCGACCTAGACCGAGGACCCTCGCCGGAGCGCGGGCCTCGTTCCTTCCGGCGGGGCTCGGTCGGGGCGGGATTCGGTTCTCACACGCTGGCCGATCTCGGCAGGCGGGGGCGGCCCGCCCGCCACGCCCGGCGCAGGCGCCGGCGCTCGTCCTCGTCGGTGCCGCCCCAGACGCCTGACTCCTGCTTGGTCTCCAACGCGAACTCCAGGCAGGCATCCCGCACCGGGCAGGACTGGCAGACGGCCTTGGCCGCCTCGATCTTGTCGATGGCGGCGCCGGTGTTGCCGACGGGGAAGAAGGTCCCCACGCCGACGAACCGGCACGCAGCCAGGTCGCGCCAGCTCTCCCTGTCCCAGTCGAAGACCGGGTTCCAGATCACGGTCGAGGCGGCCGCGGGTTTCGCGTTTCGCGGTTCCGGGAGTCGCCCGAGCTCTGCCATCCCGACCTCCTTGTCGCATCGTCCACAGGGGACGCTGCCGGGGTCTCGGGCAACGGCTACAGCATCGAGTGCGCCCTCATGACGCGCCACTCGACGACGGGCATTCTATCCCCTGGATCGACGATTGACGGTCGGCCGTCGGAATGTCATGGGTCGGGCCGGCCCCGTGATGCGTAGTGGCGAAGGCGGGACCGACCGTCGGCGTCGAGGAGCTCGATGACGTCGGACACCGGGCGCCCCGGGCCGGTGACGACGCCGAGGGCGACGGCGCCGGCGCTCCCCTTGGCGGGCGCGTCGGTGGTGAGGAGCACGAGGGGCAGGTCGCCCCCGCCCTGGTGGAGGACGGCGGCCTTCCCGAGCGCCTTCCAGAGGGTATCGGTGCGCTTCAGGCCGGCCCGAGTCGAGGTGAACGCACCGGAGACGTCGAACGCCCATTGGTGGCCGATCCGGTCGGTGGCGACGAAGCTGAGCTCGATCCCCAGGCCGGCGACCTTGACGTCGGGTCTGATGTCGAGGAATCCGCAGCCGGCCAGCAGTATCCGGGCGAGGTCCTTGGCCTGCCTGCCGTCGCGGACCGCCCGAGCCAGCAGATCCTCGCCGTCGTCACCGGGGGCGACTGCGGGAAGGTGGACCCGAAACGGTCCCCCGGCCACAGCCCCGTGGCCGCGGAGTCGCTCGATCTCCTCCGCCACCCGCTCGTTCGAGCGGTCGACGTAGGACTGGTCGGTCTCGAAGCCGATGTAGTGCCGACGGGTGCGGACGGCGGCGACGGCCGTGGTTCCCGATCCCATGAACGGGTCGAGCACCACGTCGCCCTCGTAGGTGAACAGCTCGATCAGCCGCGTGGGCAGGGCGACCGGGAAGGGGGCGGGATGGCCGACACGGGTCGCGCTCTCGGGCGGGATCTCCCACAGGTCGGTGGTCGCCTCCAGGAACTCGTCGCGGGAGATGGTGGCCGTCGAGGGCAGGTCGAGCCGGAGGCGCTGCGCCGGCTTCCAGGCCCGGTCGAACCGGCCTTTGCCGGCGATGACGACCCGCTCGGTGACGTCGCGCAGCACGGGATTGCTCGGCCGCTGGAAGGTCCCCCACGCGCACGACCCGCCCGCGGCCCGGCCCTTCCACCACACCACCTCGCCTCGAAGCAGGAGACCGAGGCCCTGGAGGATCTCGGTGACGTCGCCCGCCAGCGAGCGATACGGCCGTCGGCCGAGGTTGGCCACGTTCACTGCGATCCGCCCGCCCGGCTCGAGCACCCGTCTGCACTCCTCGAAGACGTCGCGCAAGAGGGCGAGGTACTCGAAGTACGTGCCCGGTGCGCCGTTCTGGCCCAGGCTTTCCTCGTACTCTTTCCCCGCGAAGTAGGGAGGGGACGTGACGACGAGCGCGGTCGAGCTCGACTCGACCATGCCCATGTCACGGGCGTCGTGGGCGTAGACGACGTCGACGCCGTTCGGACGGACCACGGTCGTGTCGGCGGACAGCGCCGGCGCCACGAACCGCTCGTAGAAGGCGGAGGCGTCGTGGCTCTCGCGACGCGACGACCCGAAGCGGGCGGTCGCCGTGGGGCGACGAAGACGGGCGGGGCGCGGCTCGGGGAGCTCGGGGACCGTGGCGGTCACGACCCGCCGACCTCCGGGGGGCGGATCCGGCGCAGGTAGTCGGACACGGCTCGGGTGACGAGGAGGTTCACGGAGACCTTTCGCTCGGCGGCCAGGGTCCGAAGCTCGTGGCGGAGCGACGCCGGTAGGCGGATCGCGGTGGCGACCCTCGGCTCGTCGTAGATGCGCGGGCGGCCCACGCCCGTGACCGTAGTGGCCCGGCCGAGTGGCGGATAGCGCGCGCAGAAATCGGCGAGGAGCCCGACGACGGCCGGCGGACTCGCCCGAGCAGGCCGGGGCCGGCGCGGGCAAGCTACGCCGATGCGAACGATCGAGCAGCCGAAGAGGCCTGGCGCCGGCCCCCGGCCGTGGTCCCGGGCGAGGATGCGGTACCGCTTCGACAACGCCCTGGCCCGCGGTCCCATCGTGGTGATCGGTTACCTGGGCCTCGTCTTCCTCGCCGTCATCCTCCTAGCCGCGATCGTCTCCGCCATCGGGCGGCTGTCGATGGGCGACCACAACGCCACCAACTTCCTCGAGTCGTTCTGGCAGTCGATGTTGCGGACGCTCGATCCGGGCACGTTCAGCGGCGACGTGGGGTGGCCGACGCGCCTCGTCGCCCTCGCCGTGACGTTGACCGGGATCCTGCTCGGCGGATCGCTGATCGGGCTGCTGGCGAACGGCGTGGACCAGAAGGTCGACGAGCTGCGGCGGGGCCGCAGCCCCGTGCACGAGGCCGGTCACACCCTCATCCTCGGCTGGTCGCCCCAGGTGGCTCGGATCATCGGCGAGCTCGTGATCGCCAACGAGAGCGTGAAACGAGCCGCGATCGTCGTCCTCACCCGGGAGGACAAGACGGTGGTGGAGGAGTCGCTGAACGCGGCGGTGCCGGACCGGCGGACGACCCGGGTCGTGTGCCGCAGCGGAAACCCGGCCAGCCCTGAGGATCTCGAGCGGGCCGCCATCGCCGGCGCCCGGTCGATCGTCATCGTGCGCGACCACGACGGCGATGCCGGCGTCGTCAAGGCCATCCTCGCCGTCCGTGCCCTCGACCCCACCCTCGGCCGGGCGCACATCGTGGCCGAGCTCTCCGAGGCCGACAACACCCGCATCATCCGCGCCGTCACCCACGGGAGGGTCCTCACCGTTTCGAGCGACCAGGTCGTCGCCGAGGTGGCGGCGCAGGCGTGCCTTCAGGCCGGGTTGTCGAAGGTCTTCACCGAGCTGCTCGACTTCGACGGCGACGAGCTGTACTTCGCCAGGGTCCCCGAGCTCGCCGACCACACCTACGGTGAGGCCCTCTTGGCGTTCGAGGAGTGCTCCCTCGTCGGGTGGAAGACGGCCGAGGGGAAGGTCGAGCTCAATCCACCCACGGAGAGCGTGTTCGGGCCGGACGACGAGGTGATCGTCGTCGCCGCGGACGACTCGACGGTGACGTTCACCGGCTTCCGCCAGGTCGAGCGCCCACAGGCGGCGGTGTCGGGGCGGGAGCGGCCGCACGCCATGCGGATCGCCATCGTCGGCTGGAGCGGCTTCGGCGCCAAGGTGCTGAAGGAGCTCGACGAGTTCCTGCCCTCCGGGTCGGTCGTCGAGGTGGTCGTGGATCGCGACCTCGTCGATCCCGCGGCCATGGCCGGCCTGACCATGGAGCACGCCAGCCTCGAGGTGCGGGCGGGGGACGGTGGGCCCGAGGATCTACGGGCGCTCGGGCGGGGAGCCCGTCCCGACAAGATCCTCGTCCTCGGCTATCGGGACTCGTTGTCGATCGACGAGGCCGACGCCCGGACGCTGCTCGCCCTCTTGACCCTGCGGATGGTGTGGCCGGCCGGCACCGACGACGACGTGCGGATCGTGGCCGAGCTGCTCGACCAACAGAACCTGGCCCTGGCCCACCCCGTCGGTGTGGACGACCTGATCGTCAGCAGCGCCCTGGCCAGCCTGTTGATGGCCCAGCTGGCGGAGCGGGCCGATCTGGACGCCGTCTTCGAGGACCTCTTCGACGCCGAGGGGGCGACGCTCGCCATGCGGCCGGCCCCGGAGTTGGTGGGTCCGGAAGCAGCCCCGTTCGCGTCGGTGGTCGCGGCCGGCCGCGACACCCGGGCCTCGGTCATCGGGTACCGCCTGGGGGCGACGGGAGCAGTCGTCATCAACCCCCCGAAGTCGGCGACGGTGACGCTGGGGCCGCTCGACCAGGTCGTGACGATCGCGACGGACGACGACCCGGCCGCCGACCCGCCGAGGTAGCCGAGGTCGGACCGCGGCGTCAGCCGCGCCGTCACACGACTGGACGAGGGCGGGATCGCGGCTGTCGAAGAAGCAGGGCTGCTTCCCAGCCGCGGGCGAGGCGTCTCTACCATCTCCACCGAGGCGCCGAGCGCGGCGGCCCCGGAGAAGGCTCCGCGTGATCCCAGCCTCGGCGGCCATGTCGGGAAGAACGGCGTCAAGGAGGAGCTGCTGACCGGTGACGCGGCCGCCAAGGCGACGGCGGCGGCGCTGGCGGCCGTTCCCGGCGGGACCATCGAGCGGGTTGAGAACGACGCCGACGGCGCGGCCTACGAGGCGCACATGACCAAGGCGGACGGCACCCACGTCACCGTCAAGCTCGACGCCGGCTTCGGACTCGTCGAGGTCCAGGAGGGCCACGGCCGGTAGCGGCGCCGGCCCGCCGCCCCGGACCTGGCGGTCCTGGGTATGAAAAGGGGCGCCAGGCGCTCCTTTTCATCCCCATGAAGCCCGTGGCGGCGGAGCGAGAGAGAACCGCTCGACGCCGCCACAGGGACGCGACGAAGCCGGCACGACGGGGGCGACCGTCGTGCCGGCTCCGAGGGGGTGTGGGATCTAGCCGGCGGCGGCGGCCGAGGCGACCAGGTGGACCACGCCCAGGGGCAGGCCGGCGCTGAAGGCGCTCACCCCGAAGGTGGCGTTGAGGGCGTCGGCGCCGGTGCGGGTGAGCTTGGCCACGGTGCCGTCGAGGGTGACGTCGGCGCCCTGGGAGCCGACCTTGACCGCGGTTCCGTCGAGGTCGAGGAGCGGGATGCCGGCCTTGCCCCCGGCGGAGGCGGTGAGGACGGAGTTGCCGGGGTCGACCACGAAGTCGGTCACCTCCAGGGACTTGTTGCCCTTGGAGAAGCGCAGCCCGCTGGCCTGGTGCAGGACGGTGCCGGC
>Ga0105245_10000744_pt1 | contig 29373 bp, 28 predicted proteins | sample KBSM54metaG_FD_81523 | JGI IMG/M metagenome (GOLD analysis project Ga0105245, IMG submission 81523) | Miscanthus rhizosphere microbial communities from Kellogg Biological Station, Michigan, USA - KBS M5-4 metaG | ecosystem: Host-associated > Plants > Roots > Rhizosphere > Soil | place...
ATTTCCGGATTTGAGGGACGCCCTTCAACGGATCGCCGGAGAGCAGATCGGCCATTACAGTTGCCGCGAAAAACAGAGCGAGCGGAAGCAGGATTGGTGGAAAGCGCAGCCGCCTTCGCGAGACCAGGAGCGCTAGAATGCCTATACCCAGCAGGATTTGCGAGACTGCGATCGAAAACAGAATGGAGGCCGCGGTGCCGAAAGCCAGCCAATACGCGACGCTCTCCGCTCGGGAAGCGGAGGACTCGACGGTGACTAAGTCAACGCGAACCGGCGGCGAACATTCAGTGTGCGTCATGACCCAGCAATACTCGCGGTACGGAGCGAAATAAAATCCAGAAATACATTCCCGGCGATGCGCACCGGACGAGCCGAAGATCCAATCGTTTGCGTTTCGAATACGTGAGGCGGCTGCGACCCATCAGTTGCCATAGCCCGGTCAGGCCGGGCCGTAGCGACAGCACCGCTTCCGCGGACGAACCATAGTGTTCGTCCAATTCACCACGCGTTATGGGACGCGGGCCCACAAAGGACATCTCGCCGCGCACCACGTGATACAACTGCGGCAGCTCATCGATCGAATGCTTCCGGCACCACGCTGCGAAGCGGCTAGTGATGCGATCGTCCTCGCCATTCTTGGTAACCGGAATGGCGTTCGACACGTCTTCAATCGCGAAGAGGGGCGCCCACGGCTGGTTCGGCTCCCACATCGTGCGGAACTTGAGCACCGGCAATTCGGCGCCGCGCCATCCCACGCGGCGATGGCGGACAAGGGGCGTTCGCCGCGCAAGAACCGCGATGATCGCGGCCACTACAAACAGCGCCGGCGCCACCACCATCAGCGCCAGGGCTGCAACACAGGGTTCAAATCGATAAATCGCGCGCAGCGACTCGGCGGGAGCGGCCGTATTCAGCGGAAGAGTCTGTTCAATTGCAGGCGTCACGTTTCAACCTTCGGGTGCACTTCAACGATTTAGACAAACGGGAACACGGCGGAGAACGACGGATTAGAGGTCCTTCAGAAATGTTCCAAATCCCCGGCGAGGTTGTCTCAATAGATGAGCGGATCGTCCCAGAAGATGACTTTGAAAAGGCGCCGTCAAGGAACCAAGCATGCAGTCTAAGAAGGTTGTCTTTTTCTTCCCGGCGTTCTCAAGCCAGGAGGCTACCGCGCCTCTGGGAATTCTCGCCGTATCCACGCCGCTTCTGCGCGCCGGGTATGAAGTCTGCATTATCGATTCGACAATCACTCCGAATTTCCGCAAGCGCGTACTCGAAGAGCTGAAGGACGCGTTGTGTCTAGCGGTCTCGCTGGTCACCGGCCCGATGATCCGGGAGACTGTGCAGATCGCGCGTGATGCCAAGCAGCTCTATCCGAATAAGCCCGTCATCCTCGGCGGCTGGCATCCTTCTCTGCTCCCCGACCAGACGCTTGCCGCGCCCTACATCGACATCGTCGTCAAGGGGCAAGGTGAAGACGCGTTGCTCGAAGTGGTCGAACGAATCGCAGCCGGAGAATCGCTCAAAGGAGTTCTGGGAGTGGGTTACAAAGAAGACGGCGGACTGGCTTTCAACCCCAGTCGGCCCCTCAGGCCCATCAATGAATTGCCGCCGAAGGCCTACGAGCTCGCTAATTTCGACGCCTACGAGCGCGTGTGCGGACGCCGCTGGGGCATGTATACGTCGAGCCTGGCGTGTCCTTATAACTGCGGCTACTGTACTAACGATGGCGTCTACGGGCGGAAATGGAATGCCATCGAAGCGGAACGCGTCGCGCAGGAAACTACGGATCTGGTCTCGCGCTACGGCTTGAAACTCTTGTGGATCGTCGACGACAACTTCCTGGTGGATCGCGAGCGTGCAGTGCTGATCGCCGAGGGCATCGTACGCACCGGCGTGAAATTTGACTGGAGCATTCAGTCGTCGACTAACCTAGTGTGCCGCCTTACCGTCGACGAACTGAAGCTGCTGAAGCGCGCCGGACTTTCGCAGGTCTCGCAAGGTGCCGACACCGGATCGCCCAAGGTAATGGAATTGATGGGGAAGACGTTCCAAAAACTCGACACCATCCATCAGGCCGCACAAAAACTAACGGAAGCGGGAATTCGCCCGTCTTTCAACATGATTTTTGGCTATCCCGGCGAAGGTGAAAAAGAGCGGCGCGAATCGATCAAGCTCATCATGGACGTCTGCCGCCGTTATCCCGGCGCCGAGTTCTGGACCAATATTTTTACGCCATATCCGGGCTCGCCCATCATGAATCGCGCCTTCGAGCTGGGGATCGATGTCCCGAAAACTCTGGAAGGTTGGGCCGACTTTTTCCCGCGCTATACCGTTCTTCCGTGGCTGAAGGGCCAGGCCCATCGCGAGGTTCAGACCATGCGCGAGTACCTGCGGGTGGCGTTTAACCGGGTGCCGATCGGCATTCGAACCAAGAATCTCCGGCAACGCGTGGTGCATGGAATGATCAGCGGCCCGGCCCGCTGGCGCCTGGATCACAACTACTATTCGTTCCCGCTCGAGTTGTGGGTGAAGGACAAAGTGAACCAGTGGTTCGAGCCGCCGAAGTCGAAAGTGGACGCGCATATGCTGGAGGCTGAGGCGGTCACATGCTGACGGTGGGCTCGCGCAAAGTCCTCCTGTTTCTGCCTCCGTACTCGGGCAAACTGCTGGGGCCGCCGCTCGGTCTGCTCAGCCTCGCGGGATCGTTGCGTGCTGCCGGTTACATTCCTCTGATCATCGATGGCGCGCTGGATCGCGATTACATGAAGACCATTGCCGCGCACGCAGACGATTGCGCATGCTTGGGAGTATCGCTGCTTACTGGCCCTATGATCCGGGATGCTGTCGAGGCCAGCAAGTTGTTTCGCAGGCTTCGCCCGGATGCTCCCATCATTTACGGCGGGTGGCACCCCAGTCTGTTGACCGGCGAAACATTACGCGAAGATTTCGTCGACGTCGTAGTGCGCCATCAGGGCGAAAATACGCTGGTCGAAATCCTCCAGCGCATGGAAGCCGGGCAGCCGTTGGATATGGTGCAAGGCTGCTGGTTCAAGCAAAACGGGCAGATTCGGATGAATTCCGATCGTCCCTCGATTCCACTTTCGAACTTGCCCCTGCCCGCCTACGACCTCATCGACTTCGACGCTTACGCCCGGTCCAGCGGGGAGCGCAAGCTGCCCTACGCCACCAGCATCGGCTGTCCCTACGCCTGCAACTACTGCACCGACATGGTGTTTTACAACCGGCGTTTCAATGCTCACGATGTCGACCGCGTGGTGAAGGAAGTCACTGGTCTGGTAAAACGCTACGATCTCACCGAGATCGCGCTGGTGGATTCGAATTTCCTGGTGGATGTTCACCGCGCGGTGGCGATTGCGGAAGGCTTTGTGCGTGAAGGAGTACCGTTCCAATGGACGTTTCAGGCGTCCACAGATCTGCTGTGCCGCATGACCGACGAAGAAGTGGAAACGCTTGCGGCAGGCGGCGTGAGCCACATCGGATTCGGCACGGAGTCGGCTTCTCCGGAGGTTCTGGAGCGGATGAACAAGAAGCACCAGCACATCGAGGACATCTACGAAGCAGTTCGCAAATGTTCGCGTGCGGGCATCCGCGTTACCCTCAATCTGATCTTTGCGTATCCCGGCGAAGAGGAACGTCACCGCCGCGAAACCCTGCGGATCATGGGAAAGATCGCCGCCCTCTACGATAACGTTACGTTTTCTCCCAACCTGTTTACGCCTTATCCAGGCATTCCAATCTGGCCTGAGTTGAAGGCGCGCGGGCTGCGCGAACCGGCGTCCCTTGAGGAGTGGGCGGATGTTGATTTGGGCGCTGTTCACCTGCCTTGGCTCGCGGGACGCCCATTCGCCGAATTGCGGCGCGGCATCTCGTATTTCCTGCTAGCCAACCAATTGACCAAGGCTCGTCGGCATTCGCAATCTGGAACCTCCCGTTTCCTGATCGCTCTCGTTCGCCGGCCTTTGAACTGGCGGCTGCAGAATTATTTCTTTGCATGGCCATGGGAGTTGTGGCTGACCATGGCGCAAAAATGGCTTACCGTGCGGCGGTCGCTTCTGACCGGCCAGCCCTTGAGTCATGAACTCAGCAGGAGCGCATGAGATCGTATGGCTGATGTTCTGCTGACCCACAGCAATCATCTTTATTCGGACCCCAAGCAGGTTGCAAAAATGCAGCCCTATCCGCCGTTGCAGACGATTCTGGCGGCGGCGGTTCTGGAACAGCACGGCATCGAGACCGCTCTTTACGATCCGACTCTCGATTCTCCGCAAGAAGGTTTTCGCGCTGCGCTCGAACGTCATCGTCCGCGATTGGTGGTGGTGTGCGAGGACGATTTCAATTTCCTTTCGAAGATGTGCCTGGGCCGCAATCGCGAGCTTGCGTTCTGGATGGCGCAGGCTGCGACCGCTCTGGGAATCGAAGTCGCGGCGCACGGCTCCGACGCCTCCGATCACGCCGTCGAATATCTGGCGGCAGGGTTTGGCACGGTCCTGATCGGCGAAGTGGAAACGACTTTGCTTGAATTCGTGCGAGGGCATGCGCGCGACGGCATCGCCGGCCTGGCGTTTCTCTGTGAACGTGGTGTTCATTACACGGCACCGCGCCGCGTCAGGTCCGACCTCGATGCCTTACCTGCGCCTGCTTGGTACCTGGTTGACGTTGACCGCTACCGCCAAGCTTGGACTGAAGCCCACGGTTATTTTTCGTTGAATATGGCGTCCAGCCGCGGCTGCCCGTACCGTTGCAACTGGTGCGCGAAGCCCATCTACGGCAACAGCTATCACGCGCGATCGCCCCAACGCGTCGCCGCTGAGATGCTGCATCTGAAACAAGCGTTCCAGCCGGATCACATCTGGTTCGCCGACGACATTTTCGCCCTCTCCGCCAAGTGGACCAATGAATTTGCAGCCGCGGTCGCAATTCTCCACGCGGAGATCCCGTTCAAGATGCAGTCCCGATGTGATCTGATGACGCGCGATACCGTGGGAGCCTTGCGCCGCGCTGGATGTGAAGAGGTGTGGATGGGCGCGGAATCCGGATCGCAGACTGTGCTCGATGCGATGGACAAAGATGTTCGTGTCGATGAGATCTTTGCCGCCCGAGAGAATCTTCGCGCCCACGGCATCCGAGCCTGCTTCTTTCTCCAGTTCGGCTATCCAGGCGAGACGTGGAACGATATCGAAGCCACCGTCCACATGGTGCGCGAAGCCGCGCCGGACGACGTGGGCATCTCGGTCTCCTATCCACTTCCCGGCACCAAGTTCCACCAAATCGTAGCGGCCGAGGTGGGTGCCAAGGCCAATTGGAATGACAGCTCCGATCTCTCGATGATGTTCCGCGGCGCGTTTTCGACCGAGCTTTACCGTGCGCTCGCGGAAGCTTTACACGCTGAAGTTCGCGGCGGAAAGGATCCTGGCGCTGCCTGGGAATTGGTCCACGAACTACGCGGCGCGGGACACAGTCAGATGGCAGCGGTATGATTCGGCTTCTTCTCACACACGGCTATTTCCTGGCGGAAGATCCCAAGGAACAGCAGACCATGAAGCCGTACCCGCCGCTGGGCCTGCTCTATCTGTCGTCACATCTGCGAAGCCGCGGCTTCGAGACCGAAATTTACGACTCGACATTTGGCTCGCGGCAGGACTTGTTCCGTTTGCTGGAGCAGGGTCCTGCCGGCGTTCTTGGAATTTACGGCAACTTGATGACGCGTGCCAACGTGCTGGCAATCGCCCAACACGCGCGCACCGCGGGATGGCTCGTAATGCTGGGTGGCCCGGAGCCGTCCAATTATCCGAGCGAATACCTGAACGCCGGTGCGGATCTGATCGTCGCTGGCGAGGGCGAGATTGCCGTCGAGCGTCTGATGGCTGTCGGGTTCGACAACGCGACATGGCCCTCCATTCCTGGATTGATTTTTCTCGGCGACGACGGCGTGCCCCATAAAACCGGGCCCGCGGAGCTTGTCACGAATCTCGATGCGCAGCCGTGGCCGGACCGCGAACATATCGACATGGAGCCGTACTTCACCACCTGGCGCACGCATCACGGCATGGGATCAATTTCCGTGATCACCGCGCGGGGTTGCCCGTACCGATGCAATTGGTGCAGTCATTCGGTGTATGGACACACGCACCGGCGCCGTTCTCCCAGGGCCGTGGTGGATGAGATCGAATGGGCGATCGAACGATACAGCCCGGAAATGCTGTGGATCGCCGATGACGTGTTCACCATTCACCACGGATGGCTCGCGGAATACGCCGCTGAAATGAAGCGCCGGAACATTCGCATCCCCTTCGAATGCATCACGCGCGCCGATCGTATGAACGAGAAGGTGGCCGCACTTCTGGCGGAGCTTTCCTGCATGCGTGTGTGGATCGGCTCGGAAAGCGGCTCTCAACGGATCCTCGATGCGATGGACCGCGGCGTCACAGTAGAGCAAGTTCAAAAGGCAGTCCAGCTCGCCAAAGTCAACGGCATCCAGACCGGCATGTTCCTGATGTGGGGCTATGAAGGCGAGGACATCTCCGACATTGAAGCCACCGTCGAACACGTCAAGAAATGCCGTCCCGACGTGTTCTTCACCACCATTTCGTATCCCATAAAAGGCACTCCATATTTCGAAAAAGTCAGTCAGCAACTGGTCAGCATCCGACCCTGGGCCGAAAGCACAGATCGCGATTTCGCTTTGTCGGGCAGGCATTCGCGCACCTTCTATCGCCATGCGGATGAACTATTACGCAGCGAGATGGCCACCGAACCCGACGCCGCGGTGATTCAGGCGGTGCGGCAGGCACTCCAACTCACTAGTAGCGAGGTAGAGGCATGAGCGCGAGTCTCGTCTCTCCGTCCGATCGCGCCGCCGCATACTTCGACCAACTCGCGCCGCGCTATGACGCGGTTTGGACCAACTCCCCGGCCGGCAGATTACAGCGGGAGGCGGTGTGGCGCCATCTCGATCCGCTGATCCAACGGGGAGATCGGGTTCTCGACATCGGCTGTGGAACAGGAGAAGACGCGCTGCATCTCGCGCAGCTTGGAGCGCAAGTACTCGCGGTGGACGTCTCTCCTGAAATGGTTCGGGTCGCGCGTGGTAAAGGGGTCAACGCGCGCGTGCTCCCAATCGAAGGTATCCATGCATTCGCGGTTGCCTTCGATCTGGTTCTGTCCAACTTCGGCGGATTCAATTGCGTTCGCGACCTGCCGGCGATCGGGCAAACACTGGCGCGATTGGTCCAACCGGGTGGATATCTGGCCGTTTGCCTCATGGGGCGTTACTGCCTACGGGAAGCCGCGCACTACGCCCTTCGCGGCCAGTTCAGGAAAGCGGCGCGGCGCTGGCGCGGAGATACGTTGACCTCCACGGGTCTGCGCATTTCCTATCCCACGGCGAAACAGGTTCGACAGGCGGTGTCGCCATCTTTCGATCTGGTTGCCGATATAGGCATCGGCGTTTTCGTTCCGCCATCGTTTGTGCAAGGAACGCCTGCGCCGTTGACGAAAGCTTTGGCTTCGCTCGATACCCGCATCGAATCATCGAGAATCGGCCGCACGATTGGCGATCATCGTCTTTTCGTGTTTTACCGGAGTTAGCCATGGATTCCGCTACGCGACAGCAATTTCTTCGGGATTACGCGACCATCCGCCACGCGGAAGGGCGCGGCTCGATGAGCTCCGCCTATTACCGCGAGTTGCCCTATCGTGATCTCAGCGGGAAAAATTCTGAACAATGGCGAATCCGGGCTCGCAGCTTCCATGCGTTCGAGCGCACCGTTCTCGCGGATGCCGAGCGGCGAGCTGGACGCGAGCTCGATGTCTTGGACTTGGGCGCGGGCAACGGCTGGATGTCACACCGTTTGGCGCTGCGCCGGCACCGCGCAGTAGCGCTGGATATTTTTTGCGATGAATTAGACGGGCTGGGCGCGCTGACACACTATCCGCTCCAGTTCCCGGCAGCCGCGGCGGAATTCGATTCGCTCCCGTTTCGCGAATCGTCCTTCGACCTTGCGGTCTTTAACGCGTCGTTCCATTATTCATCCGACTATCGCCGTACGCTGAACGAAGTCCGCCGTTGCCTGCGTCCCAGCGGACGTTTGGTCATCATGGACTCACCTGTCTACCAGCGCAGCGAGCACGGTGAAATGATGCGCGCCGAACGCCAGGCGTATTTCGAAAAACGTTACGGCTTCCGCTCCGATGCGCTCAAGAGCATCGAATATCTGGACGAGTCGATGCTCGATGAGCTTTCCAATGAGCTCGGCATCGGCTGGCAGTACAGCCAACCCTGGTACGGCTTGCGGTGGGCACTGCGGCCGTGGAAGGCGAAACTGTGCGGCAAGCGACCGCCATCGCGGTTTCTTATTTTGGTGGGGAGATTCCGGGATCGATGATCATCTTGCTCCATCCGAAAGCTGTCAAGCCGAAAAATCGCCGGTTCCCTCTGGCTATCCTTTCGATCGCCGCGGTGCTCGAAGGCGTCGAAGACTACGTCATCGTCGACGGCAACCTCGACACGCAGGCAGGCGCCACCATCGACCGCATCGCGACGGATTACAAAGTCGAGTTGCTCGCCGTGTCTGTGATGCCTGGCCCGCAAATGGTAGCTGCCATCGCGCTTTGCCGCGAGTTCCGGCAGAAGCATCCGAAGGTCCCGATCGTTTGGGGTGGATATTTCCCTTCGCTTTACACCGACGCGACGCTCAACGCCGGCTATGTCGATTTCGCGGTGAAAGGCCAGGGCGAAGATACCATCCTGGAGCTGCTTTCCGCATTGCGCGGTTCGCGGAAGCTCACGAGCGTCAATGGCCTTTCCTTCAAGGACGACTTCGGCCTTCACGTTCACAACCCGGAACGGCATCTGCGTTCGCCCAACGATTTTCCACGGCTTCCGTATCACAAGCTGGGGCCGATCGAACGCTACCTTCTGCCGACCTTCCTGGGCCGCCGCACCGCGGTGCACCATGCCAGTATCGGTTGTCCATTTCGCTGCCAGTTCTGCGGCGTGGTGCCAATCTTCGATGGGCGGCAAAAAAATGAGGAGCCCGAGCGTACCGCTGAAGTCCTCACGGTCCTCCAACAGAAACACGGCATCGACGCGGTCCAATTCTACGACAACAACTTTTTCCTGAATGAAAGCCATGCACGCAGGCAGGCGGAGTTGTTGACTCCGCTGAAGCTGCGCTGGTGGGCCGAAGGCCGGGTCGATACCTTCCTCCGCTATTCCGACGCGGCGCTGCGCGACATCCGCAAAGCCGGAGCCACCATGATCTTTTTCGGGGCGGAGTCCGGCTCGAACAAAGTGCTCGCTGAAATGAACAAGCGCATCACCGCCGAACAGACGCTCGAGTTGGCCGCGCGTATCCGTCAATTCGGCATCGTTCCAGAGTTCTCATTTGTAGTGGGAAGCCCCACGGCGCCGGCCGAGGACACGCGCGACACCATTCGGTTCATCCGCCAGATCAAACGCCTGAATCCGGAAGCCGAAATCATCGTTCAGCATTACATTCCGACCCCGCACCCAGACGGAATGTACGGCAAGATCAACGGCAAGATTGAATTTCCGAGCACTCCGGATGAATGGGCCACCGAACGCTGGCTAAACTTCACGATTCGCCAGGACCCGCACCTTCCGTGGCTGCCGTCGCGCGTCAAACGCCGCATCGACAATTTTGAGCTGGTCATTAATTCGCGCTGGCCAACCGTACAGGATATTCAGCTCCCGCAGTGGAGCCGGATGCTCCTGAAATCTCTGAGCAGTTGGCGATACGCCTTGGGATTTTACGATTTCCCACTGGAGCTTGTGTGGGCGCAACGATTCGTATCGCTGCGCAAACCACGCTGGGAGAGCTTGTGACTGTGGTTTCAGCAGCCGCCGCCTACCGACTGTGGGCCGGCACGTACGATCAGGATCCGAATCCGCTCGTCGCGCTGGAACACCGCGTGTTGAGCGAACGTCTCGATCTGATTCCCGGTGAGCGGATGATGGATCTCGCGACCGGAACCGGCCGCTGGCTGGAGTATGCGCTCGCGCACGGCGTGCGGGCAACTGGCGTCGACTTCTGCGCCGAGATGCTGGCGGTGGCGTCCGCTAAGCGCGGGGTGCGAGGCCGTCTCGCGTGCGCCGATGTCTGTTCCCTGCCCTTCGCGTCACATTCCGTAGATCTGGCGGTGTGCTCCTTTGCGTTGGGCTATATCGATCGTCTCGAGCTGGCTTTCCGCGAGATGGCTCGCATCGCGCGCCGGATCATCACCAGCGATTTACACCCTGACGCGGTACGCGCCGGTTGGGTCCGGTCGTTCCATGACAGCAGCGAAAGCTACGAAATTAAACATTACGATCATCTGTGGGAGCGGATCGAAACCTGTGCGCGGGCGGCGGGTTTGCGTCCGAGCTGGAAGCTGGACGCATCGTTTGGTGAACCAGAGCGCGTCCTTTTCGAACGTGCAGGAAAAGCGGACGCGTTCACTCCCGCGCGACGGGTGCCAGCCATCCTCATTTCCGCTTGGGTGCGCGGATGAGACTGATCGGCGCCAGAGTCGCACGCGATGCGCAGACCTCCGAAGGTCTCGACTTGGAGATCCGTGACGGACGCATTTCGTTCGGCACTGCCTCAGACTCTCCAGTCCTGGATCTCACAGGTTTTCTAGTGTTGCCCGGCCTGATCAACGCTCACGATCATCTGGAATTCAACTTGTTCCCGAGTCTGGGCCGCGGCACTTATAAGAACGCGAAAAGCTGGGCCGAGGACATCTATCATCCTTCCGCTTCGCCCGTGAAAGAGCACATGGCGCTGTCGAAGCGCACCCGCATGATTTGGGGCGGACTCAAGAACCTGCTGAGCGGCGTGACCACGGTGGCGCATCACAACCCTCTCGACGACACTGTGCTCGATCCTTCGTTCCCGGTGAATGTGGTGAAACACTTCGGCTGGGCTCACTCGCTGGATTTCAGCCCCGACTTGGTCGAGCGCTTCCGCACCACGCCCGAGAGTTGGCCCTTCATTCTGCACGCGGGCGAAGGCGTGGATGAACATGCGCGCTCCGAAGTCGGCCAGCTGGAACAGCTCGGAGTGCTGAATGAGCGAACCGTGCTGGTCCATGCAATCGGACTGGATCAACCCGATCTCCAACTGCTACATGCGCGGCGCAGCGCACTCGTCTGGTGTCCCAGTTCAAACTTTTCAACCTATGGCCAGACGCTCTGCGCATCCGCGCTTCAGTCCGATTTGAACGTGATCCTCGGGACCGACTCCGCACTCACGGCTCAAGTTGACCTGATCGACGAGCTCGAAGTCGCGCGGCGTACGCACCCATTCACCGTCGACGATCTCTTCGAAATGGTGACGACTCGATCCGCGCGCGTTCTTCGCCTCAACGATGGAGAAGGGACAATACGTGAAGGCGGCGTGGCGGATCTCGTCATTGTCGAAGACCACGGCCAAACACCGGCAGAAGCTTTGCGACAGATGCGGCCGGAGATGGTAATGGTCGGCGGGAAAGTACGGCTAGTTTCCGCGTGCTTCGTCGACGCGGGCGATTGGCACACGGTCAACGTCGAAGGACGCGGCAATTGGTTCACCGACGTGAACCTTCCCTCTCTGCACGAAGAGACCGTCCGTGTCCTCGGCCCCGAGTATCGCCTGGCGGGAAGGCGGATATCTCAGTGACACTCAATTCTCTGCCAGTGCTCATCTTGAATCCGCACAGCCGCTGCAACTGCCGCTGCGCGATGTGCGATATCTGGAAGACCACCGAGGCCCAGGAAATCAGCGTCCACGATCTCAAGCGCCAGTTAGAGAGCATCGAACGCCTGCAAGTGCGATGGGTGGTCCTCTCGGGCGGTGAAGCACTGATGCACTCCGATTTATGGAGCCTCATCGATCTGCTCCGCGCAAGGCAGATTCGGATCACGCTTCTGAGTTCGGGACTGCTGCTTGGCCGGCATGCTGCCGCGCTGGTGAAGTCTGTGAATGATGTGATCATTTCGCTGGATGGTCCGCGGGCTATCCACAACGTGATTCGTGGAGTTCCCGGCGCGTTTGAAATTACGGCCGCTGGCATCGCATCGATTCTGGAGAGTGACGCTAACTTCCGCATCTCCGCCCGCTGTACCGTCCAGCGCTCGAATTTCCGTTATCTGCGCGAAACAGTAGATGCCGCCCGGGAACTGCGCCTGAACTCAATTTCGTTCCTTGCGGCGGACGTCGATTCGACCGCATTCGCCCGGCCCGATGGCTGGCCCACCGAGAAAAAGGCCGCAGTCGGGCTCAATTGCGCCGACATCGCGGTCCTCGAGTCGGAAATCGAAGCGTTGATTTCGCGCGGCGAGTGCGGAGGCTTTGTCTCTGAATCACCGTCGAAGCTTCGGCGTATTTCCCGCCATTTCCGCGCTGTTCTAAATGAGATGCCAGCGGTGGCCCCGGCCTGTAACGCTCCCTGGAAATCGGCCGTCATCGAATCCGACGGAACCGTGCGTCCATGCTTCTTCCACGGCGCCATCGGAAATCTGAAATCGGGGAAACCACTGGACCAGATCTTGAACGGCCCGGAGGCGGTCGCCTTTCGCGGCTCCCTGAACGTAGCTACAAACCCCATTTGCCAAAAGTGCGTATGTTCTTTGAATTGGAGATCGCAGTAATGAGTTTTGCTGTTCGCTCTGCGTTGCTTGTGACAATATTCTGTGCCGGCGCCTTCGTCGCGCGTGCCCAGGAAAAGCCGCCCAACCACTTTGTGAGTAATGACGCCTGCAAAACGTGCCACCCGATTGCCTGGAACACATTTTATAGAAATGCGCATTTCAAGAGCGTCGCTTCGGGTAAGGAAACGCCGGAGAACACGGGCTGCCAAGGATGCCACGGTCCCGGCGGCAATCACGTTGATAATCACGGCGGTAAATCGACCATCGTCGCGTTCTCGGAACTTCCCGCCGAGCGCATCGTTGCTGCGTGCCTACGCTGCCACAGTCAGAAGCTGTCGCGGGCGAATATACGGAGCTCGCAACACACTCTGAATGGAATGGCATGCACCAGCTGCCATTCGATTCATCGCGCCCAGTCTGATCGCGCGCTGCTGAGCAAGCCCCAGACCGCGCTCTGCGAAGGTTGCCATACCGATGTGCGCGTACAGTTCGCGATGCCCTTCAAGCACCGCGTCGAGGAAGGAGCGATGTCCTGTACCGACTGCCATAATCCGCATGGCACCTTTGCTCCCACCTGGGGAATGGCCTCGCGCCCCCGCCACGTGGACCAAGCCATGGCGAATGAGGAGGCCTGTCTCAACTGCCACGCCGATAAGCGAGGTCCCTTCATATTCGAGCATCTCGGCGCTCGGGTGGATGGGTGCGAAACCTGCCACACTCCTCACGGGTCTACAAATTCGCGGTTGCTGCTGCGGCCGGTAGTGTTCACGCTGTGCCTGGAGTGTCACAACGGAGCGGGAAACTTCGGGCGTCTGGGAAGCGGCATCGCGGCTCAAACGCAGAGCCATAATATGGCCGATCCGCGCTATCAAAACTGCACGGCGTGTCATGTGCGCATCCACGGATCGAACGCAAGTTCCACTTTTGCGCGGTAATGACCATGCGAATCACGACGCGAATCACGATTCTTCTTTTTCTAATCGCCGGCGCTGCCGCCGCGCAGGTTCCAGTAGCTCCCAGCCCCGACCCGGCCGGGGAAAGAACCGGGGAAAACGTCAGCAACTACAACATCGTCGATAGCTTTGAAACTGGATACCGCTACAGCGCCGTGGGCGGCAACGATTCGCAATACCGCAGCAGTGTCAACTATGGCAACGGGATCAGGTTACTGGGAAGCTCGCTGCTTGTCACTTCAAAGAATGGCCACGGCTTGCTGTTCGACCAGATCACTTTGTCCACCCAAGGGCTCGGCAACGACCCCTATGAATCGGTGGTTTTGCGTGTCGAGAAAAACCGGATTTATCGCTACGACATGAGCTGGCGGCAGAACGACTATTTCAATCCCGGCCTGGTCACTGGAGGCGGCGACGGACAGCATCTTCTGGACACGCAGAATCGAATGCAGGATCACAATCTGACGTTATTCCCGCAGTCCAAGCTCAAATTCTTTTTGGGATTCAGCAATTCTTCCCAGACGGGGCCGTCTTATTCGTCCATTCAGCAGTTCGACCCGAACGGTAACATTTTCCCCCTGTTCTCGAATGTGCGTAGGGTCTGGCGCGAGTACCGGCTCGGCAACGAATTTCAGGTTTTTGGAATACGCGTGAACTGGATGCACGGCTGGGAGGACTTCAAGGACGACACCGGGGCCACGCTCGCAACCGCAGGCGTGCCCGGCGCGATACCGATTGCGCAGCCACCCGGTGTGAGTCTCAATAGCTTTCAAGCGAATGATCCGACCCACGGAACCAATCCTTTTTGGCGTGCTGCTATCTTCGCGGATCGAAAATTTTTCCATATGAACGGCCGCTTTACTTATTCCGGAGGGCAACACGCCTTCGTGGTGGACGAGAGCGCGCAGGGCGTCGCATCTTCGCTCTCCCGCATCCAGAACGTCGTCACTCTGGGAGACGCCGAACGCCCGGTTGCCACCGGGAATCTGAATCTCAACTTTACGCCCACCTCCAAGCTGACTATTGCCAATAGCACTTCGGTCTATAACGTTCGCACCCTTGGAAATTCCTTCTTCTCCGAATTTGACAGCGCCACGCAGACCACATCGGTGTTGTTTTACAACTATCTCGGTATCCGTACGGTTGCTAACGACACCAATCTGAACTATCAGGTATCGCCACTGTGGGGCTTCATGGCGGGCTATCACTATTCCGACCGATTGATCACCTCACAGCAGCAGTTCACTTTCGCGGGAGCTACCTCGGGGAACCTGGCGGAACAATCGAATCAGCTCCAATCGGGACAGACCGGGGTGCGGTTCACGCCGTGGAAACCGCTTAGCGTGCTGCTTTCGGCCGAGGTTGGGACAAACAGCCACCCCTTCACTCCCACCGCAGATGGCAATTTCCACGATTTGAACGCTCGGATACAATATCGCGCCAAGACTTTCCAGATCTCGGCTTCCGCCGGCGCAAACTACAACGCCAATTCCGCCTCGCTCACTTCCTACGGATCGCAATCCAGAACTTATTCCGTGAGCGGCCACTGGACGCCTCACGGCTCTTTCACTTTGGATGCCGGCTTTAATCGGGCGCATACCTACACCATTGGAGGGATTGCATATTTTTTGAACCAGCAGTTTCTTCAGGACCAAAGCTCGATTTACTTGAGCAACATCAATTCGATCTACGCGGGCGTCCGGTATGAGATAAGAAAGCGAATTGACCTCTATGCGGGCTACACCCGGGTTCAGGACCTAGGGGACGGCCGCGCTAGTGCGGATGCCGGAATCGGATCCGCGCCGCCGCTGTTCCAGGGCGTGCAAACGTTTCCGATTGCGTTCCAGTCTCCGATGGCCAGGGTCTCGGTGAAAATCAACAACCGCCTACGAAGGAACGCGGGATATCAATACTACGGCTATAGATCGGACTTCGCGTCCCTGTTGGGGTATCGCGCAAACACCGGATACACGAGTCTGTCGGTCTCGTTTTGAAATATGGAATCGCAGCTCAGCCGGCCACTCCAGCTCCCGAACGTGGCCGCGCCGCGGCCGCAAGCGCCGTTTTTCGATTCGGCGCAGAACGCTTGGGTGCTGAGCCGCTATGCGGATGTGCTGGCTGCCTTGCGTGCACCGGCGCTCCGCCAGGCGGGTCCTCCAAAAGCGCCGGATCGAGTGCGCGAAGATGTATTGAACGTTCTTTCGCAGTCAAAGATTTCGGAATGGCAGGAACAGATCGAGCCGCTCGCGGATGGTATCATCGCGAAGCTGCCGCCGGGTGGCCAAGTCGAGTTGGTGAGCGAAGTGCTTCAGCCCTGGTCGCTGGCGGTCGCGAACATCGTGCTCGGTCTCGATGCAGCGGCTGGCCGGAGCTTGGCCGCGCTTCAACCGCACCTCACCGGCGTCAGTAGCGATTCACCTGCGCCGCGGGGGCCGCGCCGGTCGTTGAGGTCGTTGCGTCGCGCCGTGCAGCGCAGAATCGCAAATGCGCGTTTGCAGAAATTATTGCGCCGTGTGCGCGTGCGCGGGGCCGAATCGCTTTTCCGGGGCGTGTCGCAGACGCTACCCGATTTTTTGGCGAATGCGTGGCTCGGTCTAATGGAACATCCCTTTCAACTCGCGCGGCTCCGAGCCGAACCACCTCTGATGCCAAAGGCCATGGAGGAATTGCTTCGCTATCGCGGCCCGGTTCATACGCTCGTGCGGGAAGCGGAGCAAAACCTGGAACTCGGGGGCGTCAGGATTGCCCAAAACCAACGCGTGATTTTGAAAGTGGCTTTGGCGAATCGCGACCCTGAGCACTTCCCGGATCCGGACTCGTTCGACATCACTCGTCAGAACGCCGGACATCTCGGACTCGGGGCAGGTCAACATTCCTGCGTGGGTGCACTGCTGGTCCGCATGGCGGCGATCTCAGCGACCCGCGCGTTCGCCGATAAAATGGCCGGTGCCGAAATCGTTGAACCCATCGTCTGGCGACGTGGGTCGACGCTTGACACGCCATCTTTCCTACGGGTCCGTTATCAATGTTAGGCGACCAAGTCTTCGAATCTTGGGTCGATCCCTCATTTGACGTCCAGGAGTGCCCTAGCGGCCGATCCCAAGCCGCAACCGGCGATGCCTGCGGAACTCAAGATGGCATTCGAGGACGCGCGTTACTCCATTGACAAGGGGCTCGGCGCAACTCAGCGCTACCGGAAACGTGAGCGGGTTCGTGATCTTCCGCCATAATAATCAAGAAGCCGTGGTGCCGCTGGAAAGTCGCAATGCCGGCGCTTATATCCTGGCTTTTGACAACGCCAACGGGACCGCCACCGGTATAGCGGTCAACGCGGTGTCCGCCGGACAGGTCAACCTTCCGGTGACGGTTCGCGACAGCGCGGGCGCCACAATCGCAACTGACACAATTACGTTGAGTGCGAACGGGCATACACAGTTCACTTTGGTCACGGACAAATATCCGATGACAGCCAGCGTTCAAGGCACCATCGAGTTCGATACGCCGGCTGGCTCTCAGATTGGCGCGTTGGGGATTCGAATCCCCGATGTCCCCGCGCGTACGTACACGACGCTGCCGGCGCTGGCGAAATAGCCCACACCTTCTGAATCTCTCTCGCGGGGGGACGCATCATAGCGAACGGATGGGCGTCGGGCAAGTAATGAGTGACCCTCGTGCCGGGCTCCTGGAAGCGACTCTCGGCACTGTCCTCAAGCACGACGGACCCGCTGCGATTGTCGTCTTTCTGGTAGCCCTTCCCCTGTGCCTCGGTATCGCGTTGGGATCCGGTGCGCCCCTGATCGCCGGCATGACGGCGGGGATCGTGGGAGGCATCGTGGTCGGCGCGCTGTCCGGTTCCCACGTCAGCGTGAGCGGCCCCGCCGCCGGTCTCGTCGTGATTGTACTCACCGCGATACAGCGGATTGGGTCCTTCCGGGGCTTCCTGGTGGCCGTGGTGCTCTCGGGCCTGATACAGCTTATCTTTGGCATGCTGAAGTTCGGCGCGATCGCCGACTACGTGCCCAACTCGGTGATCAAAGGCCTTCTCGCGGGGATTGGTCTGTTAATTATTCTGAAACAGATTCCGCATGCCTTGGGCCGGGACGACGACTACGAGGGTGATTTCAGCTTTCTCCGGATTGGCGGAAACAACACACTAAGCGATCTTGCCCATTCCGTGCAGAGCGCCTCGCCCGGTGCCGTCATTATCTTCGCTGTGGGTCTGGCGTTGCTCATCTTCTGGGACACTGTGGCCCGAAAAGCCCGCATTTTTCAGATTGTGCCTGGGCAACTGGCGGTCGTCGCCGCCGGAATCGGGCTCAATCAGGTATTCGGTCTGGTCGCACCCACCTTGAAACTGGCGTCGTCCGAGCACTTGGTAAATCTGCCGGTGCCGGCCAGCATGACGGATTTCTTTTCCCAATTCGCCTGGCCGGATTTTTCGGCCATCTCCAACGGCACGGTGTGGGCTACAGCTTTGACCATCGCCGTGGTGGGAAGCTTGGAGACGCTGCTCTCCCTGGAAGCGGCGGACCGGCTTGATCCCTACAAGCGAATTTCCTCGGCCAGTCGCGAACTGCGGGCGCAGGGCATCGGCAACATGGTGTGCGGGTTGATCGGCGGACTGCCGGTCACCTCGGTGGTGGTGCGGACCGCGGCCAACGTCGAAGCCGGCGGCCGGACCCGTATGAGCTCCATCCTGCACGGCGCCCTGCTTGTTGTGTCGATGATCCTGCTACCCGGCGTCTTGAGCTTGACCCCTCTTGCTTCTCTCGCAGCCATCCTCATTTTGGTGGGATTCAAGCTCACTAAGCCGATGCTCTACAGCAAGGTCTATTCGCAGGGCTGGAACCAGTTCCTGCCGTTTATCATCACGGTGCTTGCGGTGGTGTTCACCGATCTGTTGACCGGCGTGCTGGTGGGGTTGGTGTGCGGCATCTTCTTCGTCATCCGCACGAATCATCACGAAGCCATCACGGTGGTAAGCCAAGATTCGAATTACCTGTTCCGGTTCACGAAAGACGCGAGTTTCATCAACAAGAGCGAGTTTCGCACGAAGCTACGCGCCCTCCCGAATCACTCGCAAGTGATGATCGACGGCACCCGGGCTCTGTTTATCGACAACGACATCAGGGAAATCGTTGAAGACTTCCGGCAACTGGGGTCGCACAAGAACATTCAGGTCGAAACCAAGGGTTGGGGCAGCCACGACCGTTAACTCGAGGAGCGTATGGAATCCCACAAACAACTGCTGCTGGCGAACAAGGCCTGGGTGGAGGAGAAGCTGAAGGTCCGCCGCGATTTCTTCGAGAGCCAGGCGCAGGATCAGGCGCCGGAGTTTCTGTGGATCGGCTGCTCCGACTCTCGCGTGCCGGCCGAGGACATCACCGGCACCGAACCGGGAGAGCTGTTCGTCCACCGCAACATCGCCAACATGGTGGTGCACACCGATTTCAACATGCTCAGCGTGCTCCAATACGCCGTCGAGGTTCTAAAGGTGAATCACATAATCGTGTGCGGCCACTATAATTGCGGCGGCGTGAAGAACGCCATGACGCGGCACGACTTCGGCCTGATCAATAAATGGTTGCGGCACCTCAAGGATGTATACCGGATATACAGGGAGCACATCGAATCCATTGTCGACCCCCAAACGCGCTGGGATCGGCTGGTGGAAATCAACGTCACCGAACAAGTGCAGAACCTGGCGAAGACCTCGATCGTCCAGCGGGCATGGAAAACCGAGCGGCGTCCGACGTTGCACGGTTGGGTATACGATTTGAGGACGGGCTACCTGAAGGAGCTTGCGGAGATGCCTCCCTGCGCGAGAATCGACGACATCTACCGCTTTGAATGGGACGATGAAACGTAACCTCTCGTCACTGCCTCCGCCGATGGACGCGAGACGAACCAGGCTACCTTTGAAGGGACACAGTGTTTCTCCCGACGGCCTTCGTGAAGGAAATGACTGGTGTGAAAAGTTCAGATGAAATGAGATAGTAATCTCGGCGAAAAACCCCCAGTGCGTCCCGCCCTCATTCATTTGCGATCGAAATCGTGTTTACCTTAAAGGTTTCCGCAACGTTGTCACCTGTGACATTGACCATAAACGGGGATTTTTTGCCCCCTTTCAGGACAAGTTTGCGCGCTTTGTCATTCCCTTCAGAATCCAAGTGGACGGCCATCCCAACCTGTGGAACGACTGAGAACGACGTCGTCTTCTTGGATGGTGAGCAGGTGCGGAGTGCTCGCTTGGTATCAGTGCTCCCGGGGTGTCCGTTCGAGATATTGTTCTGTGCCGAATCATAGCAACTGGCATCCACTAACGCTCCATACCAACTCGCTGCAAAGCTCACGACGGATGTCAGAGATGCGAGAAAGGCAAACCGCAAAATGAATGTCATTTAGTGTACTCCTGGTAAGGTACGATTATTCACGTGGGTGGAGCGATGCAATTTCTTGGGCTCCGTCGCGGAAATCGGCGTCATTTCGACTCTGCGCGCCCGTAGATTGCGCATTCAGCAGCCTCTGGAGCGCGATGCTCCGGACGCTGAAATAGACTAGGTTGCCGAGTATACAGGAACGCCGGAATTTCGCGTTCAAGGCTGCCCCTCTAACTTAGAGCTAGGGCTTTTAAATCTCTCCTTGTCGCTCCTGTAGTCCACGAAGTCTCGGATTATGGCCTCAATGTCTGTAACCAACCCGGAGTTGGCTTTTACGTAATTGTTGATACGGATCTTTATCTCGTCGAGCTTGCTTGCATAACCCGCCGCTTCATCATCGAGCGTGTAAACGATTCCAGTTGCCAGAGTCGGTTTTCAATTCGGCTGCATCGGTCTTGGCGTCCGCAAAAAGCTTCGCGGTCTCAGGAGAGTCCGCCGCTTTCGCTAAATGCCTGAAAGAATCCCATAAAAGAGGGCCGCTTCAGCTTGGCTGGACATAACGAGAGTTTCGCCTCCGTTCGATGCATAGGGCTCAGCGAAATAAAAAACCCAGGCGCGCGACGTCGAATCAGTTGTGTGAGAGAAGATTGGCTCGGTTCCCTATGTACGGCGTCATAGCAGGCGACGCGTCGGAAATAGGTCTGAAACCGGGCAAAGGTGACGCAGGAGGTAAACGTGCTTTTCGTTGCTGGCAGTAAATGGCTTCGCGCATGTTCGCTGGTGTGCACCGCATTATTGCTCCCTGGAGAACTGCCTGTTCTTGCTCAGCAGGCGAACACTGCGGGAGCGACAACGTCCACGCTCTCAGCGGATCAGTTGGATAGTCTGGTGGCACCGATCGCACTATATCCCGATCCATTGCTGGCACAGGTACTTGCAGCTTCTACGTATCCTCTGGAAATCGTCCAGCTCCACCAGTGGCTGGCGAAGAACAACCAGTTGAAAGATAAACAGCTTGCGGACGCCGTCCAGAAGCAAAATTGGGACCCGAGCGTTCAAGGATTGGCCGCCCTTCCCGACGTCGTCAAGCAGTTCTTTGAGAACATCAAATGGACCGCTGAGCTGGGCAACGCCTTTCTCGCCCAGCAGTCCGAGGTGATGGACGCCGTTCAACGTATGCGTTCCAAGGCGAAGGCATCCGGGAAACTAGATTCCAACGAACAAATCAAGGTCGAAACCAGGGTAGTTGAACAGAAGAGCGTAGTGGTCATTGAGCAAGCTAACCCGCAAGTCATCTACGTGCCTAGTTATGATCCCGTTTACGTGTGGGGCCCACCTGTCTATCCCTATCCCTATTATCCCGGATACTATGCTGCCGGATTGGCGATTTCGTTTGGTATTGGCGTTGCTATGGGTGCCTTCTGGGGTGGGGGGTGGGGTTATGGATGCGGATGGGGCGGGAACAACAACATCAATATAAATAACAACAACAACTTCATCCGAAATGGCAACATTGGCGGCAACAGGCCTGGCGGCGTCGGAGGAGTCGGCGGCGTTGGTGGGGTCGGTGGAGTTGGTGGGGTCGGAGGTGTTGGAGGAGTTGGCGGGGTCGGTGGAGTTGGCGGAGTCGGTGGAGTCGGCGGAGTTGGTGGCGCCGGACGCCCGGGTGGTATCGGGGGGGCCGGTGGTCCGGGCGGAGTCGGCGGGGGCAATAGGCCAACGCAGTGGCAGCACAACCCCCAGCACCGCGGCGGCACACCTTATGGAAATCGAGCCACGGCCGATAGGTTCGGCGGCATGACTCGCGGCGATCTCGGGAACCGTCAGGCCAGAGCGAGTCAGAGTTTGAGCCAGAGAAGTGGGCAGGGATTCGCCGGCAATTCAAGAGGAGTTGGCGCGAGCGGCATAGGAAGCTCAAGCGGCCTGTCCAGTCGAACAGGGGGTGGCGATCGCATCGGAAATCGGCAGACCGCCGGATCGGGCTCCCGCTCCGGAGGAGCGTTCGGCGGATCTGGCGCCGGCGGAGGGGCACGGGCCGGCGGTTCGCGAGGCTCCTCCAGCTTCGGCGGCTCCCGGGGTGGCGGTTCCCGCGGCGGGGGAAGGCGCCGCTGAGCCCGGCTAAAAGAATAGATCGAGAGGGACGAATCATGAAATTCAGCAAGCCGATGATCGCATCCGTCGCAATCGCGACTTTGATGGCTTCTCACACCGCGGCGCAGCCCGCGCAGAACACGTTTGACAATCCGCAGAGCGCTGCCGAAGCGCTCGTCAAGGCCGCGGAGAGTTTTGATGTGCCGTCTTTGCTCCAAATCCTCGGCCCGGGTAGCCGGGATCTAGTAGTCTCCGAGGATCCGGTCGTCGATAAGACGCGGGCTGCCGATTTCGCCCGACTCGCTCGCGAGAAGCAACAGGTTAACGTGGATCCGAAGAATCCCAATCGTGCGGAGTTGGTGGTTGGAAACTCCGAATGGCCGTTACCGATTCCATTGGTCAAGCGAAACGGAAAGTGGTCTTACGACGCGAATTCGGGGCGCCAGGAGATATTGTTGCGCCGTATTGGTGAAAACGAAATCGACGCCATCCGAATCTGCCGTGGTTTCGTAGAGGCCCAGCACGAGTACGCTATCGAGAAACACGATGCCTCAGAGTTAAACGAGTATGCCCAGCGGATTATAAGTACGCCGGGGAAGCATGACGGACTCGCCTGGCAGAACCCGGATGGAAGCTGGGGCGGTCCAGTGGGAGAGGCTATTGCCAAGGCGATCGCCCAAGGCTACGAGGCAAATCCCCAGCCTTACCACGGCTATTACTTCAAGGTGTTGAAGGGCCAAGGCCCGGCCGCTTTAATGGGGGAGATGAATTTCGTTGTAAATGGAGCGATGATTGGCGGTTTCGCTCTTTCGGCCGCTCCGGCGCAATATCGCGTTACAGGGATTAAAACGTTCATCGTTAGCCACGAAGGGATTGTCTATGAGAAGGACTTGGGGGCCGAATCTCTGAAAGCTTTGAAGCAGATCGAAGTTTACAATCCGGATAAGACGTGGAAAGTAACGGTTGACGAGGAGTAAATCCTCTTGTTTCGGAGGACAATGACCTTGCGTGCTGAGAACTGAGGCTTCATCCAATGCTTGATGAACTTGTCCCCGCGCCGCCTGCAGTGTGCCTTCCCAAAACATCTGGCCGTTGAACTCTTTCACGCAAGAACGGATCGTCTTCTTGTGAACGTCAAAGCCTGTGTACAACCTTGCGACAGGCTTACTGGCAAACTACCGTTGTAAAGGTGTGGACCGATGTCGTCTTGCCTCCAAGCAGCAAAGGCCGGAAATGAATTTGTAAGAGAAGGTTTCTGACCCACTTCACTGCCATAATCTGAGGGCTGACAGAACGCGAAATGCTAACGTCTCTAGCCCGAATGACTTCGCCCTGTGAGTTGATATGCAACTCAAAAAAGCCGTGACCAGACACTGGACAGTTCTTGTCGTCTGGTCTCAACTCCAACGACGCCCGGTCTGCGTTGTAACGCAGGGTGTTGGGCAAACCGTTGGGCATCAATCGATTAAATTGCTCGCGGGAAGTCACATCGGTCTCTGCAAAAAGGCCCGCACTAAGCAAGAACAAGAATACGAGAATAACGCGCAGGCTGTGATGCTCCGAATAGAAGATGCGACAAGAGTCAGAGTGACTCAATATTAGAAGCATGAAAGCCTTCGTCCGGGTTGCCGGCAATGTTACATTCGCTTGGGATTACGGCGAAGCGGAACGGCATTCCGGGACGATCCCGAAAGGGGGCACGATTCAATAAATCGCATCCTGGGAAAGTTTCGTCACCATCTTCACGGGCGATGTGCAACTGAAAGCAGAAGGAATTCCTTCCGTAAGTAGCAAATTTGATACTCGATTCAATACTCACTACACTCTCCCATTCACCTTCACGCTACGGCCATCCTGCATCTCTTCGATTTCGCCCTACTGAGCAAGTTGACTGCCAACCCCGCAAGTAGCTGAGTGCATGTATTAGCTACAGCGTTAACCGATCGTGACTTGCATTTTTCGCAGGTAAGTCGGGTATCCTTAACCAAATCGGTGAAAATTGCACTTTATTTTTATTGACGCTCTCACTAAATGTGAGGTACGGTCATTCTTGGGAAAAAATTCACGTGATGCAAGAGTGCCAACAATGCGGTCGGCTTAGGTTGGCGGCTTCTGAGGCGTCCAGGGCCTATCACGCGCTTGAGGCGGAACTGGAATCCGCACACATTGCCCATCAGAATGACCGAACCATTTATCTGCGACCGCTAGTCGATAGAGCGTTGCTGAAACGCGATGCCGCAATCGATGAGCTTTCCACGCATGAACGAACTCACCTGCGAACCAAATCCGTAGGCGCGTAAAAATTCTCGGAATCCCACTTTTCACTCGCCAGAGTTCAGGTCCTCCGGCACAATTCCAACATTCTGCTATCGGAAATTTGAGTGAGATAGCTTTGCCATTTTGACTCGTAGCGCGCTAGTCGTGATGTGACCGACAGTCGGCCAGGTGCATATCAGGACCTTGTGGAACCGTGGAGGCTTAATTCCCACAAGCCCTCCCTGGTTCTCACAACGCCATTTCTCCGGAGTCGATATCGGTATTTGCCGGCAGAGGGGGACATGGAGCAATCGCGAACTGGCATACTAACGTAGTACTAGCCGCCCGGCAGTACCAGAAGCCCATTGATAAACGAACCGAACCGGGCTAGCATCGAGTTTCTGTGCCTTTTTAGAAACCCTTGGGGAGGGTTAAGTGCAAGTTAGAAAAATTGGATCATTGATATTCACGGCATCAGTAGGTTTGTGGGCGACAGGCGCCGCTCTCTCGGCTCAGACTTTGACCGTGACCTACCCGTCGGCATCCACCGTGACACCGCCGCTTTCGCAGCTTCCCGACGGCCCTAAGCCACAGGGCAATACGGAACACGCGCACCGTCCGGTGCCGTCTCATGCTGGGAAGGGCGGAGGCCAGGACACCGCAGTACAAACGGTTGCGGGTCCGCTGATCAGCGCGACCGGGGGGACCAACTTCAATGGCCCGGGCGCCAATGGCTTCGCTCCCTCCGATAGCAATATCGCGGTTGGCCCCAATCATATCTTCGCCGCGGTTAACTCGGTATACCAGATCTACAGCAAGACCGGCGCGTCTATCCTTGGGCCCAAATCGCTCAGCTCGTTGTGGACCGGCGTTGGCGGCGGATGCAGCACAGCCAATGCAGGCGACGTCGTAGTGCAGTATGACAAACTCGCCGACCGCTGGATTCTGACTCAGCTATCGTCGCTTTCGAGCCCCTACGGCGAGTGCATCGCGGTTTCCACAACCAACGATCCCACCGGCGCTTACAAGGCCTACTACTACACGTTCGGCAACAACCTGCCGGACTATCCGAAGTTTGGCGTGTGGGCGACCGCAACTAATAGCGCGTATCTGGCAAGCTATAACCAGTTCGCTAACGGAGCAAATTTCGTTGGCGCCGCGCTGTGCGCCTATGACCGGGCGGCGTTGATTGCCGGAGCTGCCAGTCCCGGACAGATTTGCTTCACCATCAATGACGCCAGTTACCTGCCCGCGGATCTTGACGGTTCGACGGCGCCTCCCGCAGGCTCCCCCGGCTATTTCGTGACCTATGAGACGCTCAGCAGCCTGCGTCTTTGGGCAATCGCGCCCCATTTCTCCAACCCAACTTCTTCGACCCTGACACAAGTCACGCCGGATCTCTCCGTGACTCCGTTCAGCGAACTGTGCAACGAAGGAACTTGCGTGCCGCAAGCGGGAACCACAAACCAGCTTGACTCTTTGGGCGACCGTCCCATGTACCGCTTGGCATATCGCAATTTTGGCGACCATCAGGCGATGGTATTCAATCATTCGGTGACCTCCGGGCCGCGCTGGTACGAATTGCGCGCCGGCTCCGGCGCTGGCGCCTCGTTCAGCGTGTATCAGCAGGGAACTTTCGCCCCGGATGCCACTTACCGATGGATGGGCAGCGCCGCCATGGATCAGTCCGGCGACTTGGCGCTGGGATACAGCGCCTCCAGCAGCAGCATCAGCCCCGCGGTCCGTTACACCGGACGCGTTCCGAGCGACACGCTGGGCACGCTTGAAAGCGAACTCAGCATCATCGAAGGCACAGGATCGCAGACCAACGGCCTGCACCGCTGGGGCGACTATAGCGCCTTGCGCATCGACCCGTCGGATGACTGCACCTTCTGGTACATAAACGAGTATCTGCAATCGTCCGGCGCGTTCAACTGGAGCACTCGTATCGGTTCTTTCAAGTTCAGCGGATGCGGCACGGCGTTGCCAGACTTCTCGGTCTCCACGAACCCAACTTCCGCGACCGTCAACGCGGGCCAATCGCCAACTTCCTCGATTAGCGTCGCCGCGTTGAACGGTTTCTCCGCTAGCGTCGATTTATCGATCGCCTCTGGCTGCCCGGCAAACGCGACCTGCTCGGTGAGTCCCAGCTCAGTGACGCCCGGCACTCCTGCTACGTTGACCGTCGCGACCACGTCGACCACGCCCGCCGCCACTTATCAGGTGAGCGTGAATGGCAAGTCCGGCAATCTGAATCATAACGCCATGTTCGCGGTGACCGTAAATGCGACGGCGACCGACTTCTCGATCTCGGCACCCCCTTCGATTAACGTCAGCCGCAAGTCGAGTAACTCGGTAACGGTGACGTTAACGGCCATCGGAAACAGCAGCTCGGTTACGCTGAGCATCTCAGGTTTGCCTTCTAAGGTGACGGCTACGTTTTCGAACAATCCGGCAACTGCCAGCGGCACCTCCACGCTAACGATCTCGGCGAATCCGGCGTCCTCGCGCGGAACGTACACGCTAATCATAACGGGCACGAGCGGCACCGTGACGCACACTGCTCCGATTAGTCTGACGGTGAACTGACGATTGAATCCCGCGAGCAGGCGCACTGTAAAACTAGATACCACGGACCAGCAAACTCGACCGTCAGGCAAATCATCATCGCTGCGGCCGCGCCGCCAGACAGACCAGCGCGGTCCTAATCAAAGATCTTACTCAAGTCCATTTCCAGCGGCGGGTTTGCGATTTGGAGGATTTCGCCCTTGAACTCTCGGAGCCCATCGGTGTTGGTGACTGTGTAGGCGCGCTTAAGCCCGGGGTGCAAAAGCCATACCTGCGCAACGCCTTTGGCGATGTAATCGTCGCAACGTTTTTGAACCCCGGAGAAACGGTCGTCGCGGATGATCTCGATACACAGAAGTGGGACTGGCGGCAGTGTTTCTTCCAAATTAAACTGCTCGCGCAGTAGGCGCAGATTCTCGCGCTCTTTCCGTTCTTCGTCCGCATACAACCGTGCTTTCTCAAATTCATGATTGGCGATTGCGCTCTCCATCCCCTTGATGATGAAATCGATCCGCTCCTGAATCTGCGCGAGCTTTTGGACGGGAGCTAGATCCTCGCCTTTTTCGTTTTCTAACGGTGGATCAGTTGCGTAAATGGCGAAGATCGTCCTGTTCGCGACATGAATGCGCTTGACGATCCAGATGCCACCCGGGGCTTCACGCTCCGCAAGCCACTGGTCGAAACCCGCGATGGAGATAGACTGACCCTGCGCAAGCAAGGGCTCTGATTGCTTCGCCTCCTCCCGTACCAAGTCCAGGGTGAGGCCTTGTTCGCGCAGCAGTTGAGCGCCGAAGGAGTTCTCCTCACGAAGCAGGCCGAGGAGGAGATGCACCGTGCCGATGTGTTTGTGGTTCATGCGTTCGGATTCCTCGGCCGCGTAGACCAGCGCTCGCTTGGATTCGTGGCTGAGCGGCAGGTCTACCGACGTTGCGACCTTGAGGCCGGTCGTGCCGCGCTGCGGGATGGAATGGCGGATGGCTTCGGATGCCAGGAACTGGTTGGCCAGCGCTTTATCCTCGCGGAACACGCCAAGCACGAGATGCTCCGTTTCAATGCGAGCAGCCGAACTGGCTGGCTTCATAGCGGGCGAAAAAGATGGTTCGCCTGGCCTTTTCGCTGTAGCACTCGAACATATCCGCACTTTACTCCAAAATGATCGCGTGAGGGGAAAGCGCGACCTCGTTTGAGAATCGATCGAAGCCGAGTTGCATGCGCGGAGGAGGCGGTTCGACAATTCCGGTTTCTGGGAACTTGGGCAGAGGGCGGTCAAGTTGCCGAGGAACGGGCAAACCGTGGATGTGGGGACGCCCGTCACTTCGATGGTTTGCCGACAAACTGTCAAAGTGGAATTGAGTCAGGCGGCTAGGAGGCACCAAGGGAACGGGAGATACACCTACTTCCAATGGTGATAGAAATTTCCGCCGGACTCGCGGTCCACGGTCTCCTGGGACTCGAAGCCAATATGAACTCCGTCCCTCCCCTCAATAGGGTAGTCGTGTCTTACCAGCAGATCCCTCAATACTGCCATCAGCGCCGAATCGGCCTCCAGCCGACGTTTCTCATGATCCGAGCGGACAACAATCCAATAAACCAGGTGACCCGGATGGATATCGTTCGCACCATAGTGCGTGACCCAGAACTTCTCCTTGGCGCGGCGGCCCACTTCGTCGGTGATGGCTCGCTCGACCAGGGCCGTAACTCGCTTAATCTGTAAAAGCATAACTTTACTGGACTAAGGAATATTATGGGGATTGCGCCATAGAGGATTGCAATTATTTGTTCCCGATTGCCTCCTGGTGCGTATCCAGCGAGCCACCTGATTCTCTTCGCGTCATGCACCTTCGCCCCGGCCTCTAGCAATAACCGAACAGCCTCTAGGTGGCCTGATCTAACGGCTAATGCCTTCCGCGCATCCCCTTCGGGCCATGTGGTCCAACGGAGTCTGTCCCTGATTGTCTGTTCCATGGAGGTCTTCTCCAGAACTGATCGCCTGCCGAAGATCCATCAAGTCGCCATTTTTACCAACTTACTGGAGTTTCGACCATTTTCCAGCGGCGGCCATGGCATGGAATCCAGATTGCTGTGAGATCCCCCGTTGTTGGACTGGATAGCGTGACACAAACCGACCCGATTCTGGCGAGCACCATCTATTGTGCAGAGGGTCGCCGCCTCTTGGACGCACTGGCAAATGCGATCCATGAACTTCTATTGGTGCACCAAGAGCAATTCAGGGCTCTCCTTCAGGGCGAGCACTTGGATACCGCTCGCTTCGGTCTATTGATCCATGAGGCCAATCAAGTGAAGGCCGCTGCAAAGTATGCCTACCTTGATCATTTGGAAAAGCACGGTTGCTCGCAACTGGGTTAGCGGTTGTCGGCATATAATTCCGAGCCTGCGCATTCTGCAGCGATAGTTTTACTGCGAACGTCCAATTCAGTTTTTCATTAGTGGCGAGAGACCGGAATACCCC
>Ga0105245_10000745_pt1 | contig 29369 bp, 29 predicted proteins | sample KBSM54metaG_FD_81523 | JGI IMG/M metagenome (GOLD analysis project Ga0105245, IMG submission 81523) | Miscanthus rhizosphere microbial communities from Kellogg Biological Station, Michigan, USA - KBS M5-4 metaG | ecosystem: Host-associated > Plants > Roots > Rhizosphere > Soil | place...
AGATTCGCGGCATCACCCAGATCCCGGTCAACGAGAAAAAAGGCCTCACCTTCGCCCGCGGCCTGCGCTCCATCCTCCGCCACCACCCCGACAAGATCCTCGTCGGCGAAATCCGCGACCAGGAAACAGCCCAGATCGCCATCAACTCCGCGCTCACCGGGCACCTCGTTTTCACCACAGTCCACGCCAACAACGTGGTCGACGTGCTCGGGCGCTTTCTGAACATGGGCGTCGAGGCCTACAACTTCGTCTCCGCGCTGAACTGCATCCTGGCCCAGCGCCTCGTCCGCACCGTCTGCGAGCACTGCGTTCGCAACGTCAGCTACCCTGACGAAGTCCTCATCGCCAGCGGCATGGACCCTGCCGAGTGGCGCGGATTCGGCTTCCGCGAAGGCACTGGCTGTATCGAGTGCGGCGGCACCGGGTATCGAGGACGTACCGCAATTCACGAGCTTTTGGACTTGACCGACCCTATCCGTGAGTTGATCCTTGAAAAGAAGCCTACCTCTGAGATTCGCAAGCTGGCTCAGCGCGAAGGTATGTCGTTCCTCCGTGAATCCGCTCTTGACCGCGTTCGTCGCGGGCTCACGACACTAAAGGAAATCAACAAAGTCACATTCATCGAGGCGTCGCGATAGTGAGTTCCATCTTAAGCAGTCCGGCAGCATCGTACGGCAAACGGCCTCCTGCAGCGATCGAGTTGACCTCCGATGGGGTGATCGCCGCTTCCATTGCCGGCAAACACGACGACCCCGTCTTCGCGTTCGAGCCGCTCCGTCCCGGAATCCTGATGCCCGGCATCAGCGAGCTCAACATGACCTCGCCGGAAGCGGTCTCTCTCGCAATCCGCAACGCCCTCGGCACAGTTTCCCCAAACACACGCTATGTCACTGTCGTCATTCCCGACACGGCAGTGCGCGTCTTCGTCCTCGACTTCGATACGCTCCCTACCCGGGCAACCGAAGCAATTCCCGTCCTCCGCTTCCGCCTGCGCAAAATGGTTCCCTTCGACGTCGAACACGCCGGCCTCAGCTACCAGATCCTCACCCAGACCAAGACCGAAGCGCGCGTCCTCGTCGCCGTTCTTCCCAGCAACGTCCTCGATGAGTACGAAACAGTTGTTCGCGCTGCCGGTTACGAACCCGGCTCAGTGATCCCCTCGGCCCTCGCAGCCCTGGCCACCCTTGATTCCGATCAACCGCTGCTCGCGGCCTGCCTCAGCAAGGTCGCCATCACCACCTCTATTACCCGAGGCGACGACCTTCTCCTCTACCGAACCCTTGACTTGCCGGAAGATCCCGAACAGCGCCTTCTCGAAGTTCAGCGCAGCGTCGCCGTGGCCGCAGCATATTATGAGGACAAGGTTTCCGTGCTGCCCCGCGAGCTTTACTTTGCAGGCAACGGCACAGCTACTGAGTTCGAACGCTGGTTTGGCGCATCGGACCTCAGAATCATCGATTTGGCGCCCCGCCCTTCAACCGGCGTGGCCACAAGCTTGTCCAACATGAGCATCGCCGGACTGACCGGCGCATTGGCAGGAGCGGTATAGCTTGCGCGTAACCATCAATCTTGCCTCTCGGCAATTCGCCGACATCGCACCGGTCGTCAAAAACCTCCGGACCGCGATGGCTGCGCTCGCCGGTGTCGCCGTTTTATTGCTCATCGGACTCTACTTCGTCCACGGCAAGGCGGAAGCCGCCCGCGCGCGCGAGCACTCGCTCGATGGCAGCGTGTCGCAGCTACGGCAGGAACAGCAACGCTATCAGGCCACCATGCGTCAGCCTGATAACGCCCGCACTCTCCAGCAGTCGGAAAGTCTCAATCAGCTCTTCGATGAAAAAGGCTTCTCCTGGACGCTGGCGATGGAAGATCTCGAAACGGTTTTACCCGCTGGCGTTCAGGTCACAACTCTCGAACCCACCATCAAGAATGGTCTGATCACCGTCCACCTTCGCGTCATTGGTCCCCGCGATCGCGACGTCCAGCTCATCCAGAACCTTGAGCACTCTCGCCACTTCGTGGTGCCGCGTATCGTCGGCGAAACCGCCGAATCCACCAGCGGCCCAAATCAGCAGGCTCAACCCGTCAGCGCGTCCAACCGCTTCGACTACGACGTCCTCGCTGAATACAATCCCGGTCCCGCCGACCAACGGCAACATGTAAAAGACAAGGCCTCCTCGACTATGCCCGAAGGGAAAGAAGGAATGCCGGCCGGCGCTCCTCACACCGGCATGGCAAGGCCGCATGCTCCCATCCAGCCGCATAGAGGAGCCGCGCGATGACGCCGCAGAAAGCTCCTACCACCCGCGAACAGCTCTCCTCCCCGCTGACCCTGCACTACATCGGCGTCGGCGTACTTGCGCTCATCGTGCTCTTTCTTGCTGTCCGCCTCGTGCTTGACTGGTCTGCGACCTCCTCCGGCTCGAACGACGCTCTGATTAACCGCCAGATTGAACTGAAGACCCTTGAGTTCCAGACCGCCCCCCTGCGCGGTATCGATCAGCGCGTAATCGATTCGCGAAAACAGATCCAGGAGTTCTACGCGGAGCGCATTCCTGCCAACTACTCCTCTATCTCTGTGCAGGTCGGGGACCTCGCCGTGAAATCCGGCGTGCATATCTCCGGTCTGCAATATACCCAGGGCGCCACAGCCGGCAACCTCACCGAAATCTCCATCGACGCCCGCATTGGCGGCGAGTACCAGCAGATCATGCACTTCGTGAACGGCCTCGAACGCAGCCACACCTTCTTCGTGATCCGCGCCATGGCTTTCACCGGTCAGCAGGGTGGCCTCGTAAATCTTCGCCTGCGCCTTTCCACGTGGCTCCGGCCATCGAACGTACCCAGCGGCCTTCCGCCAACCCCGGCCCAATCGCCTGCCAACTCTCTTCCCGCATCCCAGGAGGGCGAATAGCATGGCAATCCCTCTTGGAACTGAGAACAAGCGCCAGGTCTACATCGTCATCGCGCTTGCTGCCGTCATCCTCGGCGTCGGCGGATACGAGCTGTACAACAACTCCGGTTCTTCCCCGGCGGCACCACCACCTTCTGCCGCCAACGCTCCCGCACGCCGCCCCACCGGCGCTTCCGCTCCTAATTCAGCTGCAGGACCCCAGGCCCAGCGCATCACCACCAACAACATCGATCCGGCCCTCCACCTCGACAAACTCGCCCAGAGCGAAGACGTGGTCTATGCCGGAACCGGCCGCAACATCTTCTCCGCAGAATCCGCACCTGTCTCGATTCCCGAGCCGATTCACAGCGCGCGCAACAATCCACCCGCTGTTGCGCCTCCGCCGCCCGGACCACCCCGTCCTCCCGCAATCGACCTCAAGTACTTCGGCTACTCGCAAAGCTCCGACAAACAGCTGCGTGCATTCCTCGTCCGCGGCGAAGACATCTTCATGGCACGTCCCGGCGATATTGTCGACCACCGCTACAAAGTCGACTCCATCATGCCCGGCGCCGTTCAGATTACCGATCTTGGCTACAACAATACGCAGAGCGTCCCCCTCACCGCGAACTGAGCCTGAGCCAGATTGAATCAGGACACGAATTCAAGTCGGAACGAAGACAAGTATCAAGGCACGACTCAAAGCCGAAGCGCACACAAGTATCAGGGCGCGACTTCAGTCGTGCCGAACACGGACCGGAATAGACGAGGGCTTTAGCCCCTGACAAACCAGCACATGATTCAACGCCCTCCAACTCGCCGCAGAAAACAATCTGAAGACGGCTACATGCTCGTCGCCGTCATTTTCATGATGGCCATCCTCGTCCTCTCCCTCGCTGTCGCCATACCCAAGGTACGCGCCAGCATCCAGCGCGATCGCGAAGTAGAAACGATGCAGCGCGGCAAGCAATACGTCCGCGCCATCCAGCTCTACTACCGCAAATTCCACGCCTACCCCCCCAACATAGACGCACTCGTAAAGACCAACGAAATCCGTTTCCTGCGCAAGAAATACATCGATCCAACAACGCGCAAAGAAGAGTGGAAACCCATCATGTGGGGCCAGAACAAAACCCCCATGGCGATGGGCTTCTTCGGCCAGCCCCTCGCAGCAGCGGTCGGCGGCGGCATCGGACCCAGCGGTGGCAATCTCAACGGAACAGGCTCCACAACCGGTGGCTTGTTCAACTCCGGATCCACGAGTGGAAGCACAGGGACAACGCCAGCCACAGGCACTCCTTCCGATCCAGGCTCCCAATCCGGATCGACATCGGGAACCTCCGGAGCTCCCAGCCAGCCAACAACCGGCACCACGGGCTCCGCTTTCGGCTCCAGCAGCCCCACCGGAACCGGCCAGACCTTCGGCGGCGCGGGCATCGTTGGCTTCTCGCCTCAAAGCCCCAAGCAATCGATTCTTGTCTACAAGAAGAAGAACCACTACATCGACTGGGAATTCCTCTACAGTCCCTTGATTGACCAGCAACAGATGGGCAGCGGCACCGGCCTGAATGGCATCAACCCCGGCACACCCACTACGCCTTTGGGTGGCAGTCCGACTTCACCGACGACGCCTACCCCGCCGCCGACTCCTCCAACATCCCCGACAACCCCGCAGCAGTAAGGCATTCCAGACACACAAAAGCCCGTCCCTCCGGACGGGCTTTTTTTCGATCCCTTGTTCCCTGGTCCCTGCTCTTACACGCTGAACGAAGATCCGCAGCCGCAGGTGCTCTTCACTTGGGGATTCTCAAACTTGAACCCCGCCGCCTCAAGAGTCTCGACGTAGTCGACAATGCACCCATTCAGGTACATGAGCGAGGTCGCATCGACAAACACCTTCAGGTCGTCAAACCTGAAGACCTTGTCCATCATGCCGGCCTGGTTCTCAAACGCCATTGAATACTGGAATCCCGAACAGCCGCCGCCCACTACGCCAATGCGCAGACCGTCAGGAAGCGGATCCTGGGTAGCCATAATCTCGCGCACCTTGGTGATGGCCGAATCGGTCAGCGTGAGAGGGGCCTTCTTTTCGGTTTCCTGCGCTGGTGTTGCTGTGGTCGTCGCCATGTCTTCTCCTGGGTAGTGGGTTCGCCCTTGCCTTTACTTTACTTCCAAGGCCCCGCAGCTTCAAGGCCTTCGCGAGCTGTATCAGTTATTGGATGTGTCCACCGCCGGAATGGTCGCGAACAAACTCCCCCCGACCCCCAGACCGAAATCGACGACCAAAACCGACCGCGATCCTCCTAACCCCAATCCCTTCAACCCACGTCAGCCAAACGCCCCTTCTCCTGCCAATCGGCGAAAGTACGAAAACCCTGTGATTGGTGTCACGAAGGTGCACGGTACCTCGGCGCTATCATTCACCCCGTAAACCACTCAGAGCTGCGGCACTCATCCTGGACGAAGCAAAGAGTGGAGAAATCTCAGCGGAGGTGCAGTAATGACTTTCTTTCCGATTATGTTGTCAGTCTGGATCCTGACAATCGTGTTCATGGCAATCATGCTTCTCTATCGCTCACGCCTGTCCCGGGACGAAGAAGATCAGCTCTTTCTCGATGACTCGTTCAACGAGCAGAAAAAAGCCCAGGCCGCCATCGCCGCCCGAGTTGAAAAAGTACAACCGCTGGTCAAAGGTTCCGAACTCGTCGCCGGTGCCGCTACTCTTTTCGTGGTCGTCTACTTCGCCATCGACATGTACAAGAATCTGTTCAGTATCTAGTTGCTGTCTCTCCCTTAGAAGCTCGAACGGCAGCCAATCGGCTGCCGTTCGAGCTTAATGAACGCCCCATGTTTTGAAAGGGCATGGCTTTCAGCCGGGCCGAACATGGCTGCCAAGTGAGCGCGGGCTTTAGCCCCGGAGGGACGGTTTCCAGGTTTGCCAGCTGCCTAAAACGGCAGCCAATCTGGCTGCCGTTCGTCATTCCGCCCGGTCGCGCGCCTATTCCACTTCTTGCTTCGCCCTGTAGCCGTCCCGCGCGATGATGTCATATTTCAGGTTCTTGTGCTTCTCGTCCTGCATCTTCAGCGGCTTGCCTTCATCATCCACCAGCTCGACACGCAGCTTGCGATAACCTCCGTCCTGCTTGCGATTCGACGGATGATAAACAAGCTCGTACTTCGATCGGATCGCCGCATTGATGGCTCCAAAAATCTCCGGCATCTCCCCTTCAAATCGAGGGCTGAACCACATGCCGCCCGTCATCTTCGCGAACGTCTTCATCTCGTTGTCGGCTTGCAGATAGTCGATATCCCGCATCTGCTGGTTGATTCCCGGGCCGCCTTCTGTCATGGCCCGAATCGCTCCTCCGGTCGAAATCGCAAAGATCGTAATATCAGGCGTGCTCTTTACCTTCTGGTAGATCTTGTCCAGCGTGAGCTTCGAGAAGGTATCCCGCCCAGAAGCAAGCAGGATGATGTACTTCCGGCCCTCGATCCGGCTCAGCCGGTCCTCCGCTTCGTACAATGCATCGAACAAGTTCCGCTCGCTGAACCCCGGAATCACGAGCGACTGAATCGCATTCAGCAGCTGGCGCTTGTCCTGCGTGAAATCCAGCCAGATCTGGGTCCGCATATCGAACGTCATCAGCGCGACGTAATCCTGCGGCCTCAGCTGCTGTGCGAAGGCCCATGCAGCATTCCGCATGTCGTAGATGAATCGGTAAGTGTAGTTGCTGTTTGCAAACTCGCACAGCATCAGTGCCGTGATCGGTGCCTCAACTCGCTTGAATCCGATAACCTTTTGCTCCGAGCCGTCTTCATACACTTTGAAATTCGAAGGCTTGAGCCCGGGAACAAACTGCCCCGTCTTCTCGAGCAGTACACCTACGTCCACCGTCACCTCCGGAATGTCGACCCGCAGAGAATAATCTCCGGCTCCCTCAGGATTCTTGAACTTGGGCTGGGCCGGTGCAGGGGGCGGCGCTTCTTCGGGCTTGTCCTTCTTCTTCGGAAGCGCAATCGGGCCGTTTTCCCCGCCAGGGCCACCGGCGTCCGGTGAAGCCTGATCTGGCTGTTGCCCGGGTTGCTGCGCCGGCTGCTGCGCCGGAGGATTCTGCTGCTGCGGCGTACTCTGGGCGATTGCAAGCGGAGCCAGTGCCAAAGCAGCCAGAAGAGAAAGGACTTCAAGACGTAACCTGAATTGATCGTGCAGACGTATCGTTGACATGACGACCTCTGTGTTCACAGCATAGGGATTGCCCGGGCAAACCGGCAAATGAATCACTTACCGCATGCAACAACCTGCAGCCTCGGACGTCAAAACCTTAGTGCATCGCCTCGCAAATTTAGTACCACCCGAATCTCCGGTGCGATGCAACATCGGTTTAATCTTATAGACGTGAAACCCTGCTTTAAGGCATTCCACCCGCTGTTTCGAATGCTCGCCTTGTCTCTCGTTGCCATGGCGCTGCTGTCTCCTTCTCGCGCTCAGAGCGACTCCACCGCCGCCGGCCCCCCACCCTCCGATGGAGGCTTCTTCCCACTCAATGAAGTGCATCGAGGCCAGATCGCCACCGCGTGGACGGTATTCGTCGGAGAAAAACCAGAGCCGATGCAGGTGGAAATCCTTGGGGTGCTTCGCGGTGCCCGCGGCCCCGGGCAGGACATGATCCTCGCCAAGCTCAAGGGAACCAAACCCGAGTACACCGGCGTAGTCGCCGGCATGAGCGGAAGCCCCGTTTACATAGGCAACAAACTCCTCGGTGCGCTCTCTTACCGCATCGGGCAGTTTGCCAAAGACCCGATTGCGGGCATCACCCCTATCGCCCAGATGCTCGAAGTCAAGAATCTGCCCGTCACCACCCAGTGGGCCACCACCGCAGCACCTCGCACTCAGGCGGCAAGCACCTCCCAACAAAACGATCCAGGTCCCGTCCCCGCCAACAGCATGAATTTCCAGGCCATGGAAACCCCGCTCGTCATGAGCGGCTTCCATCCCGAGGCAATCCGTCTTTGGCAAAAACAAATGGCCGGCACCGGCCTCGACCTGATCGCCGCCGGCGGCGGCAGCGGATCCTCAAAATCGGACCCCGATGGCCACTTCGGCGAGATTTCGCACGCGGCAATCGCCAGCGTAGTTCCCGGCTCCGCCGTCAGCGCGCAGCTCGTTCGCGGCGATCTCGAGGTCTCCGCCACCTGCACCGTCACCTACGTCGACCCCAAGCAGCTTCTCGCCTGCGGTCATCCCATCCTTCAGGCCGGAACGGTCTCTCTTCCCATGACCACGGCTGAAGTAGTCGAAACTCTCGCCTCACCTCTGAACGCGTTCAAAATCATCAACACTGGCGACGCCATCGGCACATTTACTGAAGATCGTGATTCTGCCATCCGCGGCGTTCTTGGCGTCAAGCCCCGCATGATCCCTGTGCACATCACGGTCCACGGCGAAGCTGCCGATCGCAAGCTCAACATCGAAGTTGTCGACCTCCCATCCCTCACGCCCCAGGCAATCCTTGTCGCTCTTTATGACTCGCTCCTCGAGAACAATCAGAGCAGTCTTGAAACCAGCTACCACGTCACAGGCAGCGTAAACATCGAAGGCTATCCACCGTCGCCGCTCGACCTCTGGGCCGCCGCGGGTGACCAGGGTTCAGCACAGCTCTCAGCAGCTCTTCAAGCCGACCAGAGCTTCGCGCTGCTCTACGCCAATGGCGCGCGACAGGGAGCCATCAAAGCCGTCCATCTCGATGTCGAATCCATCCCCCGCCGCGCTCAGGTCCAGTTGGAGAATGCCCGCCTCGACACCGGAAACATCGTCCATGCCGGCGACTCCATCGTGATCGAGGCCACCGTCCGGCCATGGCAGCAACCCGCCCGCAACATCCGCATTCCCATCCGCCTCCCCCAGGGCCTGCCGTCCGGAAACGTCCGCCTCCTCGTCTCCGACGCCGGCACTCTCGACCGCGCGCTCAACCCGCCACGCATCACCAGTCGCAACGTCGATCTTGACACCGCTCTTGCTCAGGCGCAGAGTCAGCATCCCGCAGACCGCATCTTCGTCAGCCTCCTCCTGCCCGACGCCCAGGCTGGTGTAAACGGCCAGACTCTCTCAACGCTCCCGCTCTCCATGGCGAATGCGCTCGAGCCCCTTCGCACCGCGCAGGACGTCACCTTGAGCGGCGAATCAGCCGTCGTGGCCGGACAAGCTCCAGCTGGCGGCGTGCTCAGCGGATTCCAGCTTCTCAGCCTGCACATTGAGCCCGGCGGCGGTTTAAACTAACCTTCAACCCGCACTGCAAACTGACGATTTTCGTCGTATCCTTACGGCTCAGGTGCATTCGGCCTTTTTAGCGACCCAAGCGAGGACTGCGTAACATCATGGCTCTGATCCAAGGTTTAGCAGCTCACGCGGCGGGCGCCGAACTTTTGTCTTTTCGCTACGACCCAGGTGAACTGGGCGCGCAGGAAGTCGAAATCGGCATCACCCACTGCGGAATTTGTCATAGCGATCTTCATCTCATTTCTAACGATTGGGGCATCAGCCAGTATCCCTTCATCCCCGGTCACGAGATCATCGGCACTGTCACCGCAATCGGATCGCAGGTGCGCTCCCTCAACCTTGGACAGCGCGTCGGCCTCGGCTGGCAGTCGAACTCCTGTGGCCAGTGCGAGTGGTGCAGCCGCGGACTCGAAAACCTCTGCCCTTACCAGGAAGCAACCTGTGTGCACCGCCACGGCGGCTACGCAAACGGCGTTCGCGCCAACGCACGCTTCGTCTCGCCGATTCCGGACGCGCTGCCGAGCGAACAGGCAGCTCCCCTCCTTTGCGGCGGAATCACCGTTTACAGCCCTCTCCGCGATCATGGCGTGAATCCCAGTTCGCGCGTCGGCATCATCGGCATTGGCGGCCTCGGTCACATTGCCATTCAGTTCGCAAGAGTATTTGGAGCCGAAGTCGTCGCATTCTCCACCTCCGTCGCCAAGGAAGAAGAGGCCCGTTCCCTCGGCGCTCATCACTTCGTCAATTCGCGCGAGTCGAAGGCCATGAAGGATGTCGCAGGATCGCTCGACTTCATCATCAACACCGCCAACGCCGACCAGGACTGGAATGTCTACATCCAGGCATTGCGACCCACCGGCACACTGTGCTTCGTCGGAGTTCCGCCCTCACCTGTTTCTATCCATGCATTCCCGCTCATCGCCGGCATTCGCACCATTACAGGCAGTCCCATCGGATCGCCGCAGCGCATCCGCGAAATGCTCGAGGTCGCCGCTCGCCACAATGTCAAAGCCACCACCGAGGCCTTCCCCATGTCCCGCGCAAACGAGGCCATCGACAAAGTCAAAAAGAACAAAGTCCGCTATCGCGCCGTGCTCGCGAACTAAAACTGCTTGCAAGGTCTGCTTCAAAAGAGGCGCGACCTCGATCCTGCCGTTTTGTGGATGGGTCGTGAAAGGGCATGACCCCGATCCTGCCGTTTTGTGGACGGTGTCGTGAAAGGGCACGACTTTAGTCGTGCCGCAAACGGCGCTATGGAATCGCGGGCTTTAGCCCCTGGGGGATGCAATCAGCTGCAAATGAAATGGGCGCCCGCCAGGGCGCCCAATCTATTTTGCTCTACTGAAAATCTACTTCGCTTCAACCGGGGCAGGCTTGTGCGGCTTCAGCCCCTCCGATACTCGCTGCAGCAGGTCTTGTGGGTGCAGTGGCTTGTTCAGCAAGGTGAAGTGATGTCCCTCCGCACGAGCGGTCGACAGCAGATCGGCCGTCGATGCCTGTCCCGAAAACAAAATGATCTTGCAATCGGGAAAGATGCGTCGCACCGTAATCGCCAGCTCGATCCCTGTCATCCCCGGGAGCACAACATCTGTAATCAGCATCTCCGGCGGTGTCAGCAAAGCCGTCTCCAGCGCACTGTCTCCGTCGTATACCGGTATGGAGTGGTATCCGCTGCGCGATAGAATCTCCGCCAGGGTGTCCGCAATCACGCTCTCGTCGTCCACGACGAGCACCACCGGTCGATGCGCCTCCGACTTGGGCTCCGCGACTTGCGCGGGGACCTCCTTGAGCGGAACACTGGGAAAAGTCTTGATCTTGCTCACAATTGATCTCCTTCGAACACCCTAGCAGCTTTCGCTTCATACGGGTAGCTTCTTTGGGTTTACGACCTAACTTCTTTTAAATACGTGAGTTATACGACTTCGTCTTTCCATCATAATTTCGGTCGCCTTTTGTATATTTCTCTTGACGGTTGTCATCGAATTAAGAGTACGATAGCCCTACGCTGGCTACCTTAACCCTACGTTAAGCTCACGTGTCCTGGGCCCTAATCGGAGGAAGAACGTATGTCCACCAATTCAGAACCCAATTCAAACTCAATGCGATACCAATCCATCAGCCAGTCCGACGTCCCCAAAGGCCGCGATGGCAAACATAAGAAAATTGTGGTCCAGATCCTGAACGACATTGATCTGCTCGAACCCGACCACGCGCTGAAAGTTCCGCTGGCGGAATTACCTGACAGTAAGGAGAATATCCGCTCAGCTCTCAATCGCGCCACCCGGCAGCGCGGCGTCGAACTGTCCACCTCCAGCGACGCAGGATTTCTCTACATCTGGAAGACGAGCAAATCTGATTCCGGCCCATCCGCGTAATCACGTGACCACCAGGCAACAGACAAAAACCACACGCATCGACAAGTGGCTATGGGCTGCGCGTTTCTTCAAGACGCGTGCGCTCGCAGCCAAGGCCTGCGATCTCGGCCGCATCCGCTCAAACGAAATCGAAGCCAAGCCCGCGCGCGATGTTCATACCGGCGACATGCTCCGCGTAAGGAACGAGGCCGGCGAATTCCACATCGAAGTCCTCGCTGTCACCGATATCCGCGGCCCCGCATCGGTCGCTCAAACTCTCTACCGCGAAACCGACGACAGCAAGGAACGCCGCCAGCGCGAAGCCGCCGAACGCAAAGCCATGCAGCAGTACGCCCCCCTCCCCGAACGCCGCCCAACAAAACGCGATCGCCGCCGCATCATCCAATTCCGAAAAAGCACCTAGCAAGTCTTATTCCCCCGTCCCCTGGTTCCCTTGTCCCCTTGTCCCCTTGTCCCCTTGTCCCCTTGTTCCCTCGTCCCCTGCCTTTAGTAGACTCAACTTCAGCATGTCTTCAACTCCCCGTCCGCTCCTCGCGCTCTTTGTCGCTGCATCGACAGCTGCCCTCACTCTCTTCGCAGCTCGCTCCCTCCCCGCACAGGGCACTCATCTCTGGACCCAGTCCCGCATCGACGAATTTGAGAAAGGCACGCCACAGGGCATTGCCATTCACAGCAACGGACAGCTCCGTGAAGGCCCAGGCCTGACGGACCTGCTCACCACGCCCTCCACCTTCATATGGTCTGTCGCCGTCGACAAGAGTGGCACACCGTATCTCGGCACCGGTTCACCCGCATCTGTCTTGCGTGGCAGTACCCAGAAGGACGGCAAGCCCGTCACAATCTTTGAAACTCGCGATGTCAGCGTGCAGGTAGTCCGCGTTGGCCCGGATGGTTCGATTTACGCAGCCACCGTGCCCGGCGGAAAGATCTACAAGCTCAATCCAAACTCCACGGCAAAGCAGGACGAGTCTTCCGCCAAACTCATCTTCGATGCTGCCAAAGCAGAAGCCGCCCCCGTCGGAGAAAACGACGTCAAGCCTAACCGCGAGTCGAAATCGCACTACATCTGGGACATGACCTTTGACTCGTCGGGCAAGCTCTACATCGCAGTCGGCGGTCCCGGAGCAATCTACCGCATCAATCCCGCAACGCCCGATGCCAAGCCTGATCTGTTCTTCAAAACAGACGAACAGCACATCCGTGCCCTCGCATGGGACGCCAAAGGCAATCTGATCGCAGGTACCGACGGCTCCGGCCTCGTTTATCGCATCAGCCCCCAGGGCAAAGGCTACGTCCTTTTCGAAGCCCCGCGCCGCGAAATCACCTCCGTCACCGTCGGATCGGATGACACCATCTACGCAGCCAGCGTCGGCGATAAAAGCCACAATCCCCTTCCGCCGCTCCCGGTACAAGGCGTAGGTAGCATTACATTCACCATCGTCCAGCCTGGCTCCCTCCAGGCAGCCAACGCCAGCACCTCTACTCCGGAAGGCACTGAGGTCTACGCGCTCTCCGAAGACCAGGCGCCCCGCAAAATCTGGTCGAGCAAAGACGACATCGTATACGCGCTCGACGCCCAGCACGAAGGCGTCCTCGCCATTAGCGGCAATCGCGGTCGCATTTTTCGCATCCAGAAAAACGGCGACTACGCCGATATCGCCCACGTCGAAGCGCAGCAGGGCCTGAGTCTCACCAATGCACAAGGCGACACCGTCCTCATCGGCACCGGCAATACCGGCAAGCTCTACTCGCTCGGCAAAACCCAGACCCACGAGTATGCCAGCGACGTCCTCGATGCGGGTGCCTTCGCTCGCTTCGGCCGCGTCGAAATCGAGCCCGATTCCGCCAACTACGAACTCCTTACGCGTACCGGCAACGTCGAGCAACCGATTCGGGGCCATGGTGACTGGGGTTGGTCCGAATGGCAACCCCTGAACGACGGCGCCGTGCAGTCCCCTGCTGGAAGATTCCTGCAGTGGAAAGCAATCCTTCGAGAGGGCGGTCAACTGGGCGAAGTCGGCATCAACTATCTTCCCGTGAATGCCGCTCCCACCGTAGACGACTTGGTCGTTGCACCTGGTGCCCGGCTCAACCCTCAGCCGACCAATCCAAATCAGCAAAATGTCAACATCAGCTTTCCTTCAACCAGTCAGCCGGCGGTCGTCCCCGTAGACACAGGAAGCGCGAACACTCCCTTGCAGGCATTGAAAGACCGTGCAGCCGTAACCGTCCGCTGGGCCGCGCACGATGACAACGGAGACGACCTCGTCTACTCGCTTTACTTGCGTGGCGACGGCGAGCGCGACTGGCACCTTCTCAAAGACAACATCAACGAGAAGGCGTATAGCTTCGATGCCGCCCTCATTCCCGACGGCGGTTATCGAATCAAAGTGATCGCCTCGGACGCTCCCTCGCATAACCCCGGCGATGCGCTCACCGACTTCATGGAGAGCGATCGCTTTGAAATCGACACCACGCCGCCGGTCGTAAGCGCCCTTAAGGCATCCGAACAATCGATCCAGTGCGTCCGCGCTCCTTGCGTCGGACCGGTTCACGTCACGTTCGATGCGGAAGACGCAGCCTCGCCCATCGCCCACGCCGAGTACGCCATCGATGCAGGCACCTGGCAATATATTGATCCCATCGGCAAGCTCTCAGACTCAAAACGCGAGCACTACGACTTCCAGATTCCAGCCAAATCTCTGGAAGGAAAATCCGGTGAGCACCTGATCACCGTACGCGTCTACGACAGGCATGAGAACGTCGGTCTAGCCAAATCGGTAGTCACCGGGTCGGCGTCGAAATAGAATCGGGCACGATGCGATTTGAACTTTTTGTGGCGGCGCGGTACCTCAAAGCCAAGCGGCGGCAGGCCGTCGTCGGCGTTGTCACCGGCATCTCCATCGCCGGAGTCGCCGCCGGTGTCGCAGCGCTGATCATCGCGCTCGCCATCACCAATGGCATGCAGCGCGACATGCAGGATCGTCTCATTGACTCCAGCGCCCACGTCCAGCTCATGCGCACCAATCAGAATCAAGGCATTCACGATTGGCGTCCGCTCCTCGATCGCCTTTCCAAACTCCCGCACGTCGTCGCTGCCGCGCCCGAACTCGATGAGCAGGTCGTCGTCGCACATGGCGCCCGCGAAGGCTACGCTCTTATCGAAGGCATCATCCCTGAACACGAAAAAGCCGTCAGCAAAGTCCTCACCAGCGCTCCCGCATCCGCCGTCAAAGCCCTCGACCCCGGCAACGACCCCGCAAACGAACCCGCCGACGCATCGGCCCCAAAAGAGCTTCCCCCGCTCATCATCGGCAAAGAACTGGCCGATTCCATCGGCGCCGGCGTCGGTGATTCCGTCACGCTGATCAGCCCGCAAGGCGAACTCACCCCGATGGGCATGATGCCCCAGACGGTTCGCTTTCAGGTAGTGGGCACCTATCACACCGGCTTCTACCAATACGACTCAAACTGGGGTTTCATCCGTCTCGGCGATGCGCAGCGCCTCTACGACGAGCCCGACATCATCACCGTCATCAGCTTCCGCATCGACGATCTCAACCACGCACCCGAGATTGCAAAGCAAATCGAAGCCGCTGCCGGTCCCGGTTTTCAAACAACGAATTGGAAAGAACAGAACCGCGAGCTCTTCCGCGCCCTGAGCCTCGAGCGAATCGTCACCTTTATCGTCATCACCCTCATCGTCATCGTCGCCGCTCTCAACATCCTCATCGCCCTCACCATGATGGTGATGGAGAAAACTCGCGACATCGCAGTGCTCATGAGCTTCGGCGTCGATCCCAATCAGGTCCGCCGCATCTTCCTTCTCCAGGGTTTTCTGATCAGCGTAGTCGGAACCATCCTCGGCCTCATCCTCGGCTATCTCGGCTCCTGGGCCGGCTCGCACTACCACATCGGACTCACACCCGACGTCTATGCGATAGACACCCTGCCCTTCGCTCCGCGCCTCATCGACGGTGTCATCGTGTCAATCGTCTCCATCGGCATCTCCCTGCTTGCCACGCTCTATCCCTCCTCCACCGCCGCCCGTATCCGTCCCGCCGAAGCCCTTCGTTACGAGTAGCAAGGCCGCTCGAAAGACTCTCGCGCCCAATCTCCGCAAGCCAGCCTATCGCGGCATACTCCCCGGCCGCTCCTGCCCCAGCGCAGTTCCAGCCTCATTCCCAATCGCGTTTCCGCCTCCATAACCATTCGTCACGTAAGCAACGGCAATTCGCTTGTGCTCGTCTTGCGCAAGCTTCGCCAGGTATCCCGCGATCATCACGTCGTCGTCTTCGTGCGCAGCCACCACCAGCAGGTGATGCAGCGCATTCTTGCTTAATGTCTGACGGAGTTTCGGTGCAATGCGGTGCCCTCGGCACAACAACAAGCCCGCTAACTCGCTGACTTGCTCTGGCGCGACCGGGGTCCCCATGGATTGTCTTTGATCCATGGGGCGTGTAAGCGCCGCTAACTCGCTAAAAGAGTAAGAACTGATTCCAACGCAAACGACGATATTGGTTTGCGCTATGGTCACAAAGCCAGCACCATCTCATACTCAATGATCGTCGCATCGTTCGGATACTCGCCCATCATCCCGGTCTTCGCAAATCCCAGCCGTTCGTAGAACGCAATCGCGCCACTGTTCACGCTCGTCACCATCAGCACCAGTTCGCGAACACCACGAGGCCGGTTCCACTCTGCAACAGCATCGATCAACGCCTTCCCTACACCCGCCCGCCGATACTCCGAAGCCACCCACATCGAGATCACCTGCGCCCGCTCAACCCGCTCCGGCTCCACATACGAGCCCACAATCCCGCACACTGCCTCCCCATCAAACGCGAGAAAGATCGCATCATCTCCCTCTCCGCCCCACCGCTCTGCCCGCCCCTGCCACTCCTCATCCGGCAGTTGTGACTCCTTCGCATACGTACTCGAGAACGCCGTCGGCGAATCTTCGAGCGCGCGCAACCGCACCTGCTTGAACACAAGTGCGATCTCAGGCGTAATGCGCTTGATCTTAATCATGGGTTGTCAACTTAGCTTATTGCGGCGTGATGATTCCGCCCACCGCATGCCGCCGCGGCAAAACGATCCCGCGATGATCCACTTCCGCCGGCACTGCCTTCGATTCGGGTTCAGCAATCTCCGGACGGTCCGTCATCGCTCCGCCGCATGCCGGACACCAGTCAGCCTTTAGGTTCGCCGCCAGCACGGCGTGGCAATTCGTGCAAATTCGTTCCATGCAGCCAGTCTATCGAACTGCCGATCCCGCTCACACTCGCTCCGTAATCTCCTCGGCAATCGCCTCTGCCCAACGATGGATCCACTCCCAGTCGCGGATGTCGGAGGCTGGCAGCTTCCTCATTGGATTTGCCGGAAGCTTCATGATCAGACTCATGGGAAACGGAAGCACAAGATTGCTCGGATCGAATTTCCCGCCCAGGATCCGCATGTCCGCAGGTCGAAGCGATGGATGCTTACCCAGTTCCTTCCGCGCCTGCTCCTCAGCCGCCGCAAAGTGTTTGCGTTCCTTCTCCGTTGGGCCAAGAACAAAGATCCACGGCCGTACCTTCGCAAGCTCAGCTTCCAGACGCGTAGCAAACTGGTGAAACTCCTTTGGAAAATGACCGATGTAGAGCGCCGTACCTAGAACCACTGCCGTACCTGCAGGAATCGACTCCACCTCTGCGATCGACTTCACCTGCACAGCCAGGCCCGCCTCCTTCATCGCTTTGCCAATCGACTGTGCCACCTCGGCGGTCGACCCGCTCCGCGTGCAATACGCGATCAGAACTTCAGATTTCATAAACTCTCTCCGACAGCCATCCGGTCCCTCGCATTTTCCGGACCGGTAATTCTGCACGCGCCAGCGCACACCGCGGCGTGCCAGCCATCACACTCCGAAGTCCATGTTCTAGCTAGAAGCTGGAAGCTAGCAGCTAGAAGCTCGGGGCACCATCCCCGCCCCTTAAACTAGATTTATGCATCCCCCCGTTCGCCTCGTGGCGATCGATATCGACGGCACTCTGCTGCCCACCTTCAGCCAGACCATCAGTTCTCGCAACGCCGAGGCTCTCCGCGCTGCTCAACGTGCCGGGGTCACCGTTGCCATAGCCACTGGCCGCCGCACAGCCTACACAGCCCCTCTTCTGGAAGGGCTGGGCCTGCGAGCGGATATGCCCCTCATCACGTCCAATGGAGCAGTGACCCGAACCCTGGGTGGCGACCCGCTCGATCGTTCCCACCTCCAGGCCAGCGTGGCCCGCGGACTCTGCGGATTGCTAAGGCCTTTCGGAACACTGGTTTTCACCTTTGACATGGTCGGTCGTGGCGAGTTGATTCTCGAAGACTTCGAGCAGGCACATCAGCGAATCGCGCTCTGGGTAGAAGCGAATCGCGATGCCATCGAAATTGTTCAGCCCCTCGAAAACGCCCTCCCGGACGGCAACGATCCGATCCAGGGCATGGTGACAGGCGGGGTGGAAAAAATGCGCCAGGCCGAAAAAGCCCTGAGAGACAGCACCTTGAGCACCTCCTGCGCGGCAGTGCGAACCGAGTATCCCGCTCGCGACCTCTCCATCGTCGACCTCCTGCCCCCCGGAGTCTCCAAGGGTTGGGCTCTCGAACGCCTCGCCGCACGCCTCGGCGTGGACCGCAAAGAAACCATGGCTATCGGCGATAACTGGAACGACGTCAACATGCTGGAGTGGGCCGGCCAGGCTATCCTCATGGGCAACGCCGCCCAGGACCTCCGTGCAATGGCAAAACTCAACGGCTGGAAGCAGGCCCCGCCGAACGATGAAGACGGCGTCGCCGTGACTTTGGAGAGGGCGTTGTCCCGCCTCTCCTCTGCTACAGTCTGAGAAAAGAGCACTCCACGGCGCGCCTGATTTTTCTCGATAGACTGTTTTGAAAGGGCACGACTTTAGTCGTGCCGAGTGACCACCGAAAGAACTTGCGGGCTTTAGCCCCTGAGGGATGTCTTGAGTCAGCTTTCACGGGATCAATGAAACTGGTTTCCCAACTCGTCATCGCCACTGCGACCCTTGCCGGCCTGCCTGTCGCCGCACACGCTGCCGAGCGTGTCTACCTCGCCAACGGTTTCGATATGCGCTGCGACCATCACGCGCAAGTCGGATCGGTCGTTCGCCTCTACATGAGCAAAGGAGAAGGCAGCTTCATCGAGATGAAGCCCGTCGAGATCACGAGCTACGAAACCGTCCCGGATCCTCCTCCGTCTCCCGCCGCCGCTCCCATGTCCCCCGTTCGGTCCGATGCAAAACTCACTCCCGCCGACCTTCGCCTCATGCTCACCGACGCGGGAGAGCACCACAACCTCGACGCCGACCTGCTCGCCAGCATCGTCAAAGCCGAGAGCAACGGTAACGCCCACGCCGTCAGCCATGCCGGCGCGCGAGGTCTGATGCAGCTCATGCCCGGCACCGCCGCCGACCTTGGCGTAGCCGACAGCTTCGCGCCTGACCAGAACGTCCGCGGCGGCTCCGCCTATCTCGACGAGCTACTCCGCCGCTATCACGACAACATCGCCATGGCACTCGCCGCCTACAACGCCGGTCCTGCCGCCGTCGACAAATATCACGGCATCCCCCCGTACCACGAGACCCGCGCTTACGTTGCGCGTGTCATCCACGAGTTCAATCGCCGCGTGCTTGCCCGGCAACGTGAAGCCGCTCGCGAACTCCAGCATGCCAGGCAAACTCCCGCCGCTTCGAGCAGCCTTCAGGCTTCCTCTTCCCGCTAACGCGCTTCCTATTCAGGTGCACAGTTGCTCACCTGCACCCGCGCTAGCCGTTACCTGCGGGACCATACAATAACAACAGCATCCCCATCGGAGTTCGCTTGAACAAACGACAACTGATCCTGGGACTTGTGGTTCTTGCCGCTCTCATCGCGCTCGGTTTTTACGCGCAGCATCGCCATCCAATCAATTGGCACGAAGTCATCCAGCAGTTCGCAGAATCCCGCTGGAGCTTCTTCGGCCTCGGCATCGCCGGCATTTACCTCGCCTATGTCCTCCGCGCCACCCGCTGGGCCTACCTGCTGCGCCACCACAAGAAGGTCAGCCCTATCTCCTTGGTCGCGTCACAAGTCATCGGCTTTACTGCCGTCGCCCTTATCGGCCGCGTCGCTGATCCGGTTCGCCCCTATCTCACCGCCAAAAAAACCGGCCTGTCCGTCGCCAACCAGCTCGCCGTCTATATTGTCGAACGCCTCTTCGATTTCGGAACCATGGCCGTCTTCTTCTCCATCGCCATGATCATCCTCTTCCAGGATCAGAGCGCGAGTTCGAGTCTGATTGTCCAGTCCACGCACTCCGGCTTCCTGGCGAAATTCGCCGGTCCTCGCGTCGCGCAATTTGGCGGACTCGTTCTGACCTTATTCGGCGTCATCTTCCTCGTCCTCGTGCGCATCTCCGGTACCGCCGTCGCCGCACTGATGGAGAAAACCCTCGGCCTCATCTCCAAAAACGTCGGCAGAGCCGTCGGCGAAAAAATCCGCAGCTTTCAGGCCGGCCTCGACACCATCCGCACCCTCTCAGACTTCCTCATCGCCGCCGGCACTTCCTTCGCCATGTGGACGCTCATCGCGTGTGCCTATTTCTTCACGCTCCGCGGCTTCACCGGCAGCCCCGCGCTCGCCGGCATCACCTTCTCCAAAGCAGTTGTCCTCATGATGATCAGCGGCGGTGCTAGCGTCTTTCAGCTTCCCGTGATCGGCTGGTTCACGCAGATCTTCGCTGTCGCCGCAGTCCTCGCCAAAATCTTCGAGGTAGACCCCGAAGCCTCCGTGGCCTGTGCGGCTGTGCTCCTGCTCGTCACCTTTCTCTGCGTAATCCCCATCGGCCTTGTCTGGGCACAATTCGAAAACATCAGCCTCCGCAAAGTCACCCACGAAAGCGAAGTCGCCGAACACGTGGTCGAGCCCACGCCTGACCCCAATCCAGAATCACTTTAGTCCAGCGGTTCTTTGGGAGCCGAGGAACCTGCAGTTGCTCCTCAACGGCAACCACCGCATCGAGAGCGCAACGAGTATGCAACTGATGAAAGCCCGCAAAACCAGCGGCTGATTTAAGTACGCGCCGTGACACTTCAGCCTGAGTCGCGGATGCGGCTAGCTGCCCACAGCCTGTTTTGATTTGCTGGATGCCAGAACTGTCGGAAGGTCTTCGTCACAATGTTCCAGATCGGTGATGCGCTGATTGAGAATCCGCTTCAGCTCGGCAAAGTTCGCTTGATCTGCATCATGAGGAACTGTCGTCTCCAGTTGCTGGAGAGTCTGGCGGAGCGCGATGATGAGGTGCTTGGGGGCCCGTATCACATAAGCCGGATTTCTGTCTTTGGTTCGATGCCCCGCATGCCTCAATGGAAGCCCAGCCAATCGAGAATAAAAGAGGCCGTCTCTTATTGCGGGTTCTGTCCCGGCGAGGGCTTCGCGGAGACGCTCAGAAGTCGGCACGGGGATTCTTCGGTGGCGCTCCACACAATGGGCTGGTCGGTTGTCACCACAATGCTGTCACCCACCTCCAGTGTTTCATTGGACCCAGCGACACTCACGCGGAGCGTGCCTTCGATCACGAAGGCGGTCACCTCTGTGATGCTCCCACACTCACCTGCAGCCGAAGAGACGCCAGCCGGGAGTTCGATGATTTGGGACAGTAGGCGCGCCTCTGGGGTGGGGACGTGCAGAGGTGTGGGCCGTGGGATGTGGTCGCCTCTGCGGTCTCCGGTCTGTGTCTTGCGTGTGATGGCGACGGAGTGGTGTCGCGGTTCGCAGAAGAAGTGTCCAAGGCTAATCCCATAGATGCGGCAGATCTTATCCAGCGTGTGCAGAGTGGGGATCATGTGGTCGGTTTCGAGCTTGGAGAGCAGTGCGGTCGATAGGCCGGACTGCGTGGCAAGGCGTGCAAGGGTGAGGTGTTTGGCTGTGCGCAGCGTACGGAGTTTCAGGCCGATCGAGTAGATCGCCAGGGGATCAGGGCTGGTAAGCGTCGGCAAGGACATAATCCGATGCTTACAGGTTCTCGACTCCGGTGAAGTGCGGTAAATCACAGCCGTCGATACCCTCGCATGTACAAAGGTTCGTTCGCGGTGCAGTGATCAGCCCGGGTCAGCCCTTCTTCTGGAAGAAGTCCCGTGCTTCAGATCTAAATTCGAAGCAAAGGTTCTTTCAGGGCGATCACTTCCCGTTCAGCCCTGACCCGACGGACAGCTTCACCCGAGTGCGCGAAGCAGGCGGCGAGGATTCCGCCGGCGATGCCGCAAGCCTTTTCCTGCATATGGCACTCGTCTTGTTCCGTGGCTACTCCCACAAATCCGCGGCAGCCTTGTGAAAGACGGCCGCTGCCGTAGTCGGCTAGGCGGCGGGCGGCTGTGCGTTCGGCGCGGTCGAATTCTAGGAGCCGTGGAAAGAAAGAATTCCACAAGTGTGGTCACCCCGAACGAACCCGCAACGCGTTTTGCTATCGATAGCCGCGCGAGAGCAGATATTTTGCCCCAGCGGCAAACGCCTCGGGGCCTGGCACAGAGAACCCGAAGGTATCAGCCAGACGGCCAATCACATTGAACGCGAAGCAGACGGCTAGGGCATCTTTGATCTGCTGGCGCGAAGCGCCGGCGTCGAGCACTGCGCGTATGTCCTCGGCGTCGACCGTCTGCTCGCGGCAGAGCTTGCGCAGCATCAGAAGCGTGGCGCGCAATGGCTCCTTGATCACCGCGAGCTCTTCCTCGGAGAAGGTCGCAGGGACGGGTTGGCTGTTGCCGTAGGCGCGTTGCGCGACTGCTGCATGCGCCCTGGTGCAGAACTCGCAGTGGTTGGTGCTGGCGACACATGCAGCCATCATCTCGCGATCGCCAATCGACCAGTCCGAGGGACCGCGCATTGCTTCGTGCGTAATCTTGGACATCGGTTTGCCGTAGAAATCGGGGCGATAGCGAACGAGTTTCACCACGTCGAGCACCGGCTGGCGCGATATGACGCGGATCATGGAGAACAGTGCTTTGGTTCCGAAGGTGTGGCCACTGTCAAGGATTCGAAGGCGCATCGCTACTCCTTCCCCTGGCGAGGTCTAGAGCTGCGAGAGCGGACTCGTGCTGGCGGGTGCTTTGACCGACTGCCGCACACACCACGATTTCGAAGACCTGATCTTCAGTCAGTCCAGAAGATTGGGCCGCACGGATGTGCGCGCTCGTCACCGAGTTGGGATGGTTCGCAACCTTGTTGACCAGCGCGGCCACCGGTTCTGTGAGCCCCAGGCCGTTGAATGCTGCGCGACGCTGTGCGTGCGGCGCTTGGCCGGCTCCTTCCAGGATTCGCTGCACCAGCGCGTGTTGCGCTGCTGTGATGTCGGACACGGTGCCTCCGCTGTGCAGCTTCATGTGTACCACGAAACCGGGGCCGCGGGGGAAAGGCGCGAAGTGGTTATGTGATGTACTTCCGCGAGCTGAGCGACCAGCTTCAGCAACCTCGTCCGCAGGAACACGTCATCCTCAAAAGCGCGTAAAATCAACGGTTGAATGAAGTCCACCTCCGCTCCCTATGAACCGGACACTCGTACATACCCCACCACGCTGAAAAGCGTTGACCTGCGCGGTCCCGCCGGCCGGTTAGAAGCCCTCCTCAATGAAGGCGCGCCCGATTCCCAATACGCTGCCCTCGTCTGTCATCCTCACCCGCTTGGCGGCGGAACCCTCCACAACAAAGTCGTCTATCACGCTATGAAAGTCCTGAACGGACCTGACTGGGGCCACCGCCTTCCCGTCTTGCGCTTCAATTTCCGCGGCGCCGGTCTCAGCGAAGGACATCATGAGGGCCTTGTCGAGTCAGCCGATGTCTCCGCTGCCCTCGACTGGCTTCATGTACAGTTCAATCTCCCCATCGTCGTCATCGGATTCAGCTTCGGCGCCGTCATGGCTCTCGCCGCGTGCTGCGGCAACAGTTCCGCACCTTACCGCAACATCCATGCCCTCGCCGCACTCGGCCTTCCCACCCAGGGTTTCGACCAGCAGTTCCGCTATCCGTTCCTCGCCGGCTGCAACTTTCCCAAGCTCTTCCTCAGCGGCGATCGCGACGGGTTCGCTCCCAAAACCGAACTCGAACAAATAGTGCACGCAGCCGCTGACCCCAAACGCCTCGTCTTCATCTCCGGCGCAGATCATTCGTTTACCGGCCACCTTGAATCCATGCAGCACTCTCTAGCCACCTGGCTCAAGGAGCACGTTCAATGACGTCCACAAGCGACACCGCGCTCGACTTCCTCCATGCACGTGCCACTAGCTTCTTCACGGACGCTCTCAAAAACAGCAGCATCGAATCCGCCTTCGACCGTCGCCTCCGCTTCGAAGGAAACCTGCTCCACCGCCTCATCCCCGACGGCAGCGGCCCCGACACCATCAACCTGTCTCAATACAAGCGCATCTTCGTCATCGCCATCGGCAAAGCCGCCGGACCGATGCTCGAAATTCTTCTCGATCGCATGAACCGCCGCCAGGGACTGCGCGGCATCTGCTGCTCCAGGTACCTGCCCAAAAAACGCAACTGGCGCTTCCGCTACTTCGAAGGCGGCCATCCGCTGCCCAACGAAGAGTCCTTCGCCGCCGCTCGCGCTTCCCTTGCCCTGCTCAAAAAAGCCAAACGCGACACCCTCGTCTTCTACCTCGTCTCTGGTGGCGGATCCGCGATGTTCGACCTGCCACTCGATCCCAAGATCACCCTCCAGGACACCATCGCCTTCCACAACGCGCTCCTCGGTTGCGGCGCTCCCATCAACGAAATCAACACTCTCCGCAAGCACTTCAGCGCCGTCAAAGGCGGTCGCCTCGCCATCGCCGCGCCCGATTCCCTCAAGATCTCGCTCCTGGTCCCCGACGTCCCCCTGCGCACCCTCGATGCACTTTCTTCCGGCCCCTCATCGCCCGACCACTCCACCGTCGCTGAAGTCCACGAGATCCTTGAGAAATACCACCTCGCCGAAAAGCTTCCCGCATCCATAAATGCATTCTTCCTGCAGGCCGACTTGCCAGAATCCCCCGGCAATAAAAAATGGAAACCACCCTTCCTTCCCAACTTCGGCCGCAGCGAGCCCATCCGCCGTCCTTTAACCTCTGCAGCCGGCCTAACCGGCGAGGACGAAGCCTTCCGCGATTCCATTTTCGAAGTACTGCTCTCCGATCTCGATCTCATTGAAAGCGCCCGCGCTCTCGCCCAGCAGGCTGGCTACTTCGTCTCAGTCGACAACTCCTGCGACGACTGGGATTATGCCGACGCAGCCCGATACCTCCTCGACCGCTTCCACGAACTGCGCGCGCTCCACCGCCGTTTCTGTCTCATCTCCGGCGGCGAAGTCACCGTCACTCTCAGCCGCAATCCCGGCGCCGGCGGCCGCAACCAGCAGTTCGCCCTCGTCTGCGCGCTCGAGCTCGCCCACCATCCCGGCGAGATGCTCACAGTCCTCAGCGCCGGATCCGACGGCATCGACGGCAATACCCAGAGTGCCGGCGCCATCGCCGACCCCACCACTGTGGCCCGCGCTCAGGCCTTCGGCTTCGACCCCGAACAGGCGCTCTCCACCTTTAACGCCTGCCCGCTCTTCACCGCTCTTGGCGACACAATCGTTACCGGTCCCACCAGTCATAACCTCCGCGACCTGCGCTTGCTTATCTCCGATGTGTCCTGAGTAAGCTGAACTTTGTGACCGGCCGTGCTCACTGGTCGATCCGCCCAGTTATGATGGAAGTTCCCATTTAATGTATCTTCAAATCTACTTAGGATTTGCTCGTGGCTCGAAAAGCAGGTCGTAAAGGCGCCGACAAGACTCCCGACATACGGGCCGTTGCCGCATTGGCCAAAGTCTCCATCGCCACAGTCTCTCGCACCATCAACGCCTCGCCCGTCGTCAGCGAGAAGCTTGCAAAACGCGTGTGGCAGGCCATCGAGCAACTCAATTACTTTCCCAACACCCACGCGCGCACCCTCGTCTCTGGCCGCAGCCGCCTCTTCGGAATCATCGTTGAAAACATTACCAATCCCTTCTTCCCCGAGTTGATCCAGAGCTTCGAAGAAATCGCCGTCGCCAACGGCTATGAAATCCTCGTCAGTTCCTCCAATAGCGATCCGGCCGTCCTCACCAACTGCGTGCGCCGCATGCTCGAGCGCAAAGTTGATGGAGTCGCTGTCCTCACCTTCGGTGAGGAAGAGCCAGTCCTCGATCAGCTCTCCTTCCACGACATCCCCGTAGTCCTCGCGGAGTTCAAACTCTCCGAGCCGGCAGCCAGCACCATCCTCCTCGACTACGGCACCGGCATTCGCTCAGCGGTCCATCACCTCGCAACAATCGGACATACTAAAATCGGTTTCCTCGCCGGTCCCCACAAGCTTCATTCCGCCATCACGCGTCAAAACGACTTTGAAAATGCGATGGGCGCCCAGAAACTTCCCATCGAGAAGAAATGGATCATCGAGTGCGATCACACCTTGAAAGGCGGCGTGATCGGCTTCGGTAAACTCCAGTCTCTCGCCGGACAGCCAACCGCCGTTCTCTGCTCCAACGACATGACCGCAATCGGTGTCCTTCGCGCGGCCTACCTCCAGGGCCTCCGCGTCCCCCAGGACCTCTCCGTCGTCGGACTCGACGACATCGACTTCGCGGAATTCACTCTGCCTCCGCTCACCACCATCCGCCTCTCCCGCACCGACCTCGCACGCGCCGCCTTTGAAGCTCTCCGCATCCACGCCGAAAACCCCGGCAAATCCGGCCTGCAACGCGAGTTCCTCGTCTCCACCAGCCTCGTCGTCCGCGGCTCCACCGCCCCCCCGCCCCTCCCCAACTGACCGCAACATTCAGAACTTTCCGCGTGGTCTCGATTCCGACATCAGGCCGCGACCTCGGGTCCCCGGCGACTGGGTTCTCGTCGCGGACGTGACTTTCTGGGGGAACTTCCGCCTAGAACTGCATTGCGGACCAGGTTCTAGCGAACTTCGCAGCCATCAAGGCCGCGACAACGCAAGAATCAGGGACGGAATCGTTACACAGGATTAAGATCTGAGATTTGATACACAGCCCGAGTAGATGATTAACTCCATCATGTCCAGGATTGCTTCATGAAATTAAACGAGGTATTAGAAATTGAGCCGCTGAGCAGAGCACTTCAATGCACACTGAGACTCGCACAGGAACAAGGAGCAAACGAGCTAGTGAAATGGCTTCAATTGGAGATTGGCGGCTACTACGCCTCAAATAGTCACAGCATAGTTACTGTTCCGAAGTATCGAGCCGTTACGGGCGCACAGCTCAACATCTACGGTCAGCGTTTAAAGATTCAGCCGGGTTCGCCTTCCACCAACGAGATTCGTCTCCGCGAAGGAGTCGAAGCATTAGAGACATTGAGAGATTCTCGTCAGACGATTGTGCAGCAACAACCAACAACGACTGGGCTGATAGCGCAACAAGGTGAGGCTGCCACCTTCCATTTCGAACCGGTGGAACTCCACGAAGTCCTGTCTCAAATTCGTTCCGAGTTGTTCCGCAGGGCGGGAGTACTGGCGCAGTGAAGCCATTGACAGTGACGGTGTGGCTCCCGAGATTGGCATCTACCGGAGATGGCTTTCGTCCCGCCGCAAAGCTGCAGAAATGGAAACGGCCTTCAACCCCTGAGGGGTGTCTGGGAGTATCTACCGGTTAGATCGTTATCCAACCGAAGCACATTTTGGGGCTCGGTCCGCAATTGATTGCGACAAGCTTCGATTGTTATTGAACCGCTCTTGATGATCGCGGATCCAATTCATTCATGCATCTTGCGGTGTAACGCTTATCGCGTCACCGGGCGTGGCCACGCCTTTGATCAGCAGCCACAGCGCAAGTGCGGTTTGTGCAACGAGGGCCGGCAGCCATTGGTAGTACCCGGTCATCCGCCACGTGGAGAAACCGGCGACTTGCAGGGGCAGTACCACCGCGAGCAGCCCCGATGCGAACAGGCTCAGCCATGCGATCCAGACAGGCACCATCCGTCCGCGCAGCAGGAGATAGGAAAAGATCGTACTCCCCAGGGCGAAAAAGACCGTACCGACGGGTACGCTCGGCACCGGCATTAACAGAAACGTGCGCAGCGCGTTCGTTGTAGACAGGTCCAGCGCACCCGGCCCGGCCCCTGCCTTCGCCAGCCACACCAATCCCAGGTAGCTCTGAATGCTGAGCGTGCCGAGCACGCCTTCCGCAACGCGACACACCATGCCCAGCATTGCAAGCTCATGGTCCTCGTCGCGCGTGATCCCGTATAGCGTAACAGCCAGCACGAGGGCCGAGAGGGCTTCGAGCAGCTTGATCAGGATGTCGATTCGCACTTCCGTCGCGTACTCGCCAAAGCGCGCGAGTGTCGTGGCATCGTCCGCGCCGCCGAACGCATGGTGCATCAACAGATCACCGCAAATCCCAATCGCCGCGTAGAAGAGATACGTGAATCCCGCAATCCTTGCGTTTGTGGTCCGCGTCATGTCAACTCCTCTCCGCTCCGACTCACGGAATCAACTGCGGAGCCCCGCAACGCGGTAATCCCTTTACAAGGAGCCAGAAGCCCATTGTCAACTCGAAGAAGAAGATAGGAGCTCCATAAATCTCAACCGGGATGACCTTTGCAAACTCCGGAAAGATGATGAACGAGAATGCGCACGCTCCCATCAGAAACGACCCAACCATTCCCCATCCCGCCAGTGCTTTTGGAATGAAGCCGGACTTGAACCACAGAAAGCAGAAGGCAGTACTTCGAAGTCCGGCGAGCACCAGGCCGACGTTATACGTATCGGCATGCGCACTGAGCGACAGTCTCGCCAGTGCCTGCACCTGGTTCGCTTCGAATGCATGCAGGTAGTCGGCGCCACTCAGTATCCGCAAAACTTCGAGATCACTGAGCGTGACGACGACGAGGGTTGCCGTCTCGATCAGCCCCCAGCCCGTTGCCAGTAACGCGAGGCTTCGATTCACCGGCATGAGGACCTCGCAAAGAGCCATGATCAGGACGACATCGACCGCGAAAACCATGAGATTGCTGGCGATGCCCAGACGAAAAAGCCGTCCGTGGGTCATGATGTTCTGCGCCGTTTGAGCGACGTTGCCGAAGGCGATGAGATGGCTGCGTACATAGAACTCGGCGAAGATGGCCGGTGGCAGCGCAAGCAGATAAGAGAATCCCACAACTGTCGCCGCTTTACGTTGTGATTCGTCGATGGCGCCGATTGTCATTCAATCTCTCCACCGTCTCAATGCCGCCTGAATGGTAATGAGCCAACCAGAATAATATTCCTTCACAATATCCGCCTCTAGCCTGAATGGATGTGCAATTTAGCTCCATTCAAGGAATTGATGCGATTGCTATTCAAACGGACCACTACTGGATGTTAGGTCGCTCAACTGCGGCTTCGCACAAGCAAACATCCGCCTGATCTGGCATCGCTGGCCGCTTGTGGACAATCCGGAAGCAATCAAGAAATTTGCCCAACATCGGTATTGTTTCCGAGTAATACGGTGATTCAACAGCACTGCGGCCAAAGCGGGAGACCTTACTCTTCCCTTGCTTCGGGAGACAGCGCCTTCGACTCCTCCGCTTCCCGTCTTTTGGCTTGTACAGACACGGCAACGAGCACGACGAATACAACAGGGAATATCAGGAAAAGAGGGAGCAGGATCAGTAAGACTTCCACTTTATTAGCCCTTTGGGGGACATTTAACCACACGGATCAACAACAGTTCTTTCGCTGTCCTTGCTGAACGGGATCTTTCCCGTAACGTCCCCGACACGCAAATCACCCT
>Ga0105245_10000748_pt1 | contig 29325 bp, 22 predicted proteins | sample KBSM54metaG_FD_81523 | JGI IMG/M metagenome (GOLD analysis project Ga0105245, IMG submission 81523) | Miscanthus rhizosphere microbial communities from Kellogg Biological Station, Michigan, USA - KBS M5-4 metaG | ecosystem: Host-associated > Plants > Roots > Rhizosphere > Soil | place...
GAAGGCGGGATCATCGCCAGCCGCCCTCCTCGCCATCGGCTTGAATCGCCTGCGGGCGAGGTGCCGGGACGATCATGACAGCCGGGCTCGGGACGTACGGCTCGTACGGTGGCATGCGACCGTCAGCTGCTGTTTGAAGACCGTTACGCGAAGCCGCCGAAGCGCGCGCGGCCAGCCCGCTGAGCCGCATACGAGCTTCCGGTGCGTGCTTTCCTGATGGTGCTTCGACCAAGTAGCGTTCGAAATGTGCGCGCGCAGAGACATCGTCGCCGAATTCATCGGCCTCGAGCACGCCAAGCAAGAAGAGCGCTGCCGGCTGGTGAGAGTCTTGTCGCAAGAGCTGCTCGAGCTCGTCACGGGCTTGGTCGCGTTGGCTAAGTCCCAGATAAATCGATGCGACGAGGTAACGAAGCTCAGCATCATCAGGGCGCAACCGAAGCTCCGGCTCCGCGTAGTTAAGCGCTGCGCGCAGACGCCCACTTGAAAGACACACGCTAAGCAGAATAGGCAGCGCGCGGCCGCGGTCGTACCCGCGATCAATCGCCAACTCGATATACTGCTCCGCGCGCACGCTGTCTCCGTGCTCGGCACTCTGCTCGCCGCGTTTAAAGAGCGACTCAGCGGTCTGCTGTTGGAGGGGGTCGGCGCCTCCTGGTTGACTTGCGCCGACCCTTGAGGGCCCAGCCGCCGCGCAGCCAGGCGCTAAGAAGAACAGCGCCAGAACGGGAAGAACTCGTGATGACATGGGAATTTTCCGAAGGTCCACTCCGTACCTTTCACTTGGTTCCTCGGACGGGATCCGCCGCGGTTGCGTGATTTGTCGAAATTGCTTCCAACGCGCTTAAGCCAATATTTTCAAGCAGTTACAGCGCACACGGCCCTGGAACGGCTGATTAAGTTCCGCCGCCACTTTGCCGAGCAAGGCAGGCGGTCGACTGAAGGCCCGGCGGCAAATCGGCGGCCTCGACCACCAATCCGGCTCGGTCGCTCGCTGGGCACTCGCCGCGAACAGATGCTCATCGCAGCGGGTGGCTCATACGCGGGGTGCGCCCAGGGCGTCGGCCTGCGTAGGCGCGGGCCGCTGCGCGCAGAACCTCGCTGCGCGCGCCCGGTTGGCCTGATATGACCGGCCAAGCCTTGCCGATCTTCACACCAATTCGAGCATCGAACCAACTACCTCCACCGGGACTGACAACTCGCGCCGCAGAGAAGCATACCTGCGAGTTCAAGAGCAGCTACAAACCGATGGCGCACTGCGAGATAGCCAAGGGTCTGCCAGAGCGAGGCAAGGAATTAGACAGTTCTACGACCTCTTTTTCGCGGCAGCAGCGACGGCAGCGGCAGCAAGCTCAGCGGACGCGGCGTCGTGCCTTCGTTGCGACGCGCGCTGCGCGGATGGAGTTAGCTCTTCCACAAAGCGCGCCGCTAAGGTACCAATAAAGGTTCGAGCTTCGCTTTCCGTGAGCTCGCGTTCGCCAATTTCCGCGAAGAACCGCTGCTCCTCCTCTCGGAAAATGCGATCGAACCAGAGGCGGCGTTGAATCTCAAGCGCCACGGGTAGCAATCTTTCGAGCTGAGCGCCGGCGAGCTTCGCGACATCGTCGTCGGGGCTCGCGGCGGCGTCCGCAAAGGAGGGAACGGGCACATCGAGATCGACGGTGGCGTTGAGTCGATCGGTGCCGCCCAGTTGATCGACACGATACGCGACGCTGAGCGGCTCTCTCGGCGCAAGCACGCCCAGTTGCACGACGAACGCCAAATGACCGAAGTAAACGACGAGCGCGGACACCACACCCGAGCTTTGCAGGTCGACTCGAACCAAATGATCCAGCGGCCCCATGCCCTCAGAAGCGCGTGCGTCTACCGCTTGCACGGGATGAACGGCCAGCTCCGTTCCTTTTAGAACATATTCCCGGACTCCGTTGAAGGCTGCGTCGAGAAACAGATCCGGTGCAGCGAACGCAAGCAAGTTGCAGGCGATCTTCGCTGTGGCTCGACGTGCCCCTGTGTCCCAAACCTCGCAGCTAAACGGCAGAGCAGGCGCGGCCTCCACGCGTTTTTTGGAGGAGCTCGTGAAATCCTGGACGAGGTGGTCGAGCTTCTTTCCGGACCGCCGCGCATGCTTGCGGAGCATGTCACGAAGCGCTGCCTCGTCGGGAACGCTACCTTGGATGAGGGTCTCACCGGAATCGAGTTTCCGCGTCGAGATCTGCGGCGCCTGTCTCATCACTCCGCCAACCGCGACAGTATACGGCTTGCCGTCGTCGCCCATGACGGACGTCAGAGATCGTGGAGGCTTACCGTCCGAGCTCATGGCACCGGTGATGACACGAATGGATCGAAGCGCCTCGTCCAGCTTCGCGTCGATCATGTGCCCCGTCTCATCATTGGTCGTCTTGTCGATTAAGCCAACTTTCGCCAGGCGCCCGCCAAGGCACCGAGGGAGAATGTGTTCTTCCGTCGCGGTGACGATACGTTCTAAGGTGAAGATATCGATCATACGTATCTGTTCGGCCCTCGCATGCCCGTCGTTTCCCTCACTGAGTGCTAGCTCAGCCGAGACTCGAGTCAAGATGCCCCCAGCCGTTCGCCGCGCAATGGCTACGAGCGCGTCTGCCAGGCTCAGTCCTCGGCAATATACGTCTGCAACGCCAGAAGTCGCTCATCCTCCTGCAGGCTCCACCACGCTTCGGGCTCAAGCGCGTGACCAAGATGGCCTATCTCCCAGCCGTTGATCGCGCCCAGGTAGCCGACGCTCCTCGCGATCAGCGCGACGAGCAGTGTTCGCACCAGGGCGATTCGCCGGAGGATGTCGTCTGCATCGAGCTCGCCCGGCGTCATCAGTCCCTGATGAACGATCACGTTACGCTTTTGGAGCTCGTCCTTCATTTCACGCGTAAGCTTGACGTCGAACGTGAGAAACGCGCTCTGGACCACACGGCTGGAAGACCACCGGCCCAAACTCATTACTTTGTTGAGCAGAGAGTCTTCAGAGCCTGGGCTCGCAAGTGAGCGAATCGCCGCCTCGTTGCCGTTCACCCACTCCTTCCACTTCGCCGCGTCTTTGACGGCCATTTTCTCCTCATGACTGGCCAGTCGCAGGATCCAATAAGCAAACGCCTCGAGCGCGACTTGAAGGCGCAAGTAGTCGGCGTCGACGTGCATGGTCATCGAATCCAAGTAGGAATCGAGAGCCAAGGCGTACGCTACGCGTGCCTCCGGTCGCTCCATCACCGCTACGCTCGTTCGTTGGAACAGGACCGCAGCCCAGCACTCGTCAACCCACGTACTGTTGTTTCGCTCGAATGGGACCGGCGGTGCGGACTGTCGATTGAGATTTTTTCTCGTGCCGAGGCCGGGCAATGACGCGACAGTGCTTCCGTCCTCTGAAACGCCGACCAGCTCCACGATCCGAAACTGGCGACCGAGGACGAATTGCAAGATCAAGAAGTCGCGCTCGAGGAATTCTCTGTCTGGCACGCCCGCGCCGGTATCGATCAGTAGCCGCCACGTCGGGGCGCTCCGCTCGCCACTCTGAACGAGGTAGTAGATGTTAGCGCCCGACAATCTGAGGTGACCTGCGCGCCCAAGGCGGAGCCCGTCAGGCCGTGCGCGCTCGATGATGAGATTTCCGCCGGAGCCGATGTTCGTCGCCCCCTCGACGCGACCGAGCCAAAGAGACGGCGCATCCCCCGCGAGCACGCGCCAATCAGCAAACTCGATCGTGAGCTCGCCGCCCAGTTCTACCGAAGAAATGTCCGCGGCGTGAACAACCACTCCGCCGGCGCACGAGCACTCAAGCTCACCCTCCATGGGGAACGGAAGCAGCCGACGAACTTGAGGGTCGTAAGCTCCGCCGCTGAGCTTGGCCACGAGTCTGTCCCCGTCGAGACCCACGGAGGACGCGATGTGCGAAAAGTCGAGCTCATTGAAGCGAAGTGTCCGTACCGCACCAATCACGATTGGTTCCGGAGCCCAACCTTCCGCGAGCCTCAGCAAGAGATCGCGCAGATGAACCGGAACGGGAATTGACGTCGACAAACTCTCGGCGGCGGGCGCGCTATCGCTCATTGGCTTTGCTTCCTCAAGCTAAGGGTAGGCCGCCCCGGGCCAGGTGCGAATGAGCACCGCGTTTGACCGGCATCATCGACGCTCACGCCACCGACCCGATCGTCTCGGCCTTTGGAAGCGCGAAGGAAAGCCAATGGATCCCCGGAAAACACGCCTGCACTCCCCGAGCAAAACGTTGCTGGTACCTGACCCGAAGAGTGTTCACGGAATCGACGCCGATCGTACGAGCAAACAACTCGGCGACTCGTGCGCTCTGTAGCTCGTCGAGAATGGCCGGCGATGAGAAAGACGGCTGCAACACCAAGGACCAGGGGATCCAACGCGGAGAAAAAGTTTCGTCCAACGGCTTCTCGGGCGGTAGCTCGGTAGCCATGAACAAGACGAGGTCGGCTTGGATAAATTCCTCGAACGACACCAAAGTGGACAGCTCGGGCGTGGCGTGTCGTGTCTGCAAAATGTCAGCGTGCAGCGACGTACGCGGGGACCTTTGTCGCTGCTTCCGAATCTCGAGCGCCTGCACCGTGCTGCAAAATGCCTCGAACCGGACATGATGGCGACCACGATGCGAGCTGACGAGGTACTGGGATTTCAGGAATTCCCCCAGCCGTTCCCAACGGTGGTGACGGATCAGAATCGCCGTCGCCATCACCATCATTTCGTGCCCAACGAACTCAGATAGGCCGCGCTCATGGTCGTTGACGCTGAGCCCGCCTCGGGTCGAAACGAAGTACCCGTCGATGACGGGTTGAAGGCCCTTCGCAATCGCCCAGATCGCCTTGGCTGAATCGTACCGAGCGGCGGTGTCGAATAGTCCAGCAAAGTCCACCACGATCGGGATCGTCTTTGGTAGAACTTCGACGAGGCGCTCGTCGAACGGCCCCGGTTGTTGGGGTGTCGGCTGCAATGACTCCAACCGCGAAGCGAGAGCACGCATCTCGTCTAGGATAGCGGGTTCCAAGTCCGCGCGATTCTCGCGAATCGCTTGTTGTGCGAACTCCAAGGGATCTGGGACTGCAGGTGCGAGCGCGAGGCTAGGTAAGATCAGTCTCACCGCTCGCTCGAGCGCTTCGGCAAGAGTCGCTCTCTGGTTCGCCTTCTCAACCGATGACTCCGACAGCTCATAGGGCATGACGCGTTTGCGGCGAAGATCAAACGGCAGCTCATTTGGCGAGCCGAACACGGTGTTCATGACTAAGATCACGCGCGCATCCCCGAGAGCTTTCAGCGCATACCCCAGCTCGAGAAGCACGTTCGGGTTCGGGAAAGCTCGTCCTTCGGCAGCTCGATGCACGATGGAGACATCAGCGACGAAGACTCCCGCCCGGTCGATCTTGTCAAAAATAGTAACGGCGATGTCGGGAGCACCCGGAACGCTAAGCGTGTCGCGATCCACGACCGGCTCGACAACGAGCCCGTCATCCGAGGAAAGCGTTTTGACTGCTCGGCCGAGACTTTCTCCGATAAAACCCCGATTGAGCTTGTTCGGTAGATCCGACTGCCAACTGTAGAAAATCGTCGTCTGGGGTCGCGCCACGGACACCAGCATCGCGCGCCCCCGCGGATCTCTCAAGTAGCAAACGCCGGACTGCTGGGCAGCTGCACTTGGCTATAGTAGTCGTCTAGCGCGAGAAATGTCTGCATGCAGTCCCCGTACATGGGCCTTGTGATCAGCTACACCCATCCGAGAGAGATATATGCCAGATCGTAGAACCTCCCGACGACGACAAACAGAGCCGTCGTCCGAGCTTTCGCCCCCAGTTCTCGACATCAGCCTCGGAGTACCGACGGAGGAAAAACTCGCGATCCGCAAGGCCCTGCGGACGATCGCTGGTGCCTGCCCAGAACACGACAACGTGAACGAAGTTGTTCGCGTTGCTCTTGAGCTCGCGGAGTCGGCAATGATGATCGCGCGCCGAGTGGTCGCCGAGGGCTCTGGTATGCCGAGCGATGCCAAACGCGACGCAGAGCGCGCCGCGTCTTTAGAGCTAGAGTTGAAGCGACTGACCGAGGCATACAAATTGTTGCTGAGTGATCCAGAGCACCTCGGGCAGCGGCAAGCCTTCGTGCTCAACGCGGTCAATTACGCAGCCGAGCAAGTGCCATTTGCTCGCAGCAAGCTAGCCAAGGAGATCGTCCTATACGCCGTTTGGAAAATGGGTGGAGGCCCGTTCGAGATTCTTACCGACGAAACGGCACTCCAGCAGGCCGAAGTCGTCATTGCAAAGTGGAGAGGGGCTGGGGGCCGCGGACATTCGAGGTGGCAGCCGGCGCAGGCGTTCCTTCAGAGGTTCGGCCTTGGAGCGAAGACCGCTGCCGCGCTGAAGGAGACTGCGGAAAAGTACAAGGTCAGGTACGTTCCGCCTGAGTGGGACGACGGTTCGCACACCGTCGTGGCTTCCGAGTTTGACATAATCGCCGGTCGATTCAATGGATGTCGTTGCTGTCGGCCGGACGATTTCGACAGCTTTCAGGCGGCAAAAAAATAAAGCAGGGGGGCGCCGCCCCCCTCTGTTTCGCGGCGCGCCGCGGAGCCATTCATAGGGGTAATGGCGAAGCACAATCGCGGCCCTGGACGAGTAGCCCCCAGACCGCACGACACGGGACCGCGGCGCGCTCGCGACCGCAGAGATCTCCAGCGCGGTAGCTCGCGGTCCGACTACGCATTTCAAGTTGCGCTCGTTCTTCTGAACGTCGCGCTGTCTGCTCTGCTGGCATCGCTTGCCAGATAGATCCCCTCACTATTTCACTATTTCCCGCCTGGCTGGCTTTTGTGACACACAGCCCGGCCACTCAACTGTCCGGCACCGCTAGCCGATCAACCAGCGACGATTCGAGCTCGCACTGCCCTTTTGAGTTGCGCTTGGTCGTGTGGAACGCTCGCAGCGCGTCGCCTCTGCTCGGCACTCCGCTTCCTTCGCAAGCAATGCCAGTCGTCGGTCGCCTTATCGGACGACAGCGGCTCTGCGCTGAAGCTCCGAGCGAAGTTCACTTAACCAATCGAGGTAAGGCCCCCTGCTGTGCTCGACGAGTAGCGCCTGGATGTGCTCGACCGCCTCGAGCGCCTCGCTCCATCGTTGATGCTGAAGGGCTAACCGAAGACGCAAACGCGTTGCCGCGTAGTCTTCGTTCATTTGGGCGAGCCAGCGGGTTAGCTCCAGGTTTGCGCGATCGGATTCCGCGTTTTCGGCAGCTGCTTGATAGCACGCCGCAGCGTCGCGGAGCAGCGTTAGCGCTTGCGCGCCGTCGCGGGTGTCGAAGGCCGTGCGCTCTTCTTTGGCAAGCGCCGACTGTTCGGCTTGGTTTGCGAATGAGGCCATATGACTGGGGTCGCTCTCGGGACAATGAGCACGTCCGACAAGTAGCGCCACCGGCTCGAGTTCCCGCTTCGCGACCGTCTCGCCCTCCGAGGATTGAGCAAAGAAAAGAGCGGTAAGGGCGAGTACCACGGCGGTGCCCCAAAGTACCGGGCTCGTGTGCATTGAGGAGCGTCGCTCGCGCAGAAACGTGAACCGCATGCCCTCGAGAAAGACCTCGTCGCCCCATGGAACCAGCACTTCCCATTGGGGGGCGCCCCCGAACATGAGCGGACCTTGGACCCCCTGCGCAAGCCTTACTCGGCAACCTGAATCAGAAGGAGTGAGTAGAATGTGCTCTGCGCGAAAGGCGTTCGCAGCCCTGGGACGAATGGCGCAAGTCGCGCCGCTTCCGACTCGGACATCTTGACCGACGATTTCGTGGCGTTCCGCGGCGCCGCCAACGGCGTGAATTTCGACGAACTGTCTCGTGGTCACCAACCGACTCCTTTGACCATGAACGGTCCCATCAACAGCAGCATGATGCAGCCAAGGAGCAGGACCATCGGCGCAATCATGAGCACACCCGCTCGCGCGGCAGCTTCCTCGGCTGCCACACTCCGACGCATATTCAGCATCCGCCCCTGCACCTGCAGCACACGCGCGAGCGGGTTGCCTTTCTGATCGGCTTGGATGACTGCGCGTGTGAAGTCCTGGATGGCGCGGGTAGGCACGCGGTCCGCCAAATTCTCGAGTGCTTCCTTTCGCGTGTGCCCCAGCTCGAGCTCCTCGAGCAAGGCCGAGAGCTCGCTCGCGAGGGCATCCGGTCTTCCGTCCGTGGGCTTTGCAACGAGCCGGAGGGCACCGGGGAAGTCAAGGCCAGCGCCCATACACATCGCGGCGATTTCAATTGCCTGCGGCAGTCCGCGCGTTACCTGTTTGTATCGCGAGCGAACAATCTCCTGGATCTGCAAATACGGGAGCGCAAGCCCGAGAATCCCCCCGAGCACCCCGAGCGCCCCGCTGTATCCCGCTGCCAACGACGCGGCGCCAACTACGCTAGCTAGCACTACTCCTGAGAACACGGACAGCGCCGAGTATTCGTCAGGCGTGAGGCCGATTGGGTAGTCGGCGCGTTTCAACTGCAATTCCTGTCGCGCGCGAAGCTCGGAGAGTCGGACTGGCGCAACAAACGCTGCGAGAAAACGAATGATGGGCTCGACGCCTGCGACGAGATCGCTGGCGTCGATCGCTGCCTTCCGGCGTGCGCCGCGCGTACCGAGCCGGGGTGACGGCGGAACCAGAATGCTCGCGAGAACATGTGCGACCGTCCCAAGAGCGAGTGCAATGAGCGCGCAGGCTGCGATTCGGACGGCAAAGGTCATGATGGATTCCGCTCAGATGTCGACATCGAGGATCTTCCGAGACAGAGCGATTGCGGAAGCCCACAAGACGGCGACCGCTGCGAGCACCAGGTGACCGGCGAAGGTCTGCATTAGTGGGTCGAGAAAGGTCGGCTCGAGCCAGTTGATCAGGAGGACCATCGGGGCTGGAATCATTCCGATGACAAAGGCCTGCGCCTTTCCCTCCGCGGTCTTCGTACGGACCACGCCCTCGAGGCGGGCCATTTCGCGCAGCGCGGTGGCCGCGCTCTCGAGCATTTCAGGGAGATTTCCGCCACTGCGGCGGGCGATTTTGAGCGCCAGAATGCATCCGCCCAACGTGCGCGAGCCGATGCGAACCGCGAACGTATCCAGAGCGCGATCGAGCGGCGTACCGAGCTCGTACTCCTTGATCACCACGTCGACTTCCTCGCTCATGGGCGCGCCCACAAGTCCGGCACTCGCACCGATAGCTTCACCGAGCGACGGCCTGGCTTTGAGTGCGTTCGCGATGGCGTTCAGCCAGGGCTCTATTTGCTCTTCGAGCGCGGCGATGCGCAGGGCGATCCGCCTACCGAGAAGGACACTGGGCAGGAACGCGATCGCCGGCAACAGCACGACCAACAGCGGCTGCCCTTGAGACAGCGCCACACCCACGCAGAGCGCAATCGCGACGCCCTGAGCGGTCACGATCGCTCCGCCCCGATGCGAGATACGCAGGAACTTGAGTCGGGCATCCAGACTCGTCATGTACGTGTTCAGCGCGAGCCGACCGCTGGAACCCGGCGAGCCGAAAAGAGCAAGGCCGACGAAGCAACAGGTGGCGACGCACAGAGTCGCCGCGAGACGCCCCGAAATAAGGGTCAGCGCGCTCACAGATACGCCTCATCGACGACGAGCCGGTGCGCAATGAACTGGTCGAGAAACGATGGTAGGTAGCCCGTCGCGCAGAATTCGCCCTCAACTTTGCCGTTCGGCCCAACGGAGAGAACCTTGAAGTTGAAGATCTCGCGCAGCTCGACCTCGCCGTCATCGTCGATGCCAACGACCTCTGCCACGCTCGTGACCCGACGGGAGCCGTCGGAAAAACGGCTCTGCTGAAGAATGATGTGAACGCTCGAGGCGATCTGCTGGCGAATCGCGCGAATTGGTAGGTCGAGCCCCGCCATCAGGCATAGCGTTTCGATGCGGGCCACGGCCTCACGAGGGCTATTGGCATGGGTCGTGGTCATGCTCCCCTCGTGACCGGTATTCATGGCCTGCAGCATGTCGATGGCCTCGCCCCCGCGACACTCACCGACAACAATTCGGTCCGGGCGCATCCGAAGCGCATTCTTGACCAGGTCACGGATGGAATATTCCCCCTTGCCCTCGAGGTTAGGCGGCCTCCCCTCGAGAGAAACCACGTGGGGCTGTGCAAGTTGTAATTCTGCCGCGTCCTCGACCGTAACGATTCGCTCGTGCGCTGGGACGGAGGCTGAGAGCACGTTGAGCAGCGTCGTCTTTCCGCTGCCGGTGCCACCAGAAATCACGATGTTTTTTCTCACTCTTACCGCCCGCGCTAGAAACGCCGCAATCTGTGGCGTCAGCGCTCCGAAGCGGATCAGGTCAGACATACCCAACGGGTCTTTTGCGAATTTGCGGATCGTGATGCACGGGCCTTTGATCGCGAGCGGCGGGATGATCGCGTTTACCCGCGAGCCGTCCCGAAGCCGCGCGTCGACCAATGGCGACGATTCGTCGATGCGCCTTCCTAGCGGCGTCACGATGCGTTCGATCACTGCGCGGACAGAGTCGTCGTCCGTGAACCTAAGCCCAGTGAGCTCGATCCGACCGCGTTGCTCGGCAAAAATGGTGTGAGCGTCCACGACCATGATTTCGCTCACGTCCGGATTGGAAAGCAGGCGCTCGAGAGGCCCGAGACCGAGTACCTCGTCGCATAGCTCTTGAACCAGCGCCTCCTGTGCTTCGAGGGCTAGTTCGCGGCCCGCCTCGGAGATAACCCGACGTAGCGCAGAAAGGACCTTGGGCCGCATGACTTCCGGTTCCATCTTCGAACGGTCCAGATTCGTCAGATCGAGTTGCTCGAGCAACTGCCGGTGGATTTGGCGCCGGAGGTCCATTCCACCGGCTGCGGGGCGAGCCTCGCTCGTCGTGCCCGGATTCGGCGGTTCGGTTTCAGCGGCTGGGAGTGGTGAGCCCGGAGGCGATGGTCTGGCGACAGCTCCCCCACCCGGAAGGACGCGCAGACCGGGAATCGACGGGGCAGTCGGTTTTTGTTGGTCGGCTGAGAGGCTTGCCCGGCGGACAGTGACGATGTGCGAGCCGACGCCGAGAACGCAGATGTCCTGCTGTACGACACGCGCCTCGGATCGCAGGGCTAGCTTATCCACGAACGTGCCGTTGCGCGACGTATCGGTGATCCTAAGGCCTTCCGGACACAGCTCGACCGAGACATGGAACCTCGAGATGTTCGGCGCTTGCAGCGAGACTTCGCACTCGGGCGCGCGTCCGATACGGATAGGGCCGGGCCGGTCGAATGCAAACCTCTGTACGACACCGAACACATCTCGCGACTCAACGTGAATCTCGTAGGTCATGACTATCGGTTCTTGGGAGCAACGCGAGCCGGGCCCAGCGCCGGCGCGGGCACAAACTTCACACCGGCGATTTTTCCGGAGTATTCCTCGTACTGCTGAAGGCCTTCAGCGATGCGTTCTCGCGCCTGCATCGACACCGCATCAACGACGGAGGGAACGATCAAAACGACGTTCTCGGTCTCGTCTTCAGCGTGCGCATGCGAACCAAAGAGAACACCCACGAGTGGCAGTTGGCTCAGCACTGGCAACCCCGTCTTGGAACTCCGCTCGCTTTTGGCCGTGAGACCCGCAAGAATGATCGACTGGCCGAGCTCGAGGTTCACCACGGTATCGAGTCCGGAAGTGATACGACCCGGAACACCAGTCCCGCCATCGCTTTGAAGTTCGGAAATGTCGGCGTGGAGCTGAAGCTCGATGCGGCCGCTCTTCGCATCGTAATTCGGCTGCACTTCGATGATAGATCCAAACTGTATTTTCTGAACCCCAGTGTTGAGCGCGCTTTGAACCAAGACATTGACCTCACCACCGCCAGAAAACGAGGCCTTCTCCCCGTTCGCCGCAACTACAGCGGCTTGGCGCATCACCTTTGCCCAGCCGGTACTCTGACCGATGTCGAGCCGCGGAAGCGCGAGACCCGTCACGACCGCAGTGGCACTGTCAAGCTCACCCGCTTTGACGTTGTACGAAGCCGAAAATGTTGGCGCGATGGCACCGGGCCAACCAATCCCAATTTGATGACTGTAGGTCTTGTCGAGTTGAACGAAATAGAAGTCCAGGCGTATGTTCTCACGCGCTTCGACGGTTCCTGGGGTGGTCCCGCCCTTCCTGCCTTCCGGATCAACGACGGACACTCTATACTGCTGCTGCGACCCATCCGTCATGATGAACAGCAGCGTTGTCGTCCCGGGGGCTAACGCGACGACGACGAACTGAGACGCATCTTTGGTGAGGCGTACGTCAATCACGCCTTTCACACCTTCGGAGTAGCTCTGCACGTTCTTGGTCGGCATTACCTTCTGCTCTCCAACCTGGAGCACGAGTTCTTGCGCGCCCTGTGCGTTCGGCTCGATGCTCGATTTGCTCGCTCCGTTCTGCGCAGCGGCGAGGGGGCAGATCGTGCTGGCGGCGATCCCGAAGAATACGGCGACAATAAGCGCCTTACTGAACATGATCGAGCACCTTTCCCCCGGCGTTACCCGGCTTCCGCCATTCGAGCCTATTTTTCGCGGCGATCACATCACGGGCACTCGTTTCGGGCACGCCCTCGACCAGCTGGATATCTTCCGGGTTGCGTAGCGTCAGACCGAGCTTTCCACGTTCCTTTGCCTGAGTGAGCAGCTGAGCCTGTTCGAGGGTTGCGCTCAGTGTGACTGAACCCACCCTGCCGGCGACGCTCGAGTCGCCGTTCTTCGCGTCATCACGCCGGCCGAGATCCGTCCCCACCGACAGCACCAGCAGGTTTTGCAACAGCGTCGTGGTAGTGCCGCCCTCGGCGTCCTTTCCGGGTGTCGTGAACAGGACATCAACTCGATCACCGGGCCGCAATAGTCCATCGAAGTCCGCTGCGTGCGCATCAACTGTCACGGCGCGAAGCCCGTTTTGCACAAGCGCTGACAGCACGCGCGTGTGCTCACTGAACTTCTCGAGGTCGCTCCAGAGCAGCGCCTCGTTTGCTCGCAGGCCGCCGCCAACCCGAACGCCGATCACTTTCTTGGCTTCCGAAGCGCGAACGTTGCGTTCCTCGACATAGGCTTGCGGCACGTCCCGCACAGCAAGCTTGTCCTCCGTAATCACAGCGCCAATAGGCGTGTCCTCGGAAACGACCAGCACGGAAACCTTCGTGCCACCCGATACCTCCGCCTCCAGCCGTGTGAGGTACAGGTGAGAGAGGCCGAGGCCGGCTACGGCGCTGACACCGGCCGCTATCAGTGCAGGCTTTTTCAATGGCATTCCTTTCGGGTACGCCCTGGCCCTCGGACGAAGTCGGCGGCGGTTGCGTGAAAAAGTCGCCCTTGACCCGCGGCCATGGTGAGCGTCGCCAAGAACGGGCGTTGCCCCTACGGGCGGCCCGAAACCACCCAATTTGCCGAGGGTGCTAGCCAGCTCCACTCACGCCTGCAAATCGCTCACCGAGGAGCTCTGGCCCGCGGTCGCGCCGCAAGCGGCTCGCGGTCCTAGGCGACAACGCCACGTAAGGAAAGCGAACGTCCGCTCGTTTCAGGGCGCGGGTACGGACAGCGCGAACTCGGTTCCAGGCGGTGGCCCCAGCAAGGAAGACACAAGCGCTTCAAGTGAAGCGCGAGCTACCGAAAGGAAGTGACCATTCGGACCAACTGGCGATGACCCAACGGTAAATTCGTTGGCAACTCGATCCAGTAGTCGCAAGGCAACGTCGATGAGCATCGTCCGGGACGCGTAGTCCTGCGTCGAAATTCGCGCGGTCCCCTCCACGACACTCGCCGTCAGCGATGCCGTCCCTGTTTCCGTCGGAGCAAGAGCGCCCTGAAAGACGGCGCGCGCACCATGGACAGCAGACAGAGAAATTCTCGCATCCACATGACCAGAGAGGCCCAGACGCCAGGCGTACCTTGAGGCGAACGCAACGAAGAGGACGACATCGAAAGCCATGTCTCCGAAGTCGACGGCTACCGGTCCCGAAGCGTCCGAGAAACTGGACCGCTGAAACATGATCTGACCGCGCGGTCGCAGACGAAGTTGCTCGGTACCTCTCGGGCAGTTTTCTTCGCGAGCGTACGAATGCGCCCACAGAGTTGTACCGTCTGCGTCGGTGGAGCGGACCGTCTCCGGCATCACGAGCAAGCGCGGCCATCGCGCCCGTCGCTTCGCATTTCGCAAGTCGTATGTCATGACGGCTTCGGTTAAAGCGCTGTATAGTTCCGTCTTGGTGCCCCCAAAATCAGGCGGCTCGAGCATCAGCTTCCAGACGACACGACCCGAGTCAGAGGTCTGATCCGCTGCGGATTGACCGGGCGAGAGAGCGCTCGCTTTCCACTGTTTCGAAGAGGACTGCCTTGCCCCCGAGCCGCTACCGCGCGCGACAGTTGGATTGCCTCGAGGCTCGACGGGCTTTGTGCGCAGGTAGGCACGAGCCATTTGCGCCGCACTCCGGCAAGCATAGGCTGTCCAGTCGTCGTCTCGTTTGAAGCCAACGATATCGCTGATCCCGCGAATCGCGAGCATGGGCGTGCGGTCTCGAGTGCCGCGATACACCCCGCACGACTCCATTTCGACCGCGCGCAAGTTCCGAGCGGTCGCCAACCATGAAATGAGCACCGATGGATCCTTCACAAGCGCGTCGCTCGAGGCTAGGTCTCCTCCAATGAAGCTCGGTACGAGTCGTGCTCGCCTTTTAAAATGGAATTCCAACGATTTCCTGACGCGTTGTTTCCAGTCATCGCTGCCGGCGTAGTTAGCCTCGTCCGCGTATGCGACACCCGGTCGTGGTGGCAGGCCCGCCCACCATTCACCGAGCTCAGCCTTGCGCGCGCGGAGGTTTGCCACACCCTTTGCTATCGAATCGCTGACGGGACCACCACCAATCGAGTATTCCGTGGTGCTCTCCGCGGTGTTGGCGTGCACGGTGTAGTCATGAACGCGAAGGGACAGGACCACGTCGCCCAAAGTTAAGTCGTTGCTCGGCGGGGCTCCAGCGATGCCGACAACGAGCACCAACAGTGGGCGCATGTCTTCGACGCAGTCGCGCGCCAGAGCTTGGCCTTCTCCCGTCCCTTGTTCAGTCTGGCGTACGACTGCAATCCGGTATTGCTTCCCCTCTCCGGCATCTGCGACACGCAGGTTGTAATGCCGCTTGGACGCGGTCCCAACGAACAATGATGGGGCTGCGCTTTCCGGGAAGGCATCGAGGACTGCTTCGAATTCGTCGTCGCGAATGGTAATAATTGCAATGTCCGCGAGCTCGTCACCGATCTCTTGGCCAACGCTCGAGTTCGATTGACCCCGCGGCAGTCGGTCCAATTCCTCTCGAACTTCATCTTGATTGATTTGTAGCGCGTAGGGCTGCCCATCAACGTCCGAGACATAGCCAAGCCCTTCATCCAGGACTCGCGCGGCGCAGCGATCAAGCACGTCGCCAGTGAGGCGTGCCTTTCTGCCCGCCTGCTCGATTGAAATCGTCACTCCCGGGGGGAGGTCACCATCGAGCGTCAATAGCGCCTCGAGGAAAGCCCTGAAGTCCGTGTCGGAGACCTGTTCGCCTTTTCTTAGTCTATTGTCGCGGTGCACGCGGCGCGCCCACTCAGCAGCGCTCAGAAGCGCAATCTTCTTGCGTTCGTGCGACACCTCTGACGACTTCAAGGTGCTCGCGATGCCCTTCCCCTGCATTGCGAAAGGCTCCGGCAATGCGCTCGCAACATCATCCAGCGCGGCGGCTACGGCTTCGGAAACTTCGCTGCCAGCCGCGGCACGCGCGACTCCGCGTTCGACGGCAAGTAGTGCGGCCCGTGTCGGTTTCAGTGTTGTGGCATCAGCGAATGGAAACGCGACCTCACGTCTGAGCGTGAGAAGCTGTTGAACGGTGTGGACTTCGAGTAGCTCCTCGAACTGTTCGGGACGCGTCCAATACCAGTAGTCTGGGGGCGGCGCCTTGCTTCCCGTTCGCTCCAAGCCAGCGACACGAATGACGAGGGCAACACCCATCAGTTCGTCGTCGGTGCAGCTGCGACCGGCCGCACACGCCTCTGCCCGTAGCTCGCTCCAAACATATCTGGGAAAGGCACCCTCTCTTTCCGCCTTCTTCCGAAGCAGCTGGAGCACCTGCTCGATCCAGAAACTCGCGAAGCCCGCCGAGCTCGAAACTAGAAGGCCCTCCAGCGTGGGCTCCCAGAAGTCGAGGTCTGGTTCTCTGCCATTCATCTTCGCGTAGCGGGGGCAGAGGCTTCGCAGGAGCTCGCTCCGGCTTGCACTTGAGCCCCTCGGCGTCAGCAGCCGAAGTGTCGTTCCTTGAACAGAGGGATTGGGGCCCTCAAGAAATTTCCCTACGAGTCGATCCAGCAGCTCCTTTTGCTCAACGGAGAGTTCAGCCATTCGCGATCGGGACTGTACCAGCGTAGAGCAAAGCTCGCACTGTCGAACCTGCGCCACCGGCGTGGGCAGGTCGCGGGAAGCGACGGAGCCCGCCCTATGCCAAGCTAGCTCTGCGACGCCAAAGCGGGGCGTCGGCCCGGCTATTGGACCAAAGTCGGTCCATGAGCTCTGCGGCTAGCTGTCCCGGTCATAGCGGTTTCAATCGAGCACGGCGACAGTGGTTGCTAGTTCCCCACTGCTGAGTGTTTCAGTTCGAACCACAGCGGTTCGAACTGCGCGATGCGCAACGATGGTCGATGGGCGCGAGCGAACCACGTCTACAACCCATCCGTCTTCGCGAAGCCGGTCCAAGTAAAAGGCACGCAGCGTACCCGCATCGCAGCCCGAACACGTATACGCCGCGAACGAGTACGGTTCTCCGTTCTCCCACGCGGAAAGCACCCGTCGCGTCCCCGGTGCTCTCGGGACCCCCGCGGGATCCTGACCGGGTGCATCACCGACTGCCGGAAACATTTTGAGCAACGGCGTCGAACCTTCCGTCCACATGGTGAGCACCGATGTCTTGCCCTCGGCTCGCCGCGCCAACACATAGCGGAGCTCACCTACTTGGCTCAAGTCGCCGGATTTCACAAAATCATTAAGCCGGGACACGAGCTCATCGAGGGAGAGCGGAACGCCCGTGTCGAGGCATGCAAGCGCGCCGATTGAATCGGACTCGGCGCGGAGAACGCCATCAACGGCAGTCGGGGAGCCGGCCACCGTCGTACCGTGCGCGCGAAGCTTGTCCATCACGTCCTGAGGCGCATCAACACCAGCGCGCGCGCGGCAGAGCGCGTGGAATCGGTCGAGAACCAGATGCAGCGGTTGATCCGCCGTTGCTGTGCGAAGGTGCACAGTGACTCCGTTGACAAAGACCGATCGCGCCGGGGCGCTGGTTTGAGCGCCAGGCAATTGCATGAGCTCCGCTCCGACGCTGAGGAGCGACTCGCGGGCGCGCGCCTGCGCCGAGCGGAGCCAAAGGCCGAAGGCGAGCAACTGTAGGGCCGCAACGAGACCGAGCACGCGGAGAGCGCCAGCAATTCGCAGCCTCGACAATGGGGAAAGAGCTTTCATGGTCGTTCAGCCTCCATCCTAGAAATGGACGATGCGATTCCAGGCGTCACTCACCACATCAGCCGGCTTGCTCGGGCGGAGGTTACAGGCAAGGTGATACCTCCCGCCGACGACAGTTTGCCCGCCCCCAAGAATCCCCGGTCGGGTAACGCCGCGCCGAGTGCTCGCATCGACAAAATGCCCGAACAGCTCATCGATGACTGGACCGAGCATTTCGGTGGCGACCTTTTCAATGACGCCCTTTGAATCCCCGCCGGAAAGCACGGAGGACTTCGCATCATTCAGCGCGTCGTCGACTCGGGTTGCCGCGTGAGGAGCCGTTCCAGGCGCAAGTAGCACCGTCTCGCAGCCCGCGGGCACCTTCATGCAATTATTTGCCGAATATTGCCATGCGCAGCTTCGGGCCTGATTTTCCACCGTCTGGATTGCAATTTGCCGATCGCGCACGAACCACACTCCGGAAAGAACGAGAATGAAGAACGGCAACGCTACCGCTGCTTCGACGCTTGCCGTACCACGTGCGCGGCGGCGCGCGCGGGACAAGAAGGCACAAGAGTGAGTACGCATCATCCCTCGGTTCAGTGGACGAAAAGTGAGCCGTATTTAGCGAGTGCGTCTACGAGCTCCGTGCACGCACCCGTGCACTCGTCCATGACTCCGTCCCCGGTTGGAATCCGGAATCGGACGAGACGCGCGCGCCAGTTCATTTGCCAGAGCCACTCGGGGCGACCGTCGGCACCGTCGAAAAAATATTCAGCCTGCGCGACGGCCACCGTTCCGAGTTCGTGCCCCGCGTCCAGCTCCGCAGCGGGCACCGCTGCGCCCCACATAGAGACGCGCACGACGCGCTGTGCGGGGTCGACTGGGGGCTCTGTCGAAACGAGCGAGCGAATTTGAAAGTTCTGATCGCCCAGTGTTGCTTCGCTTAGAATCATCTTCGGCGACTTGGACCCGCCGTCTTCTTTTGCGGGCGTGATCCCCGAGACCTGCCCCTTTTGCTCCGTGTATTTCTTGCATCCGAGGATGTGAACGATCTCAACTACAGGCACATTCACCCGGTCGCCGAACGAAGGCGAGCGACCGGGCGGCGCCGGAGCAGACTCGTTCGTGCAGATCGGAACGATGTCATTCACGTCCCCATGCGGGTGCACGTTTGCGTTGTAGCCAATAGCAATGGACGGGTGATCTTCTTTCCGACCACAGGGTGGCCGGTCCGCCGTCTCCTTCGTCATAGGCTGGTAGACGGGCGAGAGTCGCTTCCACCCTGCCCGCGTCCACTCGTACGGGACCGCGCCCTTGCGCTGCTGGTAGGTATACTGAACCGGCCGCGGGTCTCCACCTGGGGCGCACTGATCGAGCGCAGTCGCGGCGAGCCTTTCATAGGCGCCTGTTGGCGCGCAGTCGACGCTGGGCTTACAAGCGCCAGTTTGGCTGTCCGGCGCGCCGTCGCTTGCCTCCTTTCGGCTTGCTTCGCACAGCGGAGTCGTGGCGTTCGGGTCTTGCGGGTCCACCGGCGTCTGGTCGTTGGCGCAAGCATCCGCCTTGTCGGTGCGAGGGAAGTAGGTCGCGACGCGCGAAACCGTGGCCGCAGGTGGCGGATCGCCCGAGTCACCACAAAACCAAGAGGAGAGTGAACTGGTGAAGTCGGACGCGACGCCCCCAAGCGGAAGCGGACCCACGAATGGCTCGAGCGGTGCTGTCACGACATCGGCGGCGTAACTCCCTGCCTTTCCACACAGCGTATCGAATCCATCGTCCTGCACCGGCAGATCTTGTCGAGGCGTCCACGGAAGACCTCGTGCAGTAGGTACTCCATGGTCGCCGGCTTCCGCCATCATGATCGTCTCCGCCGTTCCAGGCACAATTTCCTGAACGATGCCAGCAGTCTTGTGGAGGATTTCGAGTGCCTCGAACACCGGTGGCTTCACGGCGTCGTAGGAGCTGCGCATGGTCTGGCGCATCGCGTTCAGCGGCGGGATGAGCGCAAGGGTCGAGCCCCCGCTGAACCACGCGGCCGCAATGGCCAAGGCAACCCCGAGGATTGCGAGCCCCTCCAGCGCCTTGATTGCGACGAGGACGGTGAGAAGCGCCGCCATCACGATGTTCAGCAAGACCAAGAAATTCATGCCTCGAGCGTGCATGACCGCACCGGACAGCGCTGATGCGTCTGCGGCGTCTTGTAGATGCTCTCGCAGCAGGATCGCCTCCCCGGTACCGAGGGCGTAGTACAGGATTCCGACGGCGAACACCGCCATGAAGACGGCAATGACCATGATCGCTCCGCGATCGTCAGTTCGAAGCGGGGTTGTTCGGTGGATGTGCGACACTTGCATCATCTCGTTCAGTAGTAGTCCGCGCCTTGATTGGGCAGCGTGGTCTCGCCGGTCACCACCGCGAAACGCGCGCCGGCGCCGCCAAGACGCGAAAGCTGCTTCGGGTCTTCAACCAGCGACAAGATTGAAGCGAGCCTTCGTTGTGCATTCGTTCGAAGGTCGCGCGAGCCATCTCGCGCGAACCCCACTTGCGCATCTCCGGGCAGCTCGCCAATTAAGTCCTTGAGAGACTTGCATGCGAGCATGCGAACGATTGGGATCGAGCAGTAGTATAGATAGGTTACCCGCACCGTAACCGGTGCTTTTCGCGCGATCGGCTCCGTCACGAGTGCATCGCTGGCCGGCCCCCCTTGAAGGGTGACTGCCGCTCCCGCGCGGTTGTAGAACAGCGCCTCCACCAAACGTGCCCGAGTGCTAACGGCAAGCGCATCGCCGAGATTCCCCTCGGTAAGTTGCGGTTCGAGCCACGCAGGTGACGGCGCCAGCACCGCGAGCGGTACATAGGCTGCGAACCGGATAGGCGCCATCCGTGCCCCTTGTTGTTGCCGTCCGGCGCCTTTCAATACTGCATCGAGTGCGTTCGATAGCGCGCTACCGCGGTCAGCAGCCGGCACGTTGATGCCCAAGCTCTGCAGCAAGCGCTCAGGGAGCGGGGAGCCGGAGGCCGAGCCGCGAGAGACCCAACCACGATCAATGCCTCCAAAGTCATCTGGACTGCTTTCCAATACGACGATCGCCGACCGCGCCGCGGAGCTCGCCGCATGCTGCACGACGAAGCGCGCCGCGCTGACGAGCGCGATCTGACAGATACCAAGGAACAACAGAAACAGAGGAAAGAATACGATGAGAAATTCGACGTACACGGCGCCCCGCTCGTCAGCCCTGCCGTTGGGCGCTACGCGAGCCACGGGAACCACCGCACGAGATGCTCCGAACTCAGCACAACCAACACACCAAGAGCGATACCTGGACCCATGCGCATCTCTGTAAGATTTTCGGGCACGATCGGCTTGCGACGCGCTCTCGGGCGAAAGGGGTTCGAGATGAGGCACAGGACGTTGCAGAGAACGCGGCGCAGCTTCCCGTCATAGGTGACACGAACCAGTGCGAGGAAGGCGAGCGCGAGCAAGGCGGCGAACTCGATCTCGAGCCCCTGTGCGGGGCCGCACAGTGCGCCTACGGCGGCGGCGAGTTTTACGTCACCGCCGCCGATCGCCTGCCCCTGAGAGCCCTGGTAAAGTGCCCAAGGCACAAACCCGGTCACGATAAGCCCGAGGAACGAGAAACCGAGAGCAGTTGCTCCGTATCCCGCGCCATGCACGACGAGACCGAACACCGCCGCCGGCAGACTGAGCCAGTTCGGGATGCGACCGCTGCGCGCGTCAATCACGGCGGCCGCGACTGAGACAGCAACTGTCACTCCACAGACGAAGACGGGCAACGAAAAGGACATGCCGGCTCCCTGTTGCTTCCTCGAGCCCTCACGGTCCCGCTTTTGTCTTGCCGTCGTCGGCGCTCAAGCCATCGACTGCGGTGGTCGAGTCGGTGATCTTCTTTTTCACCGACGAGCCGAAGGTGCGCCAGGTACCGATCGCGAGCACCGCGATAAGCACCAAAATAATAACGTATTCGACCGTCGATAGACCACGTGTGTCCCGAAGCAGCGCGGGCGACTGGCCTTGGAAGCGACGAAGGGATTGAAAAAGATTGTTCATGACGATTTCCTGTTTTTTGGTCTTTGATGCGCCAATGAGGCTTGCATCAGGGCCCTCGGACGGTGTTTTCGAAAGTTGCTAGAAAACTTTCAGCCACCGCGTGCCGGTGATGAGTTGCTGCCGCCGCTCGGCTTGTTTGATGGCCGGCGAGCATCAGCGATGTTCCAGCCAGCCACGGCATGTCGCATTTCTCGGAAGGCGCCGAGCAACTGAGTGGTGCTTGCGCTCATGGAGCACGCTCGATCTTGAGCCGCGCTCAGACGCTCGAGGCCCCCCTGCTCCGACACGTCCAGGTGGCGCACCGCGCTATGAACCTCCTGCGCCACAGTTGCGAGCATCTCTAGGTTCCGAAGTAGCTCGCTCAGCGTGTAGTCGAACTCTAAGAGCTCCAGCACCGCTTCACTGTTTTCACTATGCAGTCGCTTGACGACCTCGCGCATGTCTCGTTCCGCCATTTGTATTTTCTCCTTAAAACAGTTCGCAGCCCCTCGGCACGATCGCTCGGGCTCCGCTCATGGCTGGCCTCGGACACGGCGGTGACCAGTTGACACAAAATCGTCAGCCCCACGTCCTCGCGCGGTCGGGAGTCACGGCATCGGCAGAAGAAGCCAAGCGCGATGCGCCATGTACATCTTGAATAGTGGAACTCCGAGGCTCGCGATCGCCAGCGCGCAACCCAACGCGACGGTCGCTAGCAGCACCGCATACTCGACAGTGACCGAGCCGCGCGAATCGACCCAAAAGCCGGACCGCGCGCGTGAGCTGGTCGAAGTTCTGGTCATGCGCTGATCCTCTCGGACAAACTCCGCGCAGTTGCGCAAAAATCGGAAAAAGTGAGTCACCAAAAATAGTGGTCAACATCCTTCCGGTCCGTCCGAGGGCTCGTACGGAGGCCGAACCTGGCCTTCCTCAAAACGAACTTCAGTGAAGGACCGAGCAGATGCGAAAAGCGTTGTTTTTGGCGCTCACGGCAATGGCCAGCGTGGGGTGCGGCGGCGGGAAACATGGCGATGACGGCGGGAGTTGCCCCGCGGGAGCGGGCGGGAATTGCCCGCCCGCCCCTCCTCTCGATCGGACGGTCATCACGACCATGGCGGAAGCCGCGAAGTTCCTCTACACGGGGTCGAACCCACTTCAAAAAGGCGTCGGGAAGAACGCTCTGGAGCCCAAGCACATCGCGATTGTGCGTGGCAAAGTGACTGACACTGCTGGCTCTCCCGTGCCGGGAGTGAAAATCTCAATTCTCGGGCACGCCGAGTTCGGTTGGACGCTCACGCGCGCCGATGGCGTCTTCGATATGGCCGTGAATGGCGGCGCGCACCTCGTCTTTTCGTACGCCAAAGACGGCTATGTCCCCGTGCAGCGCACGCTCGCTCCAGCTTGGCAACGGTACCTGAACGCGCCGGAGGTTGGGATGCTCGCGCTTGCGTCGAAGATAACTCAGGTCACCGCAGCAGCGCCGATGCAGCAGGTGGTGAGCGCAGACCCGACGACAGATGCGCAAGGGACGCGACAACCGCTGGTGTTCTTCGCGCCTGGCACAAGTGCAGACGCTCAGCTCCCGGACGGGACAACGCAACCGCTTTCCGACCTTAGCCTGCACGTTACAGAATATCCACTCGAGCTGACGCCACAGATGCCGGCGCGCAGTCAGCGCTTCGCTCCCGGCTCGCTTCCGGGAGCCAACACGAGCATCAACTATTCGCTCGAGTTCACGGTGGACGAAGCGGAAAAATTGGGAGCGACGGGGGTTTCGTTCAGCAAGCCCGTCACCGTGTACGTGGAGAACTTTCTCCACCTGAAGGCTGGCTCGCCGGTGCCGCTCGGTTATTACAACCGGAGCTCGAGCCATTGGGAACCTGGTGATGAGAGCGGGCTGGTCGTAAAGATCGTGGACGAAAACGCAGGTCAAGCCGTGCTCGATGTTGACGGCGATGGCAGGGCCGACACCGGGAGCGCTCTCGCCGATCTCGGCGTGACAGGTGACGAGTTGAGCGAGCTCGGCGCTCGCTATGCCGTTGGCCAATCCCTCTGGCGCACCCACGTTTCGCACTTTTCAACGTGGAACTACCTGTTCCCCGTCGGGGCATCCGCGCAGGCCGTGGCGCCCGGTGCCCCACCAGTGGTCCGCCCGCTCGATGATCCCTCCACTCGCGGACCGGTGTTGATCGAGAAGCAAGCGGTCGCACAAGACGTCAGCATTTCGGGAACGCCGTTCTCGCTTCACTACCAAACCGACCGTACGGCGCGCTTCAAAAGCGGCTTCGAAATTAAGGTGCCGCTCATTGGGAGCACGATCCCGCGAGGGCTGAAGGAAGTCTTCTCGTACGTCTCCATCGCGGGGCAAGAGTTCGACCAAGCCTTTGATGTGCAAAAGAACCAGCAGCATGTCGTCGACTGGGACGGCAAAGATGCGTTTGGGCGCATGATGCAAGGGCGGCAGATCGCGCACGTCTCGATCGCATATCTGTTTCCCGGTTCGATTCAACCCAGCAGCGTCTACGGCATCTCGGGCTCACAGGTCCCGTTCGAAGATGACGCCGGCCAGCCGGAGACCGCTATCTGGCAAGACTTCGAAGTCCCAGTCGGCGCGTTCGACGCCTCCGGCTTCGAGCTCGGCGGGTTCGGCCTGGATGCACTGCACGCCTACGATCCCTCAACACAGACGATCTACTTCGGCGATGGTTTCGATCGAACCGGGCAGAATGTTGCCCTGACCGTCACGCGCTTCGCACAAGGCTCAGACCTTGGCACGCCCGTGAACACTTTTGCAGCCGCGGACGGCAGCTTGCTCGTGACCGATAACCAGGCGGGCGACTCGCAAGCTTCAGGCCGAGTTCTGAGCATCGCGCCCGACCAAACTGTCACCGTCATTGCCGGTCCTGGCGCCTCCGGCGCGGCGGGCAGCCTGTTCATCGGTTCGCCCCAAGGCGTGGCGATGGATGGCAACGGCAACGTGGTGTTCGCCGACTTCCTCAACGACGCGGTGAGAAGCATCACCCCGGGTGGCACGGTGCAAACCTTGGTGAGCGCTGTCCCGAGCGACAATCCGCTCGTTCAGGCTGATCTGCAAGCCCTTGACGGCATCGCGTTCGGTCCTCGAGGCGAGCTCTACCTCGCCAATGGGGATCAACTGATGAGGCTCGAAGGCGGGCAGCTCGTCACCTTCGCTGGCGGAGGCACGGCTGACGCTGACGAGGTCCCCGCCACTCAGGCGCTCTTGATCGGCGCGAGCGGCGTGGCCGTCGCTTCCGACGGAACGGTGTTTCTGTCCGAGCGCGGTGCGCGCCCTGCCACTCCTTTTGACCCGCCCACCCCCGGTGGTCACCGCATTCGTAAGATCACTCCAGACGGCGTGATCCACACGCTCGCAGGGACCGGCACTCCCGGGTTCTCGGGAGACGGCCTCGACTCCACAAAAGCCCAGCTCAGCGGGCCACGCGGCCTGTCGCTCGCACAGGACGGCTCGCTGTACGTCTCCGACGAATTGAACCAGCGCGTCCGCCGCATCACGCCCGACGGCACTATTGAAACCGTCATTGGCGGCGGCGACGCCGTGCTCAAAGATGGGCAGCTCGCGCAAAAGATTTTGCTCGACAGCCCGAACGGCGTGGCGGTTGCAAGCGACGGCACGTTGTTCGTGGCGACACCGACCTCCGTCTATCGAGCCGCGGCTGGTTTGCCACAAGTCGATGGAAAGGAGAGCCTTATTCCGTCGACGGATGGCCTCACACTCTTCCGATTCGATGCGCGCGGCAAGCACGAAGAGACGCTCGATGCTGTCACCGGCGTCTCACTGCTCAGGTTTCAGTACGACAGCTCAGGGCTGCTACAATCCGTCACCGATCGCGATGGCTTGAAGACCATCGTGAACCGCGATTCGAGCGGAAAGCTGACCGCCATCACAGCGCCGTTTGGACAGACGACGACGTTCAAAGTTGACTCCCAAGACCGGATCGAGACCGTCATCAGCCCGCTCGACGCGGCGAAGAACCGGCAAGTCTCGTTCCAGTACGACGACGCTCAGCAGGGCCTGTTGAATGTCTCCACCGATGCCAATGGCAAAACAAGTGGTTTCCAATACGATCCGTTGGGCAACGTCAACCTCTTCACGGATCCGACGGGATACCAGGAGCAGTTCACGGCGACGCTGAACGGTCGGGCGGCGACTTTCGACGTGACAACCAAAGAAGGGCTGACGACCCGTTATTCGACGGCCCAGGTGGGGAGCATCATTAAACGAGACATTCGCGCGCCCGACAGCTCGCACGTGCAGTGGGACGACAGCACCATCAAGCAACCCTTCACTTCGCCCGACGGTACACTGGTGAACAACGAATTCAGGGCGGACGACTTCTTCGGCGCGCAGGTGTTGCTTCCCGATACGAGCACCATCACAACGCCGGGGGGTCGGACTGTGACCTCGACGATGACTCAGGCGCACCACTACGCTGACCCGAGCAATGCGTTGAGCGCGGACGTTTGGAGCGAGACCACGCTCACGAACGGACGAGCCTTCACAACGGACTACTCGAGACAGACACAGACCAAGACGACCACTTCGCCAATGGGGCGAACAACCATAACGACGCTCGACTCTCTCGGCCGTCCCACGGATTTGGTCGCTGCCGGCCTGCCCGCCATCCATTGGACCTATGACTCCAGCGGGCGGGTTAGCTCCGTCACTCGCACGGCCGACGGCGTCACGCGCTCGGATCAATACACGTTCGACCCCGCCGACGGCTTCATGGAAACGGCTACGAACGCCAACGGCGACACGACGGCGTACAACCGAGATCTCGCCGGGCGATTGCTCGATGACACCCGGCCAGACAGCGGCAAGATCTTCTGGACGCTCGATGACGACGACCACGTGACCGCGCTCACGCCACCGGGAAGAAGCCCCTACCAATTTCAGTATGAAGGTGGGACAGACCTGCTGCAATCCACCACGCCCCCGGGCGTGACCACAGGAGCAACCGGAGTAGGGGGCGCGCTCCTGGGGCAAGAAGCCTACAACTATGGAGACGACAACGAACTGCTCACAGTCACCCGCTCCGACGGCCGCAGCATTAGCCTCGACTACGATCCGGCCAACGGCCGAATGAAAACGGTTCACCTGCCCGCGACCCGCGCGAATATCTCGTTCGGGTACGACTCGACAGGGACCCTTACCTCCGTGAACCGAACGGATACCGTCCGGGTCGACATTACACACGATGGTTCTTTGTGGACGGACACGAGCTGGAGCGGCGCCATCACCGGCAAAGTGACCGCCGACTACGATGCGAACCTCTGGCTCGCCTCTTTGACCGTGAACGACGCGAGCACGGTTAACTTTTCCTATGACGACGACGGCCTCATCACTCAGGCGAGCAGCGCAGTCGGTACCCTCGTCTTGAACCGCGCGGCTGACACGGGCTACGTCACCGATACGGCGCTAGGCGCGGTCACGACCATGCAGAGCTACAACGGGTTCGGGGAGCTCGCAACCATCGGTGCGAACTTCCAAGACCAAACGGCTTTCAGCCAGACGTTAGATCGGAAAGACGGTCTCGGGCGGATCACGCAGCTCACTGAGAAGGTCGGAACCGCCTCCCACGTAGTCGACTACGGGTACGACAACCTTGGACGGCTGACGCAAGTCACGCGCGACGGGTCAGTCACCGCGTACGGTTACGATCCGAACGGCAACCGTACGTCCATCACCGTCGACGGCACGCAAACAGTAGCCGCGACCTTCGACGAGCAGGAACGCATCCTCACGCACGGCACCGAAACTTTCAACGAGACGGCGACGGGCGACGTGATTCGCAAGACCGACGGCACCAGCTCGGTCGAGCTCACCTACGACGAACTCGGCAACCTTGCTACTGCAAACGTTTCCGATGGAAGGACGACGACCAAGCTCGAATACGTCGTTGACGGTACGGGTCGTCGCATCGCTCGGCGGGTGAACGGCAAGTTCGATCGCGCGTTTCTCTATCGCGATCAATTGAGACCTGTCGCGGAAATTGACTCGGACGGCACGTTCTCTCACTTCGTGTATACGAGCGCCGATAGTGCGCCCGACGCCATCCTGCGCGATGGCGTCCCGTTCCGTCTGGTCAAAGACTACATCGGTAGCGTGCGCCTCGTGGTGAACACGAAAACTGGAGTCATCGCGCAGCGGCTCGACTACGACGAGTTCGGGGTGGTGTTGACGGACACTAACCCGGGGTTTCAACCGTTCGGCTTCGCTGGAGGGATCTACGATTCGGCGACGGGGCTCGTGCGTTTCGGAGCGCGAGACTACGACCCTGAGACGGGGCGCTGGGCCGCGAAGGACCCCTCGGGGTTCTCCGGGGGTGACACTAACGTATTTACCTACGCGGCCAATGACCCCGTGAATCACGTTGATCCAACGGGGCTTGACACCGAAGTGTACGTCGGGCAGACGAACATCAAGGGACCGCACTGGTTACACGCCTACCACACGTTCGTCGTGCTCCGCGATACGGACACAGGTGAGCTCTTCGCGACTCGAGGCGGGCCGAGCGGAGACGCCGGAAATTTCGGAATGCTGAAGCCGAGCAGCGATGTATGGAACGCAAAGTTCAAGGATAAGCCCTCGGAGACGATATCTCGGCGCCTAATAGGGCGACTACCTGAGCCGATTGACGACGCCAAACGTCTAGTATCGCGGTTCAATTGGATAGTTACGCATTCGCACATCGCGTACGATCCGTTTGGCCAAAATAGCAACACGTACACAGGCAACCTGCTGAAGACACTTGGGTTCTGCTGGTACTCACACCCATCGTACTGGGCGCCGGGATTCGAGCTAAAATTGGACATCCCTCAGAGCCTGGGCGGGGCAGACACTCCACTCCTACCAAACCCGTGCTCAACGCTCAGTGCGGCGCTTCAACTCCCCTGGTAATAGAACAAATATTATGGTCCGCGGCATCAGAGCATGGTGGTCACCGAAGCGCGCCTCAGAAAAGCTGGCGATCGTCGCGATTGCAACTATCGCGCTACTGACGGTCGTCGTGAGCGCGTTCGCGCTCGCCGTTTACTCGGGAGTATTCTTCCACTTGAGCAAAGACCCTATCGCTCAGCAGCAGCAAGCAAGGACCCAAAGCGCACTTGCCGCCCAGCTCCACACCGGTGATCCCCCAGAGCAAATCACACGATTTTTTAGCGCTCAAAAGCTCGAGTACACCTATGACTCTATCGAGCGACGTTACCGTGCGCAGGTCTACCAATCTGCGGACAATGCGCACAATGTTGTTATCGAAATATGGGTTGATGAGTCGGGGCGATTCCTCCGTGGAGAAGTGAGCGACGAGCAAACCTTCCTGTAGCTGGGTGAGCGCCAGGGTCTGCGCGGACGAACCAAGAGGGCGAAGAACATGTGGCCCCTAAAATTCGCCTTCGAACTTCTGTTCCTTTTGGTTGCTGTCGCACCATTCCCCGCCGAGGATTGGGAGGGCGGCTCGGTCCTGACCCTCATTGGCTTCGCAGCATTCGGCTTGGTTATCCTCTTCAGGGATCTATTTCTCCTGTTCTGGATGAAAGAAGATGCGGGGATCCGAACGCGGCGCAAAGCCAGCGCGACGTTAGCAGCACTCGGCGTGTGCATAGTCATATGGCGCACCGGAGATTTCTTGTGTGCCGTAACATCCGCTCAACCCGTTCGAGACGGCAGAAACGCGCACGAGCTCATATTTCTGTCGCCGGTGCCGCCCTCTCCTGTCGCGGCTTCACAGCAA